>Ga0207674_10001179_pt1 | contig 33941 bp, 38 predicted proteins | sample KBSCornC72_FD_184303 | JGI IMG/M metagenome (GOLD analysis project Ga0207674, IMG submission 184303) | Corn rhizosphere microbial communities from Kellogg Biological Station, Michigan, USA - KBS Corn C7-2 (SPAdes) (version 2) | ecosystem: Host-associated > Plants > Roots > Rhizosphere > Soil ...
GTTCGCGGCTCACGGCACCGCCGGGCAACCGAGCTTCGGCGGATCGTCCGGAGGCGGATGCTGCGGCGGGGGCTGTGGCTGCGGATCCTGACGCACTGAATCGCCGCGCCGAGCTCGCGGCCTACGCGACGGAGACCTCGGCCTGCACGCGCTGCCGGCTCGCCTCCGGACGTACGCAGGTCGTCTTCGGCGTCGGCGACCCCGCGGCCGACCTCATGTTCGTCGGCGAGGCGCCCGGCTTCCACGAGGACAAGCAGGGCTACCCGTTCGTCGGCCAGGCCGGGAAGCTCCTCGACCAGCTCCTCGCCGGAATCGGCCTCACGCGCGACAACGTCTACATCGCCAACGTGATCAAGTGCCGGCCGCCGGGCAATCGCGATCCGCAGCCGGACGAGATCGAAGCGTGCGAGCGCCATCTCTTCCGCCAGATCGAACTGATCGAGCCGAAGCTGATCGCCACGCTCGGGAACTTCGCCACGAAGCTTCTCTCCGGCAAGCCGCACGGCATCACCCGCGTCCACGGCCACCCGCAGGAGACGAAACTCGGCGGCCGCCCGGTCACGCTCTACCCGATCTACCACCCCGCTGCCGCGCTCTACACGCCGGCGATGCTGCGGACGCTCGAGGACGACTTCCGCAGGATCCCGGCGCTCCTCGCCGAGCAGTCGGGGACTCCTGCACAGGTGATCCAGTTCCCGGTCGCGGCTGCGGCCGCCGCGCCGCCGCCGGCCGAACAGCTCGGGCTCTTCTAAGTCGAGCGGCGCCGCACTACGCTGCGGGCGTGACTGAGCTCGAGTCCGGCTCTCCCGAGGAGACCGAGCGCATCGCCGCCCGCCTGGCCGAGGGGCTCGTTCCCGGTGACGTCGTGCTCGTGCAGGGAGAGCTCGGCTCCGGCAAGACGACCTTCGTCCGCGGAGCGGCGCGCGCACTGGGGGTGGAGGGCCCGGTGACGAGCCCGACGTACACGATCGGGCATCGGTACACGGGGACGGTTGACGTCTCCCACCTCGACCTCTATCGGTTCGAGGGTATGTCGCACGCGGAGTGGGGAGACCTCGAGGAGTACTTCGGGGACGCGGTCGTCTTCGTCGAATGGCCTCAGGCCGGAGCCGGATTCCTTCCGCCCGAGAAGGCGCGCGTGCGTTTGCAGCACGTGGGGGAGACGCGTAGACTGATCGTGCTGGAGGGCGACGAAAATCCCTGGAAATGAGCATTTTTACGGGTGCTGATCCTCGCGTTTGACACCGCTACCGACGTGGCGACGAGCGCTCTCGTACGCAACGGGGAGATCGTCGGAGAACGCGCGTCCCGCCCAGTCCGCGTGCTCGAGGACGCCCAGGCGCTGATCGAGGAGGCGAGCCTCGAGCCCGAAGCGGTCGACGCGATCGCCGTGGGCACAGGACCGGGGAGCTACACCGGCCTCCGGATCGGGCTCGTCACTGCACGCGCGCTGTCCCTCTCGCTCGGCGCTCCGGTCGCCGGCGTCTCGACCCTCGACGTGCTGGCGGCGGGCGCGCCGGGCGCCGTGCCGGTGATCGACGGCAGGCGCGGCGAGATCTTCACCCTGGACGACGGCATGCCGGTGGTGCTGCGACCGGAGGAGCTCGCGGTCGAGGCCGCCCGTGTCCATGTCGGGGACGGCGCCGTCCTTTACCGCAGCTGGCTCGAGGCGCGCGGCGCCGAGATTCCCGCCGACGACGATCCGAGGCACATCCCGTGGGCGCACCACGCGGCCGTTCTCGCCAAGGACTTCGGGCCGGCCGACCGGGCCGAGCCGATCTACCTCCGCGTTCCCGACGCCGACAAGGCGCTCGGCCGCTGATGGAGCTCCGCCGCCTCAGCCTCCACGACCTCGACGCCATCGTCGCGATCGAGAACGGTGTCTATCCCACCCCGTGGTCGCGCTCCATGTTTGCAGGCGAGCTGGCCAAGCCGTCCTCCTTCTCGCTCGGGGCGTTCGATCCCGAAGCCGGCGGGCTCGTCGCCTATCTGATCGTCTCTCGCTACGTCGACGCCTGGCACATCATGAACGTCGCCGTGCATCCGGAGTACCGTCGCCAGGGAGTGGCGAGCCGGCTTCTCGACGAGCTCTTCGAGCTCACGGCCGGGGATCCACGGCGCGGATACACCCTCGAGGTCCGGGTCTCGAACGCGACTGCGATCGCGCTCTACGAGCGCTTCGGCTTCGAGCCGAGCGGCATTCGCCGCGGGTACTACACCGACAACCGCGAGGACGCCTTGATCATGTGGAAGGACCCCATCCGCCAGGTCGCTGCCCGCGAGGGCTGAGTATGCCGCCGGTCGGGACGCTCTTAGGGCTCGAGACGTCCTGCGACGAGACTGCGGCTGCGGTCGTCACGGAGGACGGGCGGATCCTCGCGAACGTCGTCTCCTCCCAGGCCGATCTCCACGCGCGCTACGGAGGCGTCGTGCCGGAGGTCGCGTCGCGCCGGCATCTCGAGCTCGTCGCGCCGGTGGTCGAGGAGGCGCTCGTCCAGGCCGGCACGTCGCTGGACGGAATCGATGCGGTGGCGGTCACGCGCGGGCCGGGCCTCATCGGCGCGCTCCTCGTCGGCATCTCGGCCGCGAAGGCGATCGCGTGGTCGCGGCGCCTTCCGCTCATCCCGGTCGACCATCTGCACGGGCACGTCGCGTCCCTCTACCTCCAGCCCCAGGACGTCGACCCGCCGTTCCTCTGCCTGCTTGCGAGCGGGGGCCACACGTTGCTGCTCGACGTGCCCGATCGCGCAGGCTTCACCGTGCTCGGAACGACGCTCGACGACGCTGCCGGGGAGGCTTTCGACAAGGGCGCCCGCCTACTCGGGCTCGGCTATCCCGGCGGCGCCGCCATCGACCGGCTCGCGCAGGAGGGCGACCCCGAGGCCTACCGCTTTCCCGTCGCCCGCGTGCCCGGCCTCGATTTCTCCTTCTCCGGCCTCAAAACGGCGCTTCTGTACGCGGTCCGCGACCTGGGAGCGGACGAGCTCGAGGCCCGGCGCGCCGACCTCGCCGCCAGCTACCAGCGCGCGATCGTCCGGGCGCTCGTTGAGCGGACGACGCAGGCGGCAGAGCAAATCGGGCTCCCCCGAATCGCCGTGGTCGGAGGGGTGGCGGCGAACTCCGAGCTGCGAGCGGCTCTGCCCGATGCCGTCCTCGCGCCGCTTCCGCTCTGCACAGACAACGCGGCCATGATCGCGTCGGCCGCCAGGTATGCAACGGCCGTCCCCTTTCCGGAGTATCTTGCCCTCGATGCCTACGCGACGGCGGCCTGAGCTCGCGCGCGTCTGGATGCTCGCAGCGGTCGCGGGGGTCGCCGCCTTCGCTCTGGCCGGCCCCGTCAGCGGCGCCCGCCAGCCGGTCACGGACGCTGTGGCCCGGGCCTGGCATTCCATCTTCGGAGACCACTCACAGCCCGAGCTCGGCTCGCGGATGATCGTCGTGCTCTCGTCGCCGTCGCTTGCCGACCGGGTCGAAGCTGCGAGCGGGAGGCCGGGCGCGGCGAAGCAGCGCCGGTGGTCAGCGGACATCGAGGCCGAGCAGCAGGCTTTCCTCGCTTCTCTCCGCGACCGTGGGATCTCGATCGAGCCCGAGGAGACGTTCACACGAACGCTGAACGGCTTCTCCGCTCGGCTCGACGCGCGCGCCGTGGCGGAGCTCGACCGCAACCCGTCGGTGATCGGCGTCTATCCGGTTCGGGCGGTGTATCCGGCGGAGGCCGAGGCGCTCCGCGCGCCGGGGGTCGGCGCCGAGGCGGGAGTCAGTTTGCCCGGCTTCGACGGTCGCGGGTCGAAGGTCGCCCTCCTTGACACCGGCGTCGACGGGTCCCAGGCCGCGCTCGCCGGGCGGCTAGGGAGAGGATTTGACGTCGTCGACGGAGACCGGAAGCCCCGGCCCGAGACGGACCCTGCGGGCGAGAGCCGCGTCGAGGCTCACGGGACGCGGATGGCCGGGCTCGTCGCAGCCGTCGCGCCAGGAGCCAAGATCGTCCCGATTCGCGTCATCGGCTGGCAGCAGCAGAAGGACGGCCGCCCGGCCCTCAGCGGCCGCGGCGACCAGCTCATCGCCGGGCTCGAGCGGGCAGTCGATCCCGACGGAGACGGAGCGGTGAACGACGCGGCCACGATCGCCCTTGCCCCGCTCGTCGAGCCGTTCGCGGCCTTCACCGACAGCCCCGAGTCGCGGGCCGTCGCGGGCGCGACGAGGCTGGGGACGCTCGTCGTAGCGGCCGCCGGCAACGACGGCAGCTCGGGCATCGCCTTCGGCAGCATCGGGGCTCCAGGCGGCGCCCCTGCCGCGCTCACCGTCGGCGCTTTGGATTCGCGCAGCCGGGTGCCGAAGGCGAACGCCTGGCTGCGCGCCGGGACCGACACGCTGGCCGCTCAGCCGGTGCGCGTCCTCGGGCATACGCAGGTCTCCGGCGAAGTCACTTTGAACGTCGCGGGCCTGCTCGGCCCGTCGCTCGCGAACCCAGCCCAGGCCGCCGAGGCCGAAGCGGGTGGCTCGACGCTCGGCGAGTTCTTCGACACGAGTGGCGTGAGCCGCGTCGCGGGCAGCGCGGCGCTCGTCCCTGCGGATGGCACGTCGCTTCTCGAGAAGGCGCGAAACGCCAAGGCCGCGGGAGCAGCGGCGCTGCTCGTCTACGGCACCGCCCTCCCTGCCGGTGCACTGGACACGGAGAACGCGACCGCTCTTCCCGTCCTCGCGCTGCCTGGTGACTGGGGAGCTTCGGCGATGGACGCGCTCCGGCAGGGCCGGTCCGTGAGCGCCGTTCTCGCTCCGGCGGGCTCAGCCGCGAACCCAGATCTGGACGCTGTCGCCGGCTTCTCGTCGGGCGGACTTTCCTTCGACGGCCGCGTCAAGCCCGACGTGGTCGCACCCGGCGTGGGCCTCGCCACCCTCGACCCGTCCGGAGGCTCTTCGGTCAGCGGCTCCAGCGCCGCTGCGGCTGTGGCGGCCGGAGGCGCAGCGCTCGTCGCCGAGGCGCGCACCGAGCTCACTGCAGCCGAGCTTCGCAGCGTCATCGTCGGGAGTGCGAAGGCGCTCGGCGGCCAGCAGCCCGTGACGAGGGAGGGCGCTGGCGGCATCGATCCGGCCGCTGCATCCACGGCCGAGCTCGCGGTCGAGCCGGCGACGGTCGCCTTCGGCCGCGCCGGCCGCGCCGACTGGTCGTCCTCCCAGATGCTGGCCGTGAAGAACCTCTCCAGGCGGCCGCTCGAGGTCGGGTTCGGCCTGGTACCGGACCAGGCTGGTGCCTCGAAGGTCTCCTTCACCGCGCAGCCGGCCCATCTGAGCCTCGGGCCGGGCGCCTCCTCCACCGTGCAGCTGAGCGTCACGGCCGCGGCCGACCTCGGCGACGGCGCGAGCGGCGTCGTCGTCGTCTCGGCGCAAGGCGCCCGCGCGGCGCGTATTCCGTGGGCGATCGCGCCGCGGCCGCAGGACGGTCTCGTCGACTCCGTCAGTCTCTCCAACTGGGAGTTCGCTCCGTCCAAGACCGCTCCCGCCGTGCTCGCCTTTCGCGCCGGGCGAGCGGTCGTCGGCCCCGGCGGCGAGCAGATCGAGCCCGTCGGGCTGCTCGACGTCGAGCTCTGGACGCCGAAGGGCAAGCGCATCGGCGTCATCGCCCGCCTGCGCGACCTTCTTCCCGGGCGCTACGCGTTCGGCCTGACCGGCCGCGGCCCGGACGGAAAGGAGCTCGCGCCGGGCACGTACGTCCTCCGCCTCCGCGCCCAGCCAGTCGACGCCGCCGACGGAACCTCGCCGTCCATCGTCGACACCGTCTTCCGGATCAGCAAGTGATGGAGCCGGTCATGTTGCGCAGTTCCTGGGTCGCGAGCACCAAGCGGTACAAGGACGCAGGGAGCGCCCATGGTCGAGACATGGGCGCGACCGAGGACGCCGGAGCGCGCCGCGTGATCGCGGGCCGGGGACCCGGCGAAAATTGCTGGTTCCATCACTCGTAAAGGAGCTCTGGGTGACCACTGTCGAAGCCCCTTCCTCGCACCTGAAGGAAAACCCCTGGGAGATGGCGCGAAGCCAGCTGCGCCAGACCGCCGCGCAGCTCGGGATGGAGGAAAGCATGTTGAACGTCCTCCTCGAGTGCAAGAAGTGCGTCGCGGTCTCGATTCCGACGCGCATGGACGACGGGTCGGTTCGCGTCTTCGAAGGGTTCCGCTGCACGCACAATGTCGCGCGCGGCCCGTCAAAGGGCGGCATTCGCTATCACCACCAGGTCACGCTGGAAGAGACGAAGGCGCTCGCAATGTGGATGACGTGGAAGTGCGCCCTCATGGGCCTCCCGTTCGGCGGCGCCAAGGGCGGCGTCGTCGTGAATCCGAAGGAGCTCTCCGTCGCCGAGCTCGAGCGCATGACTCGGCGCTACACGACCGAGATCATCAACTTCATCGGGCCCGAGGCGGACATTCCCGCTCCCGACGTGGGCACGAGCCCCCGCGAGATGGCGTGGATCTTCGACACGTACTCCATGAACAAGGGCTATTCCGTCCTCGGCATCGTGACGGGGAAGCCGCTCGAGGTGGGGGGCTCGGTCGGCCGGGTCGAGGCGACCGCGCGCGGCGCCGCCTTCTGCGTGCGTGAGGCCCTCCGCAAGCAGGACGCGTCGATCGAGGACAGGAAGGTCGCCGTGCAGGGCTTCGGCAACGTCGGCTCCAACCTCGCGCTCATCCTCGCCGAGCAGGGCGCGACCGTGGTCGCGCTCTCGGACTCGGCCGGAGGCATCCACAACCCGGGCGGTATCGACGTTAGGGCGGCCATCGCGTACAAGCACGAGTCCGGCTCGCTCGACGGGTTCTCGGGCAGCGAGTCGATCACGAACGAGGAGCTCCTGCTCGTCGACTGCGACGTCCTCGCGCCGTGCGCCCTCGAGCAGGTGATCACGGGCGAGAACGCCGACCAGATCAAAGCCGGCATCGTCTGCGAAGGCGCGAACGGGCCGGTCACACCCGAGGCCGACCAGATCCTCGACGACCGGGGGATCCTCGTCCTTCCGGACGTGCTCGCGAACGCGGGCGGCGTCGTCGTCTCGTACTTCGAATGGGTGCAGGGGCTTCAGGAGTACTTCTGGAAGGAGGCCGAGGTGAACGCGAAGCTGAACGACATCATCACGCGCGCGTTCGCCGAGACCTGGCGCACGCACGAGGAGCGCTCGCTGCCGATGCGGCAGGCGGCCTATGCACTCGCGGTCGGACGCGTCTGCGAGGCGACGATGACCCGTGGCCTCTACCCGTAGCGCCGAGCACGTCGTCACGCTCTTCCACGCGAACGGCTGCCATCTCTGCGAGAGCGCGCGGCGCGTGATCGAAGGCGTGCGCGCCGAGATCCCATTCGAGCTCGATGAGGTCGACATCGAGGGCGACGACGAGCTCGAGGCTCGTTACCGGGAGCGAATCCCGGTCGTCCTCGTCGACGGGGAGGAGGCCTTCACGTACTTCGTCACGCCCGACGGGCTGCGCCGGCGCGTCGGGCCCTAGGCGCACAAACTTCGGCGCCAGCGTTCGCTGGTTTCCCTCCGCAGCAGGGTTGAGCGTCTCGCTATCGTGTCACAAGCAATGACGTCGGGGCTCATGACTGAGAGCGAAGGACGGGTCGGCGAGCGGCTCACGGTAGGTGTCGCCGCGCGGCTCAGCCAGTATCTGCGCGTGCTGACGCAGGCCAAGAAGATGGGCCAGGAGCGCATCTCCTCCCAGGAGATGAGCGAGTACACCAACATCAACGCGACGCAGATTCGCCGCGACCTCTCGACCTTCGGCAAGTTCGGCAAGCGGGGCGTCGGCTACAACATCGACGGCCTCATCTCGGAGATCCGCAAGATCCTGCGGACGCAGGGGCAGCACAACATCGCCCTCTTCGGAGCGGGCCGCCTCGGCCAGGCGATCGCGAGCTCGACGGTCTTCGCCGATCACGGCTTCAACATCGCGGCCGCGTTCGACACCGACCGAAGCAAGGTCGGCCAGCCGATCGGCGACTCGCTGATACGGGAGTACGGCGAGCTCGAAAACGCGATCCGCGAGAAGAACATCATCGTCGCCGTCCTCGCGGTCCCGCCGGAGGAGGCCCAACGCGTGGCCGACGACGTCTCCGCGGCCGGGGTGAAGATCATCTTCAACTACACCGAGGCGCTCCTCCACGCGCCGGGTGACGTGACCGTGCATACGACGAGCCCCGCGGTCGAGCTCCTCTACGCGCTCTACTTCCACCTGACCTAACGCAAGATCGACGGGAGAGCCCGCTCGGGGACCAGGGCAAGCCCTTGCCCTTTCTTGCGATTTCAGCGTTCAGCCACGAGCACGATACGGCTGTTCACCGATGTCCTCGAGGGGCGCACGAGAGACGATTGAGGTGGAAGGAGGTGCCCGATGGACGCACGAACCACGGATCGGCATCCCAGCCACGGTCACCGCTGGGATCTGAGTTTGGGGCACTCGGAAGTTCGGGTCGCGCTGGTTGTGGCAGCGTGTCTGCTCGTCGAAGCGATCATCGCCAAGAACGTTCTTGACGTGCAGCTCGGCTTCTTCAGCCAGTTCGGTGCCCTTTGGGTGTGGATCGCCTACACGGTGGTCGGCCGCCGGGACCGCGCTGCCGAGCTCGCCACGATGCTCGCGGCCGTGTTCGCCACGGCGCTCATACTCGTCGTGTACGCGGTTTGACCGACGCGGGATACGGACCGGTGGGTTCGGGTACTGGGGAGCTTGCGCGGCTATAGCCGTTTCTCGAACCAGTGGTGGGCGTACGGCTCGCCGTTGAAGTCGGGAATCTCCTCGTAGCCTGACGAGCGGTACATCGCGATTGCCTCGGTGAGGTTGCGGTTCGTGTCGAGGCGCGTGGCCAAGGCGCCCGACTCGCCCGCCAGGCGCTCGAGCTCCGAGAGGATCCTCCGCCCGAGTCCGACCCCGCGTACCGCCGGCGCGACCCACATGCGCTTGATCTCGGCCGGCCGAGCGTCGTCGAGGATCAGCCCACCGCAACCGACGGGCTCGCCGCGAAGGCGCGCGACGAGGAAGAGGCCGGCGGGCGGCGCCATCTCCCCAGCGTCCGGGAGGCTGCTCGTGGCCGGGTCGAAGCCGTCGTCGAAACGGCGCGCCAGCTCGGCGTAGTACTGCTCGAGGCACCAGCGTCCGGCGGGGCTGCACGGGTTTTCGACGGCGACGCGGATGAGCGATGCGGTGAGGAGCCGCTCGACGGTCTCCATCGCGGCGACGAGCTCCTGTTCCTGGCGCTCGCTGAGCGGCTCGAGCACCGCTGCAGCGAGCCTTCGGGAACGCGACTCGAGCTCGTCCCACTCGTGCTCGCCCCGGGTCGTGAGAGTCGCGCGGCGCACTCGCCCGTCCGCGGCGTCGGGCTGGACGACGACCAGCCCGTCCGCCTCGAGTGCGCGGAGGAGCCGGCTGAGGTAGCCCGAGTCGTGGCCGAGCCGCGCACGGAGGTCGCGGATGTTCGCACCGTTGCGCCCGATCTCCCAGAGGAGCCGAGCCTGGCCGAGCGGCCGCGTGCGGCCCAGGAACCGCTCGCTGAGCGCCCCCGCTCGCTCCGTTGCGATGCGGTTGAACCTCCGCACCTGTGCGATCTGCGCCGTCTCCATGTCTCTGACCAAAGTCAGAAATATCACGCGCGACAACTCGAAGCAAGTCCCTCGAATGAGCTAAAGGGCCTTCGTGCCGGAGCCGATCCAGGAAGCAACAGAGGGGGAGACGGGACATCCTCGGAGGAGGCCGCAACCTTCGAGGTGAGAGATCCCGTTTCCCTCTCTTTTCGTGCGCAGTGGCCGTTTCAGCTACGGCCGGGGTCTGATCCCGGCCATGGCCCTCTTAGTCGAAGCGGCGGCGGAGGGCGAGGACGTTGGCCACGAACCTCCGCGTTTTCGGGTAGAGACCGTGCGCCCGCACCCCGGCGGGGCCCTGGTTATAGGCGCCGATCGCCAGCCGCACGTTGAAGTGGAACTCATGCAGGAGCTGGCGGAGGTACGCGACGCCCACGTGGATGTTCCCGTCGACCCCGTGGCGGATTTTCCGGCCGACCAGCACCATCTCGACGTAGGACCACGTCTGGCGTCTCACCTGCATGACCCCGCGCGCGCCCACGCTCGAGCGCACATGCTGCTGGAACCCCGACTCCTGCCAGGCGAGCGCCTTTACGAGGCTCGGGCTGAGCCCGTAGTAGCGCGCCCAGTAGCCGAGCAGCGCACGCACGCCCTTGCCCGAGCGGCGAGCGGTCGAGTGCGCGGGCTGGGGCACCGCCCGGTGCACGCCGAAGGTGCGGAGCGTTTGCGGGCCGACCAGTCCGTCCACGCCGATGTGTCTGTGCCGCTGGTAGCGCATGACCGCGCGCCTCGTCCGCTCGGTGAACTGCCCGTCGACCCGCCCGGGCGAGAAGCCTCTGCGCCGGAGGAAGAACTCGAGGACGGAAACGTCCCAGCCGACATTCCCGCGCACGATCAGGTGTCGCTTGCCGAAGAGCGGCCTGCCGAGTCGACCGAGCTTGCCCCGGGTGATCGGGCCGGCGACGCCGTCCACCGCGATGCCGACGTGGCGCTGGAAGCGGCGCACGCCGCTCGCGGTCATCGGGCCCGCGATGCCGTCGATCCGGCCCGCGTAGAAGCCGTGCGCCTTGAGCGCGGCCTGAAGACCCGGCACCTGTGGGTTGGTGAACGCCTGGGCGGCGGCCGGCACCATGAGCGCTGCGACCACTATGAGGCATGCGGTTAGGGGCTTAGGCCGCATGGGACCGACGGTTTTCGCCGGTCAGCCTGCGTTCCCTGCGCGTCTCTTACGGGTTCTTAACCACAACCTCGACGTCGCCGGGGCCGCGGTCGGCCAGCGCCTCGCGCACCTGCTGCTTCGTCGCCCCGTGGACGACCACGCGATCCTGCTGCACCGCCGCGTCGAAGCCCTTCTGCCGCAGGTCCTCGGCCACCGCGGCGGCGGGCCCGGTGGCGAAGAGCTTCGCCTGCGCGCTCTGCGCTGCCTCGCCCCCGCCGCCTTCTGCCGTTGCGTCGGCGGCGCCGGTGCCGCCGGCAGAGCTCTCCAGCCCATTCCCGTTCGAGCTGACGAGGATCCCGATCATGGCGGCAAGGAGGAGGACACCCGCGAGCGCCGCGAAGACGAGCTTGGTGGAGAACGCACGCCGTTCGCCCGGCGCCCGCTCGAGCTCGCGCGCGGGCAGGTTCCGCAGGATTTCCTCGCGGCTTTCCTCCGGAAGCTCCAGGATGCCCGCGCCACGAAGAGCCTGGCGGCCGGCGGCCGCGAGCCCGACTTGCTCGGCGCAGACGGGGCAGGTGGAGAGGTGCGCCGCGATCTCCTCGCGCCGGCCCTGAGGGAGCTCGTTCTCGACGTACTCGAAGAGCTCGATGTCGTGTGGGTGCGTTTCGGCCACCATGCCTTCGACTACTCCCCCGCCGTCCTTGTTCCCAGGAGCTCCGCCAACCGGCTGCGGCCGCGGAAGATGCGCGATTTCACCGTACCTTCGGCGACCTCGGTCAGCTCGGCGATCTCCGTGTACGAGCAGCCGAGCACGTCGTAGAGGACGACGGCGACGCGGTAGTCCTCCTCCAGTTCGTTCAGCGCCCACTGCAGTGCGCTCGACAGCTCGCTCGTGAGGAAGGAATCCTGCGGATCGGCCGGCTCGCGGGTCGCGTCGAGCGGCTCGGTTCGGCGTCTCACGCGCTGGTCGTGCGCCGCGTTCAGCCCGATCCGGTAGAGCCACGTCGAGAAGAGCGAGCCACCGCGGAAGCGAGGCAGCCCGAGCCACGCGCGGATGAACGCCTCCTGGACCGCGTCCGCCGCCTCGTCGGCGGAGCCGAGCGTTCGGGCCGCCAGGGTGAGCAGGCGGTGCTGGTGGCGCTCGACGAGCTGCTCGAACGCGAGCCGGTCGCCTCGCTGCGCGCGTGCGACCAGCGGTGCGTCAGGATCTTCCACGGATGAAGGTTCTCATCTGGCACGGCTACCTCCTGGGCGGCACCGGCTCGAACGTCTACACGCGGGCGCTCGCGCGGGCCTGGAGCCGGCTCGGCCACGAGGTCGTCGTCTTCTGCCAGGAGCCGCATCCGGAGGAGTTCGACCTCGGCGGCGCCGAGGTCGTCCGGCCGCCGCTCGACGGGCCGCTGCCCGTGTTCGTCCTCGACCGGTACGAGGACATGGAGCCCCGCTACCTGCAGGACCTGACGCGGGAGGAGCGCGAGGGGTTCGTGGAGGGCAACGCGGCCGCCGTGCGAGAGCACCTGCCCGCGGACTTCCTCCTCACGAACCATGTGCTCCTCGGCGCGCCCGTAGGCGCAGCCGTGGGAATGCCCTTCACGGTGAAAGCGCACGGCTCGGAGCTCGAGTTCTCGATGCGCGGGAACGCGGAGCTCTCCGCCTGGGCGCACGAGAGCCTCGCCGCCGCAACCGAGGTGCTCGCCGGCTCCGAGCACATCCGCTCGGTGCTCGAGGACGTCGTCGGCTGGACCGAGCGCGTCCGGGTCGTCCCGCCCGGCGTCGACGTCGAGGAGCTTCGGCCGGAGCCGCGCGACGAGGCGCTCTCCGCGCTGCTGGACGAGGCCCGCCGCGATCCTCCTCGCAGCTCTGAGCGCGACCCGGACGCCGGCAACGCCGGGCGGCTGCGCGACTTTCTCGCCGGCGAGGGCAACACCGTCGTCTACGTCGGCAAGCTGAGCGAGGAGAAAGGTGTCCATCTCCTTCTCGATGCTCTCGAGCACGTCGACGCGCGCGCGGTGGTCGTCGGCTTCGGCCCGGCGCGCGAGGAGCTCGAGCGGCGGGCGGGAGAGCGAGTGCTCTTCACCGGGGCGCTCGAGCACCGCCACCTGCGCCACCTCTGGCCGCTCGCCGACGTCAGCGTGACGCCGTCCGTCTTCCCCGAGGCCTTCGGGATGGTCGCCGCGGAAGCCGCCGCGTGCGGGTCGCCGCCGCTCGTGGCGCGCCATTCGGGGCTCGCCGAGGTCGCCGCGGGCCTCGAGGCGGCCTATCCGGAGGAGCACCGCGCGCTCGCCGCCTTCGCGCCCGGCGACGTCGCGGATCTGGCGGCGAAGGTCGACGCGATCCTTTCCCTGCCGCGCCGGGAATGGGCTCGCCTCTCCGCCGCGGCGCGCTCGGCCGCGGTCGAGCGATGGAGCTGGGAGACGATTGCCGCTCTGATACTTTCGCCGCGTGGGTGAGGCCCAGAAGCTCAGTCCCGCGGAGCAGATCCGCTCGGCCCGCGAGGGCTTCGACGGCGGGCAGGACTTCACCGTCGCCGTCGAGGAGGAGTTCGCGATCCTCGATCCGCGTACGCTCGGCCTCGTGAACCGCTTCGAGGAGTTCGAGGCCGCCGCTCAGGGGACGGACGTCGAAGAACATCTCGTCGGTGAGCTGATCGCCTCGGAAGTCGAGGTGCGCACCGGACGCTGCGAGAGCTTCGCCGAGGCGGCCGCGGTCATGGCCGAGCGGCGCAGACAGCTTCTCGAGCTGGCCGGCCGGCTGGACGTGGCGCTCTGTGCCGTGGGGACGCACCCGTGGAGCCCCTGGCAGGAGCAGCGGATCATCGATACCCCGCACTACCGGCGAAACGACGAGGTCCTGCGCTACGTCGTCTGGCGCAACAACACCTTCGGCCTCCACGTGCACGTCGGCATCAAGGGGGCCGACCGTGCGATCCACGTCACGAACGCGCTGCGCAACTTCCTCCCGGAGCTGCTCGCGTACTCGGGGAGCTCGCCGTTCGTCGAAGGCGTCTACACCTACCTCCATTCGGCCCGCACCGAGATCTTCACGCGCATGTTCCCGCGCTGCGGCGTTCCCGACGCATTCCGCGACTGGGCCGAGTACGAGGACTACGTGCGCCTCCTCTACGACACGAGGTCGATCACCGAGCACACCCAGCTCTGGTGGAGCGTGCGCCCGCATCTCGCCTTTCCGACGGTGGAGCTGCGGATCTGCGACGGCCAGCCCGAGCTCGGCGAGTCGCAGGCCCTCGCGGCGCTCATGTTCGCGCTCACCGCGCGGATCGCGCGCGCTCTCGACGAGGGGGAGGAGCTCCCCGATCATCCGCACCGGCTGATCGAGGAGAACTTCTGGCGCGCCATCCGCTACGGGCTGTCGGGCGAGCTCATCGACCTCGAGAGCGGCGACGTGCTGCCGGCCCGCGCCCGCATCGAGGAGCTCGTCCAGTGGACGATGCCGGTCGCCGAAGAGCTCGGCGTCTCCTCGTTCCTCACCGTTCCGTCCGCGACTCCCGCCGAGCGGCAGATTGCGAAGCACGAGGCCGGGCAGAGCATGGAGGAGATCTACGCCGGGGAGGTGCTGGAAGCCGTCCATGTCTGAGCACGTGAACGAAGAGGAGCTCGCGCGCGAGCTGGCCGAGGAGCTGCGCCGTCTGCGGATCGAGGACGTCCTCATGCAGACGCTGATCACGATCTCGTCGATCGGCTACCGCCGCCTCGGGCTGACCGAGGACACGAAGGACGACCGAGACCTGCAGCAGGCGAAACTCGCCATCGACACGATGACCGCCCTCACACCCGTCCTCGAGAGCGTCGTCCCCGAGGAGCTCATCCGCGACTTCAACCAGTCGGTCGCAAGCCTGCAGCTCGCCTACGCGAACGCCGCCGGCGAGGGGGCGGATGGCGAGGGCTGAGATCGGCGTCTTCGGAGGCTCGGGCTTCTACTCGTTCCTCGAAGGCGTCGAGCAGGTGGAGATGGAGACGCCGTACGGGAAGCCGTCGGCGCCCTTCACGATCGGTGAGATCGGCGGCAAGAACGTCGCGTTTCTGCCGCGCCACGGCCTGAACCACGAGCTGCCGCCGCACGCAATCCCGTACCGGGCGAACGTCTGGGCGGTGAAGGAGCTGGGCGTTCGCCGGATCCTCGGGCCAAACGCTTCGGGCGCGCTCAAGGCCGAGCTCGAGCTCGGAGAGTTCGTCGTCTGCGACCAGTTCGTCGACCGGACGAGCGGGCGGACGGACACCTTCTACGACGGCCCCGAGACGACGCACGTCTCCGCCGCCGACCCCTACTGCCCGGATCTGCGCGCGCTCTTGGTCGACACGGCCGGGGAGCTCGGGATCAAGGCGCGAAACGGCGGCACCGTAGTCGTCATCGAGGGCCCGCGCTTCTCGACCCGGGCGGAGTCGAAGTGGTTCCAGGAGATGGGCTGGGACACGATCAACATGACCGCCTATCCGGAGGGCTACCTCGCCCGCGAGCTCGAGCTCTGTTACGCGAACATCTCGATGGTCACCGACCACGACGTCGGTGTCGAAGGCGCCGAGCCCGTCTCGCACGAGCAGGTCGTGACCGTCTTCAACGAGAACAACGAGCGCCTGCGCGAGCTCCTCTTCGCGGTCATCCCGAAGATTCCCGAGCAGCCTGAAGAGCACCTCTGCGCGACGGCGCTCCGCGGCGCCCGGATGTGAATGTAAGCCGGCTTCCCCGCCGCTCGTAACGCCCGCGCCCCGACTGACGATCTACATCGTGAGGGCCCGGCCGGGGACGGAAGGACCCGGGACGTCCTTCGTCCGCCCTGCGGCCAGGGGTGGCCGGGCCCCATCGACAAGGTACGTGCCCTCGCTGGTTTTCAGCGGGCCTAGGGCGTGGACTTCCCGCCGTTGCCCGCTCCCGCGCTGCCGTTGCCCGCTCCCGCGTCGCTTCGGCCACCGCTCGCAGCGCCGGCCGTCTCCTGACCGCCGCCCGCGTTCCCAGAGCCGGCGCTGCTATGCCCATCGCTTGCTGTGTTTGCCGTCGACGTTCCATGCAGGCTCTTGCCACCACTGGCCGCATCGGCCGTCCCCGTTCCGCCTTCGTTGGGCGTCGGCACGCCCGCCTCTCCACCTTGTCCCGGGTCCCCTGATCCCTTTTCTCCTGCGTGGCTCTTGCCGTCACTCGCGGCAGTGGATATCGCGGCGCCCTTCTCCACGCCCTCGAGCTCTGTCGTCGTGGCGAGCTCGGCGATATCGCTTCCCACGTGTCCGGCCAACGCACCCTCCGACGGGCCGCGCGCGTCGGGACGCGTGCCGGAGTGCTCATTCGCACCCGGCACGGAGACACCGACCTTCGCGAGCATCGCTGCGGCCACGTCCTGCGCGGCCCCCGGCAGATTTCCGGCCGACGCGAGGCTGGCGGTACAGGCGAGCGTGGCGGCCGCCAAGAAAGCGGCCAGCCGGGGGGGCGAGAGCGTGAACGGCATGGAGGGACTCCTGGGCGAAGGAACGTGCTTGGGGGAAGACGAACGCACGACGGCCGCCAGAATGGCCACGAGCTCGGTGTCGTCTTCGAGCGTCTCGCGCCGGGAAGCCGACGCTGCCTCGAGAAGTGAGGCCACCCGCGCATAGCCGGGAGGAGCATCCTCGGGCGCGACGGAGCCTGCGAGGAGACGATCGGCCGTATCCAGGTCGAGTCGGACCGGATGCATGTCGAAGTCCATATCGCTCCAGGAGGTCATTCTGTTACTTCAGCTTTCCCGCGCTCGCGCACGAGCTCGTTCGAAAGCGACTTGAGCGCCCGGTGCTGAAGTACCCGTACCGCTCCTGCGCTCTTCCCGACGAGCGCCGCGACCTCCTCGGTGTCGAAGCCCGCGACCACGCGGAGAAGGACTACCTCGGCCTGCGCGGCAGGGAGCCGTCCGATGCGGGCCAGAGCAGCCTCGTGCTCGCTCGCCGCAACTGCCTCCGTCTCCGGATCGGCGCCGGCGAGGTCGACTCCTTGGGAGGCGAGCTTCGTCGCGGCCGTGCGCCTTCGCTGTTCGAGCCGGCGAAAGTCGATCAGCCGACGGCGGGCAATGGTGAAAAGCCAGCGCCGAAAGGCGCGCTCGTCGCCGGCGAAGCGTTGCAACCCCCTGGCGACGTCCACCCAAACGTCGGCGGCGAGATCATCGCCATGGCCGGGCGCCTGGGCGCGGAGAAAGCGTAAGACGCTTGGTTGCAGCTCCCGGTAGAGCTCGGCAATCGCCCACGCGGCGCCGGCCTGTGCCGCGCGGAGCACCCCCCGGAATTGTTCATCGAGCAAGGCGGACTGAGAGTAGCCGCCTGTTGTAATGAAAAGCGCAGGGTGTTCGTGACTCACGCCGCATCGCGATCGGAAGCAGCGATGCGCGTTCGTGCGCTACCGACGGACCCTTTCGTGAAGGTTGTGATAGTAATTCCGCCGCCGGATCCGGCATCTCTTGCCGGATCTGCGCGGTTCAGGCCCCGAGTTCGTGACTGACTTCTTCCAGAACCACAGCGTCCTGTTCGCCCTGCTCTGCGCCGGTGTCGGCATCGGCTGGGGGGCTGCGCTCACCATTCGCATCCTCAAGCTGCCGGCGGGCACCGAGCGCATGCAGGAGATCGCAAGGGCGGTTCAGGAAGGCGCTTCCGCCTACCTCCGCCGCCAGTATCTGACGATCGCCGGCGTCGCCGCGGTCATCTTCATCGGCATCGGCCTCTGGAACGACCTCGGCTGGTACACGGCGTTCGGCTTCCTCATCGGCGCCGTGCTCTCCGCCGCCGCCGGGTTCATCGGCATGAACGTGGCTGTGCGGGCGAACGTGCGCACGGCGGAGGCGGCGAGGGGCGGCGTCAAGCCCGCTCTCCAGGTCGCCTTCGGCGCCGGCTCGGTGACGGGGCTCCTCGTCGTCGGGCTCGGCCTGCTGGGGGTCGCGGCCTACTACGGCATGCTCACCGCCTGGTTCGACCAGGCTCCGGACGAGGCGACGAAGAACCTCATCGGCCTCGCCTTCGGCGGCTCGCTCATCTCCGTCTTCGCCCGTCTCGGCGGTGGCATCTACACGAAGGCAGCCGACGTGGGCGCCGACCTCGTCGGCAAGGTCGAAGCAGGGATTCCGGAGGACGACCCCCGGAACCCGGCGGTGATCGCCGACAACGTGGGCGACAACGTCGGCGACTGCGCGGGGATGGCGGCCGATCTCTTCGAGACCTACGCGGTGACGGCGGTCGCAGTCATGTTCCTCGGCGCGATCAACTTCCCGTCCTCCGGAGTCGTGGTTTATCCGCTTGCTCTGGGCGGTGTCGGCGTGGTCGCCTCCGTCCTCGGGACCTTCTTCGCGCGCATCGGCCGCACCGGGTCGATCATGAACGCGCTCTACAAGGCCGTCGCGGTCTCCACGATCCTCTCGGCGCTCGGCTTCATCCCGGTGACGCTCGCCTTCGACGGCGGGAAGTACAACTACTGGGAGCTTTACGGCTGCGCGCTGATCGGCCTTGCCGTGACGTTCCTGCTCGTGGCGATCACGGAGTTCTATACGGGCACTCGCTGGCTGCCGGTGAAGGGGATCTCGCGCGCGTCGACCACAGGTCACGCCACGAACATCATCGAAGGTCTCGCGATCGGCATGCAGGCGACCGCGCTTCCGATTCTTGTCATCGCAGCGGGAATCGTCGGTGCCGCCGGCCTCGCCGGCCTCTACGGGATCGGCGTCGCCGTCATGGCGCAGCTCTCGATGACCGGCATGATCGTCGCGCTCGACGCCTACGGACCGGTCACCGACAACGCGGGCGGCATCGCGGAGATGGCCGACCTGCCGGAGGAGGTCCGCGGCGTCACCGACCCGCTCGACGCGGTCGGCAACACGACGAAGGCCGTCACCAAGGGCTATGCGATCGGCTCGGCCGGCCTCGCCGCCCTCGTCCTTTTCGACGGGTTCACCTCCGAGCTCGCGAACCAGGGGATCCGCCCGACCTTCGACCTCTCGGACTCCTGGGTGATCGCAGGCCTCTTCATCGGCGGTCTCATGCCGTTCCTCTTCGCCTCGCTCGCCATGCAGGCGGTCGGGCGCGTCGGCGGCCAGGTCGTCGAGGAGGTGCGGCGCCAGTTCCGCGAGATCCCCGGGATCATGGAGGGCACGGGCAGGCCCGAGTACGGGCGCACGGTGAACATCGTCACGGCCGAGGCGATCAAGAAGATGATGCTGCCCGCCGCGATCCCGATCGTCTTCCCGATCGTCGCCGGGATCATCAAGCCGGAGCTGCTCGGCGGCCTCCTCATCGGCACGATCGTCACCGGGATCTTCCTCGCCATCGCCATGACGTCAGGCGGCGGGGCCTGGGACAACGCCAAGAAGCTGATCGAGGACGGGGCCTACGGCGGTAAGGGTTCCGAGGCCCATGCGGCCGCGGTTACCGGAGACACCGTCGGCGATCCCTACAAGGACACCGCCGGCCCCGCGATCAACCCGATGATCAAGATCACGAACCTCGTCGCGATCCTGATCATCCCGTTGATCGCCGCGATCCACGGCTAATCCGGTCCGGGCGCCTGCCCGTGTACTTTTCGGACACCGGGGTCTGACCCCGTTGTGGACAAAGAGCCCAGCGCTTTTGGCGTGTGATGCCGCAGGTTGCGAAGAAAGTTCCCTCCGGCGCGTCGAAAGGGGACACCGGGGTCTGACCCCGGTGTGGAGAACTCAGCCCGTGCGGCGGCGGCGGATCTGCGGGCCCTGATGGCCGAGCGCGGCGTAGGCGAGTGCCTGCAAGGAGTCGTTCAGGGTCGAGAGCTCGTGCGCGATTCGGAGGAGCCCCTCGCCGTGGTCCAGGCGCTTGTTCAGCGCGTGCAGCTCGGCCGTGAGCCCGTCGAGCCGCTCGAGGATCGCGTCGAGCTGGCGGTCGTCAAGATTCTTCGCCTCCACTCTCGCTGATCCTAACGAGGTCCTCGCGGCTCACCGCGACAGTCGTCTCGGGCCCGAGGTCGGCCAGCAGGCGCTCTCGAGCTTTCGCACCGGTCTCGACAAGCTCGACGCGCCGGCCCGCTCCGAGGTGAGCGAGGGCGACCCCGGCCAGCTCGGCCGGTGCGTCCGTGTAGACGCCCAGGCGCCGCCCCGAGGCCGCGAGCGCACGCAGCGCCGCCGAAGCGTCTGCATTCGGACGGAAGTGCACCGGGGCGCGGTCCTCCGCGAAGCGCTCGAGCGCGGCGCGCCAGTCTCCGACGCCCTGCGCGGCCCAGCGATCGAGATCGTCGGCCGCGGCCCCGCGGTCCTCCGGGAGAGCGGTGGGATCGAGGGGCGCGATGGACGCGTAGCGTCGCGCCGCGTCGGCGAGGAAGTCGTTCCACAGAGGCCGCGTGTCCCCGAGCGCTCCGTCGAGGTCGATGGCGACCGCGCTCAACGCCACAGCCGTACGGCGAGCGCGACGCCGATCGCAGCGCCCGCGGTGTCGATCAGCCAGTCGACCGGAGACCCGTGCCGCCCGGCCACGAACGTCTGGTGGAACTCGTCCGTGACCGCGAACGCCGAGGCGAGGACGAAGGCGGTCGCTGGGCGCCGCACCGCGCGGTAGAGCAGGGCGCCGAGGAGTGCGTACTCGGCCGTGTGCGCGATCTTTCGCAGGACGAGATCCCACGTCCCCAGCCCGGTCCCCAGATCCGGCACGGACGAGAGCGTGAAGATCACGCCGGCCCAGAGAACGACCGGAATCCAAGGGCTCAAGCGGGTTGCGGTCACGTCCAGAGCGTAGTGCCCCGACGGGGGGATGGGCGAGGGAGCCGTTCCAGCCGATTCATCTGGCAAGTTCTTCCACGCGTCAATGGCATTCGCGGCCCACAACCAGGAGCGGGATCTCCCGCTCGGCGAGCTGATCGTCCGCGCCGGGCTTCTGTCGTCGGTGCAGCTCGATGCTGCGCTCGCAGCCGCCCGCGCAAGTGGGCGCCGCCTCGGGGAGATACTCGTCGAGGACGAGCTCGTGGACGAGCGCGAGCTCGCTCAGATCGTCGCCCAGCAGGAAGGCCTCGAGTTCATCGACCTCGGCAAGCACGATCTCGAGGACGAGGCGGTCGACCTTCTCTCCGAATCGTCTGCACGCCGCCACGCCGCGCTGCCGTACCGGCTGGAGGGCACCGCCGTCTGCGTGGCGATCGCCGATCCGGCCGACGACGCGGCCCTCGACGCCGTTCTGGGCGAGGTCAAAAGACCCGTCCGCTTCGTCGTTGCGACACGCACCGAGGTCGAGGCCGCAATCCGCGAAGCCTTCGGCGAGCCGTTCGCGGCAGCCTGATAGCCTCCCGCCACACATAAGGCGAGCGGAAAGGGAAGCCGGTGCAAGTCCGGCACGGTCCCGCCGCTGTAAGGGGAGACGCTCTCCGCCAAGACGCCACTGGCCACGGGCCGGGAAGGCGGCGGAGGGGGAGCCCCGAGTCAGAAGACCTGCCGTTCGCCTTCGATCCGTTCCCCTCGCGGAAGGAGGAAACGTGCTTCGTCGATCCATTGCAGCACTGCTCTTCGTCTGCGCGCTCGCAGCGTGCGGCGCCGACTCGAGCTCGTCGGAGACCACGCAGGCCGGCGCCTCGACGCAGTCTGCAGCACCCGGGGCCGCGGTTCTCGTGACCACCGACTGCGGCGCCACCGTCGTCACGGCCAAGACACCGGTGGACGCCGGCGAGACGGCTATGCGCGCGCTCGACCGTGTGGCCGACATCGAGACCGACTCCGGCCTGGTCACCTCCATCGAAGGCGTCGAACAGAACGAGGGCAAGAACCTCTTCTGGCTCTACTACGTGAACGGGAAGCTTGCGGACAAGGGCGCCGCCGAGGTGAGGCTCGCCGCCGGCGACGTCGAGTGGTGGGATCTCCACAACTGGAAGAACGAGTGCGCCTCGGTTCCGGCCGACGCGCAGTAAGGCTCGCGCCCGTTCCCGCGGCGGCCCTGCTCGCGGCCGTCGCGGCGGCGGCGCTCCTGATGGACAGCGTGCTTGCACTCGCCGTCCTGACGGCTGCGCTGCTTCTGCTCTGCACGCAGGCACACGCACGCCTGCGGCCCTACCTTTTCGGAACCGGAACCGCTGCGCTCGGGCTCTTCCTCGTCTGGCCCTTCCTGCAGTCGACCGGGATCGACGTCATCTGGGAAGGGCCGATCGTGCCCGTGCTCGGCCAGCTCGACGTGACCTGGGAGGAGATCGAGCTCGCGGCCGTCTCCGCGCTCCGGTTGGCTGCGGTCGGGCTCGCCTTCTCCGCCTACGCGCTCCTGCTCGACCACGACCGGCTCGTCGCGAGCGCCTCGTTCGCCCGCCACTCGGCCCTTGCGGTCGCACTGGCGACGCGGCTCGTCCCGACCCTGGAACGAGATGCCGGCGGCCTCGCGGAGGCGGTGCGCGGGCGCGGGGTGAAGGTCGACGGAGTCCGCGGGCACGCGCGGCTGCTCTCGCCGCTCGTCGCGGGATCCCTCGAGCGCGCCGCCAACCTCGCCGAGGCGATGGAGGCGCGCGGGTTCGGGGCCGGCGTGCCGACCCGGGCTCCCGGCCCGGCCTGGGCGGCCGCGGACTACGCGGCGCTCGCCGTGGGAGCGGCTCTCGTGCTGGCGGCGGTGCTGTGGCTCTAGTCGACGTCCACGGGCTCGCGTTCAGCTATCCGGGTGACGAGGCGCCCGCGCTCGCGGACGTCTCGCTCAGGCTGGAGCCGGGAGAGGTCGTCGCGCTGCTCGGCCCCTCCGGTTCGGGAAAGTCGACACTTCTGCGGGCGCTTGCGGGGCTCGTGCCGCACTTCCACGGGGGGCGGTTCGCCGGCAGCGTGCTCGTGAACGGGCTCGACACCCGCCGCTCACGGCCCGCCGCGCTTGCGGGCACCACAGCCGCTGTCTTCCAGGATCCCGAGGACCAGGTCGTGATGGCGCTCGTTCGCAACGAGGTCGCGTTCGGGCTCGAGAATCTCGGCGTCGCGCCGGGCGAGATCTGGCCGCGCACGGAGGAGGCGCTCGACGCGGTCGGCGCGTCGCACCTCGCCGAGAGGAGGACCGCCGAGCTCTCCGGCGGAGAGCTCCAGCGCGTGTGCCTCGCATCGGCGCTCGCGCTGCGTCCGCGGCTCTTGCTCCTCGACGAGCCGACCTCCCAGCTCGACCCGGAGGCGGCGGAGCGCTTCCTCGGGCTCGTGGCGGAGCTGGGGGGAACGACGGTGCTCTCCGAGCAGCGCACCGGGCGCGCGCTCGGGCTCGCCGCTCGCGTGCTCTTCATGGAAGGCGGTCGCATCCTCGCGGACGCCGGCAAGGGCGACGGGCTCGCCTGGCTCGCCGAGCACAGGTCGCACTACCTCCCGGCACAGGCACACCTTGAGCGCTCTGAGCCGCGCGGCGAGGGCGTCTGCCGGCTGAACGGTGTCCGCTTCGCCTACCGCGGCGGGCCGGAGGTCCTGGACGGAGCGTCGCTGGACGTTCGCCGGGGCGAGATCGTCGCCCTCGAGGGTCCGAACGGCTCGGGGAAGACCACGCTGGCGAAGATCGCTGCGGGGCTGCTCGAGCCTGCGGCGGGCAAGGTCTGGCGCGCGGGGCGCGCGGGGTACCTCAGCCAGGATCCGGGCCGATACCTCGTCCGCGACCGCGTGGTGGACGAGGTGGCGCTCGCCGTCGGCGGTGACCGCGCGCGGGCGAAGGCGGCGCTCGAGCGCGTCGGCCTCGGCTGGGCGGCCGAGCGCCATCCGCGCGACCTTTCGAGTGGGGAGCGCGAGCGCCTCGGCCTCGCGGCCGTCGCGGTCGCAGAACCCGACCTCCTCGTGCTGGACGAGCCCACGCGCGGCATCGATCCCGACCGGAAGGCCGAGATCGCCGACTGGCTTACCGAGTACGCGGCGGCGGGGCGCGGAGTCCTCGTCGCCACGCACGACCGTACGTTTCCCGTCGACCGGCGCGTGTCGCTCGGAAGGGAGGCGCTCCTTGCCGCGTAAGGTCACCTTCATCGCGAGCGCGGCCGCGCTGGCCGCCGCGGCCTGGGCAGCGCTCGATCCCGATCGCGGCGGGCTTGCCGTCCTGCTCGCGGGGATCGCAGTGCTCGTTGCCGGGGCCGGCTGGCTCGAGGGCGGGACGGAATCTGCCAAGGACCTGACGCTCATTGCCACTGTGGCCGGAGTCGCCGCGGCGGCGCGCGTCCTCTTCGCCCCGGTACCGGGTATTCAGCCCGTCACCGTGGTCGCGGTCGTCGCCGGCACCGCGCTCGGGCCGCGGCGCGGCTTCGCGGTCGGGGCACTCGCGGCGCTCGCCTCGAACTTCTTCCTCGGCCAGGGCGTTTGGACACCGTGGCAGATGCTCGCCTGGGGCCTGTGCGGGGTGATCGGCGGCCTCCTGCCCTCCGCGCTCCGCGGACGGCTCGCGTTTGCCGGGGTCTGCTTCGTGCTCGGCCTCGGCTTCAGCGTCTTCATGGACGTGTGGGAGTGGTACGCGTTTTTCCCCCACACGTGGGCTGCGCTCACGCTGCAGGTCGCCCGCGGCTTCCCCTTCGACATGGCGCACGCCGTCGGCAACGTTCTGCTCGCTCTTGCGGCGGCCCCCGAGCTCCGGCGCGTGCTCGAGCGCTACGAGCGGCGCACACGGGTGGAAATCGCCTGGGCCTAGACTCTCGGCGTGGTCCGCGCGGACATCCTCACCGTCGGGAACGAGATCGTCTCCGGCGACACCGAGAACACGAACGCCTCGTGGCTCGCCCGCCGGTTGGCCGGGCTCGGCATCGACGTGCGCTTGATCGCGGCGATTCACGACGACATCGAGGAGATCGCCGCCTTCCTCCGAGTCGAGGCGCCGCGGGTCGAGCACGTCTTCGTCACAGGGGGCCTGGGCGGGACTCCCGACGACCTGACGCGCGAGGGCGTCGCCGCCGCGTTCGGACGCGAGTGCGAGGAGATCGCCGAGGTGGCCTCCGTGCTTCGCGCCCGGTTCGAGCCGCGCGGGCTGGGCGACTACGCCGCCCGCTGGGCCTGTCTGCCGCGCGGCGCGGAGCCTCTCATGAACCCGCTTGGGGGCGCGCCCGGGTTCGTCGTCGAGAACGTCGTCGTCCTGCCGGGGCTCCCGAGCGAGATGGAAGCGATGTTCGAGACTGTCGCCGACCGGTTCGCGGGCCGGCCGATCGAGACGTGGCGCAGGAGCTACCGCACGGGCGAGGGCCAGATCGTCGGGATCCTCGAGGAGGCGACGCGCCGTCATCCCGAGGTCATGGTCGGGAGCTACCCGCGCTTCCTCGACGACGGGCCGGAAGTGACGGTCGTCCTCAAGTCGGCCGATGAGGTGGCTCTCGCGGCCGCGACCGCCTGGATCGAGTCCGCCTTGGCCAATCAGCTGGCTCGCTAGGCTGAGCGCGTGGCCGTCACGTCGCCCGATCAGTACCTCGCCGAGCTGAATCCCGCCCAGCGGGAGGCCGTTCTCGCGACCGAAGGCCCCGTCCTCGTGGTCGCCGGCGCGGGGTCGGGAAAGACGCGCGTGCTCACATATCGCATCGCGCATCTCGTGGCCGCGGTGGGGGTGAAGCCGCAGGAGATCCTCGCGATCACGTTCACGAACAAGGCGGCGGGGGAGATGCGCGAGCGGCTCCAGAGCGTCGTGGGCGCCGTGGCCCGGACGATGTGGGTGATGACCTTCCACGCGGCGTGCGGGCGGATCCTCCGCCGCGAGGCGCCGCGCCTGGGGTACCGCTCGAACTTCACCATCTACGACCAGGCCGACCAGGTGCGCCTCGTGAAGCAGTGCCTCGAGGAGCTCGACCGCGATCCCAAGCGCTTCGTCCCACGCGGGATCCACGCGCAGATCTCCAACGCGAAGAACCAGCTCGTCTCGCCGGAGGAGTACAAGAACCGTGTCGCGTCGTTCTACGACCAGACCGTCGCCGACGCCTACGAGCTCTACCAGCGGCGGCTGCTGAACTCGAACGCGGCCGACTTCGACGACCTCCTGATGCTCACAGTCGAGGTGCTCGACCGCTTTCCCGAGGCACGGAAGAAGTGGCAGAAGGCATTCCGCTACGTCCTCGTCGACGAGTACCAGGACACGAACCACGCGCAGTACCGGCTCCTCCAGCTTCTCGCGGGCGAGCACAAGAACGTCTTCGCGGTCGGCGACCCGGATCAGTCCATCTACGCCTTCCGCGGCGCGGACATCCGCAACATCATGGAATTCGAGCGCGACTTCGGCGGCGCGAAGCAGATCGCCCTGGAGCAGAACTACCGCTCGACGAACGCGATCCTCCGCGCGGCGAACGCGGTCATCTCGGAGAACCGCGAGCGCAAGCCGAAGAACCTCTGGAGCGAGCTCGGCGAAGGCGATCCCGTGCGCGTGATCGAGGTGGAGGACGAGCACGCCGAGGCGCGCTTCGTAGCCGCGGAGATCGCCGGGCTCGTGGACGAGGGCTTCGCCGGCTCCGAGATCGCGGTCTTCTACCGGACGAACGCGCAGTCGCGCGTGGTGGAGGACGTCCTCGTGCGCCAGGACATCCCGTACCAGGTCATCGGTGGCCCGAAGTTCTACGAGCGCGCCGAGATCAAGGACGCGATCGCCTACCTGCAGGTCGTCGACAACCCCTCCGACGCCATCTCGCTGGCGCGGATCGCGAACCGGCCGCGGCGCGGGATCGGTGACGCCTCGCTCGCACGCCTGCAGACGTATGCGGACGCACACGGGCTCTCGCTCTGGGAGGCGCTCGAGCACCCGGAGGAGGCGGGCTGCGGCGGCGCGCCGCTGAAGGCGATCGACAAGTTCCGCACGCTCATGCAGTCCTCGATGGCCGGCGCCGAGGAGCTGCCGGTGCCCGAGCTGCTCGAGCGCATCCTCGAGCAGAGCGGCTACCTCGAGGCGCTCGAGGCCGAGCGGACGATCGAGGCGCAGGGGCGCATCGAGAACCTCCAGGAGCTGGTCGGCGTCGCGCGCGAGTACCAGGAAGGCGCCGAGAATCCGAGCCTCTCCGAGTTCCTCCAGCAGATCTCGCTCTTCTCGGACCAGGATGCGATCGAGGAGGAGCGCAGCCTCGTCACGCTCATGACGCTGCACAACGCCAAGGGCCTCGAGTTCCGCGCGGTCTTCCTCATCGGCATGGAGGAGGGCGTCTTCCCGCACTCGCGCTCGATCGAGGAGCAGGGCCTCGAGGAGGAGCGGCGGCTCTGCTACGTCGGCCTCACGCGCGCGCAGGAGCGGCTCGTGCTCACCCACGCGGCGGCGCGCTCGCTCTGGGGCTCGCGAGGCTACAACCTTCCGAGCCGCTTCCTCGACGAGCTGCCGCAGGAGGAGATCGTGCGCGACCGGCTCAGGCCGTCGTCCTGGACCGGCTACGGCTCCCCGACGGTCACCGTTCGCCGCGACGTTCCGCCACTCTCGACCGGCGACTCCGTGCGCCACTCGACGCTCGGCGAAGGGGTGGTGACGGCGATTGCGCCCGACGGGATCGTCACCGTGCGGTTCGCCGACGACGGCGTCGAGCGGCGACTGATGCTCGAGTACGCGCCGCTCGAAAAGGTCTGACGATGCAGGTCAGGCAGGCAAGGCCCGAGGAGCTCAAGAGCGGCATCGCTCCCGTCTCCCACTACTTCGGGAACGCGCCGACCGAGGAGAACGTCCGGCGGTTCGCACGCGTCCTCCGGCCGGAGCGCATGCAGCTCGCCGAGGAGGACGGCCAGATCGTCGGCGGTGCGAGCGCCTTCGAGTTCCAGTTCACCGTGCCGGGCGCGATCGTGCCGTGCGCCGGAGTGACCGTCGTCGGCGTGCTCCCGACCCACACCCGTCGCGGGATCCTGACCGCGCTCATGCGCGCCCAGCTCGACGACGCGCACGAGCGGGGAGAGCCGGTGGCCGCTCTGTGGGCCTCGGAGGAGACCATCTACGGCCGCTACGGGTACGGCATGGCCGCGCTCAGCGGGGAGGCCGAGATCCAGCGTGTGTACGGAGCCTTTCGCAAGGCTTCCGAGCACGGAGGCTCGTTCCGCCTGCTTTCGCGCGACGAGGCGCTGGAGGCGATCCCGCCCGTCTATGCGCGCGTCGCGGCCGAGACACCGGGCATGTTCGCGCGTCCGCGTGAGTGGTGGGAGGGCCGAGCGCTGCACGATTCGGAGTTCCGGAGAGACGGGGCGGGGGAGATGGTGCACGTCCTTCTCGAGCGCGACGGCGAAGGCCTGGCGTACGCGACCAACCGGCTCAGGATGGACTTCGACGCAGGCAGCTCGACCGGCGAGGTGAGAGTCATCGAGGCCATGGGCATCTCGCCCGAGGCGACCGCCGGGATTTGGCGCTACCTCCTCGACGTGGACTGGATGGAGCGCGTCCAGGCCGAGCTTCTTCCGATCGACCACCCGCTGTTTCTCCTCCTCGCGCAACCCCGGCGCATGCGCTTCCGGGTCGGAGATTCGCTCTGGCTCCGGCTCGTCGACGTGGGCGGCGCCTTGGCGGCCCGCTCCCTGGAGGGCGACGTCGTGCTCGAGGTGGCCGATGCTTTCTGCCCTTGGAATGCGGCGTGCTATTCCCTGAACGGGGCGAAGACGACGGAGGACGCCGACCTCTCGCTGGACGTGGCCGATCTGGCAACGGTCTATCTCGGCGGCTTCACGTTCGCCCAGCTCCAGCGGGCCGGGCTCGTCCAGGAAGTCACGCCTGGAGCGATTGCGCGCGCCGATGCGGCCTTTCGCAGCGACCGGGCGCCGTGGTGCCCGGAGATCTTCTAGCTCCAAAATTCCTGCATTCCGCTAACATCCGCCGCCGTGTTCGTGCGAATGGCCCTAGTGGGCCTTTTTGTTTGCGCTCTTTTCGCCGCGCCCGCGGCCGCCCAGCTCCCCGAGCCGGTGGAGCGCGTGCCCGACCGCCAGCTCTTCTTCGTCCCCCTGAACGGGAACCTCGGCTCGCCCTTCGGCTACCGCTGGGGCCGCATGCACGAGGGGATCGACATCGAGGGCTGGGCGCACACGGACGTGCACGCCGCGCTGGCGGGAACCGTCACCAAGGTGGGCTGGCTGAACAACTACGGCGGCTTCGGCCTCGTGGTCAAGCTGCGCCACGACGGCGGCATCGTGACGATGTACGCCCACCTCGCGAAGGCGCTCGTCCGGCCCGGCGACCGCGTCTCCGAAGGCGAGCTCATTGCCAAGGCGGGCTGCACGGGCTCCTGCACCGGAGTCCACCTGCACTTCCAGGTCTGGGTCGACGGGAAGCTGACCGACCCGCAGCGGTTCCTCGGGAACCGCGTAAAGCTTCGCGGCTAGCGGTTGTGGTTCACGATCTCGATGTTTGAACCGTCGGGGTCGAGCACGAAAGCCGCGTAGTAGCCCGGGTGGTAGATCGGCCGCTCGCCCGGGCCGCCGTTGTCCCGGTAGCCGGCATCGACCAGCGTGCGGTGGAACTCGTCGACAGTGGCGTTGTCGTCGGCGGGAAAGGCGACGTGAAGGTTGGTCGTCGGCTCCCCGGCGACGACCGAGAAGGACGCGGTTCCAGCGATGAACTGGGCTCGCCGCGGGGCTTCGCCTTGAACTTGAATCCGCCGAACGGGGCAACGAGCTCATAGAACCGCCTCGACGCGCTCACGTCGGCGACGCGGATCCAGAGGTGGTCGATGACCCCGCCCTTGCGCAGGCCGTCGTCGTAGTGGACGGCCTCCGCACTGTTCCCGTCGGGGTCGAGGAGGAAGCCGCCGTAGTAGTCGTCCCCGTACTCGGGCCGCGGCCCTGGCTCGCCGTCGCTTCGGTAGCCGGCATCGACGCCGGCGCGCCAGAACTCGTCGACCCGCTCCCGTGAGGCTGCCGGGAAGCCGACGTGCAGGCCCCGCGTCACCGCCGACTCGTCCTCGGCTGCCATGATCGAGAAGTCGTCCCACTCGTCATAGAGCCGGCTCGAGTCATCGAGGCGGATCCCCAGGACGGACAGCACGGTTTCGAAGAAGCGTCGAGACGCTTCGCGGTCGGAGACCCGCATGCCGACGTGGTCGAACATGGAGCGACTATGCCCAAAGCGCCGAGGTTTGATCCGGCCTCGTGTCGGTAGGCTCACCTTCATGGAGCGGAGAACCCTCGGCAAGGGGCTGGAGGTGTCGGCCATCGGGCTCGGCTGCATGGGGATGTCCGAGTTCTACGGCGCACGCGACGAGCAGGAGGCGCTGGACACGATCCACCGCGCGCTCGACCTCGGCGTGACCCTCTTGGACACGGCCGACATGTACGGCCCGTTCACGAACGAGAAGCTCCTGGCCCGCGCGATCGCGGGCCGCCGCGACGAGGTGCAGCTGGCGACGAAGTTCGGCAACGTGCGCGGTGAGAACGGCGAGTACATGGGGATCCGCGGGGACGCGGACTACGTGCGCCAGGCCTGCGAGGCCTCGCTCGAGCGCCTCGGCGTCGACCACATCGATCTCTACTACCAGCATCGCGTCGACAAGGGCACCGAGATCGAGGAAACGGTGGGCGCGATGGCCGAGCTCGTGGAGGCCGGCAAGGTTCGTCACATCGGGCTCTCCGAGGCATCGCCCGAGACCATTCGCCGCGCGCATGCCGTGCATCCGGTCACCGCGCTGCAGACCGAATACTCGCTGTGGACGCGCGACCCGGAGGACGAGATCCTGCCGACGGTCCGCGAGCTCGACATCGGCTTCGTCGCCTACAGCCCGCTCGGGCGCGGGTTCCTCTCCGGGCGGATCACGTCACCCGAGGATCTCGATCCCGACGACTTCAGGCGCCGGAACCCGCGCTTCCAGGGCGAGAACTTCGATCGCAACCTCGAGCTCGTCGAGCGGGTTCGCGAGATCGCCGAGGAGAAGGACGTCACCCCGGCGCAGCTCGCGCTCGCGTGGGTGCTTCGCCAGGGGGACGACATCGTCCCGATCCCGGGAACGAAGCGCGTGCGCTATCTGGAGGAGAACGCAGGGGCAGCCGAGGTCGAGCTGAGCGACGCGGATCTGGCGCGGATCGAAGAGGCGTTCCCGAGGGGCGCCACGTCCGGGGAGCGCTATCCGGACATGTCCACGATCGACCGCTAGGCCCAGTCGCCGGCGGCGGCGGCGTTCTCATCTTTCTCTCATGGGAGCACAATGAGAATCGGCCCATGCGTGTGCTCATGGTCGAAGACGACGTCAAGATGGCCGGCCTGGTGCGCCGCGGGCTCCAGGAAGACGGCCATGCGGCCGACGTGGCGCCCACCGGCGAGGACGCGGTCTGGATGGCACAGGCACATCCGTACGACGCGATCGTCCTCGACGTCATGCTCCCCGGCCTCTCGGGCTTCGAGACCTGCAAGCGACTCCGCAACGCGGGTGTCTGGTCTCCGGTGCTCATGCTCACGGCGCGCGACGGGGTCGAGGACCGGGTCGCCGGCCTGGACGCGGGCGCCGACGACTACCTGACGAAGCCGTTCTCCTTCGCCGAGCTGCTGGCGCGCCTGCGTGCGCTCGCGCGGCGCGGCAGCTCGGAACGGCCGGTCGAGCTTGTCGTCAACGACCTTCGGCTCGATCCCGCCACGCGGCGAGTGTGGCGGGACCAGACCGAGGTGGCGCTATCGCCGAAGGAGTTCGCCCTCCTCGAGACGTTCATGCGCCGGCCTGGAGAGGTGCTCTCCCGTCTGCAGCTGCTCGAGCACGCCTGGGACTTCGCCTACGAGAACCGCTCCAACGTCGTTGACGTCTACGTGCGCTACCTGCGGGAGAAGCTCGACCGCCCGTTCGGCAAGCGCTCGCTCGAGACGGTGCGCGGCGTGGGCTATCGCCTGCGGGAGGAAGGGGCATGAGCCGACTGCCGATCCGCGCTCGCCTCGCTCTCTACTTCACGCTCGCGATGGCCGTCGTGCTCGCGGCCGCAGGATGGTTCGCATACGCCCGGGTTGGCAACGATCTTGCGAGCGCGCTCGACCAGGACCTGCGGGCGCGCGGACAGGATCTCTCGGCGCTCGTGGCGAGCGGCGGCTCCGTCTCGTCCACGCAAGGGGCGCTGATCGAAGACGGCGAGTCCTTCTCCGAGGTCGTCGGCTCGGATGGACAGGTACTCGACTCCACGCCTCCCATCGCCAAGAGCTTGCTCACGCCGGCCGAGCTCGCGGCCGCAAGAAACGCGCCGCTCTTCGCCGACCGGCCTTCCGTGCCAGGCCTCGACGAGCCGGCGCGCCTGCTCGCCCTGCCTGCAATCCGCGACGGAGAGAAGGTCGTCCTCGTCGTCGGGGCCACCAAGGAGAACCGGGCGGAGACGCTGCGCAGCCTTCGTACTGCGTTTCTCATCGGCGGGCCCGTAGCCCTGGTGCTCGCCGCTCTCGGCGGCTATCTCCTCGCCGGTGCCGCGCTCCGGCCGATCGAAAAAATGCGCCGGCGGGCGGCCGACATCTCGGCGGCATCCCTCAACGAGCGTCTCCCCCTCCCGGCGGCGCACGACGAGGTGTCCCGTCTCGGAGTGACGCTCAACGCGATGCTGGCGCGCCTCGAGGACGGGCTCGACCGGGAGCGGCGCTTCGCCGCGGACGCGAGCCACGAGCTGCGGACGCCGCTCGCGCTCCTCAAAGCCGAGCTTGCTCTCGCGCTCAAGCCCGGCCGCTCCGAGGCGGAGCTGCGGGCTGCGATCGCGTCGGCGGCGGAGCAGACCGACCGGCTCTCTCGCATCGCGGACGACCTGCTCCTCCTCGCGCGGGCCGAGCAGGGCGAGCTCCCTTTGAAGACCGAGCAGGTGGATGTCATGGACGTTCTCGACGACGTCGCCGACCGTTTTCCTGGCGAACGGAAGATCGTGGTCACATGTGGCGAGCCCATCGTCTTGGCCGCCGACCGGCTGCGCCTCGAGCAGGCGCTCACGAATCTCGTCGACAACGCGCTGCGTCACGGCGGCGGCGCGATCACGGTTTCTGCCATCCGCCGGAACGGCGATGCGGAGCTGCATGTGGTCGACGAAGGCGGCGGCTTCGGGCAGGAGTTCCTCCCGCAGGCGTTCGAGCGCTTCACGCGCGGCGATGAGGGCCGGGGAGGGGACGGGAGCGGCCTCGGGCTCGCGATTGTCGACACGATTGCGCGGGCTCACCGCGGGCGGGCGGGCGCAGTGAACGTGCCGGGCGGCGGGGTGGACGTCTGGATCTCGCTGCCGCTCCGTTGAACGGAGACAGGGGGTCTTCGAGGCCCGCCCATTGCATGGAGGCGCACAAGATGGGAAGATCCGCGCCCAGCTCATCGTCCAGTTGGCGTCACTTCGATGGAAGGAGAGCGTATGGACGAAGTGAGCGTAGAGGCGAAGCTCGCTAGTGAGGGTGTGGCGCCATCCCTCACGGTGGCCGTGCCTCGCGTTGAAGTTCAGGGTGCTGTCGACGAAGGGCACGAGGCTGATCTCATACTCGACGTCGTACGCACGAATGGACAACGCGAGGAGCGACGCGTGCTCGTCGCCCTCGACGTGGAGACTCTCCGCAGCCTGATCGCCGATCAGGAAGGGGAGCAGATCATGTTCGCGATAGACCCCGAGTCACTCGCGGATACGTTCGATGACGTCGAGGCCCATGGCCTTCGCGAGATCGGAGCCACGGTCGCTATTGCGGTCGCGGCTGTTGGTGCGGGGGCGGGGGCTGCTGGCGCCGAAGGGCTCCAGCCCGCCCTGTCAACCAACCACGCCGTGCAGGCGATAGTGCAGTCGGAGGATGCGGGGATGCCGCGTGCTATGCCTTCCGACTACGCGCAGGCCCGCGCAGGTGAGCAGCAGATGCCGCGGGCGATGCCCTCGGACTACGCTGCGTCAGACGACTCGGGAACCACGCTTCGCCGTGACCCGGGAGCAGCGCCGACTGGTGCTGCAACCACACAGGCCGCGGAGCGTGGGATCGAGAACGTCCGCGCGGCGCAGCCGGCTCCGGCTGATGCCCCTGACGCAACGTCGGGCATCGAGTCGGTGCGCGTTGGCGGGACCGCGGTTCCCGACCCCTCCACAGGGATCGAGACGGTTCGCGCAGAACGTGCTCCGGCACCAGTTGGAGACGATGGCACGAGCATCGCCGCACCAAGCACGGGTGCGGCGGTGGCGATCGCCGGCGGGGCGCTGCTCATGATCGCAGCGGCCGCCTTCGCGGTTCGGCGTACCCGCGAGCCACGGCTCGCGTAGAAGACGACAGATGGGCCGGTGCCACGGCCCATCTGTTTTTCCTCCTACAACCGAGCGGCTACACTGAGCCCTCGCAAGGGCGGTTAGCTCAGTTGGGAGAGCACCAGCTCGACAAGCTGGGGGTCACTGGTTCGAGCCCAGTACCGCCCACCTGGAAAAGGCCTGCTAACGCGGGCCTTTTCGCTGTTTGGGGAAGCGGCTCTGTC
>Ga0207674_10001180_pt1 | contig 33935 bp, 39 predicted proteins | sample KBSCornC72_FD_184303 | JGI IMG/M metagenome (GOLD analysis project Ga0207674, IMG submission 184303) | Corn rhizosphere microbial communities from Kellogg Biological Station, Michigan, USA - KBS Corn C7-2 (SPAdes) (version 2) | ecosystem: Host-associated > Plants > Roots > Rhizosphere > Soil ...
CGCTCGCCCTGCAGTTCCTGCACCACCGCCTGCACGCGCACGCCGCGCATGCCGACGCAGGCGCCGACCGGATCGATGCTGGAATCCTTGGAGATCACCGCGATCTTGGCACGCGAGCCGGGATCGCGCGCCACCGCGCGGATCTCGATGATGCCGTCGTAGATTTCGGGCACTTCCTGCGCGAAGAGGCGGACCATGAATTGCGGATGGCTGCGCGACAGGAAGATCTGCGGTCCGCGCGTTTCGCGGCGCACATCGTAGATGTAGGCGCGGATGCGATCGCCGACACGGAAACTCTCGCGCGGGATCATCTCGTCGCGCCGGACCACGCCTTCGGCACGGCCGAGATCGACGACGACGGAACCGAATTCGGAGCGCTTGACGATGCCGTGCACGATCTCGCCGATGCGGTCCTTGTATTCGTCATACTGGCGCTCGCGCTCGGCGTCGCGCACTTTCTGCACGATCACCTGCTTGGCGTTCTGCGCGTTGATGCGGTTGAAATCGACCGGCGGCAGCGTCTCGGCGATGATGTCGCCGACCTGGGCCGCGGGGTTGCGCGCCCGCGCATCGGCAAGGCTGATCTCGGTCTTGTCGTTTTCGACCTGTTCGACGACATGCAGATAACGCGAGACGTGGGTCTCGCCGGTCTTGGGATCGATCTCGACCTTGATCTCGTTCTCGCTGCCATAATGCTGCTTGGCGGCGCGCTGCATCGCTTCTTCCATGGCGGCGAGCACCACCGCCTTGTCGATCGACTTGTCGCGGGCGACAGCGTCTGCGATCTGCAGAAGCTCGGTCCGGTTTGCGGCGATGGCGGCCATGATAGGTCTTCTCCTTGCTAAGCGCGCTCCTGCGCGCCAATGGCTTCAACTGGCGCGTTTGCGCGCCTTCAAATCCTCGGCGATCAAGGCGTCGGTCAAGACCAGCTTGGCCTCCGCGATCTGTTTGAACGGCAACACGATGCGCGCCTCCGGCGTCTGAATGACGACATCATTGTCTTCCAGACCGAGCAGCTTGCCGCGGAAACGCTTGCGGCCATCGATTGCGGCGGCGAGCTCGATCTTGGCCTCGTGTCCCGACCAGCGCGCGAAATCCGTCAGCCTGGTCAGCGGCCGGTCGATGCCGGGCGACGACACTTCGAGTTCGAAGTCGCCGTCGATCACGCTTTCACGGTCGAGAAAGTCCTGCAGCGCACGCGCGAGTACGGCGCAGTCGGCCACGTTCATGCTGCCGTCCTGGCGCTCCGCCATGACCTGCAGCGTCTTTGTGTGGCCGCCCATCAGGCGCAGACGCACGAGCCGAAAGCCTGCCTTTTCGATAGCAGGTTCGATGATCGGCTCCAGATGGCTCATCGCACTCAGAATGATCGCTACTCCAAAAACAAAACCTTTCCCGCGCGGCGATCCGTTTGGACCGCCACACAACAGTAGGTTCTGTTGTTTGGGATGGGCGCTATGTACGCTGGCAAGGTGCGATTATCAAGCCTGGGCGAAGAAAATCAGGGCGCGGCGGGCGTCTTTCGGGCCGGAAGGCCGATCGTCACCTCGCCTGGGACGGCCGTATTCGCAGCCGGTTGGGCCGTCTTGGCCGGCGCGATGGTGAACTGAAAAAAGCACACACCGATTGCGCATAGGGTTAGCAAGGCGGCAACAAAAACGATGCCATCGTCCCAAATCTGGTTGCGCGGCGGCTTGTCGTCATCTTCAAGGCTCATGGAGCGGACCTTATCAGGTCCGCACGAATCTGAGGAATGCCGGCGCCCCGTGCAGCTCCTTGGCTTCGTAACGCGTCTTTGGCCAGTCGGATGGCCGCGTTTTCCAGTCGGATGGACCCTCGGCCGTCCAGCGAAACGCCGGATGCGCCATGAGCCGCTCCAGCGCATAGCCGAGATAGCCCGGATCGTCGGTGGCGAAGCGCACCTCCGCGCCGGTCTTCAGGATCCGCGCCACCTGATCAAGCATTTCGCTCTGGATGAAGCGGCGCTTGTGGTGACGCGTCTTCGGCCAGGGGTCGGGGAAGAGAATGAAGAGCCGTCCGATGCACGCGTCGGGCAGCGCGGCGATGATATCGCGGGCATCGTCTTCGTAGAGCCGGATGTTCGGAAGCTCTTTTTCGTCGAGCCGGCCAAGAAGTTTCGCAGTGCCTGCGATGTATGGTTCAGCTCCGAGGAGCCCGATCGCAGGATGGGCGGCGGCTTGCCAGACAAGATGCTCGCCCGCGCCATAGCCGACCTCGAGCCAGACGTCCTCGACGGGTTGCGCGAAATAGGTTTTCGGGTCGCGACCCTGAGCGAGTTTGAGCGCAAGGCGCGGCAGCAGCGTGTCGCGCAGGCGAGACTGGCGCTGCGAGAGTTTCGGTCCCTTGCGGCGCCCGTAAAGCAAGCGTCTGTGACGGTGGTTTCGCTCCTCGGTCATGGCGCGTTGTCGCGGATCGGCCGTCCCGAGGTCAATCGGCGTCGGATGGGGCCAATCCAAGCCCGGTTTACCAAGCTTCGAATCTGTCTGTTTAAATACTAGTAAAACGATAGAGATTATGTAATAAGGCCGGCCTCGAACGAGGGGCCACCGTGGAATTCCTTCAGCACATCGATCCGCTTTTCGTCATGTCCGGCTTCGCGGTCGGCGCCATCGTCGGGCTGACCGGCGTCGGCGGCGGCTCGCTGATGACGCCCATCCTCATTCTTCTCTTCGGCGTTCACCCGGCAGCCGCGGTCGGCACTGACCTACTCTATGCCAGCGTGACCAAAACAGGCGGCTCGCTGATTCACAGTTTCAACAAGACCATCCATTGGCCCTTGGTCGCGCGGCTGGCGCTGGGAAGCTTGCCGGCGTCGCTCGTCACTTTGCTGATCCTCAGGCACTATGCCGGCGAGACGACGGCTTTGAATGCCCTGATTTCACGTGCGCTCGGCTTCGCCTTGATCCTGACCGCGGCGACTCTTATTTTCCGCAAGAGGCTGATCGCAAGCTACGCCTCAAGGCTCGACGCCTTCGGTGAGAAGACTATCCACGCGCTGACGACGTTGACCGGAGCCGCGCTTGGTATTCTGGTGACGCTGTCGTCGGTTGGCGCCGGTGCGCTCGGCGTGACAGCACTTCTCCTGCTCTATCCAAAGACCCCCGTCGCGCGCATCGTGGGCTCGGACATCGCGCACGCAGTACCGCTCACGCTGATTGCGGGAGCGGGCCATCTGATGATGGGTCATATCGATTTCAGAATGCTGACATCGCTGCTTCTGGGTTCGCTTCCAGGCATCATGCTCGCGAGCAACCTCGCGCCGCGCCTGCCCGAGAATATCCTGCGCTATGCGCTCTCGACGATCCTTGTCGTCGTCTCGGCCAAGCTTCTCGCTTAAAAAGCGCGCGTCAGCTGGTCGGCAAGATCGGTCTTCTCCCAGGAGAAGCCGCCTTCGGCATCAGGCTCGCGGCCGAAATGACCGTATGCCGCGGTCCGCGCATAGATCGGCTTGTTCAGCCCCAGATGTTCGCGGATGTTGCGCGGCTTCAGACTCATCATCTCCGGGAGAATCTTCTCCAGTTTGACTTCGTCGACCTTCCCCGTCTGATGCGTGTCGACATAGACGGACAAGGGATCGGGAACGCCGATGGCGTAGGAGATCTGGATCGTGCAACGGTCGGCGAGACCGGCTGCGACGACATTCTTGGCCAGATAACGCGCCGCATACGCCGCCGAGCGGTCGACCTTGGTCGGATCCTTCCCCGAAAACGCGCCGCCGCCATGCGGCGCCGCCCCACCATAGGTATCGACGATGATCTTGCGCCCGGTCAGGCCGCAGTCGCCATCCGGTCCGCCGACGACGAAGGCACCGGTCGGATTGACGTGCCAAAGCGTCTTGTCGCTGATCCAGCCCTGCGGCAACGCTAGGCGAACATAGGGTTCGACGACGGCGCGCACATCGTTCGAGGTCATGTCGGCATCGAGATGCTGGGTCGAGAGCACGATCTGCGTCGCCGAAACCGCCTTGCCGTTTTCATACTGCACCGTCACCTGGCTCTTGGCGTCGGGACCGAGCTTCGGTTCCTTGCCGGCGTGGCGCGCGTCGGCGAGCAGCTTGAGGATCCTGTGGCTGTAAAAGATCGGCGCCGGCATCAGCTCCGGCGTTTCGCGGCAGGCATAACCGAACATGATGCCCTGGTCGCCCGCGCCTTCGTCGCGATTGCCCGACGCGTCGACACCTTGCGCGATATGCGGCGACTGCGCATGCAAGAGGACTTCGACGTTCGCAGTCTTCCAGTGAAAGCCGGCCTGCTCGTAGCCGATGTCTTTGATCGCCTTGCGCGCGACCTCGATGATCTGCTCGTGGCCGATGTGCTTGGGCCCGCGCGTCTCGCCGGCGATGACGACCCGGTTGGTCGTCGCCATGGTTTCGCAGGCCGCGCGAATGTCCCAGGGCGACAAGCCGCTCTTTGGTCCTTCGCGGAAGAACAGATCCACCACTTCGTCGGAGATGCGGTCGCAGACTTTGTCGGGATGCCCTTCGGACACGCTCTCGCTGGTGAAGAGGTAGTTCTGCCGCATCATCGCTTTCGACCTTTCGCCCCGGAGGAAGCCGCGCCTTTTTGCAACAATCGACCTCTTGGTCAACTGGCACAGAGGGCGTCTGCTCGGCTAGGCTCGATTGTCACAATCGGTCGGGAGAATTGGCCATGGTTGCACCGTTTCAAGGTGGCTGCCGCTGTGGCGCCATTCGTTACGAAGTGTCTTCGGAACCGCTGGCGGTGATGAACTGCCATTGTCGCGATTGCCAATATGCCTCGGGCGGAGGCTTTTCGACCGTCGTCGTCATCCCGATGGCCGCGTTCCGTCTGACCAAGGGAACACCGGCGCGTTTCACCGTGAAGGGCGATTCCGGCAAGGACATCACGCGCAGTTTCTGCGCGAGCTGCGGCACGCCCATCTTCAGCGAGCCGCAAGGCGGCGCCATCTGGGTGGTGAAGGCGGGAACGCTGGACGATCCAAGCTGGCTCAAGCTTGGCGGCAATCTCTATACCAAGTCGGCGCAACCCTGGTCGCACATCGATCCAGGTCTGATGCAGTTCGAAAAGATGCCGCCCGGCGCGGGGTGAGCGCGCGCGTCCTCATCCTTCGACAAGCTCAGGATGAGGATTCTTGTTCTGAGCGGAGCTACAGAATAAAGCGCGAGAGGTCCTGATCCTTCGCCAGATCGTCGACACGCGCGTGCACATATTTCCCGTCGATGACGATCTTGTCGCCGCTCTTCTCGGTGGCGGAGAAGCTGATCTCGTCCAGCACGCGTTCCATGATCGTCTGCAGGCGGCGCGCGCCGATATTCTCGACGCTGGCATTCACCTGCGCCGCGAGATCGGCAATCGCCGCGATGCCATCGACAGTGAATTCGAGTGCGACGCTTTCGGTGTTCAAGAGCGCGACATACTGCTTGATCAGGCTGGCCTCCGGTTCGCTCAGGATGCGCTCGAAGTCGTCGCGCGTCAGCGCCTTCAACTCGACGCGGATCGGGAGTCGCCCCTGGAGTTCGGGCAGAAGATCCGACGGCTTCGCCGTGTGAAACGCGCCGGATGCGATGAAGAGAATGTGATCGGTCTTGACGGGCCCATGCTTTGTCGCGACCGTCGTGCCTTCGATCAGCGGCAAGAGATCGCGCTGCACGCCTTCGCGACTGACATCGCCGCCGCCACGCATTTCGCTCCGGGCGCAAATTTTGTCGATCTCGTCGAGAAAGACGATGCCGTTATTCTCCACCATCTCGATGGCGTCGCGCACGATCGCATCGTTGTCGAGGAGCTTGTCCGCTTCCTCCGCAACCAGGGGCGCATGCGCATCGGCCACGCTGAGGCGACGCTTCTTGCCTTTCTGTCCGAACGCCTTGCCGAAAATGTCGCCGATGTTGACCATCGAGATCTGCGCGTTCGGCATGCCGGGAATTTCGAAGGCCGGCATGCCGCCGGCCTCTTTCATCTCGATCTCGACTTCCTTTGAGTCGAGTTCGCCCGAGCGCAGCGCTTTTCTGAAGCTCTCGCGCGTATTGCCGCTGGAAGCGCCGACGAGTGCGTCGAGAATGCGCTCCTCGGCGCGCGCTTCGGCTTGCGCCTCGACGTCGCGCCGCTTGGCGGCCCGCACCTGCGCGATGCCGACTTCCAGAAGATCACGCGCGATCTGATCGACGTCGCGCCCGACATAGCCGACCTCGGTGAACTTGGTCGCTTCGACCTTGATAAACGGCGCCTGCGCCAGCTTTGCCAGGCGGCGCGAAATCTCGGTCTTGCCGACGCCGGTCGGTCCGATCATCAGGATGTTCTTGGGCAGCACCTCCTCTCGCATTTCTGGCGCAAGCTGCTGGCGGCGCCAGCGGTTGCGCAAGGCGATGGCGACAGCGCGCTTGGCGTCGTGCTGGCCGATGATGAAGCGGTCGAGTTCCGAGACGATTTCGCGCGGCGTGAAGGAGGTGTTCATCTTGACCTATATGGGGAGCGCGGCGATGCGCGTCAAACGGACGCCAAACTCTCAATCACGACATTCTCATTCGTGTAGATGCAAATGTCGGCCGCGATTTTCATGGCGCGGCGCGCAACCTCCTCGGCCGACAGATCCAGTGTCAGAAGCGCCCTGGCCGCGGCGAGTGCGAACGGTCCACCCGAACCGATTCCAATCAAACCGTCTTCAGGTTCCACGACATCGCCGGTGCCCGAAAGGATGAGCGAGGTCTTGGCGTCCACCACCGCCATCATCGCTTCGAGACGCCTGAGATAACGGTCGGTGCGCCAATCCTTGGCGAGTTCGACGCAGGCGCGCGCCAGATTACCGGGATGTTGCTCGATCTTGGCTTCGAGCCGCTCGGAAAGTGCGAAGGCATCGGCCGTGGCACCGGCGAAACCGACGAGCACGTCGCCCTTGCCGATTCTGCGCACCTTGCGGGCATTGGATTTCATCACGGTGACGCCGGCCGTCACCTGGCCATCGCCGGCGACGACGACGGACCCGCCCTTGCGCACAGACAGGATCGTCGTCGAGCGCCATTTCTCTTTTTCCGTCATAGCAATCAACCTATTGTCGCGCATCGAAAGGGCGCGCCATGCAAATTCGCTATCTCGCAGCCGCAAGTTTAGGCGCGACACTTATCGCCGCACAACCGGCGCACGCCGCAGCGTTCACGTATGACTGCCAAGCCTATATAACAAGAGTGGAGAGCGTGCCGCCCGTCGCTGCGGATGACAGCGATCCCTGGCAATGCCGCACACCGACGGCAAAACCGACGACGGCAACGCACTGGTTTCGCAATTCGTTGGAGTATTGCCGCCTCGCAGTGAACGTCTATGACGAAGCCTTGCGCGCGGCGCGGCGGATCGCGGCGACGCATCGGCGCCAGACCTGGATCGTGATGCTGGATGCGGACGAAACGGTGCTCGACAATTCCTTGTTCGAGCGCGAGCGCAACCTGTGCGGCAGCGAGTTCAAGGATGCGCAGTGGGAAAGTTGGGTACGCGCGGATATGGCGCGCGCGGTTCCGGGCGCCGCCAAATTCACGCAAGTCGTGCACCGCATGGGTGGTCTCATCGCCATCGTCACCAACCGCAAGGCGGCCGACGATCAGGTCACGCAGCATACGCTCCGTGCCGCCGGAATTTTGTTCGACTTCGAAGTGGGCATGGCCGAAACATCCGACAAGACGGCGCGATGGCGTCGTGCGGAGGAGGAGTTAGCACGTAAATTCGGTGGGCGACCGCGCATCGCGCTTTGGCTCGGCGATCAGGTGACGGATCTCGCGATCACGGATCGCAAAGGCGAGATCCTGCGCGCCATGAGCCAGAAGGATCAAGGCGACGGCATCGGAGCGGACCGCTTCATCCTGCCCAATCCGATGTACGGCAACTGGATGGACAATCCGGCGAACTGAGCGACTTGCATTAACGACATCGCCGGAACTTTCGGCTAAGACAGCGCCCAGGCCGCTTGCGGCGGCGCCCGGAGACAAGCCATGCGTACCGCGACCGTAGAGAGAAAGACCCGCGAGACCGAAATCGCTGTTTCACTCGACCTGGACGGGTCGGGCGAGTGCGACATCGACACCGGCATCGGCTTTCTCGACCATATGCTCGAGAGCTTCGGCCATCACGCCATGATCGACCTCAAGGTCCGTGCGCAAGGCGATCTGCATGTCGATTTTCATCACACGACCGAGGATACGGCCATCGTCATCGGCCAGGCGGTGAAGAAGGCGCTTGGCGATTATGCCGGCATCACGCGTTTCGGTGCAGCTCTCATTCCCATGGATGAGTGCCTGACGCGCGTCGCGATCGACGTCTCGAACCGGCCTTATCTGATCTGGAAGGTGAAGATCCCCAAGCCGAAGCTCGGCGAGATGGATACCGAGCTCTTCAAGGAGTGGTTCCAGGCCTTCGCGCAGCACGCCGGTATCTGCCTGCACATCGAAAATCTCTACGCCGACAACAGCCACCACATCGTGGAGAGCTGCTTCAAGGGCACGGCGCGGGCGCTGCGCCAGGCGGTTGCGCCGGACGAGCGGCTCGAAGGCGGCGTTCCCTCGATCAAGGGCAGTCTCAAGGAAAAGGACGCGTAAGACTCGAGTCGAGCACGTCTAGCGTCCTTCGATTTTCTCGAACACGTCGAGCGCGCGCGACACGGCCTTGGCCGTTTCGGCATCAAGTCCCTCTACATGTTTTGCGATGAGCGCGATTTTTTCGTCGCGGGCGCGAAAAGCCATGGCCCTGCCTTTCGCGGTCACTTCCACCAGCGTGGCGCGGCCATCGCCCTTGTCTCCGCGCCGCTTCACCAGACCCGCGCGTTCCATGTCGCGCACCAATCGTGTCATTGCGGGTCGGCTCACACGTTCGTGATCCGCCATCGCGCCGACATTGTCGATGCCGTGGAAGACGAGGTGCGCTAGCGCCGAAATGCGTGCCGGGCTCGTGCCTTGCGCCACATCGATGTCCCTGAGGCGACGCCCGATATGGCGGACGAAAAAATAGAGTCGCTCGCTGTTGCTACGCTTCGCCGCCATTGCCTTTGTCCATGTCCGGATGATATTTAACAGTGTTAATTAAATGCGCAACCCTATCGGAGACTCCTGTGCGCTCGATTGCGGCAACCGTTCTCTTCGCGCTCGTCGTATTATCCGCTCCCGCCTGGTCGCAAGGCGCGCCCGACTATAGCAAGCGGGCCGCGCCGCTGGAGGCGGCCCTCAAAAGCGCTCTCGTCGGAAAATGGACGAACCCCGTCGACCATCTGATCGTCGACATCACCGATATCGACCTCATGAGCGGCAAGATTTCCGGCAACATCTCGCCCACAACCGGACCCGCCGCGGGTGATGCGCACGAACTGATCGGCTGGGTGAGCAACGCGCCTGAGCGCAAGGACTTCGATCGCGTCATTCCCGTGACGTTCAGCACGACGCTCTACGAATACGGCACGCTGCCGAGCTGGTACGGCTATCTCAAAGGCGGTCAAATGATCACGATGAGTTCGCTGGTGTGGCCGAACAAGCCATATGCCTGGGACCATACGACCCTGTTCCAGGTCACCTGGACGAAGCTTCCCGGCTAGCTGCGCCATGCAGAGACACCTCTATCTCGGAGCCGCTGCAGTTCTCGTCGCCCTTGCTGCCGGCAAGCTCGCCCCGGCGCAGTCGGCATCCGTCCCGTCGCCGACACCAGCTCAAATCATCCGGGCGCGACAGGCGGCGTATGAAATGTCGGTGGTGACATTCTCGCAGTTGAAGCGCGCCGTCGACACCGGGAGCGACGTGACCAAGCAGAAGTTCGCGGCCGACGCACTCGCCGGCTGGGCGGTGGCGCTCCAGACGCTCTACCCGGACGGAACAGGTCCCGGCCAGACCGGCGTCGAGACCGGCGCCTTGGCAGAAGTCTGGAGCAATCGCGCAGGCTTCCTCGCGCGCGCCCACGCCTACCAAGCTGCAACCGCCAAGCTCGTCGACGCGGCTAAGGCCGGCGATGCCAGCCAATTCGCCAACCAGGTCGATGCGATCAAGAAGGCGTGCGACTCCTGCCATGCAGACTTCAGGACACGCGATTGAACACCATGACGGGCGACACCAGGCGTGTACTGGTCTGGGACATCTTCGTCAGGATGATCCATTGGTCGCTCGTCATTCTCATACCGCTCTGCTGGTGGACGTATGAGAGCTATGAGATGGAGCTGCACCGCCTCATCGGCTATGGCGTACTCGCATTGATGGCCCTTCGGCTGTTCTGGGGTTTTGCCGGTTCCGAGGCGGCGCGCTTTGCGAATTTTCTGCGTGGTCCACGAACGGTGTTGGCGTATCTCACCGCTCGTGCGCCACACCATGGCGGGCACAATCCGCTTGGCGGCTGGAGCGTCGTGGCGCTCTTCAGTCTCTTGTGCGTTCAGCCGCTGTTGGGATTGTTCGCGGCTGATCGCGATGGTCTGGATTCCGGCCCGTTCGCCGCATTCGTGTCCGACGACCATGCGCAATGGGCAGAACAACTGCATGCCAACTTGTTTTATGTCTTGCTCGGGCTTGTGGCTTTGCATGTCTTCGCCATTGGCGCCTATGCCTGGCGGGGTCAGAACCTGATCGGGCCGATGCTGAACGGTCGAGCCGACGTGCCGCGCGAAGCGGGCACGCCTTCGCCGGCAACGCGGGGCGCTGTGGCGGTCGGCGTGTTTTTGGCCGCTTCAACCTTCGCGTTGCTGTGGCGGTGGGGCGGATAATGTCCAGAGGAGAGCCGATGAATTATGACGCCAGCGTCACTTTCATTGACTTTTAAGCCGTATGCCTTCACACTGACGCCTTCGTCACTATTTCAAGCTTGAAGAGGCGGAGCCGGCCCATGGTCCAGATCACCAAAGACAATGCCTATGACGCGGTCGCGCCGAACGATTTTCCGGCCATGCTGAACCCGGCGCGTTACGGCGTGCGTTCGACCGCCTTCGACAAGATCATCAGTGCGACCCACGATCACTTCTGGGATCCGCTCGACAAGAAGTACATCGACTTCTCCGCCCCTTTCGACACGACGAAGAACACCATCCTGCCGGAGCGCTTTTTTCCGATCTTCCACACGCGCATCGGCGACACGATGTCGGCCGAGCAGAAGATCAAGTTCGCCAACGAGTCGACGCGCTGGCAATTGTCGGCGATCCTGCACGGCGAACAAGGCGCGCTCGCGCTCTCGGCTTCGCTCTGCCACATCCTGCGCGATCCCGGCGCGCAGGAATACGCCGCCAATCAAACGCGCGAGGAAGCGCGCCACGTCACCGCCTTTTCCAATTACATCAAGGCGCGCTGGGGAACGCCTTTGCCCTGCGGCGCGACGCTTCAGACATTGCTGACGGAAATGGTCGGCGCGCCGGAGGTTTACAAGAAGATCGTCGGCATGCAGATGCTGGTCGAAGGCCTTGCCATGGGCGCGTTCGCGACGCTCTACCAGAATTCGCAGGACCCGCTCCTGGTCAAGCTTTGCCAGCTCGTCATGACCGACGAGGCCTTCCATCACAAGTTCGGCAAGATCTGGGCTGACCGCACCATCCCGAAGCTTTCGACGGACGAGCAGAACCTTGTCGAGGATTGGGCCGCGCAATGCTTCCAGACTCTCCTCTTCAATCTCGTCAATGCCGAGCAGATGCACATGGTCTACGCGTCCGTCGGCATCGACTGGCAGGAGGCGCGCGCCGCCATCATGGAGGCATTCACGGACGCCGACCGCCGCGAGGGGATGAAACAATCCGCCAACATCTTCCGCGTCCTCATCAAGACGCTGGTCAATGCCGGCATCATCACCGAGCGCACCAAGGCGTTCTACGCCATGTATGTCGACATGGACGAGCTCAAGAATGAAGGCAGCCGCATGGTCGGCGACGACATCGCCGAGGAAGGCATCAAGTACCTTCAGACCATCAACTTCGCCGACCGCAGCAAGGGCAACGCGCTTCTGGCGGCGGAGTAATTGGCGGCGGTCTCATCCTTCGGCAAGCTCAGGATGAGGAATTGCATTAAGTCCCTCACCCTGAGCTAGTCGAAGGCGAGGGACGCATGCCGGCTAAGCGTCGTACGCCGCCTTGAGCTGGGCGAGGTTGAGCTTCTTCATCTTCATCATCGCTTGCGTCATCCGCTTGACGCGCTTGGCATCCGAACTCGCCATCAGCTCGGTGAATTCGAGCGGCACCACCTGCCATGACAGGCCGTACTTGTCCTTGAGCCAGCCGCATGGACCTTCCTCGCCGCCCTTCGTTCAGCGCATCCCAATAGTGATCGACCTCGGCCTGGGTGCGGCAGCCGATCGACAGCGACACCGCTTCGCTGAACTTGTAGATCGGCCCGCCATTCAGCGCGATGAATTCGACACCGTCGAGCTCGAAGGTGACGACCATCACGGTTCCCGCCGGCATCGGCCCTGCTTCGCCATAATGCGTCACGCTCTTGATCTTCGAATTCTTGAAGACGCCGGTATAGAAGTTCGCCGCCGCTTCGGCTTCAGTGTCGAACCACAAGCACGGTGAGATTCGTTGCATGACGCTCTCCCGTTCTTATTTCGGCGGCGGGCCTTCCATCATCGTGCGGATCACCAGTTCGCCGGGGCCCGCGACCTTGAGAAAGTCCTTGGCCTGCTGCAGCAGCTCTTCCTTCGAGTCCGCGCGCAACATGCCGAAGCCGTTGCCGATTCCATCCATCGCGTGGCCGATACCGTCATTGACCATGAATTCGCTGCCCTTGAGGCGCACGCGGAAGCCCTGCTCCGGCGCCAGGAAACCGCCACCCATGATGAACTTGCCATGCTGGTTGGCGATGAGTTCGTCCATTTTCTTCCTCATTTCCGGCGACGGCGGGCTTGGCGGGGCATCGGATTTGTAGAAGGCGATATATTGCATCTTCTCGTCCTTTCTCTATCGTTGACAATTACGTTGATATCAACATAAATGATGCATGTCAAAACTTGATTCGATTCCTGTCTCCGTGACGCATCAGGTGCGCGATAGCTGTCTTTGCCTGCACACGCAGCGTGCGGCGCGCGCGCTGGCGCGGCGTTTCGACGAGGAACTCGCGGCAGTGGAACTATCGAGCGGACAATTCTCGCTTTTGATTTCGCTCAACCGTCCGGAGCCGCCGAGCCTCGGTGCCGTCGCAAAATTGCTGGCGATGGATCGCACCACGCTCACCGCCAATCTCAAGCCCTTGCAACGCAGAGGTCTGGTGAAGGTTGCCGCTGCGCGCGAGGATCGCAGGAGCCGCTTGTTGCAATTGACCCCGGCGGGCCGACGCCTTCTCCGTCAGGCGGTCCCGATCTGGCGACGCACGCACCGCGAACTCGATCGCGGTTTTTCGCGCGCAGGGCTTGCCGATCTGCGCGCCGGTCTCCTGGCTTTGAGCGGCGATTGAATTTTCGTTCCCACAATGTTCCAATCGCGCCATGGCGATCATTTCCACCGCAACGGCTCAGGACGTGGCGCGCGGCGTCAGCCGGCTGCTGATCCAGCAAGGCTATAGCCCGATCCTGGAATTCACCCTCGCGAACGGGCGGCGCCTCGACGTCGCCGCGCTCGGACCGGATGGAACGCTCCTCGGCGTCGAGATCAAGGTGGCGCTGGCGGATCTGCGCGGCGACACCAAATGGCCGGAATATCTCGAATTCTGCGAGCATTTCTATTTCGCGATCCCGCCCGATTTTCCCGATCACCATGTGCCGGCCACGACCGGGCTCATCGTCGCGGACCGCTATGGCGGCGCCATCATCCGCCCGGCGACGCCGGCCTCGGTTCATGCCAGCCGGCGCAAGGCCGTGACGCTGCGCTTCGCAAAGGTGGCGGCGGAACGCCTCGCCTCGGTGCTCGATCTCGCCGCCGAAACATTGCCTCTGACAGAAATCGACGATGGCGATCAGCAAAGCTGACTTGCGCAGAATCGCGCTCTCCTTTCCCGAAGCGAGCGAGAAGCTGTCTTACGGCAAGCCGTCCTTCTTCATCGCCAAGAAATTCTTCACGCGGCTACGCGACGAGGACGCCTCGATCGTCTGGATCGTCGGCTCGATCGACGAGCGCGATCACCTCTTGGAGATGGATCCCAGGACGTATTTCATCACCGATCACTATCGCGACTATCCGTCCGTGCTCGTGCGCATCGCGCGCATCGACAAGACGATACTCCGGAAAATGCTGGAGCGGCGTTTCCGCGCCATCGCGCCCAAGAAGGTGCTGAAGGAGATGGACGCCGCCGCGGCCTCCGCTTCGAAGAAAAAGTCCCGGCTCTCAAAAACCTGACGTCATCGTCCACATGCTAGCGCGGGCTGCGCTTGGCGAGAATGCGCTGCAGCGTGCGTCGATGCATGTTGAGACGCCGCGCGGTTTCGGAAACATTGTGGCCGCACAATTCATAGACGCGTTGAATGTGTTCCCAGCGCACGCGGTCGGCCGACATCGGATTTTCCGGCGGCCGCGGTTTCGAGCCCGGCTGCGCGAGGAGCGCGGCGAGAATGTCGTCGGCATCGGCAGGCTTCGGCAGATAGTCGATCGCGCCATACTTCACCGCGGCGACTGCGGTCGCGATGTTGCCGAAGCCGGTCAGGACGACGACGCGGCTGTCGGGCCTGACCAGGTGCAGCGTCTCGACCACATCGAGACCGTTGCCGTCATCGAGCTTCAGGTCGACCACGGCATAGGCCGGCGGCGCTTCCTTGGCCCGCGCTTTTCCTTCAGCCACGCTTTCCGCGATGGTGACGGCAAAGCCGCGCGCTTCCATGGCGCGCGCCAGGCGTTCGCGTAAGGGCCGATCGTCTTCCACCAGCAACAGGGTTTTGTCTTCAGGCGTGGTCATTTTCGCTACCGGGAATATCTGGCGCGTTCATATACCGCGCCCAGAGCGACCTCAACTAAGAAGCTTGCATCACATTCCGCTACGGGCGAGGAGGGATTTGCAGCGTCACTCCAAATTTCGCACCAAATCGCGCTAAACTGCCGTGATGCCTCGCCTTCCCCGCGCCATCCTGTTCGACCTCGACGACACGATCATCTCGGCCTATGGCCGGTCCGATCTTGCCTGGTCGGCGGTGGTCGCTGAATTCTCAGCCGAGCTGGAGCCGCTGGCGCCGCCGCGCGTGGTGGGCGCGATCCAGGATTCGGCGACGCGCTTCTGGGCCGAGGCCGAGCGTCATCGGGCGTGGCGGCAGAAGCTGCGCGAGGCGCGACGCGAAGTCGTGCGCGATGCATTCGCTGCGTTGGCGCGTCAAGGCGCTCCAGTTCCCGCGCGCACGATCGAGCACGCCATCGCCGATCGCTTCACGGACTATCGCGACGAGCAGATGCACATCTTTCCAGACGCGCATCAGACGATCGATACGTTACGCGAGCGCGGCGTGCGGCTGGCGCTCATCACCAATGGCGATGGCGTTGGTCAGCGCGCCAAGATCGAGCGCTTCGACCTCGCACATCGCTTCCACCATATCCAGATCGAAGGCGAACACGGCTTCGGCAAGCCCGAGCCGCGCGCCTATTTGCATGCGCTCGAGCGCCTGGAAGTCGGCGCCCGCGACAGCTGGATGGTGGGTGACAATCTCGAATGGGAAGTCGCGGCACCGCAGCGCCTCGGCATCCACGCGATCTGGTTCGACGCGCATGGCGCGGGGCTGCCGGAAGGGAGCGCGATCCGTCCCGACCGTGTGGTGCGCAAATTGTCGGAATTGTTGGAGTGATCCCTAGAGTCGATCGCAGAACCTTATCCTCGTTTTGAAGAAACGTTTTCCAGCCAAAGTGCGGAAGTCTTTTCGTCGACTGCTCGATAACTTTGCGCGCTCGGATTTTTTCTGAAACTTCTTTTGTAAAAATCGAGCTTCCTTTTGAACCGTGACGGTCAAAATCCCCAATTACGCTAAATCCCCACAACTGCATCCGAACGACAGCATCGCGCCATTTCGCGCGAGGCGTTGACGTATGCATGGAACCATTCGCGGCGACGGGAGGCGCCGTGCTAGCATGATCGCGACAAAGAACTGGGGATCACATGGCAAAGTTGCTGCGCGCGCCGACGCGCGAATATCACACCGCGATCATGGACAGCACCCGCTGGGACAAGTTCGTCCCGCGTAACGGCGACATCGTGATCGCGACGTTTCCGAAGTGCGGCACGACCTGGACGCAGCGGATCGTCGATCTCCTGATTTTCCAGACGCCGGAGCCGAGGCCCGTGGTCATGAACGCGCCCTGGCTCGATGCCACGATCTTCGGCCCCATCGAAGCCGACCTTGCCAAGCTCGAGGCGCAGACCCATCGCCGCTTCATCAAGACGCATCTGCCGTTCGACAGCGTGCCGATCTACGAAGGCGTCAAATACATCCATGTCGCGCGCGACGGACGCGATGCCTGCATCTCGATGCACAACCACATGCTGGGCTTTCGCCCCGAAATGCTGGCGCGCATGGCCGAGGCGGCGCAGGCCGATCCCAAGCTTCGCCCGCGACGGCGCGAGACACCCGAAGATCCCAGAGAGTTCTATCTGAACTGGATCGGCGACGCCGAAGCGGACGTGACCGAAGCCTACGGCATCGAGCTGCCCTTCTTCGAATACGAGAACACCTATTGGCGCGAACGCAAGCGCGAGAATGTTCTCTTCGTGCATTACAACGATATGAAAGCCGATCTTGCCGGCGAGATGCGCCGCATCGCCAAGTTCCTCGATATCAAGGTTGCGGACGATGTGTTGCGGACACTGGCGGAAGCGGCGACATTCGAGAGCATGCGAAGGGACGGCGATGCGCTGGTGCCGATGGCGCGCATGGCGTGGGACAAAGGTGCCGAGCGCTTCATCAACAAGGGCACCAACGAACGCTGGAAGGACTTTCTCACGAAAGACGATCTCGCCCGCTACGAACGGCAGGCGGCGAAGTATTGGTCCAAAGCGGAAGACGCCTGGATCCGCCACGGCCGGCTCATCGCCGGCGAGCCGCGGGACCTGCCGGATTAGCCTTCGCCTCGGCCTGGCGGACCTTCGCCGTCGATTGTGTTGCGCGGCCACAGGATGTTCACCCGTGCGCCGCCCGTGGGCAGATTGACGACGCTGACCGAGCCGCCCGTCTGTTCGAGCAGGGTTTTGGCGATGAAGAAGCCAAGTCCCATGCCTTCGTGCTTTTCGAGCGCGCCGCTCGGCCCGATCTCGGTTTCACCCAGCGCGAAGTGTCCGGGCCGTGACGTGATGTAGGGCTCGCCGATGCGCTCGAAGATCTCGGGCGCAAAGCCAGGCCCGTCGTCTTCGACGCCGATGCGAATCTGGCTTGCATTCCAGCGCGCCTGAACGACGACCTTGCTGCGCGCGAAGTCGGCGGCGTTCTCGATGATGTTGCCGAGGCCGTGCACCAGTTCGGGCGCGCGCCAGACCTGCGGCGGCGCATCGCCCGGCCGGTCGGGGTTCAGCAGGATGGCGATGTCGAGGTCTTCGCCGCGATAGGGCTCGACGATGTCCTCGAGAAAGGCGCCAAGGGGCAACCTGGCCGTTGCGCCAAGCATCGCCTCTTCGGGATTGGAGAGCCGGGCCAGGATCGCCCGGCAGCGTTCGGCCTGTTCGCGCAAGAGTCTCGCGTCCTCGGCCTCCGCCGAGTTCGCAGGCAAGGCGCGTTCGAGTTCGCGCGCCACGACCGCGATGGTCCCGAGCGGCGTGCCGAGTTCGTGCGCGGCCGCGGTCGCGAGCGCGCCGAGCGAGGCGAGGCGATGTTCGCGCGAAAGCGCGAGCTGCGTTGCCGCAAGCCCGGCCGACATGCGCGCGCCTTCGCTCGCGATACGCCAGGAATAGATCGAGGTGAAGCCGATGCCGATGACAAGCGAGGCCCAGATGCCGGCCTGATAGAGCATGGGGAGCGCAAAATCGGATCCGCGGGGCCAAGGCAACGGCTCGTGCCAGATCGAGATCAGCGACACGAGAATGAAGGCGAGACTGCCGAGCAAAACCGTGTTGCCGAGATTCAACGTCGCAGCGGCAATCACCACCGGCGCCAGGAACATCAGCGCGAAGGGATTGACGATGCCGCCGGTGAGGAAAAGCAGCGCCGCAAGCTGCAACACGTCGAAGGCGAGATAGATCGTCGCATCGCGGTTCGCAAGCCTGTGGCTCGCGGGATAGCGCAACGAGAGGACGATGTTGAGGATGGCGCTGACGGCGATGATGCCGGCGCATGTCATCAGGGGCAGGCGATAGCCGAACCCGAAATAGACAATGATGAGTGCTGCCGACTGGCCGCCGACCGCCAGCCAGCGCAGGTTGGACAAAGTACGAAGCCGCACGCGTCCGCGCGCCGACGACGTTGGCGTATTTGTGAAGGTGCGAACGGGGCTGGCGTCGGAATGATTCGTCATGTTCGAGAGTCAGTCGTGGCGGAAACGTGACTATTCATATGCTGCAAAGACTACTATCTAACGCCAAGAGGGGCTGAGAAATTGTGGAAATCCTGATGCGCCGCCTCTCTTTCGTCCTGTTGCCTGCCGCCCTCGTCGCCGCCTTGATCGGCGGTTACGGCCTCTGGCACCTGAGCGACAACCTTCCCGGACTTGGACGCACGGTCGAGACCGGTACCGCCAAAGTCGGCGGGCCTTTCACGCTCATCGACCAGGACGGCGCGAAACGGTCGTCGACCGACTTTCGCGGCCGCTACATGCTGATTTATTTCGGCTATTCGTCGTGCCCGGACGTCTGCCCGACCACGCTGAGCCTGATGGCCGACGCGCTCGACAAGCTTGGACCAAAGGCGGAGAAGATCGTGCCCTTGTTCATCACCATCGATCCGCAGCGCGACACGCCGGCCAAGCTCAAGCCCTATGTGGCTTCGTTCGGCCCCCGCTTCGTCGGCCTGACGGGAGATCTTGCGACCATCAGGAAAGTCGCGGGGCTCTATGGCGTCTATCTCAAGAAGGAACCGCTCGCGGGCGGCAACTATGCCATGGATCATACCAGCGTGATTTATCTGATGGGACCGGATGGAAAATTCGTCGGCTATTGGGACGACAGCGCCATCGGACCCGACAAACTGGCTGCAGAGTTACGCAAGTTGACTTAGATCGCGGGAACCGCGACGCCGGACTGGTTCGCCGCCGCGATCAAAGTGTTGCGCATCAGACAGACGATCGTCATCGCGCCGACGCCGCCGGGAACTGGCGTGATGTAGCCGGCGACTTTTTCGGCCGCGGCGAAGTCGACGTCGCCGACGACTCTGGTCTTGCCGCCACCGGCATCGACCCGGTTGATGCCGACGTCGAGCACGACGGCGCCGGGCTTGATCCAGTCGCCTTGCACCGTGTTCGGCTTGCCGATGGCGGCGACGAGGATGTCGGCGCGTCGCGCCAGCGCGGGGAGATCGCGCGTCTTGGAATGCGCCATGGTGACCGTGGCGTTGGCGGCAAGCAACAGCTGCGCCGCGGGCTTGCCGAAGAGAAGGGAGCGACCGATGACGAGTGCCGACATGCCGGTGATGTCGCCGATATGTTCCTTGAGCAGCATCATCACGCCCGACGGCGTGCATGAGACGAGCGTGGCGCGGTTGCTGAGCAAGAGACCGGCATTGGTCGGCGTGAGTGCGTCGACATCCTTGGCGGGATCGAGCAGGTCCAGCACCGCGGCTTCGCGCACCTGGCCGGGTAGCGGCATCTGGACCAGTATTCCGTGTACGGAACTATCGTCATTGAGCGCCTTGACGCACGCCAGGACGTCGGCCTCGCTCGCGTCGCCCGAAAGCGTGGTGTGCACGGACTTGAAGCCGATGGCCTCGGCGACTTTGCCCTTGTTGCGGACATAGATTTCGCTCGCGGGGTCGTCGCCGACGAGCACCGTCGCAAGTCCCGGAACGATGCCGTAATCCGATTTCAGCTTCGCCGTCTCGGCGGCGACGCGCATGCGCAGCGTAGCTGCGAAGGCTTTTCCGTCTATGATTCTAGCGCTCATGTCGCAGCTCCATGACGGGGAATGGGCTCGTCACGGTCAGACGCGATAGATGAGGTAATAAAGGAGATTGTCGAGAACATAGTTCAAGAACTGGACTGCGAGGAGCACCACGATCGGCGAAAGATCGAGCCCGCCGATCGGCGGAATGACTTTTCGCACCAGGCGAAACAACGGCTCGGTGAGCGCGTAAAGAACCTGCACGATCTGGCGCACGAAGTGATTGGCGGTGTTGAGCACGCCGAACGCGATCAGCCAGCTCGATACCACGGCGGCGATGATCACGAAGGTATAGAGGCCAAGGACGGTGTCGATCAGCCAGATCAACGGGTTGAGAAACACAAAGGACATTGCTCTGGGCGGCACCTTTTGAGTCGCGTCACTCAGCGCAGCTTGTAGCGGCTCGACCGTCGCTTTCCAAGCGCATGCTTGACACTGCGACAGCGCGCTTCCTACATACCCGCCGCGCCGCAATTCGGTGCATTTCGTGGCTCGGGGCTGTAGCTCAGTTGGGAGAGCGCCTCGTTCGCAATGAGGAGGTCAGCGGTTCGATCCCGCTCAGCTCCACCAGCCGTCGCTTCGAGGGAGCGACGGCGGACCGAGCCACACGCTTACTTTGCCTTGTAGGTTACGCGCCAGACGACTTTTCCGGCATCGTCGGCGATGAGCAAACTTCCGTCCTTGGCGACGGCGAGCCCGGCCGGCCTTCCCCAGACGCGGGCCGGCGCACCCGCCGGACCGGTGCCGTTCCAGAATCCGGTGACGAAATTCTCATAAGTGCCGGTCGGGCGGCCATTCTTAAACGGAACCCGCACGACCTTGTAACCGGTCGGCGCGGCGGAATTCCACGAGCCATGCAACGCGACAAAGGCGTCGCCTTTATATGCGGCGGGAAACTGCGTGCCTTCGTAGAAGACCAGACCAAGCGGCGCGGAGTGCGCATGAAACAAGAGATCGGGCATGAGGGCCTTGACCTGCAGATCCGTTCGCCTGGTGCCGAGGTCGGGATCAGGGTGCTGTCCGAGATAGGAATACGGCCAGCCGTAGAAGCCGCCTCGCTCCACATGGGTAAGGTAGTCGGGCACCAATTCGTCGCCGAGGCCGTCGCGCTCGTTGACGGTGACGAAAAGATCATCCGTACCCGGATAGAATTGCAGGCCGACCGCATTGCGCAGGCCCGACGCAAAGGTCTTCAGCGATCCGTCAGGCTCAACGGTTTGAACGGTGGCGCGTGTCGGTCCGTCTTCGCCGACATTGCTCACGCTTCCGATGCCGATATAGAGCGTGCCCTTGGAATCGATCGCAAGATCTCGCGTCACATGCCCGCCGGGACCAAGATCGCGGGCTGTGGTGATGCGTTCGCGCTTTCCTGCCTTCAAGGCTCCCTCGTTGTAGGGGAGTTTCCAGACTGCCTTGAGGTCGCCGACAAAAAGCGCGCCCTTCGCGAACAGGAGGCCATGCGGCGTATCGAAGCCGTCGGCGAAGTCGTGCGCTTCGACTCTGCCATCCTTGTCGCGCAGCAGGGTGATGCGACCGACCTGCGGCTCGGCCAGAAACACGTCGCCATTCGGCGCCACCGCCATCCAGCGCGGGTCGCTCAGGCCAGCAGCATAGAGCGAGATCGAAAAGCCGGCGGGAACATCGGGAAGGACTCCTGCGGGTCGCGGCACGCGCCGCGACGGATTGGATACGCCCGGCGTCGCGTAGGGTTTGGGCAAATCCTTGACCGAGATGTGAAAGACTTGGCCGGGGCGATCCGCCGCCAGGACAGCTTGACCGTCGACCGCGAACAGGATCGCAAGTGCCGCGAGAAAAAACGATCGCTGCTGCATGGGAGACCTTTGATGCTGCCGGTTCACATGGCCGAGATGCCGCCATCGACCTTCAGTTCGGCGCCGGTGACGAACTTCGCTTCATCCGAGGCGAGATAGAGCACCGCATAGGCGATGTCGTCGGGTTCTCCGATCTTTCCCATCGGTACCTGGCGGGCGAGTTTCGCGTAGGCTTCTTCCTTGCCGAAGCGCTCGACCAGCCCATCCAGAATAGGCGTTGCAATGAATACGGGATGGATCGAGTTGCTGCGGATATTGAGCCCCTTCTTCGCGCAATAAAGCGCCACGGACTTCGACAGATGCCGCACGCCGGCCTTTGCCGAATTATACGCCGCCATGTTGTGACCCGCGATGATGCCGGAGATCGACGAAATGTTGACGATCGAGCCGCCAAGCCTGCTCGCCTTCGTGGTGCGCGCCATCAACGCTATGGCGTTCTTGCAGCCGAGAAAGACGCCATCGAGATCGATCGCATGCACCAGACGCCATTCTTCCAAAGTGATCTGTTCGAGATCCTTGGTGAGACCGATGCCGGCATTGTTGACGAGGATGTGGAGACCGCCGAAGGCCTTGTCGGTCTCGTCCAGGACGCGAACCCAGTCCGCTTCCTTGGTGACGTCGTGGAGAAGCGCGATGGCGGAACCTTTGCGCCTTTCATTGAGAGAGGCTGCGATTTTATCGGCACCGGCGAGATTGACGTCGCTGACAACGACCTGAGCGCCTTCACGTGCCAGCATGCGCGCGGCCGCCTCGCCCAAACCCTGCGCACCACCGGTCACCAGCGCAATCTTTCCTTCGACGCGACCCGCCATTCGTTCCTCCCGACTATCCGGAGGAACCGTCGCGCATTGCGGCTGGGCCAGTCAACGCCCGGTGAATTTCGGAGCGCGCTTCTCGAGGAACGCCTTGATCGCCTCGCGATAATCCTCAGACGTCGTGGCGAGCGCATATTGATCGAGGTCCATGAACGTCGTCGCGTGATGCAGCGCGTTGGTGGCGGCATTCACGCTCTGCTTGGACATGCGCACCGCATTCGGCGGCAGCTTGGCAATCTTGTCGGCCCAGCGTCTCGCAGCGGCAAGCGCCTCGCCATCGGGCACGACTTCGTCGGCAAGACCCCAGGCGAGCGCTGTATCGGCCTCGACGCGCTCGCCGAGGATCACGAATTGCTTGGCGCGCGAGGGACCGATCAGCGATACGAGCCTCGGCACCGCATGCCAGCTCATATTCATGCCGAGCGGGATTTCGGGAAGGCGCATGTGCGAACCCTTGGCCATGATGCGAAAGTCGCACGCGGCGGCCAGCGCGCCGCCGCCGCCGATGCAATATTTTTCGATGGCGCAGAGCGTCACCTGCTCCACCCTTTCCCAGGCGTCGCACAACTCCGGGCCGATGCGCACCATGTGGCGCCGCTCGAGAAGGCCCGGCGCGCGTCTGCGATCCAGCGCCGGGTCCTTGAGATCGGCGCCGGCTGTGAAGGCGCCGTTGCCGGTCAGGATGACGGCCTGAGTCTCAAGATCGTCGGCGAATTGCTTCGCCGCTTCGGTCATTTCGAGGATGAGCTGGCGTGACAGGGCGTTTCTGCCATCGCCGCGATCCATCGTCACCGTCGCCACCGCGCCATCGCGGACGACACTGACGAATTCGCCTATTTTGAGTTCGCGCATGCTGCACCAGAAAGAAGAGGTCGAAGGGTACGCCGCGGATGGTTGCGTGCAAGTACCGTTCATTCATAGCTGGAGATATGCTGCACTCGCAGCGCATATTTGCCGCCAGAGGGAGCCGATCATGGTCGCGGTCATTTGTGCGCTTCTGAGCGCAGCGGCATTCTACTTCTCGATCGGAATGGGCGAGATCTGGTGGCTGGCATGGCTGGCGCCGATCCCGGTTCTTTGGCTGGCATTCGGCGAGACCAAAGGTTGGCAGGTTTTGGTCGCGTCTTGGGCGGCCTATGCCTTGGGGGCGACCAATATTCTTGGGCCTTATGCCGGCGTGCTGCCGCTTTCGGTGATCGTTCTTTCCCTGAGCGTCCCGTCCTTCTTCTTCGCGCTGTCGGTGCTCGGCGCGCGCTTGGTGGCCCGGCACTTGGCGCCCATCGCGGGAATTCTCGCCTTTGCTGCGCTCTGGACCACGTTCGATTTTCTGACGTCGTTCAATAGCGGCGGCGGCTCGGTGGCGACGCCGGCGACGGCAGAAGTTGGCATGCCGCTGCTGATCCAAAGCGCATCGTTGGTCGGGGTTTGGGGTATCACGTTCCTGCTCGGTTTCGTGTCCGCCGGTCTGGCGCTCAGTCTGCGCACGCGTTCAATAGTTCCGGCCATTTTGGCGGCCTCGGTCTTTGTGGCGAACGCTCTCTACGGCACGGCCCGCATGTCCGAGAGGCCTACTTCGGAAAAACGCGTTGCGCTGATCGACACCGACAATATGCAGAGTGCCGTCGAGTCCGATCGGGAGAGCGACACGGCTCAGACCGTCGAGGCCTATGCCAACGCGATTACGTCGCTCAGGGACAAGAGCGTCGAGCTCGTCGTTCTTCCCGAAAAACTCGCAATCGCCGAAAGCGCATGGCAGCCGCAGTTAAAGGCCAAGTTGGCTGGCGCCGCACGCGCGGCGCATGTCACCCTGGTCGCAGGCTTGGACGCGCGCGACGGCGCGCGCTCCTACAATGTTTCATGGGCCTTCATGCCCGATGGCGCCGGGCCGATGATCTACACCAAGCGCCGCCTCGTTCCCGGTCTCGAGACCCGCTACACGATCGGAGCCGGGCCCCGCGTGCTCAGCGACGGCACCGGCCTCGAGATCTGCAAGGACATGGATTTTCAGGCGATGATCCGCACCGACATGGTCGCGACGAAGCCTCTCTTTCTCGCCGTGCCCGCCTGGGACTTCGGCGGCGACCGATGGGACCATGCTCGCGTCGCCATCCTGCGCAGCGTCGAAAACGGCGTGCCGATGGCACGTGCCGCACGCGACGGATTGCTGACACTGAACGATCGCTATGGACGGATCGTCGCGATGAAGCGGACCGGCGGCGACTTCGTCACGCTCATCGGCACCTTGCCGCTCGCCGGGCCAGGCGGCGATACGCTCTACGACCGGATCGGCGATGTGTTCGGTTGGCTGTGTCTGGTCGTTTCAGTGGGGCTCGTCGGCGCAGCGGCATTGGAGCGGCGGCGGCGCGTCCCGTGAATGAAGCAAAAAGAAGGGCGGCCGAAGCCGCCCTTCTCGGACATGAATGCGCCAAGGCCCGCTATTCGGCCGCGAGCAGCGAGCCGGGAAGCACCATCTTGCCGCCATTCAGCTTGACGAGATATTTGATGCCTTCTTCCGCGATTTCATCGCCGACCATGCGGTCGCCTTCGGCATGGAGCTCGGCCATGTCGATATAGGCGGCATAAACGCCCTTGGTACGGTCGGTGATGATGCCGGCTTTGAGCAACGTTTTGATGAGCACACGGAAGATGTTGGTCGCATCCTGCATGTCTTCGCGGATGGCAGCGTCGGTGATTGCTTCCATGAAGGCTTGCTGGCACCAGACGGGATCAAGCCCGACGGCCTCATAGATCCATGCCTTCTGGTCGGGAGAGCCGAGATTGTAGAGCAGGATTTGAAACACCTGCGCGGCCCAGTCTTCGATCATGTCGTGCTCGGACTGCGCAAGGTAAGGAATGGTGCGGTCGGCCCAGATTTTTCCGAACTTGTGATGGAATGCTTCGTCGGTCATCACGAGTTGGCAAAGATGGCGCAGGAGCGGGTCGCGTGCCTCCTTATAAAGCGAAGCAAATGCGCCCATCGCCAGGCCCTCGATCAGCATCTGCATGCCGACGAGTTTCTTCCAGACGAGCGGCGAGGAAACGAGTTCGTTGAGAAGATCGCCGAGCGCAGGTCCGACCTGGGCGGGCTTGCCCCAGCGGGCGTGAACATATTTGGAGAAGCCCGTGACGTGCCGCGCCTCTTCGCGGGTCTGGTTCGCGGCATATTCCTGGGCACCCGGATCGCGCAGGATGTGGCAGAGCGAGGCCGAGAGCGACAAGGCGCCCTGCTCGCCGTGCAGGATTGACGACATGCTCCACAGCGTGTCGAGGTTGGCGAGCTTGATCTTCTGACCCTCGTCGAGCTTGTCGCCGATCGCGGTCTTGAGATCGCCGTTCATGCGCGGATCGACGATGTATTCCTTTTCCGTGTCGAAGGGCGCGGAGAAATCGATGTACTTCTTGTCGAGCGGATCCCAGAAATGGTCGTGCGTGGCGCTGATGATTTTGTCGAATGCGGTGGAACGCTCGCCATAGCGCGCGGGATTGAGCATCGCCGGAAAGTCGGCCGGATCGACAGCGTTGTAGGCCCGATCCTTGGTGATGTTGTCGTCCATTCGCAAACTCCCTTGTACGCGACGCTCGTCGCACCATAGCGCGGATATACGACAGAACAAAGAAAAAATGACGGTACCGTCAATAAGTGTGAAACACCGATCTCATTAATAATATCAATAAGATGACGAAGAACGTTGCGCCAGTCCGTAATGCGCAGCCGGGCTATCGGTCAACGCGGACCAGAGCTGATCGCCCCAGGAAAAGTGCCACCATTCGTCCGGGTGCCCGGCAAATCCGGCGTCCGCCATGACCCAATGCAGCAGCCGACGATTGGCGCGCGCTTCTTCGTCCGAATAGGACAGCGATGGCGCGGCCGCGCCCGATTTTTCGAAGTGGTCGCGATGGGCAAGCGCCGTCACGTCGTCGAAGATCGATCCCATCCAGAGCTGATCGCTGCCGATCCAGCGGATCGTGAGATCGAGCGCTGCGCCGGTCGCGTGCGGCGCGGGAGAGGACTCATCGACACTCGGCGCCGCCCAGTAGCGTTCCACTTCTTTCGTGAGAGCGCTGCCGGTTAATTCCGGATTACGCCGCCTGAGCTCGGCCGGCATCCAGACGTCATGGAAATAGGCTTGCACCGCAACCGGACGCCAGGCGTCGAACACATAAAGCTCGAGCCCCGCCAATCCCAGAATCGCATTGATGCCGACGAGCTTGTCGCCGACGCTGCGTCGCACCAAGAGGTCTGGAATCGCGCCGTCGATGCGCCGCCAATAGGGCGGGTTTCTCGGCGTGTGATAGTAGTTCTCGCCCGCGATGCCGAGGTCGCGAAGATCGATCATTTCTTCGAGATAATATGTGTTCGCGCGATCGATGCTGCGCGAGCGAAAGTCGACTTTGCGCACGCGAGCATCCGACTGATCGACGATCGGGCGGCAACGTAGTTCGTCCAATGCGCCGAAGAGGGACATATCCAATTCCGTTGGCCGCGCTAAAGTATAAGTCATGAGTCTCGACCCGGCAGAGCATTTTCCGGCCGACTATCGCGTCGGCCGGCACAATTTCATCGCGGCATGCGAACAGGCTCAGATCGACGTCATCACCCGCGTTCATCCGAAGGCAAGCGGCCGCGACGGCAAGCCGCTCTTCCTCGACACCGCGATCATTGGTCCGCGCGAAGCCAAAAAGGCGCTTCTGTTGATCTCGGCCACGCACGGTGTCGAGGGTTATTTCGGCTCGGGCGTTCAGACGGGCCTGATGCGCGAAGGATTGGCGAGGCGCGCGCCACCGGGCAGCAAGATCGTGCTGTTGCATGCGCTCAATCCCTATGGCTACGCCTGGGACAGGCGGGTGAACGAGGACAATGCGGACGTCAACCGCAACTTTGCCGACTTCCGCCATCCGCCGGAAAACAAACCCTATGAGTTGCTCGCGGCGGAAATCGCGCCACGCGACATCTCTCCCGGCGCGATGAAGGTCGCCAACGCCAAGCTGACGGAGTTTCTGAAGGCGAATGGCGCCTTCGCGCTGCAGGAAGCGATCTCGCGCGGCCAATACAAATTCTCCGACGGTCTTTATTACGGCGGCTCGAAGGAGAGCTGGTCCGCAAAGATGCTGAAGGACGTGATTGCAGAGGACCTGTCGCACGTCGAGAGGTTGATCGTCATCGATTTTCACACCGGTCTTGGCGCATATGGCGCGGGCGAAATGATCACCGAAGATTTGCCGGGCTCGCCTGCCTATCAGCGCGCGCGCAGCATGTGGGGTCAGCGCGTGGCGTCGAGCGAGGCCGGCGAGTCCGTCTCGGCGCCGCTGTCCGGAACGATCGACAAGGCATTTCCCCATTGGCTGCCCAAAACCGAGCTGACGTTTGCGGCACTCGAAGTCGGCACCCGCCCAACACGCGAAGTGTTCAACGCGCTGCGCAAGGACAACTGGCTGCACTGCTTTGCCGAAGACAGGCACAAGCATAGGGACGGCGACGCCATCCGACGCGAATTGCGCGACGCGTTCTTTCCCGACGAAGCGGATTGGAAGAGGATGGTGTGGACCCACGCCGGCGACGTGGTGAAAGCGGCGCTCAACGCGCTTTGACATGTCCGGTTTGCCGGGCGCCTACCGCCTGAGTTATACCAACGCAACGCACCCGTAGCTCAGCTGGATAGAGTGTCGCCCTCCGAAGGCGAAGGTCACAAGTTCGAATCTTGTCGGGTGCGCCAGCTCAGGCGGAGCGATCTATTGGCGACGGCCGATTCAGGCTGTCGAAACAATCCAAAAGGCAACTTGCTTTCTCAATGACCATAACCATGCCTTTCGACCGCGTTGCAGCGGGCCATTGGACCACGACCGCCGGGCCGGAGTGGAGCAACCCCGGTGGCGAACTTTGGGGAGGTTACGCAATCGGCGCTTGTGTCCGCGTGCTTGAGAACGAACCCGAGGCGCGGGGTGAAGCACTCTCGCTCAATCTTACGTACACCGCTGCGTTATCGTCGGGCGAGGTCGATGTCCGTACAAAGCGACTCAGGCAAGGTGGATCGATCGGCGTTTGGGAAGTAGCGCTCCATCAGAAGGGAGCAGGGCAGATTGCGGTCCACGGCGTCGTCACGCTGGCACGCCGTCCGAAGACCACACCGTTTGCCTTCGCCAGGATGCCGGCCGCACCTGACCCAAACTCACTTCCGGCGCTCGAGATACCCGGCGTCATGGATCGCTACGGCGCGCAGGCCTTTGAGCGGCGCATCGTCGACGGCTTTCCGCCCGCGCCAGGCAAGAGCGCGCGATCTCTCGCCTGGGTGCGTGCGCGTTCCGGGCGGTTCGACAAGGTTCTGCTCGCCATGGTCACCGACAACTCACCGCCGCGCGTGATGTATGCCCTTGGGCGAAACGTCGATAGCACGACGCTTTCGTTGACGGCCTACCTGCACGCCACCGAGCAGGATCTTGCCGAGATCGGCGAGGACTTCGTCCTGATCGAATGCGATGGCCAGGTCGGCAATGACGGTGCGTCGGATGAGCGCTCCAATTATTGGAGCCGCGACGGCAGACTGCTCGCCACCAGCACGCAGCTTGCTTGGTATCGGGACGCCTCGCGTGTGATGCCGGAATAGCGCCTGCGCAATTGCTCAGTGACGATTTCGCGGCGTCGTCGCGGCAATCGCGGCAGCGGCGGCAAGTTTGTGTTTGGCTTGCCAAGGTGGGCCGATCGACCGACCCATGGCATTCAGGAAGGCCTCGACATCCTTCTTGCCGAGCACAGCGCCAGCATCGCGGAAAACGCGATCGCGGTCGTACCAATGAACGGACCAGCCGCGCGCCTCGGCAGCTTTTGCGAGAGCTTCGCGATACATGATGGAATCCGCGACGTTCGCCGCGCGACTGTCGGCGATCCGCTCTTCCGTCGTCGGCGGAAGCTTCGGACAGACGCGGATCGCGATGCTTGTGATTGGCGCGGACGTCGTTGCGGCCAACGTCTCGAGGCTCTCTTGTGCGCCTTTTGCTGCGGCGACACGCACGCGTTCGACGAGTGCGATGGCGTCGGCGAGCGAGATGGGTCGAGCCCATGCGCTGTTCACGTAGCGGCCCACGGCCCACGACCCTTCGTGGTGATAGGGGTGCGTCGGCAATCCGTGGGTGAGATCGATGCGCCGGCGATCAAGAAGTTTGCCGTCCGGCGCGATCGTGATGAGTTCTGCCGAATTGCCGTGCTCGGCAACGCCGACGGCCGCGCCTGGCTGGGTTCGCTTTTTCGCCACGTCTTCCTCGTAACGGACTAGTCGTCCGAATATACTCTGGTGGTCAGCGCGCTCCTTTCAAGAGCTAGCGACTGGAACGCGGTCCTTTGGCGAGACCCAGATGGGCAGTACGCGCGATTGCCGGCGTACGCCCCAAATACTTCTTGAAGGCCCGGTTCATGTGGCTCTGATCGCAGAAGCCCGTTTCGGCCGCGATTTCTGCAAGCGGCTTGTCCGAGCTTTCCAGCAAGATCGCTGCCGCTTCGACCCGGCGGCGGCGCAGCGCTTCGCAGAGTCCCTCGCCGCGCCAGCCGCGATAGGCCCGCGTGAGCCAAGGTCGCGTCACTCCGATTTTCTCGGCCCATCGTTCCGAGTCCGGGGAGCGATACTCGGCATCGACGAACTTTTCCAACTCATCGAGCCACCGCGGCGCGGCAGGTGGGGGCGCACTCTGAAGTGCAATGTTCAAGAATGAAGTTGTGTGGGCGAAACGCTGTGGCGATGGTGTCCCAGCTAGCCAGCTATGCGCCAAGCGTCGCGCTTGACGGCCGACTTCTCCGCCCAGCCAGAATTGCGGTCTCTTCAATTCATCGATTCCGGCGATCGCTTGGTGAAGAGCTTCCAATTCGAATTCTATGATGATTGTCGCCAACCCGGCGTTACCGATGGCCATCTCGTGCATCGAACCTGCGGGAAAGAATAAGGCCGCAGGACCATTGACTGGCGCTTCGCCGCGATCGTCGCAGTCGCGATAGCTGCCGAGGACATGCAACGCCAAATAGGGATTGGCATGAACATGGCCGGGTACGATGCGACCGGCCGGAAGCACGGTCAGGCTTGCGATGGCCGTCGGCGCGCGTCCGAGTTCCTCCCGGACATCGTGGATTTTGCCGAGACCCTTTTGCACGCCACGAACATAATAAGACGAGGCATGGCATGCACTATTTCGCTCCCATGACGCTGTCGCATTGCAGCGTCAAGAGGCGCTTGAATGTCGAAACGTCCAATACGAGCCGGTACCGGCGACCTATTTTCGCCAAGACTACCAAGGGCCTGCCCTATGAAATGGAAACTCGTGCTCGCGCTTCTGGCGGGCGTTGCTATTTGTGGCGTTGACGCCGTAAGCGCTGCTGAAGCAGCCGGCGATGTCGACGCCCAAATCGCACATATCGCTCAGAGTGTGCCGGCCGGTGTTCTGGGTCGAATGTTCGGCGGCCAAACTCTGGCTAGGCGCATGCAGATTTACCATGCGAGCGCAGTCAGCATCGCCGTCATCGACGACTACAAGATCAAGTGGGCACGGGGCTTCGGTGTCGTCGCGCCCGGCAGCACAATAGCCGTTACCGACAAGACTCTGTTTCAGGCGGGATCGATCAGCAAGACGGTCGCGGCCGTCGGCATCTTACGTCTCGTCGACAACCATCGCTTGTCGCTTGACGACCACGCCAATGACCGCCTTCGTTCGTGGAAACTTCCGGAAAATGACTTCACCAAGAATTCGCCAGTCACCATTGTTCGCCTGTTGAGCCACACTGCCGACACCACCGTGCACGGATTTCCCGGTTATGAGCGCGACGTCGCGCATCCGACGCTGGCGCAAGTTCTTGACGGCGCGCCGCCGACAAACACACCGCCGATCCGCGTCGAGGCTGTGCCGGGAAGTCGCTGGCAGTATTCCGGCGGCGGCTATCTGATATTGCAGCAGATCGCCATCGACACGACGCACCAGACATTTCCGGATTTCATGCGCGAGCAGGTTCTGCGCCCTGCTGGCATGCAGGACAGCACATATGAACAGCCTCTGCCGCCGGCGCTGCAATCGCGGGCGACCTGTGGAGTCTGGAGTTCGGGCCAAGTCGTCAAAAGGTGTTGGCACGTCTATCCCGAGATGGCGGCGGCGGGGCTCTGGACGACACCGTCGGATCTCGCGCGCTTTATGATACTTTTGATGCGCGCTCGCGCCGGACAGCCGAACGCACTGCTGTCGGCAGACATGGCGCGCCAGATGTTCACTACACGCGCTTACGCATCCGAAGACTATATGAACCAAGGGCTCGGCATCTTCATCGATGGTCCGCGCTTCATGCATGGTGGCGACGACGCAGGCTTTACCGCGATCGCCCTGGGATATTCTTCCGGTCAGGGGGTCGTGATCATGTGCAACGGCGATGGCGCGCTTGGCCTGTTGGACGACATCGCGCGCGCCATCGCCGCCGAAAACCGTTGGCCGGACTCCGACCCATTAGTACCGGGCTACAGAGGGACGGCGCTGCGAGTGCTGAACGCCGTGGGCCTGCTCAACTGAGTCCTTAAACACGCCAATTCCTCGTTGCACCCAGGCAAACTGACAAGTCGTCAGAGGTGAACCGGCGGTGAACCGCCTCTCCATCTCCGGTTCAGCATGCCTGGACCATTCTCCTGTCGGCCGGAAAACGGGTTGGAGACAGGACATGGAACTTTGGCCGCTCAGAATCGTTGCGTATGCGAGTCGGCAGGTTTTCTGTCCGGGCTCGAGCGCCAACAATTTTTCAAAATCGATTTGAGATGGAGATCAACATGCGACATCGACTTCGCACTACGCTGCTGGCGACCGCAATCGCACTTGCGGGGATCGGCCCGCTGCTCGCCCCCGACGTGGCACAGGCGCAGGGCTATCGGGGTCATTCGCATCGCAACTATCGCGATTTCCATCGGATTCTCGCGCGCTATGGCGACTGGGTTTACAGCGACCGTTGGGGCGTCGTCTGGATTCCCGACGTCCCCGGCGATTTTCGGCCGTATCGCACAGCCGGTTATTGGGTGAACACCAGCCAATATGGCTGGTACTGGCGTTCCAGTTATCCCTGGGGCGACATCGCCTTCCACTATGGGCGCTGGGTGAACGATCCCTATGACGGCTGGCTCTGGATCCCAGGGTATGTCTGGAGTCCGGGGTGGGTCGTCTGGCGCGGCAACAATCGCTATGTCGGTTGGATGCCGATGCCGCCGGATCGCGACTTCCTGCGCGGCAATGAAACAGCGTTCCAATTTTCCATCAGCGGCGGCGGCATCTCGCTCCGGTTCGGACAAGGCGGCGATTACTATGGCTATTCGAGCTGGTATGGCCGCGACTATGACCAAGCTCGTTTCGCATCGAACTGGACCTTCATCGGAGCCGGAAGCCTTGGCGATCGCGACTATGGCCGAGCCGTCGTTAATCAAACCAACGTCGTGAATGTCATCCAGAACACGACGAACATCACCAACTACACTGTCGTGAACAACATTGTCGTCAATCGCAGCGTCGATACACGCGTCGTCGAGCGCGCGAGCGGCCGGCCGGTCGCGACAGTGAATGCCGCTACCGTCGTCAACCCGACGCTCGTCACCCGTGTCGACGAAGCGCGTCAGGTACAGCAGCAAGCGCCGATCCCAATCGTGCGAGGCACGGGCCAGGCGAACAGCGCGCCGCAGCCGACCGCCGCGGTGGTGTCGACGTTGACGGACAAGCCTGTCGAACGTCATGGCCGGCCCGCCACCGGGCTGTTCAACAAGCAGACTGTGCAGAGCGCGCCGCTCGCACCGCGCGCGCCAGCAGCCGGTACGGCTCCTGCCGCACAACCTCCGGCAAATGCAGCAGGCCCGGCTGCAAGTCCCGCGCCGGGAACGGCCGCTCCAACTGCGACGCCGCAACCGGGACCCGCTGAACCCGCTGGACGCAATCGCAAAGGCGGCCGTGGCGAACAAGGTACCGGCGCCGCACCAGGCGGCAACGTAACACCTCCGGCACAGAACGCGCCGGCCGCGGCAGCGCCGACACCGAACACGCCGCCGGCCGAGACCGGCGGACGCAATCGTGAACGAAATAGAGGCAACCGCGGTGAACAAGGTGCGCCGCAAGGTGGAACAGAGACGCCTCCAGCACAGAACGCGCCGGCTGCGACAGCACCCACGCCGAACACACCACCGGCCGAGACCGGCGGTCGCAATCGGGAGAGGAATAGAGGCAATCGCGGTGAACAAGGTGCGCCGCAGGGTGGGACAGAGACGCCTCCAGCACAGAACGCGCCGGCGGCAACAGTGCCCGCTCCCAACAATCCTCCGGCCGAAACAGGCGGACGCAATCGGGAGAGGAATAGAGGTCGCGGCGAACAAGGCGCGCCGCAAGATG
>Ga0207674_10001182_pt1 | contig 33900 bp, 31 predicted proteins | sample KBSCornC72_FD_184303 | JGI IMG/M metagenome (GOLD analysis project Ga0207674, IMG submission 184303) | Corn rhizosphere microbial communities from Kellogg Biological Station, Michigan, USA - KBS Corn C7-2 (SPAdes) (version 2) | ecosystem: Host-associated > Plants > Roots > Rhizosphere > Soil ...
CACTCATCGGACCGGCAGCCCGTCGACGGCGCCCTCGATGACGGAGAGCGCGTCGTCGAGCTGGGCGTCGGTGATCACCAGGGGCGGCAGCAGCCGGATGACGTTGCCGAACGTGCCGCAGGTGAGGGTCAGCACACCCTGGGCGTTGGCCGCGGCCGCCACTGCTTTCGCCGCGTCCGGGTCGGGGGTCGTGGTCCCCGGACGTACGAGCTCGAGGGCGAGCATGGCGCCGCGGCCGCGTGCGTCCCCGATGGAGGTGTGCCGCTCGCGCAGCGCTTCGAGGCGCGGCAGCGCGAACGCCTCGATCTCCCGGGCCCGGGCCGGCAGGTCCTCGGTCTCCACCTTCGGCACTTCTACCCACTCTCCGTGCATCCGGCGCAGGATGAGATCCCGCCTCCATCGCATTCGGCTTGGCTTGAAGCCGGGGTTGGAGCTGAGCGGGAAGGGGAGCGATCCGGCGAGGGCGGCAGCCTGCTCCTGGGTGAGTCGCGCGGCGCCACGCTTGAAATACCTCCGGCTCGCGGCCTCGGCGCCCCAGATCCCGTCACCCAGCTCCGCCACATTGAGATACAGCTCCATGATCCGGCGCTTGCCCAATGCCGCTTCGAGCCGGTAGGTGGTCACCGCTTCCTTCGCCTTGCGCAGGGGATTGCGTGACGAGGAGAGGTACAGGTTCTTGGCCAGTTGCTGAGAGATCGTACTGGCCCCCCGAAGCTTGTCGCGCCGGCTCCAGGCCCGGGGAAGTACGCGGAACAGCTCGTCGCGATCTCTCGCGGAGGACCAGGCAAACGACTGACGGGAATAACCGATGGCGTGAGCCATGGCCAGGTAGTCGATCCCGCCATGAGTGAAGAAGTTGTTGTCCTCCCCGATGACTACGGCGTCCTGAAGGCTTCGAGAAATCGAATCGAGGGGAACCGGGCGGTATTGGCGGAGCGAGTCTGTAATCCGGCCGCCCTCTCCGCGCCTCATCCGCATGAACGCGGTTTCCGCGGGCCAGTGGGTCCGGTACCAGAGTGGGGGAGGCCAGATGGCAAGGAGCCAGAGGAGGAAACCCGCGGCTGCCACCAGGAGCGTTTTCAACGCCGTCTTCATCACCCCGGTCAAGCGTCCTATCGGAGCAGAGAGAACTTGAGTCGGCTCTCCTGAGTGACCGGAACTGTCTGACCTACGGCGGTCGCCGTCAGAGTCATTTCCCTCACCCGTTCTCCTTCTGCGGCGAGGACCTGTCCGTCATTGCCCAACTGATAGACCAACGAGTCTCGTCCCGTCGCTGCGAGATCGATTGGTTGGCCGGCTTGGCTTCCGCTTCCCTGCCCCGTTGTCGTGCGGATCACCGTGATCGGAATGAATTTCTGGCCGTTCTCGGTTGCCGCGGCTCCTGCCGTTCCGACCACTTGGACGCTCTCGTCGAGGTCCACCACGCTGAGCCGGGCAGCCACGGCCGGCGCCGTGCCTTGCCAGGTGGAACCGGCACCGGCGTTGTCCCCGACGACTGGGAACAGCAGCTTGATCGCGTCCCGGATCTGGTCGGCCAGGAGCGAGTGAGTTGTCGCGGTCACCGACTCGACCCAGCCCGATCGGGTCAGTTTTCCGCTCCACTTGGAACTTGAGAGGCTGTCGAGAGTCGTCGTCGAGAAGGTGACATCTGCATCCGGTCGTACCGAGTCTAGTGTAGCGGTCAGCTGGGCTCCGTCTGAGACCGGCTGAAGATTCACAGTGACAAACGCAGTCTGTCCGGTAACCTGGACCTGCGCCTCTCCGCTCGGCATCTGGGCCACGACGCTGTCCCGTCGCCAGAGCGAGTAGCGGAAGGTTCCTTGGGTGCGCAGCTGGAGGCCTTTGCCAGATGGGCTCGGCTCGCTCGGTTGAGCTGGCATCGGGCCGGCCGGGGTTGGAGTGGGATTGGCAGGCGGCTGGCTGGTGCTGCTACAACCTGCGAGAACGAGAAGTGCCAGCAGCTGATGTGACCTCATAAGATCATTTCAGCAGCGACGTCGTCGCATCGAGCGTGACAACCACAGGCAGCGGTTCGGGGGCGAAGGCGCCCGAGACCGTCAGATTCTGCATGCTACTCCGTTTTCCGCCGAGGTAGGTACCGTCGGGCCCGATGTACCAGACTCCGGTTCCCGTTCCAGTCCCTTCGATCGCTGCCGACCCACCTCCGGTTTCCTGATTTCCCGAGAAGGAGCTGCTGGACGCACTCGCGATCTTGAGCGCCTTCACCCCTTCATAAGTCTCCGAGGACGACTGGAAGTTGGTGATGGTCCGGACCGCCATCGATCCGTTGGGCACGTTGTCGTTGTTCTCAGTGGTGTCAGTCCAGGCCTTCCCAGGCGACACGCCCGCGGGAACCGGCGGCAGGAATTCCCGCAACAACGCCGTCAGCGTCACGGCGACGGGGTTTTCGCTCGAGGCTTGGAGCCCGGTGATTCTCCCGTCCGAGCCCACCACGCCGTGCCATGTTGTACCTGCTGCCGCCTTGGCTGCCTCCGACGGAACCGGCGACGCGCTGTCAGGCTTCAGAGAATCGAGCACGACGCTGATCGTCTTACCGCCCGTCGTATCGGCGAGGGAAACGCTGAGGAACCCGGTGCTACCGAACTCCTGGCGCTGTTCGGTTTGCCCCATGGCTTTCAGGTCGATGACTTGGGTGGTCTTGAGATCCAGGCGGTAGCGCCGTGCCGCGGTGGTCGGTGGCGCCTTCCAGGCGAGGATACCAGTGATCGCCACGGCCGCGGCGATCCAAGGGCGTGACCTCATGACTTGCCTCAAGCGTGAGGGGAATGGACGACGGGAACCGGCCGGGGTCAGCCGCCGCTCGGGTGGAGGTCCGTCTTGGTTCGCCCGAAGACCGCGACAAGTTCGGAATCGTCGCTCGTCACCTTGAGGAGCTTCCAGCCACGCTTGCGCATGTCGGCACGCCAGGTGATGAGCTTGTCCCACTCCTTCGCGTTCGTCCGGAAGACCCTGACGTCAGCCACCCGGTCCCACGATTCCGGATATGGTCGGTTTCTATCCTGCATAGGGCTGGGCTGTGTGGCCATACCGGTACAACGGGCAGAGAATGCCCCAAAGCTATGTCACCTTTGGAAATAGCGGGAGGGGGTGAAAAAAGGGCAGACGGGCGGCGGAGCGTGGTTTCACCCCGTTCGCCCGTCTACCCAGGCAGGCACGTAAGCCGAGTTCTGTTCCCCGGAGCCGAAGCCCGGGGGATGGTCATCTGTCTGGGACGGTTGTCACCAACCGCCTCGAGCAGCCTACCCGCGGCTAGCCGGATCTCGCGACCCGGCGGGGCGGTGTGGGTCACACCTCGCCGCTTATTTGGCCTTGCTCCGACTGGGGGTTACCGTGCCACCGCTGTTACCAGCGATGCGGTGGGCTCTTACCCCACCGTTTCACCCTTGCCGTTCCCCCGGGCTCGCGCCCGGGTTCCAGGCGGTCTGTTCTCTGTGGCCCTGTCCGTCGCCTCTCGGCGCCCAGGCGTTACCTGGCAGTCTACCCGTTGGAGCTCGGACTTTCCTCGAGCCCTGGACCGCAGCAAGCTGCAGCCGGGACCCGCGACCATCCGTCCTGCCTGTGCGCCTTGAATCTACTCGTTAGCCCACGCCTCCGCCTACCCTGAGCAATCCCGCTTGAGCCTGGCGGACGAAAGGCTGCAGGGTTGAATCGGCGTCCGCCCATTGCTCCAGAACAGCTTTGTATTCCGTTCGTGCCAGCTGCGGCTGGCCCAGTTTTTCGTACGCGACTCCCCTGAGCAGTCGCACTCTCCCGGCGAGGCCCCAGCGGGAATCGAAGTAGCGCGACGCAAAGTGGGTCGGCTCGAAATCACGCAACAGCTTGATCGTCGTCTCGTAGTCCCCGAGGAGAAAATGGGCCTGGGCCAGAAGCGGGGTGCGGTAGCTCCACCACATAGGCCGTGACTTGTACGAAGAATCGATCGACTCGGGATTCTTCTCCGCCTCTGACAGGATCCTCCGGGCCGACGTCGTGTCCTTCTCTGCGATGGCCTGAAGGACTCGAACCTCCGGAGGAAGTTTTTCCCCTCGAGTTCCGGCAAATTCACGCAGAGCGGCGCTGTCGGCTTCGTCGCTCAGGAAGAGTCCCAGCGCGGAGGGCCAGCCGAATTGCATGAGCTCTTTGCGGTCGGACCGGGGAGCCGCCTTTACTCCGTCAGACACCGCGTCCCAGGTGGCGTGCAGCCCCGAGACCGGCGCGCCCACCGAGGTGTACAGGTGACCCAGGAAAAGCTGCGTCCATGCCGGCTGCCCTCCGAGTTTGCGACTCGACATGCTGTTCTCCAACCACTGCGCCTGCACCCGGCCGGCCAATTCGATCGCCTGCTCGGCCTCGCGGACCTTCCCGTGGTAGGCGAGGAGATTCGCGCCGGCGCTCAGGATGCCAACCGTCTCCGGCGGCAATGTTCCTTCCGAGTATCGGGCGAAGTCCTCGGCCGTCGTCGAATCGATGGCGGCCCGGACCTCACGCTCGGCAGTCCCCAGATCTCCCGACTCGGTGAGCAGCCGCGCCCGAATGAACGGCAAGTCGGGACGGGCGGCGCCTGAGGGTGTGCTCCGGATCCGGTTCACTTCAGCCAGCGCAGCCGGATAGTTCTGAGCCGCGGCGAGAGCCTCGATCAGCGCATTCTGTGCGTGAGGATTTTCCGGCTGACTCGCGATCCAGCTCCGCGCGCTCGTGATGCCCGCTAATCGCGCGCGGTCGATGCCTGCCGCGACCGTAGCACTGTCCAGCAGCTTGCGGCCCCGGTCATCTTCTGGCACCGCGAACGAATCGTTGGGCATCAGGACCATCGGAGGATCCTTTTGCGCTGCCGTGTTCAGCAGCTGCTGAACGTGCTCGTAGGCCAGGTAGTAGCCGGGGTCCAGTCCGATGGCCTTCTTGAACGCGCGGTAGGACATGGTGTGGTACCGGTGACCGACCTTCACGCTCTTGGTCGTATCGTGGAACCACACATCGCCCAGACCATACCACGCATCCGCATCGGTGGAATCCCGCGAGAGCAGCTGCTGGTAGTTGCCTCGGCTGGTCGCGTAGTCGCCGTCGATGAATGCCCGATAGGCGCGGATCATGGTCCGGTCCCGCTCCGGCAGGCGGTCGGAATATTGCGTGGCCCGGTGGATCGCCTCGATCCCCAGCGAATCACCTTGTCCTGTGGCCCAGCCTCGGGTAAGTGCGAGCTTGTAGTAGGCGAGCGCGAAGGTGGAATCGATCTTCGTGGCCCGGCTCAAGTCGGCCTCCGCATCCCCCAGGTTCCATTGGTTGAGATGCTCGATTCCCTTGAGATAGGAGCGGAACGCTTCGACCGATGAGGTCGTGGCGCGCCACAGTTCGGCCCGAGTCCCGGTCGGCGCGCCGGAAAGATTGAGCAGCTTCGCAGCGAGCTGGTCGAACAGCGGGCGCACATCCTCGCCCGGCGCGCCGTCAACCTGGGCCACGTCCACCCGGTTTCCCGTCGCCACGTCGTAGACCCGCGCGACGAGGTGCAATGAATCGCCGGCCCGGGTGAAGTCTCCCAGCACCACGGTCCATGCGCCGGCATCGCGCGCGAGCTGCCGGGCCATTTCGAGGCCCACTGCGGAGCCGTCGCTCAGCTTGCGGCGGGCCAGGAGATCGTGCAGCCGCTCGTGATCGACCGCCGTCAGGTCATTCCACTGCGAAAGGTTCAGCGTGAGCATGTTCACGCTTCCTTCTCGCAGCCAGTCTACCGAGGCATCTCCCCGCAGGTTCTCGAAGGGAAGAATCAGCATCGAGTGGCGTGGGTTGACTCCGGCGGGTGGGCCGTTTGGTCTCAACGCGAAGGCCGCGACCACGATTGCCATGAGGAGTACGGCGACTCCCGCCGATACCAGGCCACGGCGGCGCAACCGGCTGGGAAGTGGAGTGACCGCCTCGCCTTGAATCGCGTGACGGAACTCGGAGCCGGTCTGCCAGCGGTCGGCCGGATTCTTCTCGAGGGCCCGCATGATCGCCCCGGCAAGCGGGGCCGGTGCGTCGGGACGGAGATTTCCGACCGGCGTAGGGCGTTCCGACAAATGCATCGAGGCAATCGCCGCGGCATTAGCCCCTCGGAAGGGTGGCCGCCCCGTCAGCATCTCGTATCCCAGCACACCGAGACCGTAGAGATCGCTGCGGTGATCCACGGCCTCGCCGGCTGCCTGCTCCGGGCTCATATAGGTCGGCGTGCCTACCGCGACTCCAGCCGCCGTCACATTTCCGCTTCCATCCGGGACCATTGCGCGCGCAATGCCGAAGTCCGCCAGCATCGGTTGGCCCGTCGCGCTGTCGAGCAGCACGTTCTCCGGTTTGACGTCGCGGTGCACCAGACCTGCCTGTCCAGCGGCATGCAGCGCGTCGGCGAGGTCGCTTAGCAGCCGTGCCACCTCCGCGGGCGGCAACCGAAGCTCTCGGTTGAGCCGCTGCCGGAGGCTCTCGCCCGGTACGTAGTCCATCACGTAGTAGAAAAGTCCGGTGGTCTCGCCGGCGGAGTGAACCGAGACGATGCTGGGATGACGGAGACGCGCGATCATCCGCGCCTCCGCCAGGAAGCGCTGCGTGATCGCGGCATGTACCGCGAGATCGGGGTGCACCACCTTCACCGCCACCGGGCGATCAAGCGTGGTGTCACGCGCGAGGAAGACGACGCCCATCCCGCCATGCCCCAGCTCGCTCTCGAGCCGATACTGAGGCCCGAGGGCCGCCTGGAGGCGGGAGGAAAGCTCGTCAGGACCGGTCACGGGATTCTCCCGATGAGTCGGCTCGGTCCCGGCTACCGTGCCCATCGTGGCGTCGGCTGCCGGGACCGCATCTTGTAATCCACGGTCAAGATACGGATGGGTCGAAAGGGTGGCCAATCCATCCAGACACTAGACGTTTTGCCTCCCCCAAAGGTTGCACACCGCTACACATTCTTAACGGTATGGGGATGACTTGAATGGCGGTTGAACCGTCGGGGCTATCATGGGGCCGTCTACCGCAGGAGTCCCCTGTGAGCAGTCCCCTTCAGACCGCCGAATCCGCCCCGGTGATTGCCGCCGTGGTCTCCCCAGAGGAGAGGCCCCGGCTAGATGCGGCAAGTGGAGGTTGGTTTTCTCTCCTCCATCGCGAGTCTCTGCCCGACGTCGTCCGGGTGGTCCGGGAGCGTGCGGTAGACGCGGTCCTCCTCTCGGTCCGGCAATGCCGTGGGGCGCCGCTCGACCAGCTGAACCACCTGACGCGCGACTTTCCGGAAGTCCCCACCGTGGCACTGGTCAGTCAGGCCGATGCGTCCGGCTCTGAAGTACTGCTTCAACTCGGCGCCTCGGGTGTGCGACAGGTGGTGGATGTGAGCACGCCTGCCGGATGGCAACGGCTTCGGCAGGTGCTGGGACAGCCGGCGAGCAGGGATTCCGCCCGGCTTCAGGCGCCGATTCTCGCGGCGTTGGGAGAAGTCCCTCCCGACACGCGCCTCTTCTTCGAGGCACTCGTTCAATTCTCCCCGGAAGTAGTCACCGCGCGCGACTTGGCCGACCGCCTTCATGTGCGCTGTACCACCCTTATGTCGCGGTTTTCTCGAGCTGGTCTTCCGTCTCCCAAGAGCTATCTGGCCGCGGTGCGGCTACTCCATGCGAGCCTCCTGTTCGAGCGGCGGGGACTCACCGTCGCCGATGTGGCTTATCGCCTGGAGTTCAGCTCACCGCAGAGTTTCGCGCGGCACGTGCGATCGCTTCTGGGGATGAACACTTCCGAGCTTCGCCGCCGCTTTCCGTTCGGCGCCGCGCTCGATCGATTCGTCGATGTGATGATTGTGCCGTATGGCCGGGTACTGCGGAGCTTCCATCCGTTGGGCGCGGGCGGGTTCCGACCGAATAGCTCTAGCGGAGGCCCAGCATCGTGGAAGTCGTGAGGGATACTACCTCAATTCCCTGCTCCTCTAGTGCCTTCAGTCCCCCTTCCTCCCGGTCGACCACCGTCAGCACGCCGAGCACTTGGCCGCCCTCTGCCCGAACCCTGGTTACCGCCTGCTGGGCCGAGCCACCGGTCGTAAGCACGTCTTCGACGACGACCACCCGGTTACCGGCGGCGAAGTTCCCTTCGATGTGTCGCCCGGTACCGTGTGCCTTCGCCTCTTTTCGGACACTAAAGGCCTGCACCTGAGGAGGGGACTGGACGCTGGCTGCCGCAATAGCGTAGGCCACCGGATCGGCCCCCATGGTGAGTCCGCCGACCGCGTCCGGAGTCCAGCCCTTGGTTCGTATTGCCTGAAGCCCGACCCGGCCGATGAGCACGAGCCCTTGGGCCGACATGGTAGTGAGTCGCGCGTCGACGTAGAACGACGAGCGCCGCCCGGAGGCGAGCACAAAATCGCCGCGCCTGACCGAGCGTTCGAGCAGCAGCTGGTCAAGCGCGGCGAGTTCAGAATCTCTCGTCATCGCCCGAAGATGTTGCTCAGGAAGCCTCCCTTCTTCCCGGTCTCCTCCCGTACGGCCGTGCAAAAGCGCTGGGAGAACTCGTCAATGCTCTTACTTCGCTTGGTGAGCTCGCGCTCGAGTCCCGCCATCACGACCTCTTCGACAGCGGGAGAAAACTTGAGCCCCTTCACGGCCTGATTGAGGGGTAGCGGAGGTTGAGTGAGGAGCTGCTGGAAGAGTTCTCGCGGAGAGCGGCCGGTGTAGGGCAGTGCGCCGGTCAGGAGATAATAGGCGATGGTGGCGAGGCTGTAGACGTCCGCCTGCTGATTCACTAGCTCGCCAGAGAGCGCTTCCGGAGCGACGTATTGCAGCGTACCGACAAAGAACCCTGTGCGAGTCAACCGCTCCTCGGGTTTGAGGTCCTGGTCCCGTGCGATCCCGAAGTCGAGCAGGCTGGCTCGCTGCGTCCCCGGGTTGTACATGATGTTGGCAGGCTTGAGATCGCGATGAATGATGCCGAGGGCGTGCGCGGCAGTCAGTGCCGCGCCGATCTGCTCGACGATGGTGGCGACCAGGGTCGGTGCCAGGCGGCCGGAGCGAAGGGCGAACTTCTCCAACGGCTCGCCGTCCATCCATTCGAGGGCGAGATAGTACATCCCGTCGGTCTCGCCCCATTCGTAGGTCTTCACGACGTTGGGGTGCTGGACCCGGGTTCCGAACTCGGCTTCCCGCAGGAATCGTTTTACGGCGACCGGATCCTGCCCCAGACGGGTGCGCAGGACCTTGAGGGCCGCCAGCCCGCGCTCGGGATGCTCGGCCCGATAGACGGCAGCGGTACCGCCCTCGCCGACGTGTTGGAGGAGGCGGTATCCCGCTACGGTTCGGCCGACGAGGTTGTCTTGGCTCATAAGATCGCGAGCAAAATTACCCCGGCGTCGGAACCCGAGCAAGCACACTGCTTGACGCTGTTGACGACGAACAGGTAAGCTAGGTTAATGAAAGTCTCTCTCGGGCCGCCGCTTGCCGTCGCCCTCCTCTCTCTCGGGTGCGGAAGCTGGCAGCGGGAAGGCAGCTCGACCCCTCCGGACCGCGGCGAAACCCTCACCCAGATTCTGGATGTCCAGGCGGCCTTCAAGCGAATCGGCCGCCTTACAGCCGGTAGCCCGCTGCCATTCGTGGCCTCGGTCTCGTTTCTTGGCGGCGCGGGAGACACGACGGTCGCCATCATCGGCATCTCCCTCTCCAATCGCTCGTTCGGATTTCAGAGGGACGGCAATGACTTCGTGGCGCACTACCGGGTCGATCTGACCGCACAGGCCCAGGGCCGGCCTCCCGTGACCCTCGGGAAGGATCAGACGGTTCGGGTCCCGAGTTTCGAAGAAACCCAGCGAGTCGACGAGAGCATCCTGTTCCAGGATGCCCTCCTGCTCCCCGCGGGTCCCCATCATTTCGTGGTCGCGATTCGCGATAGGGATTCCCAGAATTCGACCCGCGCCGAGGGCGATTTCGTCGTGCCCGCGTTTCCCCCGGGAAGCATCTCGGCGCCGATCCTGACCTACCGCGCCAAGGGACGGGTCTCCCGCAGCGACCCCATCGGCATCCTGGTCAACCCGCGGGGCGCGCTCAGCTACGGTGGGGACACGGCGCTGGCCTACGTCGAGGCCTACAATCGCACTGGTCCTGACACCATTCCATTCATCCTCGTGGACTCGGACGATAGCGTCATCACTCAGGAAAAATTTCCCATCGTCGGAGGCCGTCCGGTCGAATCCTTCGTCTATCGCTTCTCGCCGGAGGCGGCTCCGCTGGGCGAGCTGAAGCTCATCGTGGGGAAGGGAGCCGATGAGAAGCGGAGCAGTGCTCTGGTTGCCTTCTCGGGTGCCTGGGTCACCAGCAACTACGAGGACATGGTCGGCCTGCTGCGCTACTTCCCCACCTCCGACTACCTCGACTCATTGCGGGACGCTACGCCGGAGAACCGGTCGGAACGCTGGCGTGCCTTCTATCACGGCACCGATCCCAACCCGGCGACGCCGACCAATGAAATGCTGGACCAGTACTTCGCCCGTGTCGCGCTGGCCAACCAGCGGTTCACCGACGAAGGAGTCGCCGGGTGGCGCACCGACCGAGGGGAGGTGCTGATCCGCATCGGAGAGCCGGATGAGGTCTTCGACGCGAGTCCCCTGAGTGAGGGCCGGATCATCCGGTGGAACTATACCCAGTACCAGCTCACGCTCTTCTTCAGCGACGACACCGGGTTCGGCCGCTTCAAGCTGACCCAGGCCTCCCGTGCCGACTTCGAACGTATAGCTGCCAGGTTGAGCCGCGAGGCGGGCTGAGGCGATTAAGTTTCCGCCTCCATGCGGCACGATCCTCCCCAGTTTTACCTGATCGACGGCTACGCCCTCATCTACCGAGCATTCTACGCCCTGATCGCGCGTCCTCTGCGCACCACGAAGGGCGAGAACACCTCAGCAGCATTGGGCGTCGTCAATTTCCTGCTGAAACTCCGGGAGAAGTACCAGCCGGATTACTTGGCTTGGATCCACGACGCCGGCGATTCCTTCCGCACCGCGCTGTACTCCGAATACAAGTCCACCCGGCAGAAGCTCGATAGCGAGCTTCAGGCCGACTTCGACCGCTCGGTAGAGCGGATCAAGCAGCTGCTCGCCGCCTTCCGCATTCCCCTTGTAACGCTCAACGGGTATGAAGCGGACGATGTGATCGGGTCCCTCGCGGTAAAGGGTGTGGAGCGGGGCTGGCAGGTGGTCATCGTATCGGGAGACAAGGATTTCTATCAGCTCATCGGTCCCGGCGTCGCATTGCTCAATCCCGGCCGGGGCGGCAGCGCCGGAGTCGAGGAGCACTGGGTGGACGAGTCGAACGCCGCCGAACGACTCGGCGTAGGACCGGCACAGGTGGCGGACTATCTCGCGCTGGTGGGAGATTCGTCTGACAACGTACCGGGAGTAAAGGGTATCGGCGGGAAGGGCGCCGTCGAGCTGCTGCAGCAGTTCGGCGACCTCGAATCCTTGCTCGGCCGCGCGGAAGAGGTGAAGAACAAGCGGGCTCGCGAGGCTCTGATCGCGTACGCGGACTCAGCTCGCCTTTCCAGGGAACTGGTCACCATCAAGCGCGACGTGCCGGTGACCCTCGATCCCGCCGGGTTCGAGGAGAGGGACCCCGATGTTCCGGCTTTGCTCAAGATCTTCAGCGAGCTCGAGTTCTACTCGCTGGTGCGGAAGTACGAGGTCATGGCACCCCCTGTGGACCGGGCCGCCGGGACCGCCATGGAGGCTCCAGCAGCCCAGGGGGCTCCCGCCCGCGTCGTCGCCGATCCTTCGGAGTTGCCAGAAATAGTCGCCCGCCTGCGCGCGGCACCCCTGGTGGCCCTGAGCGCCAGGACCTCAGGCGGTGATCCACGCGATTCCACTCTGATCGGGCTGTCACTCGCCGCCGGCCCTTCCGATCATTGGTACCTCTCCTTCGGTCATCGCCCGGAAGATGGTGAGCTCGCGGCACCGGCGGCCGTCCCCAATCTCCCGCCACTAGACAGTCCGACTCTGGCATCAGTCGCGGCGGTACTCGCCGATCCCTCGGTGCCCAAGGCGGGTCACAACATCAAGTACGACTGGCAGGTCCTTCGTCGAGCGGGCGTGGAGCTCGCCGGAGTCACCTTCGATTCGATGCTGGCGAGCTTCGTCTTGGACCCAGGCCGGCGCACGCACGCGATCGACAACCTCTCCTTCGAGCACCTGAACCGGCAGTTGCCCCAGCTCGAAGCGCCGGCGAGGGGCAGGCCGCCCAGGCCTGTGGCCGAGCTCTCCCAGGCGGCCGTCGCGAATGTCACCTGTGCCCAATGCCTGGCGGTGCTCGGGCTCCACGCGTGGTTCACGCCCCAGCTCGATCAGCTCAAGCTCACCAGGCTTCTCACTGAGATCGAACTGCCGCTGGTTCCGGTGCTGGCCGACATGGAATGGACCGGCATCGCGATCGACCGGGAGCTGTTCCGCCGGCTAAGCTCCGAGTTGACGCAAGAACTCGCGGCACTCGAGCGGGATATCGCGCAGGAGTCCGCGTCCGATCTGAACCTCAACTCCCCCAAGCAACTGGCGGTACTGCTCTTCGACAAGCTTCAACTTCCGATTCTCAAGAAGACCAAGACCGGGCCATCCACCGACGCCGACGTGCTGGAGCAGCTCGCCGGGCTGGGTCATGAAGTTCCTCGCCTGATCCTCGAGTACCGGGAACTCCAGAAGCTCAAGTCCACCTATGTGGACGTACTGCCGGAGCGGGTGAACCGTGTCACCGGGCGGATCCACACTAGCTTCAACCAGACCGGAGCGGCCACCGGCCGGCTCAGTTCGTCCGATCCGAATCTGCAGAACATTCCGGTCCGGACCGCGCGGGGTGAGGTGATCCGTCGCGGCTTTGTGCCCGGATCGGGTCGCAGGCTGGTTGTAGCGGATTATTCTCAGATCGAGCTGCGCTTACTGGCTGATCTTTCCGAAGACCCCGTCCTCATTCAGGCCTTTCAGGACGGCGGCGATATCCACCGGCAGACTGCGTCGCTGCTCTTCGGAGTCACGGTAGATCAGGTCACCCCGGAAATGCGGGCTCGGGCCAAGACCATCAACTTCGGCACGATCTACGGACAGGGTGCTTTCGCCCTGAGTCGAATGCTGGGGATCCCTCTCGAGGAAGCGAAGGCATTCATCGCCCAGTACTTCGAGCGCTTTGCCGGAGTGAGAACCTATCTGGATCGCCAGGTCCGGATCGCCCGGGATACCGGCTACGTCGAAACCAAGTTCGGTCGGCGGCGCTATATCACCGAAATTCATGACAAGAACTTCAACCTCCGCGCCTTCGCCGAGCGCACCGCGCAGAACACGCCATTGCAGGGCTCCGCGGCTGATCTGATCAAGATCGCGATGGTGCGGATTCACGGGGCGCTGCAGGCTGAGCACCCCGGGGCGAAGCTTCTGCTCCAGGTGCACGACGAACTGGTCGCGGAGGCGTCGATTGCCGAGGCGGAAGCAGTGAAAGAACTCATGCGGCGGCACATGGAGGGCGCCGCCGAATTGAAAGTGCCGTTGGTCGTTGATGTGGGAATTGGGGAGAATTGGCTGGACGCGAAGAAATAATCTCGCTCTATACCCGGGACCTCCTTCCCGCCTCCCGTCTCCCTTCTCCTCTCTCCCGTTTTCTCTGCCCTCCTGGCCACCAGTTCCACTCGCCCGCCAGGTGCATGATCGCCGGAACCAGCACCATCCGGATGATCGTCGCATCGAGCAGCACCGCAACAGCTAGCCCAAAACCGAGGAACTGCATCGCCAGCACTCTGGCAAAGGCGAAGACCCCGAAGACCAGGATCATGATCAACGCCGCCGAGGTGATTGTGGACGCCGTCGCGGAGAGTCCCTCTTCGGTCGCCTGATCGTTCTTCCCGGTGCGGTCGAAGGCCTCCTTCACCCTGGCCAGCAGGAAGACTTCATAATCCATGCTGAGTCCGAACACCACCGCGAACACCAGTACCGGTACCACCACGAAAATGGCGGAGGTTGGCCCGTCCAGTCCGAACAGCTTTCCTCCTACGCCATACTGAAATACCAGCGTGATGAGCCCGAACGTCGCACTCACCGACAGGGTGTTCATGATCACGGCCTTGATCGGCACGAGTACTGACCTGAAGGCAATGGCCAGCATGACTCCGGTGCAGGCGAGGATCAGAAATACGAGCAGCGGGAACTGAGCCAGCATCAGATTCTGCAGATCCAGGTTCGACGCGGTGTAGCCGCCCACCAGGATCTTTGCCCCCTTCAGCTGCTTGGGCGGGGACTGAGCGAGGGTGCGAGCTCGTCGCGAAACATCCATCCCGGAAGGGAGCGAGGTCGTGTCGCTCAAGATCGCGTCGATAAGAGCGACCCTGCCATCCGTGCTCAAGTAGGCATCCAGAAGGCTCGGATACTTCGTCCGGCGGCGGGGAGGTCGCTGTAGAGCAGGGAGTACTGCAGGATAGAGGTCCCGGGCTCCAGGTCCACGATGCTCCGGACCTGGCGGACTCGCGGATCGGCCCGAAGTGAATCGGACAGGGCGCGGAGTCCACGCAGACTCGTGGCGTTCACCGCCGTTTGCCCGGTCGGCGCTTCAACCACCATCCGCACCGGAAGGATCATGTTGGAAACGCCCATGGCTTCGAGGGCTTTGACCCCCTCCCCGGCTTCGGTCTGATCGGGCCACCAGTTACGCGCCGGCAATCCGATGCGGATCCAGAAGACCGGCGCTGTGAGGAGCGCGATGGATGCTCCGCCGATCGCCAGTGCGCGCCGCGGATTCCGGCTCAGGCTGCGCGCCCAGCGCTCCCACGCTGTCGGTGCGTGGTACCAGGTGAGTCGTCGGGCCAGCCAACGGGGGCGGTCGATCTGGCGGCCCAGCACCGCGAGGAGCGCCGGCAGGAGAGTGGTCGAAAGCGCCACCGCCACCGCCACGACGACCAGGCCGCCGAGACCCACGCTTTGGGTCTCCACCAGCGGCGTGAGGAGTAGCGCCGCGAAGCCGACCACCACCGTAAGCCCCGAAGTGAGCACCGCGACCCCAGCCGTGCTGAGCGCCCGCAGCGCCGCCTCGCGCCGGCGCAAACCCCGGTTCAGCTCCTCGCGAAAACGGGTGACGATGAGTAGCGAGTAGTCGATCCCCACGCCCAATCCCAGCATCGTGGTCATGTTGAGCACGAAGACCGACATCGGGGTAAAGCTCGCCAGAACCGAAATGATGGCGAGGGTGATCCAGATTGCGAGGAATCCCACGATCAGCGGCAGGACCGCAGCCACCAGCGCACCGAACGCCAGCAGCAGAATCCCCGCCGTCAGCGGAAGCAGCCGGATTTCACCTCTTCGGCTGTCGCTGGCGACGATGCTGCGGATATCGAGATCCAGCGGGGACCGACCGGTAACCCTCACTCGATATGTGTTTGGGTCGAGCCTGAGATCGGCCAGGGTTTCTGAAACCGTCTTGCGAACCGGCGGCACCATTCGTGCGACGCTATCCCCCTTGGCCGGCACCAGTCCCAGCAGAAGCACCGTCGCTTTGCCGTTCTTGCTCACGAACGTAGAATCACCGGTGGAGCGGAATGAGACCACGCCGCTCACGAAGCGCCGCCGTTCAAATCGGACGATGAGGGAATCGAGCAGCTCGCGTGGCAGGCCGCTGTCGAATCGCTCGGGAGCTTCGAGCGTTACCGCGAAGAAATCATTGAGCGGTTTGTTGAACCGGGTGCGCAGAATCTCGTCTACCCGGGATGCCTCGGTCGGCGCGCGGCTGCCTCCCCGCGTATTGAGAACCTCCACTACATGTGGAGCGCGGGCCGCAGCCAGGTATCCGATCACCGCCCAGGCGACGATCACGGCCCAGCGCCAGCGGATGAGGTTTCTCGCGAAGAACTTGGTCACGAAGGTGGGGTCTCCACGGCGAAAATCTTAGGCGCCGCTGGAGAGCCACGCTAGCCGTAGCGGGCGGGAACCCGTTCCCACAATATTTCCTGCACTCATGCCACGCATCGTGCTGGTCATGTTGGTCCTTGCGCTGGTCGCCCTTGTGGTGGTCGACAAGGCGGGAGATTTCCTGCGTTCCGCGCCCGCTGCGTCCGCGATTGCCCAGGCGGGTAGCAGGCTTGCCGCCGCTCCCCTCGCCATGGCCCGGCCGACCGACACCACCTCAGCCGATGCACCGGTTACTTCTCCCCTCGATCGCCTCGCCCGACTCGCAGTGCGCCAGAGAATCCGTGGCGAGACGGATCGAGTCTACCTCGATTCGTTGTTGGCCACGACCGACTCGGTCGTTCGCCGCTGGGGAAATGGCAGCGGGGGTGTGACCCTCGGCGTCGCCATCGTTCCCGGTGGTCCTCCCGGCTACCAGCCCGCCATGGCCGGCTATGTCCGGGAAGCCCTCGACGCCTGGGACCTGCGCCGGCTTGGTCTCCGGTGGACCGAAGTGCAGGACACCGCAGGCGCCGCGATCTCGGTGCGCTGGATCGATCGCTTCCAGATTGATCGTGCCGGCCAGACCGACCTCACGTGGGACCGCAGCGGGCGAATCCACCGCGCGGTCATCGTTCTTGCCATCCACGATACCGCGGGAAACGAGCTACCTCCGGTCGCCATGCGTGCTGTCTCCCTGCACGAAGTGGGACACGCTCTCGGCCTGCCTCATTCGGCGGAAACCACCGACATCATGCATCCAGGAGCGATGGCTCCCCGCGCTTCCGAGCGCGACAACCGGACTCTCGAACTACTCTATGAACTTCCTCCAGGGTCGGTACGGGATTCGGAGCACGTCGCGCAGAGAGACTCGCTCACCCCATCTCCATGAAGCGGCACTGGCGCGGCACCATTCCACTGGGACTTCTCTCGCTCAGTCTCCTCGCCTTCTTCCCTCGACCCTCGCCTCACCTTCCTCCTCCCGCTAGGCAATTCGCTCCGCTGGATGAGATCGTTGAAGCCGGCATCAAACGGGGCATCTATCCAGGTGCCGTTGTGGTCGTCGGACGCCGGGGATCTGTGCTGTACAGCCGAGGATACGGCCACCTCACCTGGGACCCGAAATCTCCGATTCCCTCCCCCGATTCCACTATCTGGGATCTCGCCTCGCTCACCAAGGTCACGGCCACGACTCCATCGGTGATGCGGCTGGTGGAGCAGGGGAGAGTCGATCTGGACCGGCCGGTCGTCTCGTACCTGCCTCGCTTCACTGGGGGCAGAAAGGGCGAGGTGACGGTCCGTATGCTGCTGGACCACACCAGCGGGCTGCGGAGTTACGTCCAGTTCTTCCGGCTGGCGCCAACTCGGGACAGTGCCATCGCGCTGCTCTACGCCGAACCGCTGCGTCGTCCGCCCGGGAAAAGCGCGGAGTACAGCGACCTCAACTTTCTCCTCTTGGGTCTGTTGGTGGATCGGGTTGCGGGAGAGCCGCTTGATCGGTTCGCAGCTCGAGAAGTCTTTACGCCCGTGGGGATGTCGCGAACTATGTTCACGCCTCCCCGCTCGCTCTACGAATCCGTGGTACCCACCGGGGTCTGGCATGGCCATCCCTCGCGGGGGGTCGTCAACGACCAGAACGCCGTACGGTTCGGCGAGGTCGCCGGCCACGCAGGGGCCTTCTCGACCGGCACGGACCTGGCCCGCTACGCCCGGCTCTGGCTCTCCCAAGGGATGGTGGGCGACCGCAGAATCTTCGAAGCGGCCACGGTTCGGCGGTTTCTCCAGCCGGGCGCCTCCAGCGGAAACCGGCTCCTCGGATGGGAGCGGCGGGATCCACCAGGGAAAGAGCCGGTCGCAGCAGGCACCCTCTTCACCGATTCCACATACGGCCACACCGGCTGGACCGGGACCGAATTGTGGCTCGATCCCGTCCGGGACGTGTTTCTGATCTTCCTCACCAATCGGGCATACGATCCACGAGTGGGTCGCTCGATCTCCGAGCTCCGAGCGGTTCGCGCCCGTCTCGCCGACGCCACGGTGCGAGCCGTCCCTGGTGCCTGCTCCGATCGAATTCAGCCCTCCTGTTGAGCCCGGTTGACGCTCTCCCGTCGGGACCGGTAGCTTCCTCGTCGGGAGGATTTGCAGATGATCAACGCAGAGATGGTCCGGAAGGCGCTCCGCGGTGTCAAAGATCCGGAGCTGAACCTCAACATCATCGACATCGGGCTGGTCTACGACATCACGGTCAGCGACGAGGGCGATGTGCACGTCAACATGACCCTCACCTCACCAGGCTGTCCCTCGGGTCCCGAAATTGTGGGCGACGTGAAGCGGACCGTCGAAGATCTCGAGGGAGTTCGCTCGGCGGAGGTCGAAATCGTCTGGGAACCCTATTGGACTCCCGAGAAGATGGATCCCAGGCTGCGGACCTTGCTTGGAGGGTGAACCGAGTCAACCCTCATGAAGTAGCCTTTGCCGCTTCGATCAGCTCCTTTCCCAGCACCTCCCGTTGCCATCGTCGCATGTCAGGAATCGCCTCCAGCTCCTCCGGCCGGAGGGGATTCTGATTCGCTATCGCCTCGAGCAGGCCATTCGCGCCCAACACACCCGGCGCCAGATCCAATCGGTGCGCGATCGTATTGCGCGCGGCTTTGAGTCTTTCGAGTCGGGCGTCCCGTTCTGGGTCGGGCGGTGGTCTCCGGCTTCGCTCGAACACCGGAATCGAGCTCTGCGGTGCCGCGAGCCCGCTTTCCACCGCGCCGAGAATCCCTTCTCCCCAGCGACGCAGCAGGTCGGGGGAAAGGTGTGCCGCCTCCTGAAGAGCAGCCGGGGTGCTCGGTTGGGCCTTTGCGACCGCCAGCAGTGTATCGTTGTGAACGATCCGGAATGGTGCGCGATCCAGCTGCGCGGCGATGCGCTCGCGCCATTCGAACAAGGCGCGAAAGACGGCAAGTTGCCGTCCTTTGAGTAAACGGGCACCCTTCACGCGCAAATAAGCCTCCTCCCGGGGTCCTCCGACGTTCCAGCGTACCCCCTGCAGCAGCTCGAACTCCTCCTTTGCCCAGCTCCAGCGCTCCGCGGTGACCAGTCGCTCCTTGAGCAAATCGCGCAGGACCGGAAGGAACCGGGTATCGTCGGCGGCGTACTGGAGCATGCCGGGTTTGAGCGGACGGACCGACCAGTCGGCACGCTGGAAACGCTTGTCCAGCTTCACGCCGACATATTTCTCGAGCAGTGCGGCGAGTCCGATCCCTGGCTCATTCAGCAGTTGTGCTGCGATCCTCGTGTCGAACAGGTTGACCGCGTGGAACCCGTAGTCCCGATCCAGAATGCGCAGGTCGTAGTCGGCGTCGTGGAATATGATCTCGATCGCGGGGTTGCTCAGTAACGTGCCCAAGCCGCTCAATTCGTGAACCGCGAGAGGATCGACCACTGCTGTCTCACCTCGGGAGGAGAGCTGGATGAGGTAGATCCGGTCCTTGTAGCGGTGGAAGCTCGCGGCCTCGGTGTCAACCGCAAGTAAAGGCGCTTCCTGGAATCGTCCAATCAGCGCGTCGAACGCTTGTCCGGTGAGAATGTGGTTGATGGCCGGAGCCTTGCTGTCAGTGTCGCTCACGTGTGGGTCCACACCGCCGCTGGGGCGTATCGCACTCGCTGCTGGTCGAGCATCAGGAGATGGGCCTCAATGGAGTGAACCTGGTGAGAGATTGCCGATAGCAAATCGCCGGGTGAAGATTGGGCGGATCACCAACATTCTGCAATTGGAGACGCGGTCGCCCGTGTTGCTCGCAGTCATTTCGTCTCTCTCATGCTTCCTCTAGAGAAGCGTCTCGGGGTCGCGATCCCCCGCATTGCGCTGGGGCGGTTCCCTACCCCGGTCGAGTCTCACCCCGAGCTCGCCCGCGAACTGGGATTCGCCACGCTCTCGATAAAGCGCGAAGACAAGAGTGCGCTCGACGGCCCGGGCGGAAACAAGCTGCGGGCGCTCGAATGGATCCTTCCCGGTGCCGGGTCGTGGATTGTATCGATGGGCGGCTACGGATCGACCTATGTTGCCGCACTCTCTTTCTACGCCCGGCGCCGGCAGCAGAACGTGGCGGTCGGCCTCTTTCCGCAGCCCTGGGTCGGGAGTGTTCCGGGTACGCTGGCCGCGACCGAAAGCCGCGCGCGAGTGTTTCTTGCCGATGCAAAGTGGAAATTGCCGTTCGCGGTAATCCGGGCCTGGCGCCACGCGTCCCACTTCGGACGACCGACCTGGGTGCCGGCCGGCGGTGCCAATCCTCTTGGGGTTCTCGGCGGAGTCAACGCGGCTCTGGAATTCTGGGAGCAGGTGAGAGCGGGCGAGGTCCCGAAGCCGGACGTGATCGTCGCCCCCCTGGGCAGCGGTGGAACTCTCGCGGGATTGGTCCTCGGCTCCTGGATTGCCGGTCAAGACGTGACGCTTTGTGGGGTTCGGGTCGCGGACCCCATCGTGGCGAATCGTTGGCAAGTCGAACGGCTGGTCGCCGGCACAAGAAGGTTGCTGAGGAACGCGGGCCTCGAGGTGCGCCCCGGTTCTGCTCGAACCAGAGTGCTCACCGGTTTCCTGGGCGGCGGGTATGGATCGCCGACTCTCGCTGCGCGAGCGGCGGCGCAAAGGGTCTCGGGTTACAACCTGGCGTTGGAGCAGACCTACGGGGCAAAGACATTCGCGGCCCTCGACGCTTTGCGTGGTTCCTACCACGCCCCCTGTTTCTGGAATACCTTTGACCCCCAGATCGCGATTGCTCCGGAAGACACCCCCCTGCTGCGCCGAGCTCGCGTCACCGCGGAGTTCCTGTGGCCCCACCGGACGTTGACCTGACGGTCTATCCCGATGAGTGCGATTCCTTCGGCCACCTCAACCAGGCCGCGTTCCTTAGTCTGTTCGAACGAGCCCGCTGGGAGATGCTTGCTCGCGGCCCGGGGATGGATTTCTTCACCCGCGCGGCGGCTTCGCCCGCGGTGCGCAAGGCAGAAATCGAATATCACGCACCCGCGTTTCCGGGTGACGTTCTCCGGTTCCAGACCACACTGCTCCATGTTGGACACACCAGCTTCACGCTGCGCCAGTCCGCGCGCAGGGTCCAGGGCGATGCTCTCATAGCGACCGCAGAATTCATCTTCGTTTGTATAGACCGGGATGGACGTCCGGTCGCGGTTCCCGCAGGCTGGGAGCAGTTCATGAATCAACGCTCGCCCGGTGGAACCCTGCGGAGGCTCACGGTGAACGGCGTCAACCTCGGCGTTGAAATCAAGGGGACCGGCCCGGCCATCCTCTTTATTCACGGCTACCCGCTCGATCATTCGATCTGGCAGGCGCAGGTCGCGGCTTTGGAAGACTGGATGCGGATTGCGCCGGACCTTCGCGGGATGGGGCAATCCGATGCGCCGGACCTGGGTTACAGCATGGCGACCTACGCCGAAGACCTGCTCGCGTTGCTGGACACGCTCGGTCTCAAGGAGGTTGTACTGTGCGGCCTATCCATGGGGGGATACATCGCCTTCGAGTTGCTTCGCCGCGCCCAGAATCGCATACGAGGGCTGATCCTGATGGATACTCGCGCCGAAGCAGATTCTCCCGAAGGCAAACGTGCCCGAGATGTGGCGATGGCTCAGGCGCGTGAGGGCGGAGCCCAAGCCATCGCCGACGCCATGTTGCCGAAGATGCTTTCCCCCCGCACCCTTCGGGAAAACCCCGCATTGGCTGAGCAAGTACGAAAAATGATGGCGTCCATGGAAGTGGCTGGCCTACTCGGGGCGCTCGGAGCCATGCGCGACCGGCCAGACAGCACGCCGTTGCTCAAGGAACTTTCCGGGATTCCTACCCTGGTGGTGGTCGGTGCCGAGGATCAGGTGACGACTCCGGATTCTGCGAAAATCATCGCGGATGGAATTCCAGGAGCCAGACTTGCCATCGTGTCAGGCGCCGGTCATCTGACTCCGCTCGAAAGGGCTCCTGAGGCCACGGCCTTGGTAGTAGAGTTTCTCCGCAGCCTGTCGCCAGAAGCTCACTCGCATGGCCATGAAACCATTTGACGGTTTCAGACGTCTATATATGCGGCGGACGGACGCGGCAATCGCTGCAACCCCGCCGGTTGATGTCCTTCCATGAACGGCTCCGGGATCGCGGCCAAAGCAGTACGATCCCGGGGCCGCCTCTCTTTGTAGCCGGGATCACCAACTGGCGTTCCGATATCAAACGACCCTCCACGGAATCCGGGGAGGGTCGCATCAATTGGAGCTGGCGATAAATCCAGCCTACCGGTTGAGAGCTTCGGCCTATCGCTTCGGCCGGCCAGGCGGGGTTTCGCTGCTGAAGACCTCGCGATTTTTCTCGATATAGGCCACCATATTGGCCGGGACATCCTCTTCCGGGAAAATTGCGTTCACCGGGCATTCCGGTTCGCATGCCCCGCAGTCGATGCACTCGTCGGGGTGGATGTAAAGTTGATCCTCCCCTTCATAGATGCAGTCGACGGGGCACACGTCTACACAGGCGCGGTCTTTCACGCCGATGCAGGCCTCGGCGATCACATATGTCATTCACCGACCTCCCGGATTCAGCCGGCGAAACCGGCCAAATAGCAGCTGTTCCCTTCGCAGGAAGCCAAGTATCACGAGTGCTCTGAACCGACGCAAGGGGGGCGAGCATTATATTCTGGCCCATGCGGTTACGCTTAGCCGTGGCAAGTGCGATTGGCCTGCTCGGCCCCTCAATTCCTCCGCTTCAAGCCCAAGACTGCAGCCCCCCACCCTTTGCCCTGGTCCTCTCCGGGGGCGGGGCAAAAGGCTTGGCGCACATCGGCGTCATCGAGGTGCTCGACAGCCTTGGTCTTCGTCCCACTCTGGTGGTCGGCACCAGCATGGGTTCGATTGTCGGGGCTCTCTACGCCAGCGGCTATCACGGTCACGCGATCGACTCCCTCGCCCGCGCCCTTCTGATTCAGGACGTTTTCCGCCGTGACCTGCCGCGCGCACCGCGCTCAATCGGCACCGAACAGCCTCTTCTCATGTGGGAGCAGGGAAAGGGACGCTTCGAGTTTCGTCAGCCGGCGGTGCAGGAGGTGGCCCTCAATTCGAAGCTGAATGCCGCACTCCTACGGGGCAATCTCATGGCGAGGGGGGACTTCGATTCTCTCGCCATTCCGTTCCGCGCAGTCGCGACCGATCTCACCAATCGCAAAGCAGTGGTCCTCCGCAGCGGGGACTTGGCCCACGCCGTTCGGGCCAGCATGTCCATCCCGCTCGTCTTTCATCCCCAGACGATCGATAGCGTAGTGCTCGGAGACGGCGGCCTGGTGGCGAACATTCCGGTGGGGGCGGCTCGCGCCGAGGGAGCGAGTCGGCTCGTCATCTCGGATGTAGGTTGGCACGAGGGAGATTCGGTAAACCTGGCTTCGCCTCTCGTGCTCATCGATCAGCTGGTCGGATTTCTCTTCAGCCAGGCCACCGATTCACTGCACGCGGAAGACCGGCTCATCGTTCCCGAAGTCCAGGACTTCGCGGCGCTGGACTTTTCCGAGAACAAGATGGATTCGCTCATCGCGCACGGATACCGGGCTGCGGCTCAGGTCCTCGGCGGAATGGGTTGCGACACATCCGGGCCTCCATCACCGGTCCCCCCGCTTCGGCAATTCAAGCTCGACCAGGTCACCACCGAGAACGCGACCCCGGTCGAGAAGGCCGCTTTGGAGAAGAGACTCGCCCTCTCACAAGGAGACCGGGTCAGCGTCTCCGATCTGCAGAAAGGGCTTCAGGATCTCGCCAACCTCGACAACTTCGAGGAGGTGTGGCTCAACCCTACCGGTCATCAGGATTCGCTGTCGCTTAACCTGCTGATCCGACCGGCCCCTCCCCGTCTTGCGGCGCTCGGCATCGACTATGACAGTGATGTCGGCGGAAGGGCCTGGGTGGGACTGCTGGATCGCGGTGCGACGCTTTCCGGCGTTGAGGGATCCGCGATCATCAATCTCGACGAGCTGCGGCAAGGCGTTAACGCCGCACTGCGTCCAGCCGTCGTTGGTAATCGCCTGGTGCGTCCCGTACTCTCGGTCAAGGTTGAGGGTGAATCGGTTCGACTCTACGATTCCAGCGGCGTCAGACAGGCTTCAGTCCGTGATCGGGAAGTCAGAGCTTTCCTGGGGCTGGAGCACGAGTTCGGGGGTCGCGGAGTACTGGGACTCGGAGGTGCCGGGTACGTGGGAGATGCGGACGTTCCCGAGCCCTCGGGCGCAGGCCTGGAGATGTACTTCGCTTCGGGGCCACGATACCGGGCATCAGGCGCTTTCGGCGAGTTCACCTGGACGTCCGGATATACCCGGTTTTCCCTCGAGGCGAAGCAGCGATTCAAGATTGGGGCTCTGAACCTGATTCCGGAGATGCAATACGGCATCGGGGATGCCTTACCACCTCATCTGACCATCATGCTTGGTGGTTATGACGGATTCCCCGGGTTCCATATCGGGGAGCGTCGCAACGAATGCGTCATGATGTTCCGCCTGACCGCCCATGAAAGGCTGATCGGTCCCTTCAGTCTCCGGCTTCAGGGGGCGACGGGGCAGGTGTCCGAGCCGGACGGTGGGCTCCCCCAGGGGAATTGGCTCGTTGGTGGAAGGGTCGGCTTGGGGCTCGACACTCCGATCGGCGACGTTCGGGTTGAATACGGTCGGAACACCGAAGATCGGGACCAGTTCTTCGTAAGGATCGGTCAACGCTACTAAAGCGCGACTCCGCCTCAGTCCTTCTTCTGCCCGAGCAATTTCTTCTTGAAGTCCTCCCCGGGCCCCGGCTTGGGGCCGATCCATGAACGGAACAGGGCGTCGGCGAATTCCTTCCCCTCCAGCGTTCCCTTGGCGGCTCCGTTGACTTCGATCGACGTGCCCTGCTCCGGTAGATAGGTGAAGATCATCTGCTGGTTTTTATCGACGTCTTCCATGTAGCTGCACAACGTCGTGAATTTCTCCTTCAGATCTGCCGAAGCGTCGGGACTGTTGTTCTTTAGGCTCTCCTCCCAGGCGTCGCACATCTTCCCCTTGTCCACCCCGCGGAGGAAATGCAGGACGATTTGCCGCGGAGTGTCGGCGCCAAGGATGGCGTCGGCGTCCGAGTTCCGGGCCGGAAGGTAGAGTCCAGCGACATAGACCTTGAATACCATCTTCTTCCGAAGCGCCATGCCGTTCAACACCAGCTCGGTCCCGTTCACGGTGACCGTTTCCGGCATGGTGACTCCGCTCAGGCTCTGAACCGAATCGGCAATCGACAGTGTCGAAACCGACGTCGCGAGCAGAAGCGTCAGTAGCGTAAGCATGATTCCGCCTCCGGCAGTGACAGGAGTTGGCAGATGCATACTACGTTGCGAAGTTCCGCCTCGAGACACCGAAGTGCAATCCCCAGGCGGCGGCTCAAGGCAGGGCCAGCGCGACGCTGTCCGATCGCAATGCCATTCTCCCGCCCGCGGGAATTTCCACGTAGAGATCACGACCAGAGGAGGTAAGAGCAGGGTACTGATCTCCCACGCCAGCCATCACCGGTTGCAGCAGCGATTCGGGTACCGGCACCCCATCAATCAGCACATTCCGAAGCCGAAAATGCACCGCCCGGGGTCCGGCCGTCTGGAGGTCGATCTCAGCCAATAACCGTGTCTCTGGCTTTAGGAACATCACAAGTGGACCGAGAGAGGATCGCGCTTCATCAGGTAGGTCAGCAAGCCGGCCGCCGAGGTGAAGAAGCGCTGTATCTACCCTCACTCGGTATTGGAAATCGGGCGGGATGCGGTTGACGCCGAGCCGCGCCATGAGGTAGGCGGTGAAGTCGCCGCCGCCCACCGTAGCCCGGTTGATCTGCTTGTCCACGAAGACTGAATCGACCATGGCCGACGCGCGGACTACACCCTCTGGCGTTATCGCCTGCCAGGTAGAGTCCTGTCCCGCCAGCGCAACCGGAAACAGCAGGGTCACCAGCAACGGGACGACCGCTCGGGGCATCTTGGCCATTTCGAATTCTGGAGAGGCAGGATGGCGGGCGCAAATTCTCCATGTCGGTGTCCTTCCCTGCCCCGTCATCGGGTGCCGCCGGGAGCACTCATCCGAATGTTCGAACTGAGTCTCGAAGGAATCAAGCGTCTGGCGAAACCGCGAGTCGCGCTATATCGTACGACATATCGCAAGATATAGCGTGATTGCGACCAGCCAGAATTTGATGAGGTGAGCATGTCTAAGCATAGAAAAGACTGGGACTTCGACTTCAGCGAGCTGGATCCGGCTAATTGGGGAGGCTGGTGGCGGGGTGGTTGGCACCACGCTCGGCGGGGGGGCCGCCAGCAGATGTTCGAGTCCGGGGAAATGAAGTTCGTCATCCTCCGCCTGCTCCGCGAAAAGCCACGACATGGCTATGAGATCATCAAGGCGCTCGAGGAGAAATTCGGAGGGTGTTACACCCCGTCCGCTGGAACGGTCTACCCTACCCTACAGCTGCTCGAGGACCAGGGATACATCCGAGGCATAGAGGAAGACGGCCGGAAAGTCTATCGCGTCACTCCGGAAGGTGAAGCTCTGCTTGATTCGCGCCGTGACGAAGTAGACGAAATCTTCGCGCGGGTTCGTGAGACCATTCGCGACGTGGCTGGGGGCGGGCTAGGGGAAATAGGTGCCGCCTTTGGCCGGCTCGCCTCGGTCACCTTCAGCCGGGCCTGGCGCCGCAGTGCCGATGATCCGGCTGTCGCGCGGGTGGTCGAGGTGCTGCGTCAGGCCACCGCGGATATCGAGCGGGCATGGAACTCGACCGCTGAACGGTCTGGATCGGAGGCGGGAGGGAAATCCAATGGCTGACTGGAGCGGAATGCCCCCATGGGTCTGGATCGTAATCGTGGCCATTCTGTTTTCCGGATTCCGTCGCAGGTGGTATTACCGTCCGCGCAACGAGCCACAATTGGTTGAACGGGAAGACCCCCGAGTGGATGATCTACAGGCTCGGGTCGCCGAGTTGGAGAATCGGCTGGATTTCACCGAGCGACTGCTTTCCAGCCGCTCGGTGCCCGAAAGCGAAGCGACCCTCTCCGAAGCGGGACGGAGAGGGTCGTAGGGTTGTCCGGAGTTAACGCATCAGAGCAAGCCGGTCAGAGGCGCGGCGTAGCTTTCACTGCGGGTTTCCGGCTCGCCATAGCGGCCCTCGTGCGCGTGCTGGCGGTTCCATTCCTCGCGGAGACAGAAGGGATCGAGTCCGTGCGGCCGGTCCACCGCCAGGACCCCGTCGAGATGATCGATCTCGTGCTGCAGGAGTTCGGCGCGATCTCCCTCCAAGTCAACTGTCTGCCACTCTCCCTTCACGTCCTGATATCGCACCTTGATTCTGTAGGCTCGTGAAACCCGAACCAGGAGGTTGGGGAACGAGAAGCAGTCATCCCAGACGGTGAAATCCTCGTTGTCGACGTCCACGATCTCCGGGTTGATGAGCGCCCAGGGTTTCTCCATCTCCACGAAGACGATGCGCACCGGTGCTCCGATCTGCGGGGCGGCCAGTGCGCGACCGTACCCGAACCGCGACTGGAAGTCCCGCAGGGTGTCCCGCAGGTCGTCGATTATCACCCGAACCGCGGCAGAACCGGGCTTTGCGATCGGCTCGCACCGGGTGCGGAGGATCGGATCACCCAGCATGCGGATACGGTGAATGGTCATGGTCGCAGATGGTTGGCGTGTGGGCCGAAAAGCTCGGTCTAATCTGCTATTTCAAGCGCAAACCCACAATAACAAGAAAGGCCTACTTGTCCCGATGGTAGTAGCTGATAAGACTCCATAGAAAGGCCGAAGTTAAAATGCGCTTAAATCCATGACGGCGCGTACTTACGTGATTCGCGCCAAGGTGTTGGCGTTTACTTTGACAAATGCCGACCAAGAAGCTAGGATTACGTCTCCCATGGCCTCCTTACCTCTTCACCTGCCCTCACATAGCCCCTTGCCGGCGGCCTATCACGGACCCCGGGGGGACCTTCTGCTGGAGTTAAAGCGGGCGGGACACCTGACGGCTCGGGACTTGGCCACCAAGCTCGGGCTTTCACTGAACGCGGTGCGCCATCACCTGAAGGAGTTGGAGGCGGAGGGTGTGGTCACGTATCGGCGGGAACAGCGCGGAGTGGGAGCTCCTACTTTCGCGTACCATCTGACGGTCGAGGGGGAGGGACTGTTCCCCCAACGTCAGGCCGAGTTGCTGACCGAGGTCCTGGAGCGCCTTGAAGCTCAGTCGGGCCGGGGCGCCATCGTGTCCGCCATGGAAACCCGTTTTGCCGACCTTGCCCACAAACTGCAGGCCGAGCTGGCTGGTGCCTCGCCCTCCCGGCGTCGAGAAGTGGTGCGGCAAGCGCTGACGGACGGCGGCTTCATGGCCGAATGGACCGAAGGACTCGGCGAATACAAGCTCACCGAACATCACTGCGCCATTCGCGCGGTGGCCGAGCGTTTTCCGGAGATCTGCGAGGCGGAAACGAAGTTCCTGCACGAGGTGCTCGCGGCGGCGGTGGAACGTGAGGCCCACATCCTTCGCGGCTGCACGGCCTGTGAATACAAGGTTCGCTTTCCCGAAACCGGAGAGTTGACCGACCTTACCTGGAACCGTGAGTCGAACGAGGAATCTGTATGAGTTCACCCGTCGAAAACCTGGTAAACCGGGAGTACAAGTACGGCTTCGTGACCGACATTGAGGCGGACAGCCTCCCGCCTGGTCTCAGCGAAGACGTCATCCGGCTGATCTCGGCTAAGAAGCAGGAGCCCGCCTTCATGCTGGAGTGGCGGCTCAAGGCCTACCGCCGCTGGCTGGAGATGAGCGAGCCGCATCACTGGGCGAACATCACCTATCCGCGGCTAGACTACCAGGACGTCATCTACTACTCGGCGCCCAAGACCAGGAAGCCGATCGGCAGCCTGGCGGACGTCGACCCGGAGCTGCTCAAGACCTACGAGAAGCTGGGCATTTCGCTCTCCGAGCAGAAACGGCTGGAGGGCGTGGCGGTGGATGCGATCTTCGACAGCGTGTCAGTTGGGACCTCCTTCAAAGAGACGCTCGCCAAGCAGGGCATCATCTTCTGCTCGTTCTCCGAGGCTGCGCGTGAGCATCCCGACCTGGTGCAGAAGTACCTGGGCTCGGTGGTGCCGTATAACGACAACTTCTTCGCGGCGCTCAACTCGGCGGTGTTCAGCGACGGGTCGTTCGTGTATGTCCCGAAGGGCGTGCGGTGTCCGATGGAGCTCTCGACCTACTTCCGGATCAACACCGCCGACGCCGGACAGTTCGAGCGGACCCTGATCGTGGCCGACGAAGGCGCTTCGGTGAGCTATCTCGAGGGTTGCACCGCGCCGAAGCGAGACACCAACCAGCTGCACGCGGCTGTCGTCGAGCTCATCGCGCTCGAGGGCGCCACGATCAAGTACTCGACGGTCCAGAACTGGTACGCGGGAGACGCGGAGGGGAAGGGCGGGATCTACAACTTCGTCACCAAGCGCGGCAAGGCCGCCCGGAATGCGAAGATTTCCTGGACCCAGGTGGAGACCGGCTCGGCGATTACCTGGAAGTACCCGAGCGTGATTCTCCAGGGCGACAATGCGATCGGTGAGTTCTATTCCGTCGCCGTAGTGAACGGCCGGCAGCAGGCCGATACCGGCACCAAGATGATACACATCGGGAAGAACACCCGAAGCACGATCGTCTCGAAGGGAATTTCGGCGGGGCAAGGGAACAACAGTTACCGCGGATCGGTAAAGGTCCTTCCCAAGGCGGAAGGTGCCCGCAATTACACCCAGTGCGACTCGATGTTGCTCGGCAACCGTTGCGGGGCGCACACGTTCCCCTATATCGATGTACAGAACTCCACCGCTTCGGTGGAGCATGAAGCGAGCACAACGAAGATCGGTGAGGACCAGATCTTCTATTGCAAGCAGCGCGGGCTCAACACCGAGAACGCCATCTCGATGATCGTGAACGGCTTCTGTAAAGAGGTGTTCAAGGAGCTGCCGATGGAGTTCGCGGTGGAAGCCCAGAAGCTGCTCGGCGTGACCCTGGAAGGCAGCGTCGGGTAAGAGAGACGAAGGTTTCGCAACTCAAGGGAGATTGTCACGGTGCTACAGGTCAACAACCTCCACGCCCAGGCGGGAGAGAAGAAGATCCTCAACGGCATCACGCTCACGGTGAACCGCGGCGAGGTGCATGCGGTCATGGGACCGAACGGCTCCGGCAAGAGCACGCTGGCCCAGGTGCTGGCCGGTCATCCGGCGTATGAGGTCACCGAAGGCACCGTGACCTATGACGGGCAGGATCTCCTGGACATGGAGCCTGAGGACCGCGCCAGGGCAGGGGTCTTCCTCGCCTTCCAGTATCCGGTGGAGATCCCCGGCATCACCAACGGCTATTTCCTCAGGGCGGCGCTGAACGAGCTCCGGAAGGCGAGGGGCGAGGACGAGCTGGATCCCATCGACTTCATGGAACTCGCGGAGAATCGGCTCAAGCTGGTGGATTGGGGCCCGGACATTCTCGGCCGGATGGTCAATGCCGGGTTCTCCGGCGGAGAGAAGAAGCGCAACGAGATCCTCCAGATGGCGATCCTGGAACCGCGGCTCGCTATCCTCGACGAGACCGACTCCGGACTCGACATCGATGCCTTACGGGTTGTTGCGGCTGGGGTCAACCAGCTGCGGCGGCCGGACAACGCGACGATCCTGGTGACCCATTACCAGCGGTTGCTCAATTACATCGTGCCGGACGTCGTACACGTTCTCGCCGCCGGCCGCATCGTGAAGTCGGGGGGCAAGGAACTGGCCCTCGAATTGGAGGCCAAGGGCTACGACTGGTTGACAGGGGGGCCGAGGGCAGCGTGACGACAGCGTACCTGACTGACTTCGAAGCCGCCTCCCGAAACGGCGGGAGCAAGGCCCCATGGCTGACCGGGTTGCGCCGTTCGGCTATCGAGCGTTTTGCGGCCCAGGGATTCCCGGGCGCCCGGGAAGAGGATTGGCGCTTCAACAACCTCAGTCCCATCACCTCGCAGAGCTTTCTATTGGCGCCGGTCGCACCCGCCGCGCCGACCACCCAGGATGTGGCTCGGTTTCTCTACTCGCTTCCGGGTGGGTGTGCTTTGGTCTTCCTCAACGGCAGGTTCTCTCCGGAACTCTCGACGCCGGCCCCCAGGATTGAAGGGGTCACGGTCTCCAATCTCGCGGCGGCGCTGGGGACCCATGGCAAGCTGCTGGGAGACCACCTCGGACAATACGCCAAGATCGAGAAGAGCGGGTTCACAGCACTCAACACCGCCTTCGGTCACGATGGAGTCTTTGTCCACGTGAAGGCCGGTGCCGCGATGTCCGGTCCGATCCACGCCGTGTTCGTCTCCGACCGCTCAACTGCTGGATCCGTCGCCTATCCCCGCAACTTCATTCTGCTCGAAGCCGGGGCCTCGGGGGCGGTCATTGAGAGTTACGTCGCGCTTCAGGGCGGCAGCTATCTGGTGAACACGGTCACCGAGGCGGTGGTCGGGGAAGGGGCCCGGCTCGAACACAGCAAGATCCAGCGGGAGAGTGAACAGGCCTACCACGTGGGGACGACCCACATCCACCAGGAAAGGGACAGCCACTCGACCAGCTTCTCGATCAGCCTGGGGGCCGCCCTCTGCCGCAACAATCTCGACGTGGTGCTGAACGGCCTCGGCATCGAAGGTCAGTTGTTCGGCCTCTACATGGGTCGCGGGCGTCAGGAGGTGGACAACCACACCTCCATTCTCCATGCCTCGCCCAACTGCTCGACCCGCGAGGTCTACAAGGGCATCCTGGACGGGTCCGCCCACGCGATCTTTAACGGCAAGGTCTACGTCACTCCGGAAGCGCAGAAGACCGATGCCAAGCAGACGAACCGGAACCTCCTGTTATCCGATCGCGCGAAGGTGGACACCAAGCCCCAGCTCGAAATCTTCGCCGATGATGTGAAGTGCACTCACGGTGCGACGGTCGGAAGTCTGGATCCGCTGGCTGCTTTCTATCTTAAGAGCCGCGGCATCGGTCCCCTTTTGGGGCGGAAGATCCTGACCTACGCCTTTGCCGCGGAAATACTGGAGGAACTACCCTATCCTGCCCTCCGTTCTGGGCTGGAATCCCTGGTGAGCGCCCGCCTTGAGGAAGGCGCCGAGGCGTGACCGCCACGGCCCGCGTTCCCGGCATTGCAGGCGCCGCCCCCTTCGATGCGGAGCGTGCGAGAAGAGACTTTCCAGGGCTTGCCATTCGGATCCGCGGGTATCCTCTGATCTATCTCGACAACGCGGCCACCAGCCAGCGTCCCCGTCGGGTCATTGAAGCAATCAGCACTTTCGAGCTGACCCATGCCGCCAACGTGCACAGGGGTGTTCATACCCTGAGTCAGGAGGCCACAGCGGCGTACGACGAAGCCCGCGAAAAGGTGCGGGCGTTCATCAATGCCGGTCATGCTTCGGAGATCATCTTTACTTCAGGCACTACCGCTTCGCTCAATCTGGTCGCGGGGAGCTTTGGTCGGCGTTTCCTGAAGCCGGGCGACGAGATTCTTCTCACCGAGATGGAGCACCATTCAAATCTGGTGCCTTGGCAGTTGATCGCCGAGCAGACCGGTGCGGTGGTTCGGGCCCTTCCGGTGGACGATCATGGCGAGCTCGAGCAAGAGGCGCTCGGCCGGCTGATAGGCCCGCGCACCCGCATCGTCGCCTTGGCCCATGCGAGTAACGTTCTGGGGACGGTCAATCCGGTTCGGGAGATCGCCGAGCTGGCCCATGCCCGCGGCGCGGTGGTGGTAGTGGACGGCGCCCAAGCCGTGCCCCACCTGCCGGTGGATGTTCAGCAGCTGGGATGCGACTTCTACGCCGCCTCGGCCCACAAGATGTACGGGCCCACTGGAGTCGGCTTCCTCTACGGACGACTCGAGTTACTCGAGAAGATGCCGCCCTGGCAGGGCGGTGGGGGCACGATCGAGCGGGTTGCCTTCGAAGGAACGACCTTCGCTCCGCCCCCCGCTCGATTCGAGGCGGGAACTCCGCCAATCGCTCAGGCGATCGGATTGGGTGCGGCGATCGACTACTTCCAGACTCTCGCGGGCGAGAGCCTCGCGCGCCACGAGCAGGAGCTGCTTTCCTATGCGACCACTCAGGTGGGACAGCTCCCGGGCATCCGGCTCATCGGGACGGCCAAGGACAGAGTGAGCGTTCTCTCATTCTCGGTTGAAGGGGTGCATCCGCATGATGTCGGGACCGTGCTCGACGCCCGAGGTGTCGCCGTGCGAGCCGGCCACCACTGTGCCCAGCCTCTGATGAGACGGTTCGGAGTCCAGGGTACCGTCCGAGCCTCCTTCGGTCTCTATAACCTCCGCGAGGAAGTGGACGTTCTGGTCGAGGCGCTAGGAGAGGTGCGGAAGGTGTTCGGATGAACGGCGATCTCAGCGAGCTCTATCAGAACCTGATCCTGGACCACAACCGCGCACCGCGCAACTTCCGGGTGATGGAAGGAGCCAACCGCCACGCGGAGGGGTACAACCCGCTCTGCGGCGACTCCCTCTCGGTGTGGCTCAAACTCGAGGGAGACAAGATCGCCGACGCCAGCTTTCAGGGTTCTGGATGCGCCATCTCGAAGGCCTCGGCGTCACTGATGACGACGGTGGTTAAGGGCAAGACCAAAGAGGAGGCCGGCGAAATCTTCGCCAGCTTCCAGCGGATGGTTACCGGTCAGGCCGGAGCTACAGACGACCTCCCGGCTCGGCTGACCGTGTTTGCTGGAGTTCGGGAATATCCCGCCCGGGTGAAATGTGCGAGCCTGCCCTGGCACGCGATGAAGGCCGCGCTGGAGGCCAGGGAAACAGAGCGAATATCCACGGAGTAGCATCGCTCGCGAGCGGTGCGCTCATTCAAGGAGAGCTGAATGCCGTATGATCCCCGAGTGGTACAGCCGATGCGCGAAGAGATGGTGCGGATGGGCGCCCAGGAACTGAAGACTGTCGCCGAGGTG
>Ga0207674_10001183_pt1 | contig 33899 bp, 53 predicted proteins | sample KBSCornC72_FD_184303 | JGI IMG/M metagenome (GOLD analysis project Ga0207674, IMG submission 184303) | Corn rhizosphere microbial communities from Kellogg Biological Station, Michigan, USA - KBS Corn C7-2 (SPAdes) (version 2) | ecosystem: Host-associated > Plants > Roots > Rhizosphere > Soil ...
CGCTCGCTGACGATCACCTACCTCGCCGACGCCGACAAGGTGCTCGCCGCGCAGAAGCAGATCGACGCCGGACATTCGACGCTCGACTCGTCGACGAAGAAGACCGGCGGCGTGTTCTCCTCGACGTTCGGCAACGTCATGCCGCTCGCCGCGGCGGCGGCCGGTGCGGCCGTGCTCAAGTTCGGCGTCGACTCGATCAACGCGTTCAAAGAGTCCGAGGCGGCGATGGCGCAGACCAACGCCGTCCTCAAATCGACGGGCGGCGCGGCCAACGTGACCGCCGATGACGTGCTCGCCCTCGCGCAGAAGCTCCGCGACATGAGCGGCGCCGACGATGAGGCGATCCAGGCGTCGGAGAACCTGCTCCTCACGTTCACGAAGGTCCGCAACGAGACGGGCAAGGGGAACGACGTCTTCAACCAGGCGACGGGCGCGATCCTCGACATGGCGACGTCGATGGGGAACGGCGCCATCCCGACGATGGAAGACCTCAACTCGAAGACCATCCTCGTCGGCAAGGCGCTGAACGACCCGATCAAGGGCCTCACCGCGCTCACGCGCGTCGGCGTCTCATTCACCGACGGGCAGAAAGAACAGATCACGGCGATGGTCGAGGCGGGCGACACGATGGGCGCGCAGAAGCTCATCCTCGCCGAGCTGAATAAGGAGTTCGGCGGTGCCGCGAAGGCGGCGGGCGATACCTTCGCTGGCGCGCAGGCCAAGGCGCAGCAGAAGATCGAAGACCTGCAGGAGGTCATCGGCGGGCTGCTGCTCCCGGTGATTGCCGAGATGACGGGCGCGTTCGCGGACCTGCTGACCCAGCTCGCGCCGGTCATCGAGTTCGTCGGCCGCGGCCTCGTCGTCGCGTTCGAGTCCGCGAAGACCGAAGTCGAAGACATCATCGGCCCGATTCAGTCGCTCCTCGACCTGCTGCCGAAGCTCACCGACCAGGCGGGCGAGTCGAGTGGGATATGGAAAGTCTGGGGCGATGCTGTGGGTGGCGCCATCCAGACGCTCATCGAGAACGAGGTCCCGGGCTCGCAGGTGTTCTTCGCGTTCAAGGATGCGAGTGACGCGGCGACCGACTCGTTGCAAACGAACGCCGGGGTTGTCGGTGACCTGTCGACGTTCTACCGCGGCCGGTTCGCCGAGGCGATGGATACCTCGGCTGAGGCCCAAACGATCAACAGGAACGCCACCGAGCACCTCACCGAGGCGATGCGCGACCAGCGGCTCGCGGTCCTTGCCCTGAGTAACTCGTTCCTCGGGATCATCGACTCGGCGAAGACGCTCGCCGAGGATCAGCGCACGCTCAACCAGTTGCAGCAGCACGGCAAGGAAGACACGAAGGCATACGACGACGCGGTGCTGTCCGTCGTCGAGGATCAGATCGCGCTCGAGGAAGCCGTGTTTTCCTACGGCAAAGAGCTCGTCGACGCCGGGGAGAAGCAGTCGAAGGTCGAAAGGGCCATCCGTGAAGCGGCCAATGCGGCCGGGGTGAATAAGGCCGCGGTCAACGAGCTCATCGGGGAGATTCGCTCCTACATCACCGAGCTCAACCGTATCCCCGACCAGGTCGTCACGCACATCGCCACGACCACCTCGGGTCACGGCTACCAGACCGGCGGTGGTTACCAGCACGGCGGCGTCGTCGAGAAGACCGGGCTCGCGATGGTGCACAAGGGCGAGGTGTTCTCCGGCGTCAATAACGAGATGGGCTTCGGTGGTTCCACCGTGAACATCACCATCGGAAACGTGGTCGGCCCCGGCGGGATCGAGGAGGTCGCGGATATCATCCGCCGGGAGCTCGTTCGCACCGGCCGCCGCAACGGCGACATCTTCGGCGGAACGGCGTAGTGCCGCTCCCGACCATCACCATCTCGCTCGGCGTCCCGACCGGGTGGATTCTCGGAGATTCGGTCGAGTCGATCCTCGGCACCAGCACGTTCCTCGTCTCGACGTCCCTCGAGCAGCTCACCGGAGTCCGCGGGTTCAAGATCAGTCGAGGACGGCAGCACGAGCTTGACCGGGTAGAGGCTGGCAAGGCGTCCGTGCGGTTCGCGAACCGGGACGGGACCTACACCCCGGAGAACGCGAGCAGCCCGCTGTTCCCGTTCCTTCGACCGATGGCGCCGCTGTCGATCCAGGCGACGTACAACGCCGTCACATACGACCTGTTCAGCGGGTTCCTCGAGGCGATGCCGCAGACGTGGACCCGGGGACCGGCTGGCGACGCCGCCGTCGAGGTGCGCGCGGTCGATGCGTTCAAGGTGTTCAACCTTGCGAAGGTCACCGTCACCCGCGGCGTCGAGGGCGCCGGAGCGCGTATCACCGCGCTGCTCGACGCGATCGGCTGGCCCGCGAGCCTGCGGGCGATAGACGACGGCGACTCTGATGTTCAGGCCGTCACGCTCACGAACACCACCATCCTGTCGCACTTGCAGGAGGTGGCCGCGAGCGAGGGTGGGGTGCTGTTCGTCTCGGGCAGCGGTGTGGTGACGTTCTTCGATCGTCTGCACACGGTCCTACTCGACGAGGCCAACGACACCTGGGGCGATGTGATCGGCGAGAAGCCTTACGAAGACCTCGACACCGACTACGACGACGAGACGCTGTGGAACGAGGTCACCGTGACGGCGCCGGGGCTTGCCGATCAGACGGTGGCAGATGTGGCGAGTCAGGCGATATTCAGCGGCCCAGCGGGGGTGTCGGCGCCACGGTCGCTGTCGGTGAGCACGCTGCTGACGACCACTGGGGCGATGCTCGAGCGCGCCGAGTTCCTCCTGTCGCGGTACTCGATACCCCAGACCCGGGTCAAGTCGATAACGCTCGACACCCGCGCCGACGCGGCGTCGGTGCCGCGCATCCTGATGCGCGAGATTCACGACCGCATCGCCGCTCGTAAGCGTCCGCCGAACGGCGGGCTGATCGACCAGCCCTCGGTCGTTGAGGGGATGCATTGGGAGTACGCCGCGTCGAGATACCTGCGGGCGGTGTGGGCGTTGTCGTCCACGTCGTACCAGCAGGGCCAATGGGAGCTCGGGACCGTTGGAAAGTCCGAGCTCGGCGTCACCACATCACTCGTCGGCTAAGGAGACCGTCACATGGCCTGGACAAATCCTCGAACCTGGACCGACGGCGAGCTGATCACCAAGGCCATCATGGACCCGCACATCCGCGACAACTTCCTGGCGGTCGGAGAGCATCTGATCGCCCGCAAGACCGCAGACCAGACGGTCACATCCTCCACGGTGCTCGTGGACTGCACCTCTATGGTTCTGCCGGTCCTCGCCAACGAGGTGTGGCAGGCCACGTTCAACGTGCTCTACACGGCGGGCACCACGGAGGACATGAAGGTCGCGTTCACCTTCCCCACGGCGGGTCGGGTGGATGCCTCCATCATGTGGATGTCGGCGACCCCCGCGGCGAACGTCCTGGACATGTTCGGCACGACCAGCCCGACCACATCCACGACCCTGTTCGGCAATGGGGTAGGGAGCGGCCGCTATCTGGCCCCCATCAGAGTCATCTACGTCGGCGGTGCCAACGCCGGGAACGTGACACTGCAGTTCGCGCAGAACACCTCTGGTGGGACCGCAACCACGGTCTTCACCAACTCGACCGTGTGGGCCGTCAAGCTCGCATAGGAGGCACGCAGGTGTCAGTCATCGCGATCCAGACCATCGACCTCGACGGCGAGGGCGCCGACTACGCCGCGGCCGTCGGCCCCGACACATTCGTCAACGACGGGCGCACGTTCCTGCACTGTAAGAACACGAACGCCGCGACGCGCACGGTGACGATCGACTCGACGAAGGCGTGCGACCAAGGGTTCGACCACGATCAAGCCGTCGTGATCCCGGCGACGACCGGCGACGTGATGATCGGCCCGTTCCCCACGGCGCGATTCGGGACGACCGTCACCGTGACCTACTCGGCCGTGACGAATCTGTCCGTGGCCGCGTTCAAGCTGTCGGCGTGAGTGGCCTAGGTCGTATCCTCGACCCGCGGACACCGCGCGCGGTGGCGCTGCATCCCGTCCAAGCGGACAGCACGACGCGGACACGCCGCCAGTGGAAGGAACCGATCCGACTCGATCAGGGCGCGACCGGCACCTGCGTCGCCCACTGTTTCGGCCACCGGCGGGCAGGGAACCCGGTCGGCGTCGAGGGCATCGACGAGGACTGGTGCCGGAAGTTCTACCTCGCGGCCAGCGCCCGATATTGGGGGACGCCCGACACGTCGTTGCAGATGGGAACCTCGGCGCTGTCGGCGTGTGAGGAGCTCCTCGCGCGCAAGGCCATCGACCGTTTCGAGTGGATCGCCAACTGGAACGCCGGGCCGGAGCAGCTCCGGTACGCGCTGCTCGAGCTCGGGACGCTCTGCGTCGGCTCGGACTGGTACCCGAGCATGGACTCGCCGAAGATCGTGGACGGCGTGGCGTGTATGCGGGTCGACTACTCGCAGCCGTCACGCGGCGGGCACGAGTGGCTGCTGGTCACGATCGACCTGGACCCGGACGACTGGCCGTGGCCATACGTCGACATGCTCAACTCGTGGGGTCCCGGCTGGGGCGTGAACGGGAAGGCGCGGTTCACGCTCGAGCAGATCGACGAGCTGATCTTCGGAGGATGGGGGGACGCCGTGCTGATCCACGAGCTGCCGAGAGCAGCATGACCGACGCATCCGACCGCGGCTGGGGGTCGGGCTGGCCCGTCGATCGGAGCGACGACATGGTGGCGCTCCGCGTAGAGGGCGCCGACTTCCCCGGCGGCGTACACCCCGGCGTGCAGGCTCTCATGGAGCTCCTGCTCGTCGAGTCGATCAGCCGTGGGTACGTCACGCTCCGCGACGGCTGGTGCTGGGGCTACGCCGGGCGTTTCATAAAGACGCCGAGCGGCGGCATCACGACCACGCCGTCGAACCATTCCTGGGGTTTGGCGATCGACGTGAACGCGCCGGTCAACTGCTTCGGCTGCACATCTCACTCGATCCCCGCGGCGATGGGCGCGCTGTGGACCGACTACGGGTTCCGCTGGGGTGGGGATTACGACGGCGCGAAGGATTGGATGCACTTCGAGTACATGAGCACGCCGTCGGCGGCGAAGAACGCCACGGCACGAGCGCGGGAGGAGTTCATGCAGGACGAGCGGCTCGACCAGTACGCCAAGGGCGAGGACGCCTACCGCGACCGTTACAAGGACAAGGGCGGCGAGGACCCGGGCGATGCCCCGAATGATCGGCCTGAGTGGTTCCAGCGCGGCTGGCGCTCGGCCCGGTTCGCGGCGCTGAACCCTCACGGCGAATGACCGAGGACGCCAATGGCCACGAGCACGTCGAACGGTCCGGCGACGATCGGCGCCACGGGGGCGGACGCGTCAGCGAGCGCGACTATTTCGAGCGCATCTTGCAGGAGCGCCGCCGAGCTCACGACGCCGAGCACGGCTCCCACGCCGAGAAGCACGTCGCCGAGACGCAGGCGATGGACTTCGCCCGGGCGACCCTCGAAACGGCGGTCGCCGACGCTAAGGCGAACGTCAACGAGCGGAACAAGGAAATCATCCGCAGGCTCGACACGCTCGAAAGTGGCGGCGCCCCGTTCGCCTCCCGGCTCGACGACAGCCTTGAGCGGCTCAAGCAAGACGTCGAAGACCTCAAGATCAAGTCGGTCGAGCAGACCGCGCTCGACGGCCTGCGACAAGCGAACACCGACGCGATCGCGGCGCAGCGGCGGCAGATCAAGTACATCCTGTTGACCGCCGGGATCGCGCTCGCCCTGAGCCTGATCCTGTTCGGCATCCGACTGGCGACGGGTATCTCGGCGTGATCGGCTGGGGCTCGAACGTCACCGTGACGATCACGGTGGGCGGGGCGCTCATCCTCGCCATCGTCGTCCTCGTGATCCGAGCGCGACGATGATGGGCGAGCTCATCATCCTCGTCCGGTGGCACGATGCATGGTTCGACGTCGACCACGAGGCCGAGCCGCGCACCGACTACCTCGTCGAGACCGTCGGCTATGAGATCGGCGCCGACGACCGCTACCTGCACGTCGCCGCCGAACGCCTGCCCGACGGCGAGGGCTGGCGGGCGATCACGCACATCCCGGTCGTCTGTATCGAGGAGATAGTGAGACTCGAACCGTTGCCGTCGACCGCCCTCAACGGAGGGCGCATCGCACCAACGTTCGCCGGGAGCGAACAGATCGGAGGGAAGGCATGACCGGGAAGGAAGCACTCGGCGTCTTCACGCGGACGTTTCTCGTCCTGGCGGGCGCCGTGCTCGTCGCCGTCCAGGGACTCGAATGGGCGGACCCGACGCTGATTGGGAACAACGTCCTCACCCTCGGGCTCGGCCTACTCTCGGCAGCGATCGGCGGGGTTCTCGCGGTCGCCGCCGCTTACCTGATCCATCCATCGGCGTCGAAGCTCGAGAAAGCCATCCGCGCGTTCCTCGAGAAGATCGTCTCGGCCGGTCTGGTCATCACGTTCTCGACCGTCGCCGACCTCGTCGCGTTCGGGAAGCTCCTGCCTCCGCTGCTCGTCGCCGCGGCGTTCTCGTTCGTCATCACGTTCATCTCAGTCGAGCCGCCGCCGCAAGCACCAGGAGCGGCAACCGGATAGTCGCGCTCCGCGCGGCCCCAGCGCCCCCGGCCTGTCTACCCTCCCTGGGACAGGACCGGGGGCGCTTTCGCGTTCACGGCGTCGGGACGGCCCGCCGAACCCGCTCGTCGGTCCCGGCCACGTACCGCGCCCACTGCGATAGGTCGGCGTGATTCATGAACCGCCGCCAAGTCTCGGGGTCGGAGGACCGGGCGACCCTGGTCGACGCCGCGTGACGGAGCAGGTGCGGCCAGACACGGCCGAGCCCGGCCTCCTGTTCGGCGGCGTGGACCCACTGGCGGAACCGCTCGGCGCCGACACCGATGAGACGATCGCCAACAGTTGTCGATCGTTGGAGCTGCGTTGCAGCAATCACGCCCGCCCGCTCGAGCGGCACGCTGTACGGCTTCCCGCCCTTGGCCTCGAGGAGATCGAGCCGAGCGTTGGAGCCGAGGTGGACGTCGCTCGGCCGGGCTGCTACGAGCGAGCCGACCCTGGCGCCGGTGACGTAGCAGAGCAGGATCGCCCACCCTCGCCGAGGCTCCCGACGGAACGCGGCGCGGAGTAGACGGCGCAGCTCGTCGTCGGATAGGTCCGGCGCCGGGGGCACCTTCGGTCGGGGGATGGGGACGTGCGCCGCCGGGTCGCGGTCGACCTCACCCTCGACGACAGCCCATGCGAAGAACGCACGCAGCGCGCGGATCGCGTCGCCGCGCTTCGACCCCTGGCGGGGCAGGGTGCCGAGGTACTCCTCGACGTGGCCGGGCCGAATATCGGCGACCTCGAGCTCGCCGGGGAACAGGTAGTCGGTCCACCAGCAGAGCAGCTCGTACCGATAGTGCCGCCGCGTCCCATCGGCTCGACCGACCACGTCCAGGTGACGGTCGAACCGGCGGAGCACCGCGGGAAAGGTGCGGTCCTCCATCCCTACGTCATCGGCGGTACGGGCTACGGCGCGCATCGGTCGGCCGGGGGGTTCGGGTGGGGAGGCTGGGTTAGGCCGCCTGGGTTTGGCGTTGTCCGTTGGAGGACGCCCGCGTGGCCGAAGGCGGATCACCAAGAGGTGCGCCCACCTCGAGGAACCGCTCGAACGGCACATCGTATATCCCGGCGAGCAGGAGCAGGTCTTCCAGCTCGATCGCCCGGTCGCCTTTCTCGATTCGCGACAGGCGCGACGTGTCGATGCCGGTCGCCTGCTCGACCTGAACCTGGGACAGGCCGCTTTCGGCCCGAGCACCTCGCAGCCTGGCCGCGAGCTTCCCGCGGTACTCGTGTCGGTCCATCGTCCGTCACCCTCCCTGGGGAATGGGGTACGGAGTTTGGCGTATTTCTGGGGAAAACGCAAACGAGTCCCGCCGATGCGTTGACATCCCGCGCGTGAGCGCGTAGGGTTCGCATCCGTGAGAACCATTCCCGCCCTTGCGAAGCTCCGGGCCATGAAAGGTCTGAGCGCCCGCGATCTCGCTCGCCGCGCTGGCCTGGCCGACGAGACCGTCACGCGGATTGAGAACGGTCACAACGCACCGACCGCGACGACGATCGGCAAGCTCGCGCGCGCGCTCGAGATGGAGTTCGACGAGCTGGCGGCGCTGCTCACCGAGGAGCCCGACGAGGTGTCGGCGTGAAGTGCTGGCGCTGCGGCCGGGTCGTTCATGCCGACTGGTGCTCCATGCCCGCCGGGTGCAATCACTGCGGGTGGCGCCCTCACCGCTGGTGGTGCTCCATCGGCAACGTCTACGCGTGGCAACCGAACCAGATGGGCCACGCGGTCATCGCGGGTGGGGCCTGATGCACCACACCCTCGGCAAGCACGCGCCCGCGTACCCGCAGCCTCCGCTCGCCGGTGTTCGCACCCACCGCGAGCTCGACGACGAGATCGCCAGCGAGAACCGCGCCATCAGTCACATCGAGCAGGCAATCGACGAGTACGTCCCGCCGCGGTGTGAGTTCTGCACGGCCTCGGCGATGGACTGGTGCTCGCTCTGCGAGCGGCCGATGTGCGAGGACGACTCGGTCGCTGACGGCATCTGCATCGAGTGCGACGCGGAGCTGCTGTCGTGAGGCGGCCGCTCGTCGGCGCGCTGGTCATCGCGGGGGTGCTCGCCACGGCGAGCCCTGCGACCGCGACCACATGGAGCCCCGGCGAGTCGAGCGTCGCACCCGCGTACTCGGTACCGATCCACGTCGTCGACGCGATGATCGACACACTGCGCCCCGAGCACCGGCGCGAGTGGCGGCAGGCGCGTGGCAAGGCGCTCGCCGAGTGGGGCATCCCGTTCACCGTGACCCGGCTGGCCGAGACGTCGCTGCCGTACCTGTTCGACGAAAACATCGGCACGGCGGGCGTCGACGGGATGCTCGTTCCCGACGCGATCCTGCTCGTTCGGAACCGCTTGGATCAGAGCGACGAGGCGGGCTACGCCGAGGCCGTCAACGGCGGCATCGCCGCGTTCAGTCCGTGGGCTCCCTGGTGGAAGCCCACCAGTGGGATGCAGACCGTGATCGCCCACGAGATCGGGCACGCCCTGGGCTTCTACCACGGTGGGACCGGGATCATGGCCGGGGCCTTCCGTGTGAACGACGAGGAACGGGCGCTGGCGCAGGCGTACTACGGGGCCGCGTCGTGACCGAGCGCCGCTACAGCTCGGAGGTCATCCCGGTCGTCTGGCCGGATGGCCGCTGGGTCGGGTTCCTGATCCACGTCGGGAATCGGTGGTTCGGCCCGTTCGCCAGCATCGGCGGGGCGAGGCTGGCTCCGTGATCGCGCTCTCGCCGGTGCTGTCGTGGTTCCTCGTCCTTGTGGTGCTGTTCGTCGCGGTCCTCGTCTACGCGGCGGTCGTCGCCGGAGGGCGCGCGGACGAGATGGCCGAGCGAGCATGGGCGTCGCGGCAGGCCACCTTGCAGTCGGCGCGGGAGGCGCAGGTCCGCATCTTCGGCGGCATCTACGACCACGAGGCTCGCGGGGACTTACACAACCCCATCCGCGACCACGAGTGGTGCGACGACTGCAACGCGCGGCTACGTCGGGCGTTCAACCAGGTCGCCGACCTCGACCTTGGGCCGCGCGATGCCGATGCGCTCATGGCCTCGATCCAAAAGGCGTTGGAGTCGTGAGCGAGCCGCGCAGGGATCGGTGGGGACGGTATCTCCTCCCCGACCCCACCACCGGCGAGGAGCGCGCGTGGACGCGAGCGACGACGCTGGCGAACACGTTGTCGGACCCGTGGGGTCTGGTCGATTGGAAGCTCCGCATGGCCGTCAAGGGCGTCGCCACGCGCGACGACCTCCGCGCGCTCGCGTCGGCGCTGCCGCTCGACACCGGGAAGAAGCAGCTCAACGAGGTCGCAGAGGACGCGATCGAGTACGCCGGAGGCTCGAGCGGGCGGAACATGGGGACGGCGCTGCACGAGTGGTCGGCGCAGTCCGACCGGGGCGAGGCCCCGGAGGTCCCGTCGCCGTGGGACCTCGACCTCGAGGCGTACCACGCGGCGCTGTCCCTGCACGGGGTCCGCGTGATTCCCACCCTGGTCGAGCGGATCGTCTGCATCCCCGACCTCGGCATCGCCGGGACGTTCGACCGGATCGTGGTCTGGGACCCGCGCGCGTACATCGCCGACGTGAAGACCGGCGCCGACCTGTCGTACGGGTGGCTCGAGATCGCGGTGCAGCTCGCGCTGTACGCGAACGCCGAGTGGATATGGAACCCGGCCGCGGGGGCGTGGGACTCGGCGCAGCCCGTCGACCGAACGCAGGGGCTCGTGATGCACCTGCCGGTCGGCCAGGCCCGGTGCGAGCTGTTCTGGGTCAACCTCGAGATCGGGTGGGAAGCCGTGACGCTCGCGGTCGACGTGCGCGAGTGGCGCAAGCGCAAGGACATCTCCCGGCCGTTCGGCGTCGACCTGCTGGGTCGCTCGCCGGTGCAGCCGGTGCTCGATCTCCCGGCCGCTGAGACCGAGGGGGCGGGCGTGAACCGCACGCTCGTGGCAGCGCCCGCCCCCGCCGGGGTTGACATCCGTGGGTCGATCGGCGGAATCGTGGACGACGAGACGGACATCCCGCCCGTATGACTGAGCCCGTCGCCATCGAGCGCCGCGACGACGCCCTGTCGCAGATCGTCGGCACCGGCGACACGCGGGCCATGCTCGCCAGCGTCGAGCGGAACGTGCGCGACGTCATCGACATCGCCCGCGACCGGGGGTTCGTTACCCGGTTCAACAACCGCGACTTCTTCGGGTTCCCCGCGTGGTCGCTGCTCGCCATGACCTACGGGCTGACGCCGTTCGTCGAGTGGACGAAGCCTGTCGAGAACGGGTGGGAGGCGCGCGCAATCGTGCGGACCCGCGACGGCGACGTCGTCGGATCGGCCGAGGCGATGTGCACGCGCAAGGAACAGCCGCGCCGCAGCGCCGACGACCACACGCTGCGCGCGATGGCCCAGACGCGAGCGATGCGGAACGCGCTCCGGTCCTGTCTCGGCGCCGCCCTGGTCATGGCAGGGTTCGACTTCGCCGACCCGGAGGGACCGGCGACGAACGAGCAGGTCGGCCTCCTGCACCAGCTCGAGCGCGAGATCGGGATGTCGCACGACGAGGGTCACGCGATGGCGAACGTCGACTCTTACAAGCAACTCAACCGCGAGGACGCGTCCACGCTGATCGACCGCTGGACCGCGATCCGCGACGAGCTTCGGGGCGGGGGCACGGCGACGTCGCCACCCTCCACGGTCAACCGCGACGCGGACGACCCTCGCCCCGAACCTTCCGACGCCGCTTCGACCTCACTTTCCGGCGTCGGGACCGAGGGGTCCCCGGCAACCGAGCAGACGGTCTCGTTTGGGGAAGGCGAGCCAGACGCCCCGGAGGCCGGGGACTCCTCACCTGCATCGGACGAGGCGTGGAGCCGCGCGCCGAAGGACATGAGTACCTCGGCGGCGATCAAGCTGGCAACCAAGTTACGCGCGGCCGAACGTATCCCCGGCCCGGTGCCGAAGACGAAGGCAGCGTTCACTCGGGAGCAACTCGCGAGGGTCGCGGCGGCGTGGCGGGATGGTGAGCGCGGGTGAACGGCGAACGCCTGTTGAGCCGCGCGGAGGTCGCGGAATACCTGAACATCCCGCCCCGGACCCTCTCCACGTGGGCGCATAAGGACAGCGGACCCCCATATTTCAAGATCGGGAAGCACGTGCGGTACCGCCCGATGGATGTCGAGGAGTGGCTCGCCGAGCGGCGCCACGTATCGGCGGGTCGGTGGGGCCGATGACCGAGCCCATCCGCTGCCCGCGGTGTGGCCGTTTCTTCGGAGGCGAGCAGGCGTACCGCCGGGGGCATCGCCGACAGGGGCGACCGCGGCGTGAGACGTGCAGGCGCGTGGCCGAGATTCGTCGCGACGATCGGATGCGGCTGGGCGAGGACGGCGTGTGGCACATGAAGGCGTCGACCGAGCCGGGCCAGATCAAGCTCCCGCTGTTCGGTCGAGGCCGTCCCCGCAAGGCCATCCCCATTTATTACGTACGCACAAGGAACCGACACACCTACCTCGTGCGGCCTAGGCCACCGAAACGCCCCGAAGTGAGCTCTGAGGCCGCGTGAGCGATCAGGCCGCGATGTTCCCCGAGACCGTCGGGACGCGGGTGTGGTGCATCGACTGCCGCGCCGAGCACCCTCTCGGTGAGCACCGCCGGAACCTGGACGAGCTCGAGCGGGAATCCCACAAGCGAACGGCCGAGGCGATCCAGCGCGTCGACGATCACGCCGACGAGGAGTGGAAGCGAGCCGCCGACGACGCGATCGTCTACGTAGCCCGACGGGCTGCGACCTTCACGGCTGACGATGTGTGGTGGCGGCTCGACGAGCTTGAGATCGCGTCACCACGGGAGCCGCGAGCTCTCGGCGCCCGGATGCAGGCGGCGGCCCGGTCGGGCATCGCGACGAACACGCAGCGCGTCGTGAAGTCCCGACGGCCCGAGACGCATGGGTCATGGGTCGCAGAGTGGGCGTCGAACCTAGCGGGTATGTGATGGGCTGGCTCAAGCTCGACGACGCGTTCGGCGATCACCCGAAGGTCGTCGGCCTGTCCGATCGAGCGTTCCGCGCGCACGTTCTCGGGATGGTCTACTGCGCCCGCTACCTCACCGACGGTCACGTACCGCGGGCCGTGGGTCCGAAACCCTCGATCGCCAAAGAGCTCGAGCGCGCCGGGCTGTGGACGTCGATGCGCGGCGGCTGGCAGATTCACGACTGGCTCGATTGGAACCCCTCGAGGGCCGAGACTGAGGCCGAGCGTGAGCGGTGGCGCGAGCAGCGCGTCGGTGCGGGCAAGGCTCGAGCAGCGAGCGCCCAGCGAGCCGCTGGTCGGTTCGCACCAGCGGATTCACCAGCGGGCGACCAGCGAGATACCAGCGAGCCGCTGGCGTTGCCGCTGGTGGACGCCACCAGCCCCGTACCCGTACCCGTACCTAAAGAACAAACCCTTGCGACGGGCAAGCCGCCGCGACCGAGAGATGAGCTGTTCGAGGCCCTCGCCGAAGTCGAGAACGCAGACCTCGACGCCCTCACCCGATCCGCCCGAGGCAAGCTCAACGACGCGACGAAGCAACTGCGCGACATCGGTGCCACGCCCCAGGACGTCGCGGTCCGGGCGAGAACGTACCGCCGGGTTCACCCAACCTGGGACCTCACGGCGCAGGCGCTCGTGAAGCACTGGCCGTCGCTGAATGGGGCAGCGCCGGTCGACCGCTACACGCCATCGCGCTCGGTCGACGACATGACCGACGAGGAGATCGAGGAGCTGACGCGCCGTGACTGACGCCCTCGACGACCTCGAACGCGAGCTCAAGGGCTACGTCGCCCTGCAGCACCGCTACGGCCGCGAGGAAGTCACCCTGTCGATGGCGCTGCGAGGTCACCGGCGGCAGGTGCTCGAGAACCTACGCGACGACGGCGACTCGGCGTGGACCCTACGCAACGGCCTGCTCGAGAACCTCGCCGATCGGCTGGGCATCTCGCTCGTCGACGAGCCGGAGGTCGGGCCGATCCTCGAGTACCGGCGGGAGCTCGCGGCCGACCGGCGGAAGGCGGGGCGGTCGTGACCCCCGTCGTCGCTCCACGTCGTCGTGAACGTGAGCCGGGCCGTCCGGCGCAGCCGAAGCACCCCGTCACCGGCACCGCCGACGACGTGGCCGCGCTGTACCGCGCGATGGCCGGGGCGTGCAGGGACATCGCCGACGAGCTCCGCGCCGAGCAACGGGGGCAACGGTGAACGCGGTGTGGATCGTCGCCGGGATCGAGGTCTTCCTGGTCGTCGTCATCGGGGTCGCCCTGGCCGCGGCCGATGCGCTCGAGGATTTCTTCGGCGCGCTCCTCGCGTTCAACCTGCTCATCGGGGGAATCGCGGCGGGCGCGTGGCTGGTCTCGAGGGGTCTGTCGTGAGGTCGCTGACGTTCCAAGTCTTTGGCGACCCGGTCCCCCAGGGATCGAAGCGCGCGTTCGTCGTGAAGAACCGCGCCGTCGTCGTCGACGACAACAAGGCAACGCTGCGGTCGTGGCGGTCGCAGATCGTCGACGCCGCTCGCGCCGAGCTGAACGGCGAGGGTCCCGAGCTCGGCCCGGTTCGGATCACGCTCATGTTCTTCCTGCGACGGCCGCAGCGGCCGAAGGCTGGCGTACCGATCGTGAAGCCCGACGTCGACAAGCTGGCCCGCGCGGTGCTCGACGGGATGACCGACGCCGGGGTGTTCCGCGACGATTCGCAGGTGACGACGTTGACCGCGCGCAAGCGGTACACGACCGAGGCGCCCTGCGTGCGCGTGTTCGTGGATCAGGACGCATGACCGAGGGGAGGCGATAGCCACATACCGAGACCGCCGCGAGTCGGCCCAGGGAGGGACGACCAACACGACGGAGGTGCCAAGTGAAACGAGCAGTCGTGTACGCGGCCGCCATCACCGCGACCTTGGCAGGGCTGGTGATGGGGCCACCGGAGGCACTAGCAAGCACCCGGCTCGCCGATTCTCAGGCAACAGTGTCGGGCACGCAACAGCAGCAGATCAGGGAGCGAACGTGCAGGTTCCAGTGGGTCGACCGAGCGACGTGGACCGCCCGCGAGGAGCGGCGAACGACCGAGTGCGTCGTGGATCGGTTCGGCCCCATCGACGGCGGGATGCCGAAGATCGAGCAGGTCGGAGCGTGCGAGTCGGGCTGGAACCGGCTCGCGTCGAACGGCGGCGCGTACCTCGGCCTGTTCCAGCACGCGGCCTCGGCGTGGTCGAGTCGCGTGGCGTGGGCCATGCCGGACGGCTGGCGCGTCGGTCCGTGGACGTCATGGAAGAACAGCAGAGCGCAGATCGTCGTCACGGTGCGGATGGTTCACGCGTCCGGCTGGGGCGCCTGGTCGTGCGCGTGACAGGGAGGAACGAGTGCTGAAACGAGTGCAGGTGCACGGGTTCATTGAGATTCAGGAGGGCGCCGAGCTGCCCGAGCTCGGTCAGATCGTGAGCGTGTCGGAGGCGCGGTTCGAGGTCACGGGCGAGCTCAAGGAAAAGCAAGCCCGGCGCGGCGACGCCGTCGAGCTCGTCTTCACGCGGAAGACCAAGCTGCTCGAGGGGGCGCAGATTCTCAAAGTCGAGGACGCGCCCGAGCCGCTGTTCGAGGGCGACGGCGAAGCGGCCGAGGCGTGACCTGCATCGTCGGGCTCGTCGATGACGGCGACGTTTACATCGGCGGGGACTCGGCCGGGGTGAGCAACTCCTGGCTGAGTCTCCACGCCAATCGCAAGGTGTTCACGAACGGCCCCTACGTCGTGGGCTTCACGTCGTCGTTTCGGATGGGGCAGCTCCTACGCTACGCGCTCAAGCCGCCGCCCCCGCCCGAGCGAGGTCTCGACCGTTTCATGGTGACGACGTTCGTCGATGCCGTGCGGCGGTGCCTCAAGGATGGCGGCCTGGCGAAGAAAGAGAACGAGGTTGAGACCGGGGGCGCCTTCCTCGTTGGCGTATCGGGTCGGCTGTTCGCGGTTTATGGCGACTATCAGGTCACTGAGGAGGTCGGGTCCTACGATGCCGTCGGGTCCGGCGCGTCGATCGCGCTCGGTGCGATGTACGCGACCGAGGGGCTTCTGCCGCGTGATCGACTCCGGCTCGCGCTGGGTGCAGCCGAGCGGTTTAGCACCTACGTCCGCCGCCCGTTCACGATTCGGAAGGGGCCATGACGTTGACAGGTGTGGAGCGGTCTGGCGGGGGAGGTGAGCGACGGCCAGACCGCTCCCGACCCGCAGACAAGCTGCCGCAGCCGCGCGCCGTCGCTCGCGAGGTCCGCGAGATTAGGGTGCGTGCCGAGGTGTTCGTCTCGGTCTATGCGCTCGAGCACGAGGCGCTGCTGGCGCTCGGGGCGTCCGAGGTCTCGGTCACATCGTCGCCCGGTTCGTTGACCGAGGCGACGGTCATCGACAAGGAGAACGAGGCCGCCCGGCGCCGGTGCGCGCGCGCCGTGGCGCACCTGCGAGCCGCGGAGACGCACGTCGAGATGGCGCTCAAGGCGTTCGGTAGCCTGGCCGAGCAGCCGGTCGAACGGTCGCCGGATGCCGTCGTCGATCAGTCGACGTTCGAGCGCGCGGTGAACCGGCGACGGCATCGCGAGAGGGAGGAGGAGCTGCGACGTGGCTGAAAGATCGGTGACGAGAGGTTCGGTGCCCTAGCAGCACGGGCCCATGGGAGGCGAGATCGTGTCAAGTAACGACTTCGAGATGGTGCGGGACTACATACAGCGGGCCGACCGCACGTTCGGACAAGGGCCTGGTCCCCGCGCCGCCCTAGACCGCATAGAGGCCGAGGTCGAGCGGCTACGGACGGAGCGAGTCCAGGCCGAGGAAACGTGGCGCATGGTGGCGCGGGAGCGCGACGCCGAGATCGAGCGGCTACGGGGCGCGGTCACGATGACACGACTGACAAGCCGGAAGTTGAGTGCCGATAACGAGCGGCTGCGGGGCGACAACGAGACGCTACAGGCTGAGAACGGCCGCATCATGAACACGTTTCAGAAGGCCCAGGTCGAGCGGCTGCGGGCGGCGCTGGAACAGATAGTCGAAGCCAACGTGAGTCACTTCCACCAGGAACCGTGTTGGGAGAACTGCAAGTATCCCGATTGCGACTCGGACGCGCATGAGTGGCACACGCACATCGGTGGCGGAAGCATCGCCCGCGCCGCCCTCGCCAAGGAGGAATCATGAGCTTCGCAGGTGTGATTCTGTTCGAGCTTGGCTACGACGGCGAGACCGTCCGGCAGCACGAGTTCGAGGGCAAGGAAGCGGTGTTCGACGACATCGTCGCGGCACCGGCCGAGGTCGAGAGGCTGCGGGCTGAAGTAGACGAGAAGCAGATTCAACTCAATCGCTGGATTCTGCATGATATGGAGAAGCAACGCGAGGTCAAGCGGCTCCGGGCGGCGCATGAGTGCTGCTGGCACGACGGCCACGGCCACGGCGCGTTGGGTCCATGTGCAGTAACCGAGCGTGAAGCCCGCGCCGCCCTCGCCGAGGCCAAGGGTTCGGAGAACGTTGCACCGTAGGCTATACTGGCGTCCCGTGGGGACGTGTTCAAACTGTCGGCAGCGACATGGTCGCCTGATCCTGGGGCGTTGCAACACCTGCTACCGCTACTGGAAACGCACCGGCCGCGACCGCGATGCCGAGCAGATCATGGCGACGAACGCGCTGCGTCTCGAGCGGCGGATGTCGACCCCGTACCTGATCCAACAGCGCGTGCGGCTCTTGACAACGCTCGCCCCATAGCGTATACGCGTGTAGATTCCGCGTGTTGTCCCCGCGGAACGGCCCCACGTTTCTGATCCAGACCTCCGAGCGCATCTCCGCGTGCGTCCCCACGCCCTGCGGTCGTGCGCTCGGACCCACGTCCACCGACCCGATGGAGGTCCGTCGTGACGACGAAGGCAGCCCGGCGTGCCGCGGTCATCGTCGGCGCCTTCGTGGTCGTCGCAGCGGCGGGGTTCGCCCTCGCTGCCGATTCGGGCGGGCACGTTCAGAACGCGCGCGACCTGCTCGCGCAGGCCGACGCCGAGCTGCAGGCCGCGATCGCCGAACCGCTGCCGACCGTTACCGAGACGGCGACAATCACCACGACGCAGACGATCACCGAGACCGCAACGGCCACGCCGACCCCGCCACCTCCGACGTGTACGGGCGTCACGGTGGCCCCAGGACCGGGGCTTGGCGCAGCCGTGAATGCAGCGCCCAGCGGCACCACGTTCTGCCTGCAGGCGGGTACGTACACGGTCAACAGTCGAATCCAGGCGTACTCGGACGCGTTCGTCGGTGCGGGGCGTACCGCCACGTTCATCGACGGCAGCGGCCTCTCGCCCACGGGGCAGAGTCGCATCTTTGTCGCACACGACGGTGCCGTGTTCTTCCGCGACCTCAGCATCGGCAACGCGCCCGTGCCGCCGGTCGGTGGACACTGTCTCAAGGAAGATGGCACCGCGGGCAACGCGAGCTGTGGCGTCGCCATCATAAACAACGCCTCGATACTCACCCTGCAGAACGTGGACTGCCACGACAACGGTGGGGCCTGTGTCACTGGCTCCAACCCGCTCACGTTCGACAACGTGGTGTGCGACAGCAACGGCAGCCCCTACGCCTCAACGTCCGGCTTCGCTTACGGCGCGTGCGTCAAGCAAGCGGCGGCGTACGGTGCGGACGAGGGGCGCTTCACGATGACCGGCTCGACGATCAGCAACTCGTGGGGCAACGGTATCTGGTGCGATTACTGCAAGTACGCGAGCTGGGATATCCACGGCAACACGTTCACCCACAACGGCAACCACGCCGTTCAGTGGGAGATGTCGGCAAACTGGTTGTGCTGCGTAGGCAGCGCCCACGTCTACGGCAACACGTTCAGCGGCAACGGCTGGCAGACGGGCAAGACCGGCCCAGGCGGCATCATCATCTCGACGGCGGCGCACATCCTGGTCGAGGACAACACGTTCGACGGGACCAACACCAACGCCGCATATGTCCTCTACTCGTCGGGGCGCTTGGGTGCGGACAACTACCGGACGTCGCAGGACGTCGTGATTCGTAACAACACGCTGAACGGCGACCCGATGACAGGCTGCTCGCTGACCGGCGTGACCTGTTCGGGGAACGTGTAACTCATCGGTCCCGAGGCAAGGAGGGGGAGACAATGGCAGGTGCAGCATTCGCTGCGATTGATTCGACCGCCGGTGCCGCCGCGCCGAAGACCCAGATCGGTCTTCTGGCGGCGACCGTTCGAGCACGGGTGCGGGGTCTCCGCATCGGCAACACCGCCGCGACGTCGGCCGGTGGTAACCGTTTCGTCCTGAACGCGGTCTCGACGGCCGGGACGAAGACCGACATCACGGCGGCGAACACGAAGCTCGACCCCAACTCCCCGTCGCCGATCACCGTCGCCTCCTCGACGTACACCGCCGAGCCGACCTCGGGCGTCACGACGGAGGACTTCGGGTTCGACCGGGTCGGCACGTACATCCTGTGGTACCCGCCCGGCGCCGAGCCGTTCGTCACCGGCGCCACACGTCTCGCGTTGCAGAAGACGGTCGGCACCGAGACCGATGTGCTCGCCGGAACGCTGGTTTGGTCGGAGGACTGACGGTGCCGAAGACGAAGGACGAGAAACTCCTCGACACCGAGACGGCGTTCGATCAGACGGCCCGCATGGGCAACGCCTGGCAGTCCGTCGGCCAGTACGAGAAACAGCTCGAGCTCCCGGTGCACCTCGTTGCGATGGACGAGGACGACGACCTGATCCTCGTGAAGATCGAACGGGACGGGGCTAACGTCATGGGTTACCGCACGGTCTGCGGCCTGGCACTCGGCGGCGAGGGTTCGACCACGCGCGGGAAGCAACGCGGCGAGGGCACGCTCCGCTCGACCGATGACCGGGACGACGCGACCTGTCAGGCGTGCCTCGAGTGAGGCGGCCGACCCTCGCCGAGAAACAGAACGGTCCCGGCTACCGCGATCGCCTGCTGACGCACGAGGTCCGCGTGTTCCACCACTGCGGCGTCGAGGGCTGCGGCGATCCGGTCTACGCGGTGCTGACGCTCTACGTCGACGCCCATCCGCCCGGCTTCGGCTGGTACGAGAAACTCCTGCGGTCGCTCGTGATCGGCGTCGACACCGAGGTCGGTCTGTGCATGGGCCACATCGCCGACGTCGTGCGACTCGACGACGAGTGGGCGACGAACCCCGAACGGTGGGAGCCGGGGCGGGTGAATCCCCCGGTGATGCCGGGGCCTGGGAGGTCGGTGTAGGTGGGAACCGCGGTCATCTCACTCGAAGGCGATCGGATCAAGGTCGTCGGCGCCGACTTCGGCGATGGTGGCAAGCTCGACCTCGAAGTGCGCGAGCGAGCTGCGAACGGCGACGGTCGCAGCGCCCGCTACCGGCCGTGGGTCGCGCACTCGTTCAAGGACTCGCTTCCACCGCCGGACCGCTGCGACAACTGCGGGCAGACCGAGGAAGCGCACCTGTACTCGGCGGGCGCCGTCGATTGGGACGAGCCGCTCGCGTTCGGTACGGGCACCGTCGAGGTGATCCTGAGCGTCGGCCTCGACGTCGTGGCGACGGAGGTGTTCAACCTTGGCTGACAACGTCGCGGTCACCGCCGGGTCCGGGACGAACATCGCGACCGACGAGCGGACGATCGCCGCGGCGACGGTCCACGTTCAGCGCGTCGGGGAGATCGGCGCGGCGACCGGCGCCGACGGGCAGGTCACGATCTCGAACACGTCGGCGGACATCGCCGCGGCGCGCGACACACGCAAGCGCATCATCATCGTCAACCGGCAGACCGTCCCGATCTTCGTCGACCCCGGCTCGACCGCGACCACGGCCGACTTCCGGCTCGACCCCGGCGACTCGCTGACGCTGTACACGACGGTCGCGGTCAAAGCGATCACGACGGCGGCCTACACGGCGGCGGGCGACGCTAAGGTGCACTACATCGAGGAGTACGACTGATGCCGCTCAACGCCGCCGAACGCAACCAGGTCGTCGATGCGTTCTTCAAGTGTTTCGGCGAGGAGGCAGCCGACACCGGGCGGGCGCTGAAGTTCATATCAACGTTCACGGTCGGGCAGGTTGATCTTCTCTCGACGCTGGCGACCAGAGCCTTCCTGTGGCAGCCGTTCATCGACTCCGGTCTCTCCATCCAAGCGTGGGTGGATGAGGTGACCCGGATCTACAACATCACGCAGACGGCGTGACCTACTCCCCGGCCGTCCCGGTCGAGAGCGCGACCTATCGCCACTTCGCGGTATCAACCGTTTCGCGTGGGCAGCCGCCGCGAGGCATCCAATCCGCCACCCCGGCGAGCGCCGCCTGGCCCCTCGCGAACCTCGCGATCTACGTCCCGATCTACTTCAACGAGGCGGGCACGATCTTCCAGGTGGGATGTGGCGCGGGAGCAACGGCGGGCGGCAACTTCGACATCGGCCTGTACGACATGGCGGGAAACAAGATCCAGACGACCGGCACGCAGGCGCGGACGAACAGCGCATGGAACGCGGTCAACTGGACCGACCTCGCTATCGCGCCGGGCTGGTACTACGCCGCGATGGCGGCGGACGGAACGAACAACTACTCCGCGCACGTTCCGGTGGCGGGCCTGCTGGAAGCCGTTGGGGTCTGTGAACAGCAGACGGCGTTCGTGCTCCCCGCTACCGCCACGCTCACGCGGACAACTCGGGCTTTCAATCCGAATATCACGTTCACGCTCCGCTCGGTGGCGATATGACGTTCTCACCGCGGGTCCGGCCCTACGCAACAGCGCCGTTCGTCGGACCTCACTCCATCCACGGGTGGTACGGCGAGATGCTGGACAGCGCCGGAGTGGCCGCATCGGCAACCTACCCAGGGGCGCAGCGAGCGAACTACTACCCCATCGTGATCCCCACGGCGTGCATCGCCTACCGGGTGTTCTGGCTCAACGGTGCGACGGTCGGGACGGATACGGTGCAGGTGGGCATCTACAACGACAACGACGCCGGAGACGACGGGCCGGGGACGGCGATCGTCCGGGGAACGGCCACCACGTCGGCCGGGGCGAACGTCTGCCAGTTCGACAACATCACCGACACCGTCATACCGGCTGGTCGTATCTGGCTGGCGATCTGGGCGAGCGGCACGACAACAACGCTGTTCCGCGTCGCCCCCGGCGCGACGCTCGTGAAGGGCACGGGCGGATACCAGGAGACCGGGCTGGCCGGTGGTCTCCCGGCAACGGCTACCCCGGCCACGATGTCGGCGTACATCCCTATCTTCGGGTTTACGACAATCGCCAGTCCGTAAGGGGGTTCCGTGGCCGGTCTGATCTGGCTCTGGAATCAACCGAGCGGGGCCGCCGGTCCCGAGATTCACATCGCCGCCGACATCTCGACGCAGGCGGCGTGGTGGTACGAGGACGAGGACACCGGCGAGATCGCGCGCATGGCTGGCGAGGCGACGACCGTGGTGCTGGACGCTGTCCCCGCCGTCCTGGTGGGGCCACCGGCGCCGGACGCGGTGCAGGCGGTGCAGGTCTACACCGACGAGTACCCGCACGGTCACGATCCCGAGGACGCATGGTGGGGCAACGTCTTCGGTTTCCCCGACCAGGCGCTCGACGTCGTCCCCACGCTCTTTCCGCCAGCGGCGGTCGAGCCGATCGAGACCTTCGCCGCGCAGCCGCACTACGGTGACGACTTCGCGACGCTGATCCCGACCGAGACCGAGGACTACCAGCCCGGTCCCGAGCAGCTCGAGTTCCTAGCACCTCCCGAGGTCCCGTTCGTCGAGCTCACGGCGGCGCAGCCCCACTACGGCGAGTTGCCGATCCCGGCCGAGGAGACCGAGGACTACGCCAACGACAGCACCCTCGATCCGACGCCGACGCTGTTCCCCGCCGGTGTCGAGCCCGTCGAGACGTACGCGACGCAGCCGCTCGCCGAGCAGCCGTGGTTCGAGGGCGAGATCGTCGAGGACTACCAGGCGGCGCCGGAGCAGCTCGAGTTCCTAGCGCCCCCGGAGGCACCGACCACCGAGCTCGTCGCATCTCAGCCCCACTACGGCGAGGCGTTCTGGCCGGAGGCCGAGACCGAGGATTACCAGGCCGACAGCACCCTCGACCTGTCCCCGACGCTGTTCCCCACGGCGGCCGAGGCGATTGAGGTCTTCGCCGCCCAACCCCACTACGGCGAATGGTGGTGGGACGAGCAGCAGACCGAGGACTACGCAGCCGACACCACGGTTGACGTCACCCCACACCTGGTCGCCGGTGTCGAGCCGATCGAGACGCTGGCCGCGGCGGGGTACACGGCCTATCAGGATCACGAGCCCGCAGAGACGCTCGAGGACTACCAGCACACGACGACGCTGGACGTGGCGCCGCTCACGTTCGCACCACCGGCCAGCATCGTCGAGCTGGCCCCGTCGTACACCACGTTCCACGACCTCGTCGACCTACTCACGCCCGACAGCCTCGAGGACTACCAGCACACCAGCACGCTCGACGACGTCGCACCGTTCGCCGCACCACCACCGGCGCCGGTCTACCTCACCGAGGGCGACGCCGATGCAGCGGTGGGGATGCAGTCGAGCAGTGGGATGGGCGATGCGCTCGAGCATGACGCCAACGCCAACGCCGGGGCCGAGGCCGATGACGGCAAGGCGGGCAGCATCGAGGGCGGTGCCTCACCGATCACCGGGCTCGAGTCGTGAAATAGTCCACGACGTTGACCATCCGACATGGGGCTTGACGTGGCGTTATCCGCGAGATGTATGATCGCGGACGCACCAGCCACGGGCACCCCACGACTTAGAGCGAGGCGACGACGTGGGTTCTCCCGGTGGCAGGCTGCAGGTCCCCGATGGGTTCAACCGAGGCGAGCATGGTTTCATGGTGCTGCTGCAGGCCCAGGGTGGACGATGCGCCATCTGCGGGGATCAGCAGGGCATGGAGCTCATCCCCGACCACGATCACCTGAGCGGGCGCCCTCGAGGGCTGCTCTGCTCGACGTGCAACCTCGGTCTCGGGATGTTGGCCGATGACCCCGAGCGACTCCGCGCCGCCGTGGTCTACGTGACGACCTGGCGCCTGTCCCACGCCGAGCAGGCCACCGCCCAGCGTGAGCGGCGCAAGGCCCAGCACGCCGGGGTCAGGCGCTCGAACCTGTACGGGCCGAACGCCCGCGCCGTTCCATAAGGGGGGAGGGGTCATGCACCCCCCACCTCCCACCCACGAAGACCTCGCCGACCCGCGGCCTAGCGATGCAGGGACCGCGGGTCACCTATCGGGGGGGCACCGATGACCAGGCCCCGGCACCGTGCCTGCCCCATCGACGGACGCATCGACTGCCCGATCCACCCACCGGCCCGCCGCGGTCGCTCCGGCGCCCAGCAGCGCCGCCGTGCCGCCGTCGTGGCGCAGTACCGCGAGGAGCACGGCGAGGTGTGCCCAGGCTGGCAGACCCCGCCGCACCTGGTCGTGCCACCGAACCGACTGACCGCAGACCACCGGCTGCCGAGGTCCCTCGGTGGCGAACACGGTGACCTCGGTGTGCTCTGCATCGTGTGCAACGCGCGCCGCGGTCAAGGGTAGGGGGGGGAGTGGGGGGCATCGAAGACCTCGCGCACCGCCGGGACACCCGCTACCTCGCCGGGGGTGTCGGGACTTTGACCTGCGAGGTCCGCCGGATAACGCTCTGACCTGCAGGAACGCGCCAGGGAGGCCATCACGTGACGACCGACTGGCGTCTGCTCGACCCCATGACGCCCGATCACTTCCGCGGGTGGAGCGGTGAGCTGGTGCTCGATACCGGCGACCCGTGGGTCATCGAGGACTTCCAGATGGCGTTCGTGGTCGACCTGCTGCGCGGGTTCCGCGAGTGCTGGCTCGTGATGCCCGAGGGCAACGCGAAGACGACGCTTGTCGCGGCCATCGCGCTGTACGTCTGCCGCTACGTGCGCTGGTCGGCGATCGACGTGGCCGGTGCGGCGCGTGAGCAGGCCCAGACCGACTGGGATGCGGCCGAGGGGTTCGTGCTCCGGTCCCCCGAGCTCGAGGGTATCTACACGCTGAACCCGGGCCTGCGGAAGATCAGGTGCGTGGAGTCCGGGTCGCGCATCTTCATTGCCGCGGCCGACGCCCGGACCGGCGACGGGACGCGACCGACGCTGTGCATCACCGACGAGCTCCACCAGCACCGCGACCTCAAGCTCTACCGGACCTGGCGCGGGAAGCTCCGCAAGCGCGACGGGCAGATCATCGCCATCTCGACCGCCGGGGAACCGGGGACCGAGTTCGAGACCGTGCGCGAGCGGATGCGCCAGACCGGCACCGACATCACGCGCACCGAGACGTTCGTGCGATCGGCCTCGGCCGAGGTCACCGGCGGGGCGGTCCTGCACGAATGGGCGGTGCCCGAGGACGGCAACGTCGACGACCTCGAGCTGGTCAAGCGTGCGAACCCGCTAAAGGCGATCACCGTCGAGTCGCTGCGCGAGCTGCGCGAGTCGAGTTCGATGACCGAGCCCCACTGGCGCCGGTTCAACTGCGGACAGGCCGCCCGATCCGAAGCCGCGGCCATCACCGAGTCCGAGTGGTTCGGTGCGGCGGTGGCCGATGCCATCCCCGAGGGCGAGCCGGTGTGGGCGGGGCTCGACGTGGCGTGGAAGTGGGACACGACGGCGCTGGTGCCGGTGTGGATACGCGACGCGGAGTACCGGCTGCTCGGTCCCGCCGACGTGCTGGTGCCCCCGAGGGATGGAACGTCGCTCGAGCCGTCGCTCGTCGAGGACGCGTTGCACCGACTGCACGCGCGCAACCCGATCCACACGGTCGTGATGGACGAAACGCGCGCCGAGCAGCTCGCGGTGTGGATCGCGGACGAGCTCGGCGCCCGGGTGGTCCCGTGGCCGCACTCGCCGAAGATGGCGGCGCTCGATTACGAGCGGTTCATGGAAGCGTTGCGCGAGGGGTGGTTGCACCACACCGGCGACCCGAAGTTGACGCGCCACGTCCTGAACGCCGTGGCGAAGGTGCGCGCGGAGGGGACACGGTTCGACCGGCCGTCGCAGACGCGCGAGGGCGGGAACCAGGACATGAGGGTGATCGACGCGCTCGTCGCCGCCGCGATGGTGCACAACGCCGCGGCCGCCGAGATCGGGGTCGACCGCGAACCGATGATCGCGTTCGTCTGACGGAGGTCGCATGGGTCTGAGGGACCGCTGGTGGAAGTTCGTCGGAGCCGAACGGGCCAACGACCCGCTCGACTTCGGCGAATGGATGACATGGCTCGGTCAGCAGTACCTCCTCGGCCTGAATACGTCGATGACCGGCAACCGCGAGGAGGTCCCGCCCGGGTCGACCGGCCTGGCCTCCTACGCGTTCGGCGGCAACGCCGTCGTGTTCGCGTGCATGGCGGTTCGGATGCGGGTGTTCACCGAGGCACGGTTCGCGTTCCAGCGGATGCGTGGCGGCCGACCGGGCGACCTGTGGTCGTCTCCGGCGCTCAACCTGCTCGAGCACCCGTGGCCGAACGGCACCACCGGCGACCTGCTGGCGCGCAACCTCGTGTACGCCGACCTGTTCGGCAACAGCTTCACGTATCGGGCGGCCCCCGATCGTTTGCAGGTGCTCCGGCCGGATTGGGTGACGATCCTGTCGGGGGTGCCCGACGACTCCGAGTCGAACGGGTGGGACCTCGGGGCCGAGGTGCTCGGCTACATCTACCAGCCGGGGGGCCGTGGGTCGGGCAAAGAGCCGCGGTTCCTGCTGCCGGAGTCGGTCGCGCACTTCGCGCCGGTGCCGGACCCGCTCGCGCCGTGGCGCGGGCAGTCGTGGCTATCGCCGGTGCTGCGCGAGATCAAGGCCGACACCGCGGCGACGTCGCACAAGCTGGCGTTCTTCGAGCAGGCGGCCACGCCGAACCTCAAGGTGAAGGCCGATCCGACGCTGACGCCCGAGAAGTTCAAGGAATGGGTGGCGCTGTTCCGCCAGGGACACGAGGGCGCGGCCAACGCGTACAAGACGCTGTTCCTCGGGGGCGGCGCCGATGCCGAGGTGATCGGCGCGAACCTGCGGCAGATGGATTTCAAACAGACCCAGGGCGCCGGTGAGACACGGATCGCCGCCGCGGCCGGGGTTCCGCCGGTGCTGGTCGGTCTGTCCGAGGGTCTGCAGGCCGCGACGTATTCCAACTACGGCCAGGCCCGGCGCGCGTTCGGCGACGAGTGGGCGCGCCCGACGTGGCGCAACTTCGCCGGGTCGATGCAGTCGATCATCCCGACGCCCACCGACTCGCGGCTGTGGTACGACGACAACGACGTGCCGTTCCTGCAGGAGGATCAGGCGGACGCCGCCGAGATTCTCGGAAAGAACGCGGCGACGATCAAGCAACTGGTCGACGCGGGGTTCCGTCCCGACTCGGTCGTCACGGCCGTTCACGCCGACGACATCACACTGCTGCAGCACACGAACCTGTTCTCGGTGCAGTTGCAGCCGCCGGGGACTGGTGAGACGGGCGACAGGTCGATGTCGGTCGAGGAGCTCGTCGTTGCCCTGCAGAAGGTCTACCTCGCGGTGAATGTCGTCATCTCGGCCGAGGAGGCGCGGGAGATTCTGAACCGCGAGGGGGCCAACCTCGGCGCGCTGCCGACGTCGCTCGGTGGATCACCGAACGGTAAGGCGCCCGCCGGAGCCGCTGCGTCCGAAGGGGGTTAGTCCATGACCGATCAGGCCACGAGGGCCGCGGTCGATAACGGTGCGTGGGACGGGAACGCGGCAATGAACGTGTGCACGACGGCCGCCGATTACAACAAGGTCTGCGCGGGGAAGACCGCGGGCGATCCCGCGCTGCGCTCGTCGCACAAGCTCCCGCACCACTACCTCGCGAAGGCACCCGTGCCCAACGCCGACGGCGTACGAGCCGCGCTGCAGCGATTCGGGCAGACGCAGGGTCTCACGAACGCCGAGGAGGCCCGCCGACACTTGGAGGCGCACATGGTAACGATCCAGGCCCAGGAGGCGTCCGCGTTTCCCAAGGGTGACCTGTACCGGGCGATGGCCCCGGCCCTGTCGCACTTCGAGGTTCGTGAAGATTCCGACGGTGGCCGGACGCTCGTCGTGCCGTTCTCGCGGTTCAACGAGTGGACCGAGATCGACTCGTGGTTCGAGGGTCGGTTCATGGAGCAGGTCGCGCAGGGCGCGTTCGTTGACTCGTTCGAGGAGCGGATGCCCAAGATCACGTTCAACCACGGGCGCGACCCCGAGCTCGGCGACAAGCTGCTCGGGCACCCGGTCACGGCGCGCGAGACCGACGTCGGCGGTCTGGCCGAGGCGCCGCTGTTCCCCGGTGTGCCGCAGCTCGTGGTCGACGGCCTGCGAGCCGGTGCGTACGGCTCGTCGTTCCGATTCGGTGTCGACGACGAGGAGATCGTGCACCGCCCGGAGCCTTCCGACCACAACCCGGAGGGACTTCCCGAGCGAACGATCCTCAAGGCGTCGGTGTTCGAGGCCGGGCCGGTGACGTTCCCGGCGTACGCCAACACGACGGCGGGCGTGCGCTCGCTGACAGACGAGTTTCGACCAGCCGCGGAGACGGTCGCGGAGCTGGCGGCACGGCGTCCGGGTGATCTCGCCCGGATGATCGACGAAGTCCTGCACAAGGGCGCCGAGGACAAGCCTCTCGAGGAAAAGCCTCTGCCCGTCGAGGTGCGGCGCTTCCGCACACGAGAGGAGTTCCTGACATGGATGTCGCAGAGCTGAACGAGCTCCGCTCCATCGAGGAGTTGAGCAACAAGCAAGGGGAGGTGAAGGCCGAGCTGACGGCGCTCGAGAACGAGTACGCCGGTCTCCCTTATCCCGACGACGCCCGCGAGCGGTATGCGGACCTCGTCGAGACGAACGAGGAGATCGACAAGCGCGTCGTCGAGCTCGACAAGCGCGAGAAGTACCTCAAGCACATCGCCGAGAACGGCGGGTCGGACCCGGCCCGCGTGACCCCGGCATGGGAGGCACCCAAGGTCGACCGTTCCAGCCTCAAGGAACGGGACATCTACGACCTGTCGAACGTCCGATTCAACCCCGAGGACCCGCAGCGCGGACGCATGGAGTACCGCGACCGGGCGATGCGAGCGGTCGAGCTCGCGCACTTCCCCGAGCAGGTCACGAGGCAGCAGGCGCAGGACTACATCGCCCGCCTGCTCGACGAGTACGACACGCCCGACGGGCAGCTCGCCCGGCGCATCCTCAAGACCGGCTCGCCGCAGTACCGCGCGGCGTTCCGCAAGTGGATGACGGGCGTCCCGATGACGAACGAGGAGCAGCGCGCGTTCTCGCTGTCGACGACCGGCATCCCGATCACGTTCACCCTGGACCCGACGCTGATCCCGGTGTCGGCCTCGGTGGTGAACCCGTTGCGCGCGATCTCCAACGTGGAGCCAATCGTAGGGTCGAACGAGTGGCGCGGGGCCACCGCCGCGGCGATCACCGCTTCGCGTGCACTCGAGGCCGCGGTCACGACCGACAACACCCCGACGCTCGCGCAGCCCGCGATCGTCTGCTCGCGGGTGCAGGCGTTCGTGCCGTTCTCGGTGGAGGCCGAGGGCGACTGGCCCGGCATGGACGCCGGGCTGGCGCGTCTGTTCGCCGATTCAAAGGACGACGAGGAGGCGACGGCGTTCTTCTCGGGCAACGGCACGCCGCCGAACCCGTTCGGCCTGTCGACCGGCGTCACGGGCACCACTCCTCTGTCGACCGGACTGACGGTCACCGCCGCCAACCTGTACGCGATCGAGGCCGCGCTCGCTCCGCGATTCCGGCCTCGGGCGCAGTGGGTGGCGAACCGGGCGGTGTACAACATCATTCGGGCGCTGGACACCGCAGGCGGCGCGCAGCTGTGGCTCCGCATCGGTGAGCTCATGGGGAACGCACCCGCGTCCTCCGGCGGCAACGGCAACACCGGGCTACGTCTGCTCGGCTACGCCGTGAACGAGCTCTCGACGGCACCCGCGACGATCGTGAACGGCGTGAAGGACATCTTCCTGGGTGACTTCTCAATGTTCAAGATCATCGACCGGGTGGGCATGAACATCGAGCTCGTTCAGAACCTCACGCAGCAGGCCACGGCCGGGACGGGCTTCGGGATGCCGACCGGGCAGCGCGGTCTGTTCGCGTGGTGGAGGAACGGCTCTAAGGTGCTGGACCCTGTCGGGTTCCGCGCCGGAACCGGCACCACGTAAGACCGGGCAACCGGGTGGATTCGGGGGGAGGGGCACACGGCCCCTCCCCACCTCAGGGGAGGCACGATGCCAGCACCGAAGAAGACCACCACGACGCGCAAGCCGCGGGTCAAGCGCGTCTCGTCGAGCAAGAGCTACTACCGCGCCCGCCACGCCTTCGGCGTGCAGTACGACGGCGAGTTCATCACGATCGCGGCCGACGAGCTCGTGCCCGCGGGTCACAAGCTGCTCAAGCAACTCGGCGCCAAGGGTGTCGAGGAACACTTCGAGCCCGTGACCAGCTTCGGCCGGTGGGACAAGGTCGAGCAGGCCACGGCCGCGCCAGGTGAGAAGCGGTGATGCGGGTAGTCGCGTTCTTCGCCGCACTGGCGTGCATCGTCGTGGGTCTGCTCACCGGCCTGTTCGGGCTCGACACGAACCTGTCGGCGCTCGCGTGGTTCGTCGCGGCCATCGCAATCGCTGTCGTGTTCAAGGGTGAGCCGGGATGACGGTGCAGCGCGTCCTTCGGGACACGCGGGCGCAGCCCGAGGTCGTGTTCTACGTCGGCACGACGCCGACCGACGCCGATGCGGCGGTCACCGTGGACATCTTCCGCGGCGACGGCTCGATCTTCGCCACCGACGCCGCGACGACCCACGGCGCAACGGGGCACTACACGTACACGCTCGCCCCGCAGTCGGTGCTCGAACGGTTCCAGCTCGTGTGGGAGGGCACGTTCGGCGGCGTGGTGCAGCGGCAGACCTCGTTCGTCGAGGTCGTCGGCGGGTACGTCGTGGCGCTGGCCGACCTGCAGGCCGAGTCGGGTCTGTCGACGAAGACCCCGGCCGAGCTCGCCGAGGCGCGCCAGTGGTTCGAGGACCGGGCCGAGGACTTCTGCGGCGTGGCGTTCGTGCCGCGGTACGCCCGCGACGTGCTCGACGGCCCCGGATCGCGCAAGCTCGACCTGTTGCACGCCCGGCCGCGCTCGGTCATCTCGGCGAAGTTCGACGGAGTCGTGCAGGACGCGACGACGTGGGACCTGTACGAGGCCGGGTACATCGTGGCTCCGTCGTCGTTCCCGTACGGCTTCCGCAACCTCGAGATCATCTACGAGCACGGGTACGACTCGGCGCCGTCCGACATCCGTGACGCGGCGCTGACCGCGATCCGGTCGAACGTGCTCGCCGATTCCTCCGGCGGTGGGGGCATCCCCGCCGGGGTGACGTCGCTCATCACCGACGCGGGGACGATGGTCTTCGGCGGTCGGCTCACCCAGCCGTTCGGCATCCGCGCCGTCGACGACGTGCTGATCGACCGGCGCGTCGTGATGATGGCGTGAGCCGGACCTCGCGCCTCGCCGCCGCCGAGGTGGGGCTGTTCCACCTGCTCGAGGGACGCGCCGCCATCGTGGGTAACCCGCTCGAGGGTGTGCCGCTGTCCTACGGCTGGCCGGGCGACGAGCTCGCCGCCGAGCATGTCTGGATCGGTGAGGAGGCCACGTCCGAGCAGACGTGGGAGATCACGGGCTCGGGCTCGCAGGCGAAGACCGAGACCGCTTCCCTCGAGGTGTGGTTCTGGCACACGGTCCCCGGCGCCGACTACCCGACCGCGCGCGATCGCATCCTCGAGATGGTCGGCGAGCTCGAGATCGCGCTGCGCGACGACTGGAAACTGCAGGAGACGGTCTTCGACGCGACGCTCACCCGCATCCGCAAGGCCGCGGCGCCCGCCGAGAACGCACGCGGGCTGTTCGTCCGTGCCGACGTCGAGTTCAAAGCATGGCTGTCGTGACGAGGAGGTCGTCGTGAAGTTCAAGGTAAAGGAAGACGTGTCGGTGTCGAACCAGTTCGGACCGGACACCGAGTTCAAACAGGGTGTGCACGAGGCCAAGGAAGCGAACCGGGAGCAGCTCGAGCACCTCGAGGGCCTCGGCCTCGCCGAACGCGTGAAGACGTCCGACAAGGAGGCATGAGGTGGCGCTGAACAAGAAAATCGCCGTTCTCGCGTTCGACAAACAGACCTCGTTCGGGACGCTCGCGGCCAATCGCAAGTACGGGTTCGGCCTGCGGTCCGGCTCGCTCATGAGCGCCGGGATGGATCAGTCGTACGAGGAGCTGACGACGGCGACCCGGTTCCCGCCCTCGGCCTACCGCTCGGCGTTCCTGTGGACGGTCGACTGCGTGTCGCGAGCGTGGCCGCGCTCGGTCGTCATGCTCCTCGAGAACGCGCTCGGCACGCGCGTCACGACCGGCGGCGCCGACCCGTTCCTGCACACGCTCACCCCGGCGGCCGCCCCCGGCTACCTCACGGCGGCGACCCGGCTCGACACCGAGTACCACAAGATTAGGGATTGTCGCGTCGACGAGCTGTCGTTCACCTGGAACCAGGCCGAACCGCTCGAGATGGGCGTGCGGATGATGGGCACCGTCGCCACGGTCTACACGACCTCGGGCAACCCGACGACCGACGACTCGGATCAGCAGTCGTTCTACCCGGCGGGTGGCGTGTTCCAGCTCGATACAAACTCGGCGACCCCGGCGACGGCAGACATCACGGGCGGCACCGTCACAATCGCCAACCACCTCGAGCCGGTGCGCGTCTCCCGGCAGCTCGAGCCGATCGACGTCTGGCCGGGCCTGCACGAGATCAGCGTCACGCTCCGGCTCATGCCGACCGATACCGACCTGTGGCAGAAGATCATCACGGGAACGGGCGCCGCGACCGCGATCTCGAACGCGCCGGTGTACGGCTCGTTCCACAACCTGTTCACGATCACGGCCGGAACGCGCGATCTTGACTTCGCAGCGTCGAACATGGCGTGGCAGGGCGACTATCCCGACCCCGACCCTGCGGGCGGCCCGGTCGAGATCGAGTTGACGTCGACGGTGGTCGGGACCACGGCGCCGCAGTTCACGGCCCTGGTTCACAACCAGGAGGCAGCGACCAACTACGCGGGCTCGTAACCCGCGAGAACAGGGGGGAACCATGCTCATCATCAACGACTTCGGGAACGAGGTGGTCAACTCCGAGCTCGTGTTCGCGTTCACGGCCACCGAGACGCCCGAGGGATGGATCGTCCTGGCGCAAGGCGTCGCGCAGTGGCGCTCCGTCATCGTCGCCGGATCGAAGGAACGGTGTGAGCGCACGCTCAAGCTCATTACCGACGGCGTCCGGCAACGCCAGCACGTCCTCGACCTCCTCGGCGTCCTCGGTCAGCGGCCGAACATCGCAGTAGCGCAGCCGAAGATCGTCCTGCCCGGCAACGGCGAGGGGCGGCCGTCGTGACGTCGATGCGCGTCGTGGCGGTCATGCTCGACGGGACGAAGCACGAGACCATCGGGGTATACATGGCGCTGTCGGATCGTGTCGCGTTCGAGCGTCTGTACGCGGTGTCGGTCGTCGAGCTCAGGCGCGAGACGAAACTGCTCGACGACGAGGGCAACGCGACGGCGCCCGTTGCGCTTCTGCGCGAGGAGCAAACAGCCTGGTTCTCGTGGCGCGCATTGACCCGAGGCGACTGCCCGGTCGGCGGGTTCGAGGACTTCCTCGAGGGCGTCGAGGAGATTCAGCTCGAGAGGCTGGACGGCCCCGTGGACCCTACGGACTCGGGTCCGCCGCCTGGCGAGTAGCCGTCCTGGCGGCCGACCTGAACATCCCCCCCAACGCGATCCTCGAGGCACCCGTCGAGGTGCAGCAGGCACTCGCGGACTACCACGACCAGCAGGTCGAACAGCTCGACCGGGCGATGCGCGAAGCGGAGGTGAGGCGACGTGGCTAACGGTGGAACCGTGACGGTCACCGGGCTCAACGAGTTCCGCGCCGCCGTCCGCAAGGCCGCCGGTGCCGCGCCCCGCGAGATTCCGCTGGCGCTGAAACGCGCGGGCGTTCCGATCATCGCGCAGGCCGCCTCGAACGCGCCGCACCTGTCGGGCCGCCTGGCGTCGGGGTACAAGGTGGCCGTTCGAGGCACCACGGCGAGCATCGTGTCGTCGGTGCCTTACGCGGGCGGTGCGGAGTGGGGGCAGCGCGGCAAGTGGGCCGGGTTCGAGGG
>Ga0207674_10001184_pt1 | contig 33891 bp, 36 predicted proteins | sample KBSCornC72_FD_184303 | JGI IMG/M metagenome (GOLD analysis project Ga0207674, IMG submission 184303) | Corn rhizosphere microbial communities from Kellogg Biological Station, Michigan, USA - KBS Corn C7-2 (SPAdes) (version 2) | ecosystem: Host-associated > Plants > Roots > Rhizosphere > Soil ...
AGCACATCGCCACGTACGTCGGTGATGCAGTTCCGCGCCTTCAGCTCCGCGTACCAGCGCTGCGCCTCTGAGCTTTGGAAGGCGAGGAAGCGTGCGTGAGGGCGGCCGTCGAGCGGGTTCAGCAATTCCGCCTCAGCGAGCGCCGTTGCGTCGATCCCGTCGAGCAGCCGACGCTGCAGAGCCGCGACATGGTTTGAAATGCGCGCCGTCGTCAGACCGTTCTCCGCCAGCATACGCCGCACCGCCGTTAAACGATAAAGCGCCGAAGGATCGAAAGTCGCGCCAAGAAAGCGGCTCGCGTCCTTTGCGTAGCCGACGCTCCCGGGCGGCATGCTCAGATCCTCGAATTCGGCGAACCAGCCGGTGACCGGCGGCCTTGGACCGAAGCCGTGCGGCGCATGCATGAATGCGCAGCCTTCGCCAGACATCGCATATTTGTATCCGCCACCGAGGTAAAACGCGGTCTTTGCCGCGATCTCTCCGAACGGGCGCTCGATGGCCATGAAGGCGTGATAGCCATCGATCACGACCCACGGTCCATCGGGCCGACCTAAAGCTGCAAGCTCCTCAACACGGTCGAAGAGGCGCCCGCTGCCGAAAAGCAGCTGGCTGACAAAGATGAAATCGTGCGCGCCAGATTGCGCAGCCTGGAGAAATCGCTCGGAGAAGCTTTCGAATGGCTCGACGGGAATGCGCCCGACCAGCGCGGCGCCGGCTTCCTCCCAGCGCGCGAGCTGGCGGCGGGCGCTGTGGAATTCGCCGTCGCTCGTTAGCACCCGGATCGGCCAGCTTGCCGGCACAGCTGCGAAGAGCCGGACGAGCAGCTCGTGCGTATTGGGTGCGAAGACGATCGCCTCCGGTTCGCCAGTGCCGAGCTCGGCTGCTACCTCGGCCTGCGCCTCCGGCCAGATCTCGTCCGTCACCTTGTCCCACTTGCGATCGGCGAGCCGCGCGGCGTCGTTCCACGCCTGCATATGTCCGTCGAAGCTTGCGTCGGGCCACAGATGATGGCTGTGCGCGGCAAAATGCAGCCGTTCGGGATCGGCACCCAGGCTGCGTGAGAACAGCCGCTTCAAGCTCAAAGAGCGGTCCTCAGTGACCACAATTCCGGGAACACTCGTTTCTCCAGCGTCGCGCGCAAATAAGGCGCGCCGGCCGAACCGCCGGTCCCGGGCTTATTGCCGATGATCCGCTCGACCGTGAGCACGTGCTTGTGCCGCCAGGCGGCTAGCGCATCGTCGATGTCGACCAGTTTTTCCGCGAGCTCGTAAAGGTCGAACCAGCGTTCGGAATCGCGATAGACGTCAAGCCACGCGCGGGCGATTGATTCGACCGAGCGGTCGCCGAGATCGAACCCCGCCCGCTCGAGTGCCCCAAGCGCCGCCTCACGCAGGCTCGGCTCCGAAAGCGCATTCTCCAGCGCGGCGCGTTCTTTGCTACCCTCCTCATATTGGTTGAGGAAGTTGGGCTCTTTCAGCCCCAGGCGAAACTCGATCTCCCGGAACTGTACGGACTGGAACCCGGAGGAGGTGCCGAGGACATTGCGGAACTTCAGATAGTCGACTGGCGTCAACGTTGACAGCACGTCCCAGGAAAGGGTCATTACCGCCTGGATCCGACTGACCCTGGCCATCGTTTTATAGGCCTCGGCGAACCGGTCCTCCTGCACAAGCGCGACCGCCAGCCGCAGCTCGTGCAGCAGCTCCTTCATCCACAGCTCCTTGGTCTGGTGGATGACGATGAACAGCATCTCATCGTGAAGGTCCGACAGGGGCTGCTGGGCACTAAGCAGTGTGTCGAGCTTCAGATAGTCTGCATAGGTAATGCCGGCGGGCGTCGCGGTCATGAGCGACGCTTAAGCGAAACGAACGCGCTCCGGAAGCTCGCGCTACTGCCCTGGATTCTGCCCGCCGGGCAGGCCCGGTGCGCCGACGGTGCCGATGTTGCCGAACAGCTCCTCGAAGAAGGTGCGTTGACGGCCGAGTGTCGGAGTCGATCGGTGAGTCGGCTCGACGTTCATCACCAGCTCCTTGCCGGTGCGCTGGACCGAAGCGACATTGCCCTTCTGGTCGAAGTGCACGACCAGCACTGTTTGCTTGACGACCTTCGGGTTGCGGAACGCTACCTGGTTCACGTCGCGCGAGAAATAATACCAGTCATTGGGCGTGAACTGGCCGACGAAGCTCGGCCGGCCGAGCGCTTTCTCGACCGAATCCTTATTGTCGACGCCGGGCTGGATCGCGCTCGAGATTTGCGGATCGAGCACCACGCCCTTGTGCTGACGGATTTGCGAGCAACCGGCGAGCAGCACCGCACCGAGGATCATCGCCGTCTTCAACATCGCAAGCTTCATGCAAAAAGAACCTTCGCTGGGACGCTCCGCCGCGCCTGGAATTGCCGCCTTGCCTCAGAGGGCCCGCGCCTCAATATGCGGGAGGCGAGGAGCGACGCAAGCTTATGCTCTCTCTTATACGCACTTAAGGCGCAAAGGACCTATGCTGGCTTTCCTGTTCCGGGGATTAACGGCCGAGCCGGCGCGCGGCGCTGCGCTGTTCGACGCGCTCACTAGCGAAGCGCGGCGGCCGCACTGGTATGTGGAAGGCGAGGTGCCGGATACGCTCGATGGGCGGTTCGCAGTCCTGTCAACGCTGACGGCACTCGCGCTGGTGCGCCTGGAACATGAGGGCGAGGCGGAGAATCGCGCGTCGGTTGCGCTGACCGAGCGGTTCATCGAGGTCATGGAAAGCGAGCATCGCGAGCTCGGGATTGGTGACCCGACGCTCGGGCGAACGGTACGCAAGCTCGTGAGCATGCTCGCCAAACGGACGGAGCAATGGCGATCCGCCGGCGAAGGCGATTGGGCCGAAGCCACGCGTGAGAGTTTGTATAAGGAAGACGTTGGCGCCGATGCGCTGGAGCACAGCGCCGAAAGTTTGAAGCACTTTGCCCAGCGGCTGGAGGCAACGCCGCTTGAGCGACTCGAGCAGGGCAGGATCACATGAGCGACCGTTTCGCCCATCAACTCCGGCTCGACCAGATCCGTGACGGCAAGCGGCTCGACCTCGTCGCGGACGAAGCTGAGCGCGCAGCGATCGCCAAGCGGCTCGACTTGCCCCGCCTCGAACGGCTGGAAGCGCATGTCACTCTCTCCAGGACCGGTGACATCGTTCGCGCGTCCGGACGCCTTGCCGCTGCGCTCGAGCAAAATTGCGTCATCACCAACGACCCTGTCCCGGCCCATGTCGACGAGCCGTTCGAACTGCTTTTCATGCCAGAACCGCCGGTCTCCGCGCCCGAGGAGGAGATCGAGCTTGGCGAATCAGACCTGGATGTCGTCTTCCACGACGGCGCGGTGATCGACCTTGGCACTTCGCTCGCCGACACGCTCGCGCTCAGCCTCAATCCTTACCCGCGCAGCGCCAGCGCCGACGCGGCGCTCAAGGAAGCGGGCGTGATGAGTGAAACGGAAGCGAGCCCCTTCGCCGTGCTGGCGAAACTCAAGAAAGGCGACGCTTAAAAAGGAACGTCGTCGTCGAGGTCGGTGTCGAACGTCGCCGGCTGCGGACGCGACTGCGGTTTCGACGAAGCGCCGCCGAAATCGTCCCCGCCGAAATCCTCGTTGAAGGCCCCGCGGCCGCCGCCGGCTCCTTCACGGCTGTCGAGCAGGACCAGCTCACCACGGAACTTCTGCAGCACGATTTCGGTCGTGTAGCGGTCGTTGCCGGACTGGTCGGTCCATTTGCGGGTCTGGATCTGACCCTCGAGATAGACCTTCGACCCTTTGCGCAAATAGTTCTTCGCGACCCGGCCGAGATTCTCGTTGAAGATCACCACATTGTGCCACTCGGTCCGCTCCTGGCGGTTACCGTCGCGGTCTTTCCACTGTTCCGAGGTGGCGATACGCATGTTGACCACTTCGCCGCCGTTATTGAGCGAGCGCGCCTCCGGGTCCGCGCCCAGATTGCCGACCAGGATCACCTTGTTCACGCCCGCCATTCGACTCTCCTCTGCTTGAGGATAGCTATAGACCGAGCGCCACCGCCGTCCAGTATGTGAGGCCCGCGAAGGCGTAAGCAAGCACGAATAAATAGCCCACCATGAACAGCGGCCACTTCCAGCCATTGGTCTCCCGGCGGGTGACCGCGATCGTCGAAATGCACTGCGGCGCAAAGACGAACCAGGCGAGGAATGCGAGCGCCGTGGCCAGCGACCAGCGGTGCTGAAGCTTGTCCTGGAGCCTAGTGGAGCTCGCCTTCTCGTCGGGCGAATCGATCGAATAAACGGTCGCGATGGCGCTTACCGCAACCTCCCGCGCGGCCATGGCAGGAAGCAGCGCGAGCGCGATATCGTGGTTGAAGCCGACCGGACGCACGACCGTCTCGATGCCGCTCGCAATGTGTCCAGCGATCGAGACTTCGCTCTGCTTCTGCCCCGGCCCAGCGTGCGGGAAGCTCGCCAGTGCCCACAGAATGATGGTGGTGCCGAGGATGATCGTGCCGGCGCGCTTGAGGAAGATCTGCGAGCGAGTAAGCATCCCGATGGCGACGTCCTTGAGCAGCGGCCATTGATATTTGGGAAGCTCCATCATGAAGCCGCCGCCGCCGCCTTTGAGCACGCCGCGGCGGAGCACATAGGCAGCGAGCAGTGCTCCGGTGATTCCCGTGATGTAGAGCCCGAACATCACGAGGCCCTGAAGGCCCACGCCCCAGACAACGCGCGTGTTCGGAATGAAGGCGGCGATGATGAGCGTGTAGACGGGAAGGCGCGCCGAGCAGGTCATTAGCGGCGCGACGAGGATCGTCGTCAGCCGGTCCTTGGGATCATCGATCGTGCGCGTCGCCATGATCCCAGGCACTGCGCAGGCGAAGCTCGACAACAAGGGAATGAAGGCGCGGCCCGACAAACCGACGCCGTGCATCAGCCGGTCCATGAGGAAAGCAGCGCGGACCATGTAGCCCGTGCCTTCCAAGAGCAGGATGAAGAAGAAGAGAATCAGGATCTGCGGCAGGAAGGTGATTACCGCGCCGACACCTGCGATCGCGCCGTCGACGATCATCGAGCGGAGGAGGCCAGGCGCAAGCGCGCCCGTTATGGCGTTCGAAAGCGCTGCAACCCCGTCCTCGATCCATGATTTGGGCGTTTCGCTCCAGGCGAACACAGCCTGAAACATCACGAACATGATGACTGCGAGGATGATGGGACCGAGAGCCGGATGGAGCAGCACTGAGTCGAGCCGGTGAGTCCACCGGCGGACCGGAGTTTCGCTGACCACGGCCGAAGTCGCAATCTCGCGGGCGCGGCGCTGGAGGTGAATGAGCTCGCTCTTCACATGTTCGTGGACGCCGCAGAACGGCGCGGAGAGCATGTCGTCGAGCGCAGCCTGCAGCTCGGTAATCCCGCGGCGCCGGACCGCCACGGTTTCGATGACTGGAACGCCAAGCTCGCGCCCCAGCGCTTTGGGATCGAGCTCAAGCCCGTCGCGCTTGGCGAGATCGACCATGTTGAGTGCGACAATCGTCGGCAGGCCTAGCTCGATCAGCTGCAGGCAGAAGCGGAGGTGATTGTCGAGGTTCGACGCGTCGACGACGATCACTAGCGCGTCGGGCTGGCGCTCGCCCTTCTGCTTGCCGAGCAGCACGTCGCGGGTGACAGCTTCGTCCGGGCTGGCAGGGTCGAGACTGTAAGCACCTGGAAGATCTACCAGCTCGACTGGGCGGCCATCGGCGAGTGTCAGCTTTCCCGAATGGCGCTCGACCGTGACTCCGGGATAATTGCCGACTTTCTGCCGCGCGCCGGTGAGCGCGTTGAACAGCGCACTCTTGCCGGCATTGGGGCTGCCGGCGACGGCGACGAGCGGGTGCGGATTCACCGGATCGGTAGGACGTGGATTGCACCGGCGTGCCGGCGCCGGATCGCAACGGTCATGCGTCCGACGCGGATCGCGATCGGATCGCGGCCGAAGGGCCCCAGATGCAGCGGTTCCACTGTGACGCCCTCATCGAAACCGAAGTGCCGCAGCCGGCATGCTTCGCCTTCGTCGAGCGAGTTCCAGTCGACGGACGAGACGCGCGCCCTCGTTCCGATCTTTAGGAGGTCGAGACTGATTAGATCGGGTTGGAACGGCACGTTCATTGTTGCGAGTGATTATCATTAACGCCTTAAGAATTCCACACCCAAGTTGCTTACTCACCGAAAGGCCGGGGAGGATCACCTAGGCGGGTAACGCAACCGACCAATGAAGCGCGAAATGCTTAGGCGCTCGGACGAGCCGCGCCATTCGGCCTTGAACTTTTCAAAGCGCATCACGTCATCGATCCGGCGGTCGAGAAAGGCCGCGGTCTCGGTCCAGCCCTCGCTTTGGTCGTCGAGCCAAACGAGCAGGGTCGAGCCGTAAACCGCGCCAAGCGTCATCCGCTTGGTGTAATGGTTGAAATCGGTGCTGGTGTCGCCAGCGATGCGCCACATCAGGTCCGCCGTGCGCCAGCCGATTCGAAAAGCGAGCGGAACATTCTGCGGCATGGCGAGAATCGCCAGCGCCCGCCGCACCGCCTCGCGTGCCGGGGCCATGATCTCGAGCCGTTGCCAGACGAGCGAGCGGATCTTCTCGCGGATCTTCATGCCCGAAAGCCGCTCGGGCGAGAAATAGGCCTCAAGCGCGCGGTCGACCTCTTGGATGTATACGTCGATCATGCCGGCTTGCGTCTTGGGCATCGCCAGCCGCGCCTGGACGGGATCGACCCCGAGCTGCCCGGCCGCGGCGTCAACCGCCGGCTTCGCCCAACCGTCGAACACCGCATTCTCTGCGACCGCGAGCGCCAGTTGGCGGCGCAGGCGTTCGAGGGGACTCGGCGTATCCATGCGGGTCAACTGGGCTGGACGGCGGTCTCGCGCAAGCCCCGCCGCGGGAGCCTCACGAGGACGAGCGCAGCCGCAATGGCTGCCGCGCCGAGCCAATCGACCGGGCGCAACTTCTCGTCATAGATGACCCAGCCGACGAAGCCGGAGATCGCGGGCTGCGTCAGCAGCGCGAGGCCGACCACCAGCGGCGGAACGTGCCCGATTCCATAGACAAGCAGCCCCTGGCCGATCACCTGGCTGCCGATCGCGAGCAATAGAACGTAGGTCCAATCATTCGGGATCAGTTGTTCGCCCAGCGCCAGCGATGCCGGCAAGAGCATGACCGCGCCGATCGCGCTTGAAAGAAAGAGAAGCGGCATCGGCTTCAGCGACCCGCGACCCTGCTGCACGGCGATCAGATAGCCGACGTAAAGCATGCCTGCGGCGAGGCAGAGAAGGTCGCCGAGGAAGTTACGGGACGAGAGCTCAAAGCTGCTGCCCATAAGCAAGGCGGCACCAACCGCTGCAAGACCCAGCGCAACTCCCTGCACTGGCGAAGGCCAGCGCCGTGACAGCCAAAGCCCCCATGCCGCGAATCCGAAGCTCGAGACGTTGCCGAACAAGGTGGCGTTGCCAAGCTTGGTCATGTGGATGCCGACATGCCAAGCGGCGAGGTCGGCGGCGAAGAAGAAGGCGGCGATGGCGATGAGCGCCCCAAGTTTCTTGCCCGGCCAATGCACCGGCTGGCGTGTCACTGCAGCGATAAGGAACAGGAAAGGCAGGCCGAGCGCCAGACGCCAGAAGCCCGCCGCGACCGGGCCGACACCAGACAAACGGACCAGCCATGGCCCGAGCGCCAGCGCGCAGCTGCCGACGACCACGGCAGGGAAGGCGAAACGATGATCGGCAGTGCGGCGCATGAGTGCCGACTAAGGACTTTTGCACCGCGCCGGAACCGGGAAGCGCAAGAGCGGCAATAAGCTGGACTTATTACCTTCCCAGCAGATCAGCAGTTGAAGCGTTTCGGACCGAAACTATTTGCACGCCCGGGCCGCGGGGAGGCCCGACAGGAGATAAGTTTCGCATGTCTGCTTTATTCGAACCCCTGCAACTTGGCGTGATCGAGCTTCCCAACCGCATCGTCATGGCGCCGCTGACCCGCGCCCGCGCTGGCATGGAAGCAGTGCCCAATGATTTGATGGCCGCTTATTATGCGCAGCGCGCGAGCGCGGGACTGATCATCTCCGAAGCCACTGGGATCAGCCGCGAGGGGCTGGGTTGGCCGAACGCACCCGGCCTCTGGAATGAGCCGCAGGTAGAAGGCTGGAAGCGCGTCACCGATGCCGTTCACGCGCACGGCGGCCGCATCGTCGCTCAGCTGTGGCACATGGGCCGATTGGTGCATCCGAGCGTCAGTTGCCTGCAGCCCGTCTCCTCCTCTGCGACAACGGCGCCGGATTACGCCCACACCTACATGGGGAAGAAACCGTACGTGCAGGCTCGCGCAGCTTCGCGTGATGAGCTCAAGCGTATCGTGGACGATTACGCGATTGCTGCCCGCAACGCGGTCGCCGCCGGCTTCGACGGCGTGCAGGTCCATGGCGCCAACGGCTATCTGGTGGACCAATTCCTGCGCGACGGCGCGAACTTCAGGACCGACGAATATGGAGGGTCGATCGAGAACCGCCTGCGCTTCATGACTGAGGTGCTGGAGGCGGTCGGTGGAGCGATCGGGGTGGACAAGGTCGGAATTCGCTTCTCGCCCAACATCTACTCGCAGGGCGTCGAGGACAGCGATCCAGTTCGCTTGTTCAGGGCGGTCGCGAAGCGGCTCGAGGAGCTGAAGGTGCCGTGGATCGAGCTTCGCGAGCCGCTTCAGCCGACTTCGGCCGGCGCGGTTCCAACGGAGCCGATCAGCCCGGCGATGCGCTCGCATTATTCGGGCAAGATCGTCATCAACAGCGATTATGATTGGAGCAGCGCGTGGCAACGCGTCCAAGCCGGAAACGCCGATGCGGTGAGCATCGGGCGGCTCTTCATCGCCAATCCCGACCTTGTACGACGAATCGCGCTAGACGCACCGCTGAATGAGGGTGATTCGGCGACCTACTATTCCGGCGGTGCCGAGGGTTATGTGGATTATCCGGCGCTCGACGAAGCAAAGGCCGCCTAGGGCGCATATCGTTCACGAAGCTCGTACAGGGCGAGCGCAGCTTGTGCGGCGCCGCCGCCCTTGTCGAGCTGGTTGGGGTCGCACCGGACGACCGCCTGCTCTTCATTCTCGACAGTCAGGATGCCGTTGCCGATCGCGAAGCCCTGCAGCGTCAGGTCCATGATCCCGCGCGCGCTTTCATTCGACACGATCTCGAAATGATAGGTTTCACCGCGGATCACAACGCCTAGACCAACGAACGCGCAGAAGCGGCCGCTGCGCGCAGCGAGCGCGATTGCGCCCGGAATCTCGAGCGCTCCCGGGACGGTCAGAGTCTCGTGCTTGTGCCCGGCCGCTTCGACTAGCTTGCGCGCGCCGTCGAGCAGCATGTCATTGAGGTGCGGGTAGAAGCGCGCCTCGACCAGAAGGATTGTCGACATTAGGCCACCTCGATCGGCCGCTCTTCGACGATCGCGAGGCCGTAGCCCGACAGACCGACCGGCGAGTGATGCGTGTTCGACAGCAGGATCATGTCGTGAATGCCGAGGGCGGCGAGGATCTGGGCACCCGTGCCGTAGCCGCGTACGGCGTCGCCGTCGGCTGCGGGCTTGCCGGCGCGGATGTCGATTGAGCGCGATAAAGAGCCCGGCGCCGCCGCATGGAGCGCGACGACCACGCCTGAGCCTTCATCCTCGATCATCCGCATCGCGCCATGGAACACTCCGGACTTTTGTCCCGGTTCGCCGAGCACGTCGGCGAAGAGATCAAGGCTGTGCATGCGCACCAGCACTGGTTTGGTGGGGTCGAGCGTGCCGTGAACGAGCACCAGCTGCTCCTCGCCATTCGCCTTGTCGCGGAAGACCTGCGCCTGCCACGGCGCGCCGCTGCTGGCGGTGAAGGGCGCTGTCGCGACGCGCTCGACCAGATGATCCTTCTTGAGGCGATAGGCGATGAGGTCGCGGATCGTTCCGATCTTGAGCCCGTGCGTCCGCGCGAAATCCATCAGATCGTCGAGCCGGGCCATGGTCCCGTCCTCGCGCATGATCTCGCAGATCACGCCGCTCGGGTTGAGGCCGGCGAGGCGTGAGACGTCGACCGCAGCCTCGGTATGGCCGGCGCGAACAAGCACGCCGCCTGGCTTGGCGACGAGCGGAAAAACATGGCCTGGTGATACGATTTCCTCCGGGCCGTGACCGGCGTCGATCGCCACCGCGATGGTTCGAGCGCGATCAGCTGCGCTGATTCCGGTCGTGATTCCCTCCTTCGCCTCGATCGAGACGGTGAATGCGGTTTCCATCCGGCTGCGATTGGTCCGCGCCATTGGCTCGAGGCCGAGCTGATCGGCGCGTTCTTTTGTGAGTGCGAGACAAATGAGGCCGCGTCCGTGGCGCGCCATGAAATTGATCGCGTCCGGCGTCGCCATTTGAGCCGGGATGACGAGATCGCCTTCATTCTCCCGCGATTCGTCGTCGACGAGGATGAACATGCGCCCGTTGCGCGCCTCGTTGATGATCGCCTCGGTGCCGACCAGCACGTCGGCGGTGCCGCGCTGGATCAGCTTTTCGAGACGGCCGAGCGTGTCGGCGGTCGGATTCCAGTCGGGCTGGCCCAGCTTGCGCAATGAATTGGGATGAAGACCGGCGGCGCGGGCGAGGCCGGCGCGGCTGACTTCGCCAGTCTCGACGATGGCGTTGAGCTGCTCGATCAGGGTGGTGCTCATGAGCGCGATATATCACATTGCGATGTGATGAAAAGAACGAACAAATATGTTCCTAATGTGCGCGAGCGGCAAGCATCCGACCGATGTAGCGGGCAAGCACGTCGACTTCGACATTAACTTGTCGTCCCGGCCTTAGCTCGCCGAGCGTGGTGTGCTGCGCAGTGTGGGGGATGATGTTGACTGCGAACACTATCGAATCGCGGGCATCATCGACTGCGTTCACCGTCAGCGAAACACCGTCGAGCGTGATCGACCCCTTGGGTGCGATCATCGGCGCAAGCGCTTCGGGCGTCCGCACGCGGATCCTGGTCGAATCTCCTTCCAACGCGGTCTCGACCACCTCCGCCACCGCATCGACATGGCCGGTCACTATGTGGCCCCCCAGCTCGTCGCCAAGGCGCAGCGCGCGCTCGAGGTTGAGCTTAGCGCCTTCGCGCCAGTGATCGGCCGCTGTCTTCGATATAGTTTCGCCTGAAACGTCGACCGCGAACCAGTCGTCGCCCTTGTCTACGACCGTCAGGCACACGCCGGAGCAGGAAATGGAGGCACCGAGGTCGACGGTGCCGAGGTCGTAGGAGGTGCCGATCAACAGCCTCAAGTCGCCGCGCTGCTCGGCGCTGCGCACGGTGCCGACGTCGGTGACGATCCCGGTGAACATGGGTGGGCGCTTAGTCCCGGCGCACGCGCTCGTAAACTTCGAGCCGGTCGACGCCGAGGCGCTCGTCGTTGACGAAGCGCCAGCGCTCGTGCGCGTCGGCGATGGCATCGAGGCCGACATAGCCGAAGCTCGACTTGCCCTCGCCAACGATGATCGGGGCACGGTAGATCAGGATCCGGTCGACCAAGTCCTCGGTCAGGAAGGCGGTAGCGGTGGTTGAGCCGCCCTCGACCAGCAGATCGTTGACGTCATGAAGTCCGTACACATCCTGCGGATTTCTCAGCGTTTCCCAACCGTCGACCGGTTCACCGCGAGTCAGCAGCGCGCGCCGCGGCGAGCGCTCTTCAAGCCCCGGCAGGCGGACGTCCAGCCGCGGTTGGTCCGCAAGAAAGGTGCCGCGGCCGACAAGAATCATGTCGCTATGCGCACGTTCGAGATGCACGTGCCGCCGCGCGTCCTCGCCGGTGATCCACTTCGATTCGCCCGAGGGCAGCGCGATCTTGCCGTCGATCGACAGCGCGAGCTTGAGCGTGATCCGCGGCCGGCCGAGATTCCGCCGCGTCAGCCACCCCGCGAGCGAGCGCCTGGCCGCTTCGCGGCCGACACCGAGAACCACTTCAATCCCGGCGCGGCGCAGACGATTGATTCCCCTGCCCGAAGTGCGCGGATCCGGGTCCTTGAGCGCGATCACCACGCGCGCCGGCTTGGCCGCGAGCAGTAGGTCCGTGCACGCCGGTCCACGAGGGCTTTGGTGCGCGCAAGGTTCGAGAGTGACGTAAACGTTCGAGTCTTTGGCGCGCCTGCCTGCCTGATCGAGCGCAATCGCTTCCGCGTGAGGCCGGCCGCCCGCCGCCGTGCCGCCGCGGCCGATTACTCGTCCGTTGGCCGACACGATGACGCAGCCGACATTCGGATTTGGCGCGCTTCGTCCGCGCGCCTCCTCGGCGAGACTCAGCGCTTCGTCCATGAAGCGCCGGTCGAGCGCGGCTACATTCCCAGCCGTTTCTCGAGCTTCTGGAATTGCCGTTGCTTTTCTTTTTCGAACGCCTGTCTCTCAGCCATGTCTTTCTTCTGATCGGCGATGATCTGGGCGTCGGTGCGGCTGGACGGATAGAGCTCCACGTAAGTGACCTGCGGCGGCAGCTTGGTACCGATCTTGGCGTCGATGACAAATTCGAACACGATGATCCCAGTCACGAGCAGCGCGAGCGCAGCGCCGATCCTTTGCTCGCGCCCGCTATGGCGGATTACCGAGAACAGATCGCGCAAGGCGGCGCGTGGACTCGACGGATTGGGAAACCAGGACATGCATGGGAAATAGGGCTGGCGCGGGGGCGACGCCAGCCCCGGGGCAAATTCAGCCGTCGAGCTGGAACCGGAGAGTGATGGTAAGCGAAGAAGTTATGGTGCGGCCGTCCTCGGTCGCGGGTTGATAACGCCAGTGGGCAATCAGATGGCGCCGGGCCGCGTCGAGGAAGGCCCGGTCGGCGCGGCCCACAGGGTCGACGGCAACCACTCGGCCGCTATCGTCGATCGTGAGCCGCAGGGTTAATATCGCCTCCTCTTCACTCAGCAGCTTGGAGGCGGGATAGGGCGGTTTGAGCTCGGAGGCGGGGGTGAGGAGGCGTGGATCGTGGTGGATCGGCGTCAGGACCGGGGGTCGGAAATCAGGAATGGTCGCCGTCCCGCCGCCGCCCAGAACTGTTCCGCTATCCTGCGACGTACTTGCCTCGCCCTGATCATCGGTAACGGGCGGAGTGATCACTTCCGTTCTGGGCCGATCGATCTGATCGTTCGTCTGTTGCGTACGCTGCTGCGTCTGAGTGGTTGGAGGCGGAGGATCGGTCGGCTTCGGTACCCAGAAGATGGGGATCGGAGGGGGTTTGATGCCGGCCGGCAAGTCCATTTTCGCGCTCATCACCACTGCGAGCAGGGCGACATGGACGCTGATCACCAGCAACAGCGCATTGGGGCTGGACTGGCGCTGTCCGGGGACCGGGCGATTTGCAAGATAGGCCAACATTCGAACCTCCTCTCCCAAGTGGCTCGTCAGTCATGTTACATCATTACACAACTCAGGTGAAGAGGCTTTGTTGCGGGAGCAGTAACTAAAAATTCGCTAGCGCTTGGCTGCTGCTTCGAGGCGTTTGATGGCGCGGTCCTTGCCCATGCGCGCGACAAGTCCCGCCATCTCGGGACCGCTCTCCCGGCTGGTGAGCGCCAGCCGGAGGGGATGGAACAGTTCGCGGCCCTTCTTGCCCGAGCTCTGCTTGAGCTCGTCGGTCAGCGCGCGCCATGGCTCGGCCGCCCAGTCTAGTTTCTCGGCAATCGCCGCAGCGTCCTTCACCAGCAGCCGCTCTTCGTGGCTGAGCTCGGGCGGCTCGATGTCACCGTGCAGAACCGCGTACCAGACCGGGAAGTCGGAAAGGCGTTCGAGGTTCGGGCGCAGCAGCAGCCAATCCTCCTCGGTCGCGTCCGACGACAGCCGATTTGCGATCGCCGCATAATCGAGTTTGTGAAGCAGCCGGGCGTTGACCAGCTCGACCTCCTTCGGGTCGAAATGCGCCGGCGCCCGGCCGAAGGTCGAAAAGTCAAAGCTGGCCGCGAGTTCGTCCAAGCTTGCAACTGGCTCCACCGGCTGCGACGTACCGATCCGCGCCAACACCGCGAGCATCGCCATCGGCTCGACGCCTTCGGCGCGCAGATGCTCGGCGCCGTACGAGCCCAGCCGCTTCGACAACTTCCCCTCGGCCGCGACCAGTAACGCCTCGTGGGCGAACCCGGGCGGCTTCGCGCCGAGCGCTTCGAACATCTGGATCTGTGCCGCGCTGTTCGACACATGGTCCTCGCCGCGCACGACGTGCGTGATCTCGAGATCGACATCGTCGATGACGCTGGGCAGCAGGTAGAGCCAGCTGCCGTCCTCTCGGCGGACGACCGGATCGCTGAGCAATTTCGGATCAAATCGCTGCTCACCGCGGATTAGATCGTTCCAGATGATCGGGGCGTCGTGATCGAGCCTGAAACGCCAGTGCGGCTGGCGTCCTTCAGGAACCGGCGCGTTGGCCGGCCTGCGCTCGTAAACGGGCGGCAAGCCGCGCCCGAGCAGTACCTTGCGGCGCAGCTCCAGCTCCTCGGGTGTCTCGTAGCAGGCGTAGACCCGGCCTGCGTCGTTCAGCCGCTGGAACTCGCGCTCATAAAGATCGAATCGCTCCGACTGGCGCACAATCTTGTCCGGAGTGAGCCCCATCCACTCCAAATCGTCCCGAATCGCCTGGTCGAACTCGGCGGTCGAGCGCTCGCGGTCGGTGTCGTCGATCCGGAGGATGAACGTCCCCCAATGCTTTCGGGCGAAGAGGAAATTGTGCAGCGCGGCGCGGATATTGCCGACGTGAAGCCGCCCGGTGGGCGAGGGCGCGAAGCGGGTGACGACACTCATCGCGGCAGCTTCACCTTCGGACCGGTGTGGAAGAAATTGCTGATCGGGTAGCGGCGGTCGCGGCCGAAGTTGCGGTTGCCGATCTTGACGCCCGGCGGCGCCTGTCGGCGCTTGTACTCGGCCTTTAGCAACTTTGACTCGATGTCGCTTACCAAGGCGATGTCCTCGCCGGTCGCATTCGCGACCTCCTTCACGGACATTTCCTTGTCGACCAACCCTTCGAGGATGCGGTCGAGTGCCGAATATGGCGGCAGGCTGTCCTCATCTTTCTGCCCGGGGCGAAGCTCGGCCGTCGGAGGCTTGGTGATCACGCGTTCGGGCATCACCGGCCCGTCCGGTCCGAGCGCGCTTTCAGGCTTGTTGGCGTTGCGCCAGCGCGAGAGTGCGAAGACCGTTGTCTTGTAGGCGTCCTTTAGGACCGAATAGCCGCCCGCCATGTCGCCGTAGAGCGTCGCATAACCAACGCTCATCTCGCTCTTGTTGCCGGTAGTGAGAAGCATCTGCCCCTCGGCATTGGACAGCGCCATCAGCGTCACCATCCGCAGCCGCGCCTGGACGTTCTCCGCCGCCAAACCTTTCAGATCGGGAAGCATTTTGTCGAGTGCATCGACGCCCGGAGCGATTGAAATGACGTCATGGCGGCAGCCCAGCAAGCGCGCGCATTCGCGGGCGTCGTCGAGACTCTCCTCGCTGGTATATTTGGACGGGAGCATCACGCACCACACCTTGCCAGGTCCGAGCGCATCCACCGCCACCGCCGCCGACAGCGCGCTATCGATCCCGCCGGAGAGGCCAAGGATCACGCCGGGGAAGGCATTGCGCTGCACATAGTCGCGCAGGCCCACCACCATAGCCCGGTAGACGTCCTCGGGGAACGTATCGAGCTCGTGGGTCTCCCGCGTCATGCATCGCCAGCCGGCGGACGTGCGCTCCCAATCGGTGATGAGCAGCGCTTCTTCCCAGTCGCATAGCTGGACAACGCGCCCGCCATCGGGGTGGATGATGAAAGAGGAGCCGTCGAACACCAGCTCGTCCTGTCCGCCGACGCGGTTCAGGTAAGCGATCGGCAGCCCCGTCTGCAGCGCGCGGCTGCGCACCAGCCGATAGCGGATGTCGTCCTTGTCCAGCTCGTAGGGGCTGCCGTTGGGCACCAGCAGCATCTCCGCGCCCGCCTCGGCGAGATGGGCGCAGACAATTTCCTGCCAGATGTCCTCACAGATCGGTACGCCGATCTTCACCCCTTTGAAGAGGATCGGCTCGGGCAGCGGCCCCGGCGTGAAGATGCGCTTCTCGTCGAACGTGCCGTAATTGGGCAGCTCACGCTTCAACGTGCGGGCAAGCACATTTCCACCATCCGCGAGAATGAACGCGTTATAGTTGAGGCTGCCCTCGGCGATGATCGTGCCGAACAGCACCGCCGGTCCCGGTTCTGCGGTCGCAGCGATCAGCTCATCGGTGCATTCGTGGGTCCGACGGACGAACTCCGGCTTCAGCACCAGATCCTCGGGCGGATAGCCGATCAACTGCAGCTCCGGCACCATCAGCAGATCCGCTCCAGCAGACTTCCGCCGCATCTCCAGGATTGCGGATGCATTGGCTTCCAGGTCGCCGACGCGCTGGTTCATCTGCGCAAAGGCGATTTTCAGGCGCTGGGTCCCATTGGCGGCCATGCGGGGCGATGTAGCGAGGTTCGAACTGCTCGCAAGCTTTACGGAACAGTGACTAGCTCGCTAAAGCCGAGTCGCCGCTGGGGACATTGAAACCATGAAATTGCTCGCCGGGAACAGCAACCTGCCGCTGGCCCGCTCCATCTCCGAGTATCTCGAAGTCCCGCTGACCGACGCAAGCGTGCGCCGCTTCGCAGATGAGGAAGTGTTCGTCGAAATCAACGAGAACGTCCGCGGCGAGGACGTGTTCGTCATCCAGTCGACCAGCTACCCGGCCAACGACAATCTAATGGAGCTGCTGATCTGCATCGACGCGCTGCGCCGCGCGTCGGCGAAGCGGATCACAGCGGTGCTTCCTTACTTCGGCTATGCGCGACAGGACCGGAAGCCCGGCCCGCGCACGCCCATCTCGGCCAAGCTGGTGGCGAACCTGATCACAACCGCCGGGGCCAACCGAGTCCTTTCGATCGACCTCCACGCCGGGCAGATTCAGGGTTTCTTCGATATCCCGACCGACAATCTCTTCGCCTCTCCGGTGATCGCGACCGACATCAATGCGCGCTTCGCAAACCGCGAGCTGATCGTCGTCTCGCCCGACGTCGGCGGGGTAGTCCGCGCGCGGGGACTGGCCAAAAGGCTCAACAACTCCCCACTTGCGATCGTCGACAAGCGCCGCGAGCGCGCCGGCGAGTCCGAGGTGATGAACATCATCGGCGACGTCGACGGGCGTACCTGCATCCTCATCGACGACATCGTCGATTCCGCCGGCACCCTGTGCAATGCGGCTGCGGCGCTGAAGCAGCAGGGCGCGGTCGAGGTCTTCGCCTACTGCACCCACGGCGTGCTCTCGGGCGCTGCCGCCGCCCGAGTTGCCAAGTCCGAGCTCAGCGAACTGGTGGTCACCGACACCATCTGGACTGGCGAGCCGGACCCGAAGGACTGCAAGATACGCCGCCTGACGGTCGCGCCCTTGCTCGGCGAGGCGATGCGGCGGATCGCCGACGAAAGCTCGGTGTCGAGCCTGTTCGACTGACCGGTGTGCAACCTCTACCAGCTTGAAAAGAGCGTCGATGCGGTTCGGCGGCTATTCGCTGAGCAGCAGATCCCGCTCAGTTTCCCCGAGGGCATTCCCAATTTCCAACCACGCAACGTGAGGATCACGGAGCGGGCGCCGATCGTCCGCTTCAATCGCGATAAGGACGCGGCAGAGCTGGTCGAGCGGCGCTGGTCGTGGCCCGGGCCGACGGGCAAGCCGGTGTTCAACATGCGCTCCGACGGGCGCGAGTTCGGCAAGGATCGTTGCCTGGTGCTCGCCGACGGCTTCTATGAGTTCACAGCGCCTGAAGACCCGAAGCAGAAGAAGAAGGATTGCTGGCTGTTCAAGCCCGGCGGCGATTTCGCAATCGCCGGGATCGTGCGCGATCACCCCGATATAGGCGAGGCGTTCACGCTGCTGACCGTTCCGCCAGGCGAGGACATCGCGCCTTATCACAACCGCCAGATCGGCCTGCTGACGCCACTGCAATGGCGCCCCTGGCTCGATGGGTCAGTGCGCTCGGTCGAGTTGCTCGCGCCGAATGCGGCCGGGACCCTAGCCGTTTCCGCCGCCTCGGCTTAGGCCTTTGCCGCACTTTTTGTCGCCCCAGCGCAAGCGGGGTCGTGCTTTCTCATTGGGCTCGGAACAGAAGCGCGATTCCCGCTTTCGCCGGAATGACGAAGTGAGGAGCACTCAATGGCCAAAGTCCTGATCACCGGCGCGAACCGCGGAATCGGCCTCGAATTCGCGCGCCAATATTCGAAAGACGGCTGGGACGTGATCGCCACGGCCCGCCAGTCCAGTTCGGAGCTGGAGGCGCTCCAGGTTCGGGTTGAGCCGCTCGAGCTCACCGACTTCGAATCCGTTGTCGACTTCGGCAAGCGCCTTGACGGCTCGCTGGAGCTGCTGATTGCGAATGCCGGCACGATGGAACCCGCGGAAGCGCGAACGGCGGACGACGGCCGCGCCTGGGCCGATATGCTGGTGACCAACTCCATCGCCCCGTACATGCTCGCCAAATCGGTGCTTCAGCAGGTCGAAGCCGCTAAGGGAAAGCTGGTTGCGCTCACCAGCGGCATGGGGAGCATCGGCGAGAGCTCCGGCGGCTATGTGCCGTATCGGAGCTCCAAGGCGGCGCTCAACATGATCTGGCACAGCCTGGCGATCGAGGTGAAACGGCAGGGCATCATCGCTGCGGTAATCGACCCCGGCTGGGTCAAGACGCGGATGGGCGGGCCGAGCGCGCCGACTCCGCCGGAGCAGAGCGTCGGCGAGATTCGGCAGCTGATCGAACGTTTAGGCCCGGATGACTCCGGCGCGTTCCTCAAGCGCGACGGCTCGCGCCACGGCTGGTAGAGGTTGCGCCACAGCGCGTCCCCCTCTATAGGCGCGCCCTTTCCAGATCGTTGGAAAAACCAATGGCCCGGCCGAAAGGCATGCCGTGGCGGTTGGATAGCGTCGCGCCCTAGAGGTGCAACAAGGAGACGAAAATGCCCAAGCTCAAGACCAAGAGCGGCGTCAAGAAACGCTTCAAGCTCACGGCGACAGGCAAGATCAAGCATGGGGTCGCAGGCAAGCGCCACCGCCTGATCAGCCACAACGCCAAATATATCCGCCAGAACCGGGGTACCGAGATCCTTGCCGACGCCGATGTGGCGCGGGTCAAGGGCTGGGCACCCTACGGCCTCAAGTAAGGAGCGGATAAGATATGGCACGCGTCAAACGCGGCGTAACCAGTCGCGCCAAGCACAAGAGGATCCTGGAGCAGGCGAAGGGCTATTACGGCCGCCGCAAGAACACGATCCGCATCGCCCGCCAGGCCGTCGAGAAGGCCGGGCAGTACGCCTACCGCGACCGCAAGGTGAAGAAGCGCAGCTTTCGCGCTCTGTGGATCCAGCGCATTAACGCTGCGGTCCGCGCCGAAGGGTTGACCTACGGCCAGTTCATCCACGCGCTGAACCTCGCCGGAATCACGCTTGACCGCAAGGTGCTCGCCGACATCGCGATGCACGAGGCCGAGGCGTTCAGCGCCATCATCGCCCAGGCGAAGAGCGCCCTGGAGAAGAAGGCGGCTTAAGCTTCGTCGCGAAAGAAGAGCGAAGGGCGTCGGAAGCGATTCCGGCGCCCTTTTTGTTTGCTCGGATTTGCACAAATGCAGCTCGTAGGGCGGCAGCGTCAGGAATTAGACGAGATCGTCGGCGACGATCATATTGTGCATCAGGGCCACGGTAATGTGGAACACCTTGGCGACAACGCGCGGCGGCTTTCCCTTTACAGGATCGATGACTGGGAGAATGCCATCCCTCGATGCTCGATCGAATCGACACCGGATATGAGGGCAAGTTCGACTTTCCTCCGCGACCCGGCGGGCCCGAACGCACTTATCTGCTCGCGTCCGTCCCGAGGGCCGGGAGCACACATTTCAGCCATCTGGTCTGGCGGACTGGCTGCCTCGGCGCGCCGCTCGAATATCTGAATTTTGAGCCGCTCGGCCCTTATGGTTTCGCTGCGAAATCGATCCAATTGCAGCAGAAGCTCTGGCACTCCGTCCTTCGCCGCCGTTGCTCGCCCAATGGCGTATTTGGCCTCAAGGTGTTTGCGCAGCAGCTCGAGCGGTTGAACCACCATAATCCGGCTCTCCTCGAGGAAGTGCTGGCGTCGATGCTGCCGCGGGGCGGCGAGCGGCGGATCGTATATCTCCGCCGCCGCGACCGCGTTGCGCAGGCGGTTTCGTATGCCCGCGCCGGACTGTCGGGCGTCTGGCGCAAGGAACAGGAACGCGAAGATGCAGCGCTGGTCGAATATTCACAGGAAGCGCTTGAGACGGCCGAGCGGGGAATTGTCTTCCAGGAGGAAATCTGGGCGCGGATGTTCAACGACCTGCGCATCGAGCCGCTAAGCCTCTGGCACGAGGACGTTCTCGCGGATCCGACCGCTGCGGTCCGGCAGGTCGCCGATCACATCGGCGTCGCACTCGATCCGGGTGCGACTGTGCAAATTCCTGAAATCCAAAAGCAATCCGTGGGCGAGGGTTGGGCGTGGATCGAACGATATGCGCGCTCGCGAGCGGCCGCTGATCCTCAGTCGAGCAGTTCGTAAGCCGGCAGCGTCAGGAATTCGACCAAATCGTCGGCGACGATCATGTTGTGCATCAGTCGCGCCGCCTCTGCGATGTTCGGCACTTCGGCGAGCAGGCCGACCTCTTCGTCGAACCATTGCTCGAACAGGTCGAGCGTGACGCTGCGACCGTCGTCGAGCGGCGCCTCGAACCTCAGCCATTGCCATAGCTGCGTTCGACAGATCTCCGCAGTCGCCGCGTCCTCCATCAGATTGTACAGCGGCACCGCGCCCTTCCCGTCGAGCCAGGCAGCGAGATACTGGACGCCGACGCGGATGTTCTCCCGCGCGCCGGCTTCGGTCCGCGCGCCCTCGTGGAGCTTCAGCATCTCCTCTCGGCCTGGAATATGCTCGGGCATCTTCGACAATTGGTTCGGCGCAATCGAGGCGAAGACCTCCGCGGCGACCGGCACCAACGCCGGATGCGCGACCCAGGTGCCGTCGTGGCCGTTGCCAACCTCGCGCAGCTTGTCGGCGCGGACCTTGTCGAGCGCACCCTGGTTCGCTGCCTCGTCGCCCTTCACGGGGATGAAGGCCGACATTCCGCCCATCGCGAAGGCGCCGCGGCGGTGACAGGTCGCGACCAACCGCAGCGAGTAAGCGGCGAGGAAGGCTTTATCCATGGTCATCAACGCACGATCTGGCGTCAGCCGGTCGGGCGAGCCGCCGAGACGCTTGATGTAGCTGAAGATATAATCCCAGCGCCCGCAGTTGAGGCCGACGATATTCTCGCGCAGCGTGTAGAGGATCTCGTCCATTTCGAACGCCGCGGGGAGGGTCTCGATCAGCACCGTCGCCTTGATCGTCCCGCGCTCAAGCCGAAGCTTGTGCTCGGAAAAGGCAAAGACATCGCTCCACAACGCCGCTTCGTGTCGGCTCTCGAGCTTGGGCAGATAGAAGTAGGGACCTGAGCCCTTGGCCAGAGCGCTGCGCGCATTGTGCCAGAGATAGAGCGCAAAATCGAAGAGCGCCCCAGCTACGACCTCGCCGTTCACCGTCACATGATCTTCGGAAAGGTGCCAGCCGCGCGGGCGAACCATCATTACCGCGGGGTTGTCGCCGACCGCATAATGCTTGCCACTGCCGGGATCGGTGTAGTCGAGCCGACCGAGCCAATAGTCGCGCAGATTAACCTGGCCCGCGATCAGCTCCTCCCAGGTTGGCGACGTGGCGTCCTCGAAATCGGCCATGAATGCCTGCGCTCCGCTGTTGAGCGCGTTGATCAGCATCTTGGCGTTGGTCGGGCCGGTAATCTCCACTCGGCGATCGAGGAGGTCGCGCGGGATTGAGCCGATCGTCCACTCCGCCTCGCGGACCCCCCTCGTTTCTTCGGGGAAGTCCGGAAGCTCGCCGGCGTCGAATTGATCCTGCCGCTCCTCGCGCGCTTCGAGTAGGTCGAGGCGGCGCGCATCGAACCGCTCATGCAGCTCGGCGAGGAATTCGAGCGCGGAGTCGGTCAGGACTTCGCCGGCGCCCCGGACGGTGGAGGGTTCCGCAATGATCCTGGCGCGGTCGAGCACGATGCTCATTGCAGCACAGGCTCAACGCAGATGCTATAGCGCTCCGTTGCGGCGCAACGATCGCGGAAGGTCAGGCGCTGCCACTCCGTGCGGGCCCTCAGCTCGTCGTTGTACGGGCCGTGGACCACCTCGGTCCCTGGCTCCAGCTGCTTGAAGCGGCAGTCCGAATAATGGCCGCCGATCACCCAATAACGCTGTGTCATTTTCACCTCCTATTGGGGACAGCCCCTCAAAGGGACTGTCCCCCTCTGCGGCACTACTCCGCCGCAACGAACTGCGCCGTTTCCGTCGATTCCCGAAGCGCGACCGTCGACGCTTCGCCGCCGCTCACCGCTTGGGCGATCGCGTCGAAATAGCCGGTACCGACCTCGCGCTGGTGGCGGGTCGCGGTGTAGCCAGCCGCTTCGCTGGCGAATTCGGCTTGCTGCAGCTCTGAATAAGCCGCCATGCCGCGGTCGCGGTAATCGCTCGCCAGCTCGAACATCGCATGGTTGAGGCTGTGAAACCCGGCCAGGGTGACGAACTGGAATTTGTAACCCATCGCGCCAAGCTCGCGCTGGAAGCTTGCGATGGTCGCAGCGTCGAGCTTCGCCTTCCAGTTGAAGCTGGGCGAACAATTGTAGGCGAGCAGTTTGCCTGGATTTTCCGCGTGGATCGCTTCGGCGAACACCCGCGCCTCGTCGATGTTCGGGTGGCTGGTCTCGAACCAGAGCAGGTCCGCGTGCGCTGCGAACGCGAGCCCGCGGGCGATGCAATGGTCGAGGCCGGTGCCGTCCTTGAGGCGGAAGAAGCCCTCGGGCGTGCGCTCACCTGTGATGAAAGGCCGATCGCGCTCGTCAACGTCGCTGGTGATGAGCTTCGCGCTTTCCGCGTCGGTGCGAGCGACGAGAATCGTTGGCACGCCGCACACGTCGGCGGCGAGCCGCGCTGCGTCGAGGTTGCGGATCGCGGCCTGGGTCGGGATCAGCACCTTGCCGCCGAGGTGGCCGCACTTCTTTTCGCTCGCCAGCTGGTCTTCGAAGTGCACGCCGGCGGCGCCCGCCTCGATATAAGCCTTAATGATCTCGAAGCAGTTGAGCGGCCCGCCGAAGCCAGCTTCGGCATCGGCGACGATTGGCGCGAACCAGTCCCGCTGCGCTCCGCCTTCCAGATGCTCGATCTGGTCGGCACGTGCGAGCGTTTTGTTGATCTTGCGTGCAAGCTCGGGGCCGGAATTGGCGGGGTACAGCGACTGGTCGGGGTACATCGACCCGCTGACGTTCGAATCGGCCGCAACCTGCCAGCCTGAAAGGTAGATCGCCTTGAGGCCGGCGCGGACCATCTGCATCGCCTGATTGCCGCTGAGTGCTCCGAGCGCGCGAATCGGCTCTTCCTCGTGCAACAGCTCCCAGAGCCTGAGCGCGCCGCGCCGCGCAAGGGTATGCTCGATCGGAATCGACCCGCGCAGCTTCAGCACGTCGTCTGGCGTGTAGGGGCGCTCGATTGCATCAAACCGTCCGCGTGGAGCGGGAACGCAGTCGTCAAATCTTGTCATGCCGAATCTCCAGCGGCGAGTGCTTCGCCAATGACCGGCAGACAAACACATGACCCGAAATGCAGCACCGTCAAAAAGAGAGCGGTTGTCAAAACTTGCCTTGTGTATCTTGTGTAGTTTTGACAAAACTCGCAAATGTCGAGTAAGCTCTTCCTCGGTCACCGCCTGCGCCGCCTTCGGCGCGACCGCCAACTGTCGCAGACCGACATGGCGCAGAGCTTGGGGATCAGCCCCAGCTACCTCAACCACCTCGAGCGGAATCAGCGCCCTGTCACCGCCGCGCTGCTGCTCAGGCTTGCCGAGCTGTACGAGATCGACCTGCGCGAATTCGCCTCGGGCGGCGGCATGCGGACCAGCCCGGAAGCGCTGACCGAGATCTTTGCCGATACCCTGCTGAGCGATCTTCGCGTTCCCCGCTACGAATTGGCCGAGCTTGCCAACAATGCACCCTCGGTCGCCGACGCCATTTCCCGCCTCTACCGAGCGGTCAAGGAAGCGGAGCGCAATCCCACCCTCGCCAATGCCGGCGATGCACGGGCGCTGGTCACGCCCGAAAACTGGGTGCGCGACTATATCCAGCAGCATCGCAACCATTATCCCGAGCTGGAAGAAGCCGCCGAAACGCTCGGCGGCGCGCTCAGCGATACGCTATCGATGGCCGACCCGATGCGCCGCCGTCTCAAGGAAGCGTGGGGGATCAGCGTCTCGGTCGTGCCGCAATCGGAGCTGGGCAATGTCAGCCAGAGCTACGAAACCGACCGGCGGGCATTCCTCCTCTCCTCGCAGCTCCGGCCCGAGAATCGAACCTTCGCGCTCGCCTATCAACTTGCCCTCGTCGAATTCGCGCCGGTCATCGAGCGCATGGTCACGGAAGCCGCGCCGGCGGACGAAGGCGTCCGGCAGCTGCTGCACATGAGCCTCGCCAATTACGCCGCAGGAGCGATCATCATGCCCTACGGCCGCTTCCTCGCAAGTGCCGAGAGCTACCGCTATTCGATCGACCGGCTGACCGGCGAATATGGCGCCAACGTCGAGCAGGTCGCCCACCGGCTGACCACGCTCAGCCGTGCGGGAGCGCGCGGCGTCCCCTTCTTCATGCTCCGCGTCGACCCTGCCGGGAACATCTCGAAACGCTATGCGGGCGAGAATTTTCCATTCTCGCGGTTCGGCGGCACCTGTCCGCGGTGGAACCTCCATCTGGCGTTCCAGGCGCCCGGACAGGCCGTCACGCAGCTGATCGAAACCCCCGACGGCCAGCGATTTTTCACAGTTTCGCGGACAGTCGAGCGGCCGATCAAGACCGACGTTTCGACGGGGCTGCAGGCAATCGGCCTCGGTTGCGACATCCGCCATGCGCACAAATTGTCGTGCGCGGACGTCTACGACCTCTCCAATGCGCCGGTGACGCCGGTCGGCCCCGCTTGCACAATCTGTCCGCGGCTCGATTGCGCCTATCGCGCGACTCCGCCGGCGGGGCGGATGCTGTCGGTTGACCGGACGCGAAAGAGCATCTCGCCCTTTCCGTTCGTCGCCAGCTAGGGGGCGACCGGCTCCCGCTCCAGCGCAGCGCGGTCCCAGCGCGCGAGGTCGGCGGCGGCGTCGTAGGTGGATTGGAAGAATTCGCTCAGCAGCCGATCCGGATCGGCTGAGGAGCGCACCACGTCATAGGGAAGGATGAACTCGCCGAACGTCTCGTCAAAGCGGCCATGCGACACCTTGACGTCACCAAAGCCGTCAGGCGCTGGATAGATGTAGCTGTAGAAGAATGGCTCGGCGGCTGTAACTCCGCCCGCCCAAAAGCCGGCGCTGCTCACTTCGTCACTGTAAGCTTCGCGGGTGATACGATCGGGCAGGCCGGGCAACCCGCCCGGGTGCGGCGGCGCCCTTCTCCCCGAGAAGCGGCTGACTGCAAGGTCGAAACTTCCCCACCAGAAATGGACCGGGCTCGCCTTGCCGCTGAAGCCGGCGCGGAAGCGCGCGAACACAGGCAACACGGCCGCCAGCGCAGCCCGGAAACGCTCAGCGGAGTCACGATCATATTCTCTCGCGGTATCGTCCTCGGCGAAGGGCCTTGCTTCGGGAATCTCGTTGGGCCGACCATTGAAGCTCGACGGCAGGCCGTGGAGCTCGAGCATTCCGACCAGCCGCCGATGCAGCGCAGCGATGCTTCCGGCGTTGAGTGGCAGCTCCTCACGGCCGCCGTCGCTGATCCACAGCACGATCGCATGGCGGCATAGGTCCAAAGTCAGTGTGAAAGTGCGGCCGCCGCTCGCCGCAGTCGGAAGGATCCCAAGGCCGCGGGCGTTCGGCTGCAGCGCGGCGTGCCAGCCGTGGTTCATCCACGGCGCGTGCGCGACGCGGACTTTGCCAAGCATCTGCGCGGCAAGGTGCAGGATCGCGAATGTCTCGTGATCGCGCTCGACGCTCAGCTGCGGCCATTCGCTCATGATTGCACTGCCTTTGCATTTTGCAGTGCGGCATTGCTAGAGCCGCCGCGATGAGTGACGCCGAAACCATGCTCGACCGGATCCTTGCCGCCGACAGCCTGAAGGAACTCGACTCCGTCCGGGTGGCTCTGCTCGGCAAGTCGGGCGAGATCACGGCCAAGCTCAAGTCGCTCGGTTCGATGGACGCCGATACGCGTTCCGCCCAAGCGCCCAAGATCCACGCGCTGCGCGAGCGGGTCACTGGCGCAATCGCCGACCGCAAGGCCTCGCTCGAGGCCGCGGAGCTGGAGTGTAAGCTCGCGACCGAGAAGATCGATGTTTCACTCCCTGCGCCGGAGACCGCCCAGGGCACGGTCCACCCCGTCAGCCAGGTGATGGACGAGCTCGCGGAGATTTTTGCCGATCTCGGCTTTTCGGTCGCCGAGGGTCCGGAGATCGAGACCCAATGGTATAATTTCACTGCGCTCAACATGCCGGAGAATCATCCGGCGCGGGCAATGCAGGACACCTTCTACCTGGAATCGCACGGCGATGAGGAGCCGCGTGTGCTCCGCACCCACACCTCGCCGGTGCAGATCCGCGCCGGCGAGAGCCGCGGCGCGCCGATCTACGTCATCGCTCCGGGACGCGTGTACCGCTCCGACAGCGACGCGACCCACACGCCGATGTTCCACCAGGTCGAAGGCTTCGTGATCGACAAGGGCATCACGCTCGGCCACCTCAAGTGGACGCTCGAGACCTTTCTCAAGGCTTTCTTCGAGCGCGATGACGTCGTGCTGCGGATGCGCCCGTCCTACTTCCCCTTCACCGAGCCATCGGCCGAAGTCGACGTCGGCTGGTCGATGGAGAAAGGTCGGCGTGTCGTCGGCGGGCAGGAAGGGTGGATGGAAGTGCTGGGCAGCGGGATGGTCCACCCACGCGTGATCGCGAATTGCGGGCTCGACCCGGATGAGTGGCAGGGCTTTGCGTTCGGCTGCGGAATCGATCGCCTGGCGATGCTCAAATACGGAATGGACGACCTTCGGGCCTTCTTCGACGGCGATATCCGTTGGCTGAAGCATTACGGCTTTCGTGCGCTGGACGTGCCAACGCTGTCGGGCGGAGTGGGCGCATGAAGTTTTCGCTCGCGTGGTTGAAGGATCATCTCGATACAGATGCTTCGGCCCAGGAGATTGCCGACAAGCTTACCGCCATCGGCCTGGAGGTCGAAGAGCTCAGCAATCCGGCGGAAGCTCTCGCGCCGTTCCGCGTGGCGAAAGTCCTGACGGCGGAGAAGCACCCGCAGGCCGACAAGCTGCAGGTGCTGACCGTCGACGCCGGCACCGGTGAGCAGATCCAGGTCGTTTGCGGGGCGCCCAACGCGCGCGCCGGAATGCTCGGCGTGTTCGGGCCGCCGGGCGCATACATTCCCGGCAGCGACCTGACACTGAAGGTCGCAGCGATCCGTGGGGTCGAAAGCCGCGGCATGATGTGCTCGTCGCGCGAGCTGGAGCTCGGCGACGACCATAGCGGGATCATCGAGCTGCCCGAAGATGCATCAGTCGGCGCGGCCTTCACCGCATACGCCGGGCTCGACGATCCGATCTTCGACGTGAATGTTACGCCTAACCGACAGGACTGCATGGGCGTACGCGGAATTGCGCGCGATCTCGCAGCGGCGGGCATTGGTCTGCTGAAGCCGCTCGGCGTGCCGCAGGTCGAGGGCAGCTTCCCCTGCCCGATTGAAATCCGCAACGACGATCTTGAAGCTTGCCCAGCCTTCTTCGCCCAGGCCATTCGCGGCGTCCGTAACGGCGCCTCGCCCGAGTGGATGCAGCGCCGGCTCAAGGCCGCGGGCCAGCGGCCGATCTCGGCGTTGGTCGATATCACCAATTATCTAACGATCGGCTTCGGCCGACCGGCGCACGTTTATGATCTGGCGAAGCTGGACCGTCAGCTCGGCCCTCGCAGCGCGCGTGAGGGGGAAAAGGTCCTAGCGCTCAATGAGAAGCACTACACGCTCGATTCTTCGATGTGCGTGATTGCCGATGCCAACGAGGTGCACGACATTGGCGGGATCATGGGCGGCGAACATTCGGGAGTGAATGGGGACACGACCAACGTCATCCTCGAAATCGCCTATTTCGAGCCGGAACATATCGCACGCACAGGCCAGAAACTCGGACTCACCAGCGACGCGCGCAGTCGGTTCGAGCGCGGCGTGGATCCGGCCTTCCTCGATGACGGACTGGCGATCCTCGCGGGCCTGATCCTCGACATCTGCGGCGGCGAGGCATCCGAAGTCGTCCGCGCCGGCAGACCCCCTGTGGACAGGCGCACACTGAGCTTCGATTTCGCCCGCACCAAAGCGCTTGGCGGAATCGAAGTGCCCGAGCCGCGCCAGCGCGAGATCCTCAAGAGCCTTGGTTTCGAGCTCAGCGGCAACGACGTTGCGATCCCCACGTGGCGGCGTGACGTCGAAGGATCCGCCGATCTCGTCGAGGAAGTCGCGCGGATCAACGGCTACGATCAGGTGCCGTCGACGCCGCTCAACCGTGCGCCCGGTGTCGCCAAGCCAAGTGCGACGCGCTCCCAGCTGGTGGAACGGCGGGTACGCCGGACCGCCGCTGCACGCGGACTCGACGAAGCAGTGACGTGGAGCTTCATCTCCGAGACTGAGGCCGAAGTCTTTGGTGGCAGCGAGTGGACGCTCGCCAACCCAATCAGTGAAGAAATGAAGGTGATGCGGCCGTCACTTCTGCCGGGGCTGATCGCCGCGGCGCGCCGCAACCTCGACCGCGGCGCGACATCGGTCCGGCTCTTCGAGATAGGCCGGCGCTATTTGGGCGACTTGGAGCATCCAACGCTCGGCCTGCTTCTGGCCGGCGAGCGCCAGCCGCGCAGCTGGCAGTCGGGTAAGGCGCAGGCATTCGATGCGTTCGACGCCAATGCCGAAGTGCTGGCGTTGCTGGAGGCTGCGGATGCCCCAGTCAGCAGCCTTCAAGTCATTCCCGACGCAGGGCCGACCTGGCACCCGGGCCGCTCGGCGAAACTCGGCCTCGGCCCCAAGACGATCGTCGCTGCCTTTGGCGAGCTCCACCCAAGCCTCACAAAGAGCCTGGATGCGCCTGTCGGCGCCGTTGCAGCTGAGATTTACCTCGATGCCATCCCGGTCCCACGCACGAGCGGTCACGCCCGTTCCGCATACACGCCTCCGGCTCTGCAAGCGGTGACCCGCGATTTCGCTTTCATCGTTCCGGCCGAGCTTCCGGCTGGCACTTTGCTCCGGGCGATACGCGGCGCCGACAAGGCCGCGATTACGGGCGTCCGCCTGTTCGACCGGTTCGAATCTGCCGACGGCCTTTCCCTGGCTTTCGAGGTCACGCTGCAGCCGGTGGAAAAGAGCTTTACCGACGAGCAGATCGGCGAAATCTCCCAGCGCATAGTCGCCGCCGCGGAGAAGCTAAGCGCTCGACTTCGGAGCTGATTGGAGCGCGTTGATCGCGGCGTGAACGCGCGCCTCGATCTCGTCGCGCTTGAGGCCGGGCCTAATGGTCTTACCTATCTTGAAGGTCACCGTCCCCGGTCGATGGACAAGACCGCGACCCCACAGCCGGCCGGTGTCGACGGCGACTGGCACCACCGGTAGCCCAAGCGCCCTATACAATGCGGTGAATCCCGACTTGAGCGGTGGAGTGTCGCCAACGCGCACGCGCGTTCCCTCGGGATAGATGATCACTGATCGCCCGGAAGCTAAGGCCTTCTCGCCCTCTGCGACGAGCGTGCGCAGCGCTTTCGCGCCCGCCGAGCGCTCGACCGCGATGACGCCATAGCGCCGGGTCATCCAACCGAAAAAGGGGATGTCGGCGAGCTCCTTCTTCATCACGATCACCGGCAGGTTTGCAAGCCGCACCATCTCAGTCGTTTCGAACATCGACTCGTGCTTGACGGCTATTAGATGTGGACCGTCCGGGATCTTGCCTTCGACACGAGATCGGATGCCAAGCAGGCTTTTCGCCAACTGTTGGTGAAGTTCGACCCAGCTCCGCACCACTGCCAGGGTTGGCCGCCGGCCAAACAGGCTCGCGATCAGTCCTGCGAGCACCCACAGCGCAGTCACCGAATAGAAGATCGCCGCGTAGAGCAGCGAACGAAGCACCGTCATCAGATGTCGGCCCAGACTGCGATCCGGCGCAGCAGATACTTATTATACTCGCTGAACAGGGTGACGATTCCGGGCTCGGTGCGCACAGCGTCGATGACGAGCTCGTACTTGCTGCCAAGGACCTTCTGAAACTCGTAGCGGGCGCGGCGCATGTGCCAGTCGCTCGTGATCAGACGCAGCGAATGATAATTTTGGCGGGCGAGCCAGCGGCCGGCTTCCTCTGCATTGGATCTCGTGTCGACTGACTCACTGCCAAGGTCGACACAGCAGCCGATCCACTTCCGGCTGCCGGGAATGCGGCGTACCAGGTCGGGCTTGGTCACTGACGGATCGACGCCGGCAACCAGCAGCCGCTTCGCCCCGTGCGCCTTCAGAACGTCGATCCCATGTTCGATCCGGCCGGGGCCCCCGGTCAGGACCACAGCAGCGTCAGTTGCGGCGGCCTTTGCAGGGGCCGGCTTGCCGAGCGTGAAGGCGAACAGCACGAAGCCGAGGGTGTAAACCAGCAGCAGCAGTGAGCCGAGGCGATAAATCATAGAGCCTCGCGCAGTGCCTTGAGCACCGCCGCTCGGGCAACCCACGTCGCGAGCCCCGTTAGCGCGAAGGGCAGAAGTGCAAGGACGACGATGTCCTTAAGGCCCAGGCTCGCGCCACCGGTGAGCTCACCGACAAATGCAGCGCCGCCGGCAAGCAGTGCCAGCACCAGTGCCGCCGCGACGCCTCCAGTGATGCTGCCGATGAATGCGTCAATTGCGATCTTCCGCTGGAAGAGATGGGCGACCTGGATGTCGGTCGCACCGATCCCATGCATGACTTCGATCGTGAACCGGTGCGTGTCGAGCGACCCGCGCGCAGCGAGCACAACGGCAGCCGCTGCGGCGGCGCTCAAAAGAAGCACGAGGCCGAATGCGACCGCCTGCAGCAGGGTCAGGGAATGTAGGAGAGGTGAGACGCTGTCGCGATGTGCGACTATTCGGGCGCCAGAGGCAATCGCCTGCGCACGTCCCTGAATGGCGGTGAGATCGGCACCTGCGTCCGCATCGAAGTGAATAAGCGCCGGGACCGGAAGCTCGGCGCTGTCAGCCTCGGGACCAAGCCACTTTTTCAACGTCTGGCGCATCTGGCTTTCCGATACGGCCTCGGCCGAGGTTACTCCGGGCGAAGAACGAACTGCCCCGACCAGCGCATTCAGATTTGCGCCGCCGCCAGGCACTTCGAGCGCGTATCGCGACTCAATCGCGCGGCTGAGCACGCCCGCCGTGTTCGCAAGCGCAAGTCCCGTCGCTGCGATGAGCATGATCGAGAAAGTCATGATCGCGATCACCCATGGTGTGGGTGCCCGGCGGCCCGACGAAGCGAGCAGCCGGCGTTCGGCGGGCGCCACGAAAAGCCAGTCGAACATTAGGCCCGCCTCTTCGGCGGCCGCGGCGGGTTCCTGAGCGAGCCCGTCGGATCGACCAAAGTGCCGTTTTCGAGCCGGATCAGCTGCGCTCCGGCGGTCGCGCTGATGAGGCCTACATCGTGCGTTGCGACGACCACCGTGGTCCCCAGGCGATTGAGGGCCGTGAATAGTCCCATCAGGCGGCTTGCCATCTCCGCATCGACGTTTCCAGTCGGCTCGTCAGCCACGAGGAGTTCAGGACGGTTGATCACAGCTCGCGCAATTGCGACGCGCTGCTGCTCGCCGCCCGACAGCGTCGGAGGCCGGGCGCTCGCGCGGTCGGCCAGACCCACCCAGGCGAGCATCTCGCGTACGGGGCCTTCGACGTCTTCGTCCTTCGCGCCCGATACCCGTAGCGGGAGGGCGACATTGTCGAATGCCGACAGATGGCGGATCAGCCGGAAATCCTGAAAAACGACGCCAATCCTTCGGCGGAACGGCGGCAGCGCCTCCCGCGGCGCCTCGCTCAGCTCCTCGCCGAATAATTTGATCCGCCCGCGTGTCGGCCGCTGCGCCAGGTAAAGCAATTTCAGCAGCGAAGTCTTGCCAGCGCCCGATGCCCCGGTGAGGAAGTAAAAGGAACCGGTCCGTAGCCGGAAATCGAGATCGCGCAGCACTTCGGCGCCTGTGCCGTAACGCAGACCCACGCTGTCGAATTCCGCAACTGCTGCCACTACCTCTCCCACCCACACGACGGATTGCCCGCAAGTCCGCAAACTTGCCAAGCTTCATTCATTCCTGTTTACCGTTCGCTGACCGTCCCGGAAGAGGGCTTTTGTTGCAATGATCCTCACCTGCCCGAATTGCGGTACGCAATATGTGGTGAAGGACGACGCCATCCCGCCAGAAGGGCGCCAGGTCCGCTGTGCCGCGTGCAAGCATAGCTGGCATCAGGATGCCGCGGTCGCGGCCGAGGTCAGTCCGGCTGGCGAAATTGAGGCCGTCGAGGAGGCGCAATCCTCCCCGGAAACTGAACCGGCGAGCGAAATCGAGCAGCCCGCTGAGGAGGAGAGCCTCGCCGAGGCGACGAACATTGAGCCGCGCAGCGGTCCCGAAGCCGAAGAGCGAGCCTATGAAGCGGCGGTGATCGAAGGCGACGCCGAAGCACCTGCGGCCGACGAAGCTGCGCTGGCGGAGCCTCAAAGTGAGATTGCAGAGCCAGCGGCTGTGGAAGCTCCCGCGACCGCCGCGGACTGGAACGAGCCACCGCACGCCGAAGCGGCGGCCGACATGTTCAGTCCGTTCGCTGAGGACGGCGAGGTCGAACCGCGACGGCGCAGGCCGCTCGCTGCGATCTTCATCATCGCGCTGATCGTCATTGCTGCGGCGGCCGCATTCTGGGTCCTTGCTCCGCCGGACCTTAAGGCGCGGCTCGGACTGGGCGCGGCGGGGACGAGCCCGCTGGCGCTCGTTATTACCCATCGCGACCGCCAGCAGCTCGAAAGCGGGAATCAGCTGCTCACGGTCACTGGGCGGGTGATCAACCCCACAACCAGGGAGCAGGTCGTTCCTCCGCTCCAGGCGCAGCTCCTCGGCCCGGGTGGCAAGGTGGTCTATAGCTGGACGATCGATCCGCCAACGCGCTCGCTTCCAGCGGGTGCGAGCGCCAGCTTCAACAGCGCCGAAGTGAATGTTCCGCCGGGCGGCGATGATCTGCGGATCACGCTCGGTCAGCCCAAAGCCTGACAGTTAACTTACTGAAACTCAATCAGTTCTGCTTCCTGCGTCGAGCCGTCGCTCGCTTGCAGAACGGCCTTCCGGAAGGGTGGCGCGCCGGGATTGTCGGTGCCGTCGAGTTTTAGTCGGACAGCGGTCACCACACGGATCGTCGCAGTCGCCCGTGCACTCGCTGAGACCCCAGGGCTCGAAGACTGAGAGGTGGTGAGAGCGACAGCGGCGGCGAGAATGATCATCAGTGCGATGGCTAACGCATTCGCCGCCGAATGGTAAATGCACTGTTAGGAAATGTACCATTATGAACCGGATCCGCGGTTCCAAGAGACGCCATTGCGGTCCTGATGCGCCTTTGCTAGGGGCCGCGCCTTGCCAGTGGCGGCGGTTTCCGACCGTCCCTACAGTCTCATGACGTGCGGTCGTGGCGGAACTGGTAGACGCGCAGCGTTGAGGTCGCTGTGGCCGAAAGGCCGTGGAAGTTCGAGTCTTCTCGACCGCACCAGCA
>Ga0207674_10001186_pt1 | contig 33879 bp, 36 predicted proteins | sample KBSCornC72_FD_184303 | JGI IMG/M metagenome (GOLD analysis project Ga0207674, IMG submission 184303) | Corn rhizosphere microbial communities from Kellogg Biological Station, Michigan, USA - KBS Corn C7-2 (SPAdes) (version 2) | ecosystem: Host-associated > Plants > Roots > Rhizosphere > Soil ...
CTGCGCCGGCAATGGCTGCCGATTTGGCCCGAAGGCTGGCCATTTCCCTGGTTGTGAGGGGCTTAAAAGATCCACCGATCTGGAACGCCTGCTTTAGGATCTTCATGCTGTCGATTCCGGTGATGACCACGGAGGTCGGAAGGCTTAACGCATAGGTAAGGCATTCCGTCGGCGTGAGAGCCTTGCTGTTGAGAAACACGCCGGCTCCCATGCTCTTCATCCCCAACACGCCGATGCCCGCGGCGGTTAGTTCCGGCAACACCTTCTTTTCGAAGCTGCGGTAGTGGGTGTCAAGCAAGTTGAGCGGCATCTGCACGGTGTCAAAGCGGAACCCATGGGCTTGGGCGGTTCTGAGCATGTGAAGATGCACCTCGGGATCTTTGTGACCGGTAAAGCCGATGAATCGGATCTTGCCGGCTTTCCGTGCGGCTAAAAAAGCCTCCATTGCTCCGCCTGCGGCAAAAACACGATCGACATCGTCGAACCGAATCACTTCATGATGCTGGAGCAGATCGATCTCATCCAGGCCGAGTCGCTTTAGGGATTCATCCAGTTGCCGGGCGGCCTCCTTCTTGTTGCGGCCATCCACTTTAGTCATCACGAAGGCTTTAGATCGATAACCGTTTTTGAGCGCTCTTCCCAATCGCTTTTCGCTTTCGCCCTTGTGGTAGTCCCAGGAGTTGTCCATGAAGTTGAGCCCCGCATCGAGGGCAGCACGAATAATTCGGACGGCTTCCGCACTGCTCAGCTTGGGAGTTCCAATATGTGATCCGCCCAAGCCGAGGGCGGATACTTTGACGCCAGTTTGACCCAGCTCGCGGTAGGTCATGAGAGAAGAGTTCTAAGCGGCCTTACGCCGAGCGGAACCTTTCTTGCTTGTTGGCCGAGCTGGGGTCGATTTGAGGCTTTGCTTGAGCGCCTCCATCAGATCGATCACAGGCGCCTTCTTGGGCTGCTTGATAGTCGTGACCTTCTGGCCCCTCCGCTTTTGCTGGATGAGCCGCTCGACATTCTCGCGATAGGTGTCGTGAAAGGCCTCTGGCCTGAAGGGATTGGCGAGATGTTTGACCAGGCTTTTAGCCATGTCCAGTTCGTTTGCGCTGAACTTCGCTTGAGGAGCCTTAGTCTTATTCGCCGCGTGCAGCTCGTCCGCGTAAAACAGGGTGTGGAGAACAAGACCGCCGTCGGCTGGCCGGATCAGGACGACATGCTCGCGATTGTGCATGGTGACCTTGGCGATGGCGTCGTGTTTCGTTGCTGTGAGCGCGGCTAGGAACAACCCATACGGTTTACTTACTTTCTCTTCGGGCGCCACATAATACGAGCTTTCGAAGAAGATGGGATCCACTTCGTCGTTTCGGACGAACTGGAGAATCTCCATGGTGCTGGCGGTTGGGGGAGCTATTTTCTTAAGCTCGTCGTCGTCCACGACAACAGCCTTGTCGCCTTTGCCAGTCTCATAGCCTTTGACGATATCCGATCGGTCAATCGGCTTGTTCTCTTCCGCGCAATACCAGACTTCTTTGACGCGAGAGAGGTCCTTCTTATGGAGCATGTGGAAGTGAACGGCCTCTGCCCGCGCGGCTGAAAACAATCGCACGGGGAAGGAGACCAATCCGAAGCTTAAGCAGCCTTTCCAAACGGTTGCTGGCATTTGAGGTCCTTTCTAAAATGCGTCGGGAGACTCTCGTTCCCAAACGCGGCCTTTGCGAGCTAAGTCCACGAACTCGGCTGCGTTTTTCACGGTCAGGATCCCGGGCTGATCTTTTACGCCGGTCTTGGCCATGAGTTGGGGGATGCCGCTGCATCCGATCACTTTCAAGTGGCGGCAAGCATCCATCAGGAAGCCGAGCGCATCAGGATTCTGCGATAACGCAGCATCCCCGTCTGCTCCGGCCAGCACTGCTACCGCGTCGAACATGATCGAGGGCGAGGTATTGAGTGCCGCGTCGGCGGACTGCAGAGCGCCGGCGCTATCCAGAGCGCCGCCGACCTTAGGTGCGATGATCACAGCCTTCGCCCCTTCCTTTTTGATGGCCGCGGCAAGAGACTTCAGGAGTCTGGCATCGAATCCCGGACCGATCAGCAGCCCGACTTTACGACCAGCGAGTGTTGGAGGCGTCCGGTAGAGACGAAGGGCGGGGCTAGATTGCAGGTCGATCGGTTTACGCGCCGGGGTGACCGTATCTGCTTGACCGGCCATCCCCAAACCATCTGCAACGGACTTGCCGAGCTGCGGATCAATGATGTTCAGGTGCCCGAGCATCCGTTTGCGGATGGAGAGGGTTTCGACTTTGCCGAGTTCGAAGACCAGAGCCTTGATCACATGGCGTTGCTCGGGAGGCGTTACGGACCGGAAGAATAGCCGCGCCTGCGAATAATGATCCGCGAACGATTCCGGCCGCAAGCGCTGCTTTACGCCATCGACCGCTACGGGAGCCGTCTTAAACGAACGTTCGTCCGTTTCGCGTGGACCTTGCAGATCCAGAGTGTTGGGTTCGTAGGAAACCCGACCCTTAGGGACCTCGGTCTGCATGTGGCCATCGCGTTGAAGGTTCGCGAATGGGCACTTGGGACGATTGATCGGTATCTGGTGGAAGTTCGGACCGCCCAGCCGGATCAACTGGGTATCCAGATAGGAGAAGAGGCGTCCTTGGAGCAGGGGATCCTCGGAGAAATCGATTCCCGGGACGATGTTGGACGGACAGAAGGCAACCTGCTCGGTCTCGGCGAAGAAGTTATCCGGATTCCGGTCGAGCACCATCTTGCCGACCATCTCGATCGGAATGATCTCTTCGGGGATGATTTTGGTCGCATCCAGTATGTCGAAATCGAGGCTGTCCGCAGTCTTTTGATCCACGATCTGGAGCCCGAGTTCCCAGGCAGGGAACACGCCCGAATCGATGGCTTCCCAAAGATCGCGCCGATGGAAATCCGGATCCGCGCCGCTGATCTTCATGGCCTCGTCCCACAGAACGGAACTGTTGCCGATCGTCGGACGCCAATGGAATTTGACGAAATTGGCCTCGCCATTCTGATTCACCAACCGGTAGGCGTTGACGCCGAAGCCTTCCATCATCCGCAGGGAGCGGGGGATTGCACGGTCGGACATCGCCCACATGATCATGTGCAGGGATTCCGGCATCAGAGAGATGAAATCCCAGAAGGTATCGTGAGCGGAAGCCGCTTGCGGAAAGCCGCGGTCCGGCTCCATTTTCACCGAGTGGACCAGATCGGGGAACTTCATCGCGTCCTGGATAAAGAAGACCGGGATGTTGTTACCGACCAGGTCGAAATTGCCTTCCTGGGTATAGAACTTCACGGCGAATCCGCGCACATCGCGCGGGAGATCCACCGAGCCAGCGCCGCCGGCGACGGTTGAGAATCGCGCGAACACAGGCGTCTTGAGTTTCGGATCGTTCAGAAACCCCGCGCTGGTGACGTGGCGCATCGATTTGTAAGCCTGGAAATAACCATGGGCGGCCGAGCCTCGCGCATGGACGATGCGTTCGGGAATGCGCTCGTGATCGAAATGGGTGATTTTCTCCCGAAGAACAAAATCTTCCAGTAGAGTGGGTCCGCGGCTTCCGCCGGTTAAGGAATTCTGATCGTCGGGGATCCGGACTCCTTGGTTGGTGGTGAGCGCGGCCGCATTCCCGCTTGCTTTTTGATGTGTCTCGGCGGGGCCGCTTAACTTGCGGGCTTGCGTAGCGGTGGTTTTTGACGTAGCCATGTCTTTTAGGGGTGAGTCGTCCCGTCGAACAACTGTTTCGAAAACAGTTCAGGCCGTGGCGCGCTTCTTAGGCGGATCGCCTTTTGCGGCTTTCACGATATCGCCGCCGTTAGCCTTAGCGATATCGGCCAGCAGCTTTTTGGATATCGCCGATTTCGGCTTGTCCAGTGTGATGTCTTTAGTGGAGGCGTATCCATCTCGATGCTTGATTAGCAGCCACTTGGCCTTCGGCGAGCCGGCGATCACGGTTCGCACCAGCGCCCAGGAACCATGCAGCTTGGCGCCATAGAGCGAGAACTTCAACTGGCCGGCGCGAAGCGCCACATCCACATCGGGGACTTCGGGAACCCAATAGCCGCGATCCCAGACCATCACAGTGCCGCCGCCATATTGCCCTTCGGGAATCACGCCCTCAAATCCACCGTATTCGAGGGGATGATCTTCGACGGGCATTGCCAGACGCTTCACCGATGGATCCAGCGATGGTCCCTTGGGAATCGCCCAGGAGAGCAGAACTCCCTTCCATTCCAATCGGAAATCGTAGTGCAGGTGGCTAGCCTGGTGTTTTTGGACAACGTACGATAACTCTTTGTCTGAACGCTTTGGAGAGTCGTCCCCCTTAGGCTCGGGAGTGATTTCAAAGTCTCGTTTCTTCTGATACTTCGTTAAAGGCACGTCGATGCAGTTGCATCTCGGCTGCCAAACCCGGGGTTCGAGAAACGAAGTCGCGCTGGCACGGATCTAAACGAATGTCCATGCCAGCCTCGAAGCGAGCTCCTAAAAGCGAACACGCCAAAACCGATCATCCGAGCACGTATCGGACGCCGAAAGCGTCTCGTAGCGTCGCGGGTGCAGCTGGTCGCCTTGAGATCGCAGGAGGGGGCTCGAAGCTCGAATTGAGCATCGCGGGCCGGTCCGTCGCCCTGACTAACCTGGATAAACTCTTCTGGGCGAAAGACAAGATCACCAAGGGCGACCTGTTGCAATATTACGCCGACATATCGCCCGTTTTGCTGCCGCATCTGGTGGAACGAGCCATGGTGATGAAACGATATCCGAATGGCGCCGACGGTTCGTTCTTCTTCCAGAAACACGCGCCCAAGCAGCGCCCGGAATGGATTCCGATTTGCGAGATCCTGCATCCTTCGGCGAATCTGGTCGATTTTCCGGTGGTGAGCGACGCGGCCGTATTGTTGTGGACCGTGAACTTAGGCTGCATCGATCTCAATCCGTGGTACGCCCGATGCGACGATGTGGATCGTCCGGACTTTTTGCATTTCGATCTGGACCCGACGCCGGGCGCGGATTTCGCGCGGGTTCGGGAAGCGGCCCTGGGCGTGCGGAAGGCGCTCGAGTCTCTGAAGATTCCCTGTTATCCGAAGACCAGCGGGTCCCGGGGCATTCATGTGTATGTGCCGATCGTACGAGGTCCGCAGCAGAAGGAAGTCTGGACCTTTGCGAAATCGCTTGCCAAAACTCTGGCCGACGAGCATCCTGACATTCTGACGGCCGAATACAAGGTCGCCAAGCGGCCAAAGAACCGGGTGCTGGTGGACTACAACCAGAACGCGTGGGGCAGAACGCTGGCGTCGGTTTACTCGGTTCGCCCTAAGCCGCGTGCGCCTGTTTCAGCGCCGGTTACGTGGGAGGAAGTCGAGGGCGGCCTCAAGATCGAAGATTTTCGAATCGACAATATGCGGCAGCGGGTGGACAAGGTTGGTGATTTATTCAAACCTGTGCTGCAAGCGAAGAATCGGATCAAGCTCGACAGGTTCCTATGAGTTTGCCGCTGGCGCGGCCGTTCTTTCCGATGGAAGCCAAGAGCGCCTCGGAGATTCCGACCGGTCCGGAATGGGAATACGAACCCAAGTGGGACGGGTTCCGCTGCATCGTATTCCGCGACGGCGATTCTGTGGAGCTTCAGTCCAAAGCCGGCAAGCCTCTGACACGCTACTTCCCGGAGATCGTGGAAGCAATGCACAAGGTCAAGGCGAAGCAGTTCGTGCTGGACGGCGAATTGATCGTTCCGCGCGAAGGGAAGCTGTCGTTCGACGATCTGCTGCAGCGTATACACCCCGCAGCATCCCGCATCGCGAAGCTGGCGGCGGAAACGCCCGCGCAGTATATAGTCTTCGATCTACTCGTCGATGACAAAGGAAAGTCTCTGGTGAAGGAGAATCTTTCGGTGCGCCGCCCGGCTCTTGAGACGTTCCATCGGCGGATTCTTGCAGCCGACGATCATGTGCGGCTGTCCCGTTCGACCGGCGATCTGGACGTTGCGCGAAGCTGGCTAGATAAACTTCGGGGGCAACTGGATGGAGTCATCGCAAAGCGCCTGGATCAGCCGTATTTATCCGGCGAACGCGCCATGCAGAAGATCAAGAACATGCGGACGGCGGATTGCGTGGTGGGCGGCTTCCGCTACGGGACGGGTTCCAAACTCGTCGGCTCGTTGTTGCTTGGACTGTATAACAAAGGCCTCCTGGATCACGTGGGTTTCACATCGTCGATTGCGGCGTCATCCCGTGCGGCGCTGACGAAGAAGCTGGAGAAGCTGATTCAGCCGCCGGGATTTACAGGCGGGGCTCCGGGCGGGCCCAGCCGTTGGAGCACCGACCGATCGACGGAATGGGAGCCGCTGAAGCCGGTGCTGGTCGTCGAGGTGCAATTCGATCACTTCACGGGCGGAAGATTCCGTCACGGCACGAAGTTGTTGCGCTGGCGTCCGGACAAGGATCCCAAACAGTGCACGATGAAACAGGTGGAATACGATTCGGCCGTGCCCTTGAAATTGCTGACGGTGTCCGGGAAGAAGGGAAGTTAAGCGTTTGTTATTTTCTGGGCAAAGGAGTGAGCTTGGGTGGACGCGATCCGCGCCGTACGGCGCCCACAACGGGAAGGTAGCTAAGTTCGACGCCTGAACCTGCGGCACGCAGCATGAGGCCTCCCCGGCTCATGTCGCCTCGCCCCACGAAATCCGCTGGAAAAACCAATCGCTCACCGAAGACTTCCAGTAGCGGCTCGGTGTATTTATCGCTGGCGATGCTGCCTAAGAGGACGAAGCTGCAGTCTGGTCCGGCAACTTGCTCAATCCTCAACGCGTCGCGCAGTAAGGCCGTGCGAAAGGCTTGATTATCACTTTCAATGGAGACGCTGCCGATGGCGGTCAGTTGATCGGAAGTCACGGGCGTTTCCAAGGGAACTAATCCATGACCGGGCACGATGACTGTCGCGGAGGGGAGGGCACTCGGCGCATTCGCGAACGCCGCTGCGTACGCCACCTTGCCGCGGAAGTAGAGACCGCTGATGAAACGGTAGACTTCGCCGATGGCAACAGAACCTCCGCGCAGTCTTTCGGCCAGTTCGAAAGTCGCATCGGGGCGGAGAAGCATGGACGATCTGGCTCCGCCGAGGCGAGCTGGAGACAGTAAGAATACTCGAGGGCGCACTACTTCCATGCTAATCGGACGGAGTTAGTCAGAGCGCGTTGAGAGCCGCGATCCGGGACTCGACGACTTGAGCAAAGGCTTCGGCTGTATCGGATTCATAGCCTGCCGCGCGAAAGGCGTCCCGAATTTGCTTCTTCGAAAGGCGGGCTAGAAGCTGTCCCATCCATTTCGCGTCCTCGCTGGGGATGTCTTTGCCGAGCCACCGCAACTTCAACCGATATATATAGTGCGGCAGGATGAAGAAAGACCGTGCGGTTGCTTTATCGGGGGTGGCGAAATCAACACGATCGGAGGAAGAGTTCGTGATGAATCGCGAAGCCTGATACGAGGCCAGATTGCCGCGGGATTCGAGATGCCCGCGACCTATTCCGTTGGCGCCAAAGCTCGCGCCGAGGTCGGTGATCATGTAAATCCGTTGGCCGGGGTCGCTGGAACTTGTGAAGACGCCGTTGTTGTTGTCTTTCAGGTCCCAATTGTTAATAAGGGCCATGAGTACTCGAAGGCCGTTCCACTCGCGCGTACCGGCCCAGGGGCCGTCTTTCCAGCGCCACATGCCGACTTTCTCCAAGCCGGGATCGGCACGCTCGAGCCGAACGTTGTCCGAGGGCAGCCGCGCCGGGAGGCCGGAGACCTGAATTTGCGGCAGGAAATAATCCTCGTCGGTGCGATACCCGACAGCCCAAACCAGACGGGTTGCGGCGGTTTCCGGCCGGGCTTCGACGTCGCCTTTCACTTTCCAGATCACGCCAGATGGATCCTGAACGTCGAATTTCGGGCTGGAGCCCACTCGATCCTCGCTCAAGAACTTGAAAGTCGTCCCCTGAGGCGCGTGGCCTATGCCTCCGATTCCGTAGAACAGATCCCGCTGCGCGATATCCGCCGGTTCGGTCCACAGAATATGAACCTGCCCTGCGGATGATATGGAATCGGCCCGAGCGTTGGTGGCGAGAAGCGCGCCAGCCAGAAGGTAGCGGAGACGCCAACCGGTAATAGCGTTTAACGTTGTAGATGGCATCCCGGCGGCGTCTGGTCCAGCAGCGAACCAATTTCCTGCATTATCGTTTTCTGTGGCGCGAGTTGACGCGCCTCCATCAGGCTGAAGCGATACTCCTTCGGCATCGCCCCAAGAAGGCAGACTCGTGCACTCCGTAGATGTTCCAGAAGCAGGTCAGTCTGGCTGTCCTGGCTATGCGTGACCTCCGCGATTAGATGGTCCAGACGCTCCAGAGCGGCTTCGGCTAACGATGCACTGGGAGACTGCACGGACGATTACCTGGTCCCGCCAATCTCGTGGTGGTCATACGCTTCACGCATGCTGCGAAGCTGGACAATGTCTTCGGAGATAGCGTCACGCGCGTCTACGGGCAACTTATTGTTGTCGAGAACATGCTGGATACTGCCGATCACGTCGTCCAGCTGATCCTTGTCGAATTTGCCTTTCGCCCATTTCTGCGCGAAATCCCGACTCTCTTTCTCGGCCTTGTTCAGGCGCTCTCGATCATCCCCTGAGAACTGAAACACGGAATAGGCATGGTTGAGGTCCGTATGTACGCGATCTACCAGTGCAGTTACTTCGCTGGGCTGATACTTCGGCCCCGGACCGAACTGGGCGCGAACAGTCCCCGTCCAAAGAATCCCCAATGCAAAGACGACGGTGAGAATGTGCTTCATTATGCTTCTCCTCCTTCATTGTTTGTTGCATGTAGGGAGCCATTGATTTCGCGCTGAAACAAAGGCACTTGGCTGAATGTGCCTGCGCTCGAGGGAATTTCTTACTCATCGGATTAAGGAACTGGCAGAGAATGGGTTGTGGGCAGTATCGCCAAGTCTCCTTGCGACGAAGCGGCGATTCTTGCTGGTTCGTGCGAACTTCCAGTCACAACGAACGGCCCGTGGATTCTGGCCGCGACCATCCTCGGATCGGGCATGGCATTCATTGACGGCACGGTGGTAAATGTTGCTCTACCGGCGCTCCAAACCGCCCTGGGGGCGACCATCGCCCAGGTTCAGTGGGTGGTAGTGTCATACGCGCTTTTCCTGGCTGCGCTGCTCCTGATTGGCGGGTCCTTGGGTGACATGTTTGGACGCCGCAAGATGTTTGCCGCGGGGGTCGTGATCTTCTCAACGGCTTCGGCCTGGTGCGGACTGGCGCCCGACATCCGGCAACTTGTTATCGCCAGGGGACTCCAAGGCGTCGGCGGGGCGCTGTTGGTTCCCGGCAGCCTGGCTCTGATTAGTGCCAGCTTTGACGAACACGAGCGCGGCCGCGCCATCGGGACGTGGTCCGGGTTCACGTCGATTACGGCTGCGATCGGTCCGGTTCTGGGCGGTTGGTTCATCGAGCACGGTTCGTGGAGATGGGTGTTTTTTATCAATGTGCCGATAGGGCTCGCGGTTCTGGGGCTGGTTCTGTGGAAAGTTCCGGAGAGTACCGCAGGCAGCCCAGACCGTCGTTTCGACTGGCCGGGTGGTTTGATGGCAGCATTCGGTTTTGGCGGCGTCGTCTATGCGCTGATCGAATCCGAGCCGTTTGCGGGTGTAGTCGGTGGCATCGTCCTGATCGCGCTGTTGTATTGGGAAGCACACGCGCCGTCGCCGATGATCCCACTTGGCTTATTCATGCGCCGCAATTTCAGCGGCGCGAACCTGCTGACATTCTTTCTCTACTCGGCATTGAGCGGAGTTCTTTTCTTCTTTCCCTTGGACTTGATACAGGTACAAGGCTACTCGGCGACCCAAGCGGGAGCTGCTCTACTCCCGTTTATTCTGCTGATGTTCTTGCTTTCACGCTGGTCCGGCGGACTCTTGGATCGATATGGCGCGAAAATTCCGCTGGTGCTGGGGCCCCTGGTTGCAGCAGCGGGCCTGGGGCTGTTTACGAGACCGGGGATCGGAGGCTCCTACTGGACGACGTTTTTTCCTGCCGTCATAACGCTGGGCGTCGGCATGGCAATAAGCGTCGCGCCGTTGACCACTACAGTGATGAATGCTGTGAATCAGAGCCACGCGGGAGTAGCCTCGGGGATTAATAACGCGGTCTCCCGAACGGCCGGACTGCTGGCAGTCGCAGTGTTCGGAGTGTTGCTCACCGGAGTTTTCGAGTCGACTCTGGATCGGGAGTTAGGCCGTCTTGAGGTGACGCCGGCGGTCCGCGCGCAAATCTGGGCCCAGCGGTCGAAGCTGGCTGCTGCCGAAACAGGAGACCCGCTCGGCCGTCAGGCTATTGGCGATGCATTTGTCGCCGGTTATCGGGTGGTCTCGTGGGTGGCGGCGGCGCTGGCGCTCGCCAGTTCCTTGAGCGCGGTCGCGCTGATATCAGCCCAGCGGGCGAATCAGCGTGCGAAGTAGCGCACTCACTCCGTTCCAAAGGATCTGCACTCCGATGCAAATCAGGATGAACGAAGACAGGCGAATCATAATATTCATCGCCGCATCGCCGAGCACGCGTCCGATCCGGTCGGCGAATCGATAGCTGAAATAGATCGATGCCGAAATCAACGCCGAGCCCAGTAACATGCCTGCGATCAGAGGCCAACGCCACTCCGGGCCTTCGGGCCGATTGGCGCCAACCGTAATCGCCACCGAGATGGAACCTGGGCCCACGGTCAAGGGAAGCGTTAGCGGATAGAAGGCCTGGCGCGCGTAGTTGCTCTCGTTACAGTCCCGATTCGCGGCCTCCTTCTCAACGTCGTCGTCATTCGGCCGGCGGAGTAGCGTCCAACCGGTCGAAATCACCACGAGACCGCCTCCCACCTGAACCACCGGCAGTGAGATTCCGAAGAAGCTCAGAATGTACGTTCCGATGAAGATCGACACCAGGATGAGCGTCAGGCCGTTCAGGGCGATCATCCTCGCCAGCGTTGTTCGGTCCTTGCTAGAGAGCCCGCGCGTCAGTGACAGGAAGATCGGCGTATTGCCGATTGGATTCACGATCGGAAACAGCGTTCCAACGATCAGAAGTGTGGTCTTGGTGAGATCGCTCATGCTGCCGGGCAGTATCAATCTCTCCACATTAGCTCGGAGATCCGGTTCGATGTTTGGAAGGGCACTGAGAAAAGACCAATGGGACAATGACAGTGTGAAGCGGTCAGGGTTTGCCGACTTGCCTCTCCACGGAGGCCGCGTTCCGCCGTGGCTCGCCGATCGCATGACCAAGATGGGCACCGCGATCGTTGAGAGCATCCTGCTGCATTATGGTCACGCGGAATTGCTCTCGCGCTTGAGCGATCCGTTCTGGTTCCAAGCTCTTGGCTGCGTCATGGGAATGGACTGGCACTCGTCAGGCATCACGACGTCGGTGCTGGGCGCCTTGAAGCGCGGTCTAAACCCCCGGGCATCTGAGCTAGGGGTGTTCGTTTGCGGAGGGCGGGGTAAACACTCGCGTAATACGCCCGCCGAACTGCGGGCCGTGGCCGGCCGGCAAGGTCTGGATGGCGAAAGTCTGGTGCGCACCAGCCGCTTAACCGCCAAGATCGACAACAACTGCATCGCCGACGGCTTTCAGATTTACCTGCATTCCTTTATCGTGGCGGCGAATGGCGAATGGGCTGTGGTTCAGCAGGGAATGAACCCGTCGTCTGGATTCGCTCGCCGCTATCACTGGCATTCGGCGAAGGTGCGGGATTTCCTGGATGAAACTTATGTGAACCAACCCCATACCGGGATTGTCGGCGAGCCGATGGGGCCAATCATGAACCTGGTGGACACGCAGGCCGCTCCGGCGCAGGACGCGTTGCTGGCCATCGCCCACGGAAGTCCGGATGTCGCGCTGGAGCAGATCCGGCACCTGAAGATGCCGCGGCGCCACGATGTCCGCCCTGAGAATGTGGATCTCAAGAGGCTCGGCGCGGTTCTCGCAGTGGCCTACGATCGCGAGCTGCGTAGCTTCGCCGATTTGCTGCTGGTGGAGAATCTCGGGCCGCGGACGCTTCAAACTCTGGCGATGGTCGCCGAGGTGGTGCACGGAACGCCGATTCGATTTTCAGATCCCGCTCGATATTCGTTCGCACTGGGAGGCAAGGATGGCCATCCTTTTCCAGTGCCGCTTAAGACGTACGACGAAGCGATCGGAGTGCTACGAAGGTCGTTGCACGCCTCGAAGGTAGAGGGTAAGGAAAAGGGGGACGGACTTCGCCGGCTCGATGAGTTCGTTAAGGTTGTCGAAACCCGCACGAACCCGAGCGTCGATTTGGACGAACTGGTAGCGCATGAGGTGGCAATTTCGCCATCTCTCGGCGGGCGAAGCGTGGCTGATGACCGGAGACGTCAGCCACGGCATTCGGATTCAGCCCAGTTGAGTTTATTCTGACCCCGACGGATCCTCTTCCGTTTCAGCCAGATCAGGCTTACCGCCTTCGATTTCGCGATCCTCTTTGGACCATTCGGAAGGAAGATCTTCAATCGGCTTGGGAATATTTCCCTTCTTTACGTCCTGCTTTAATTTTTTGTCAATGGGAGTCATAACTGCAATCTCCTTATCATCTTGTGAGTGCCGGAATTGTGCTGAAGCCGTTGGTCACGGTATTGAATTGGATACCGAGCGTGCTGAGCTGCATTCCAGCCGGCGGATCGAATTCGATGGTTCCTCGCTTACCCGCGGTAAAGGTGTAGTTCGTTGGTAGAACAAACGAAGTGTGGGCCATCGCGCCCATGGCGATGGTGCTCGAAAATACGGGAGTGCCGGCGTCATCTCGAATACTGATACCGATGCTGCCGCTCTGAGAGCTGGTATTCGCTAACGCCACACCCGCCACGAACCCGGCGGTGTTGTCGAACGCCAGCAAGTAGGCGCTGGTGTTACGCTTTTCCAAAGGCGCCAGCGCCTGGTTGTCGATGGTCGCGGTAGTTAAACGGAACGCGGCGAAGCCGTCTATGGCGCCGTTGGAGAGCACTTGCGCCCATCCTGTTTGCACGGACTGCGAATTGGGTCCGGTCGCGACCAGTTCCAAGACCGCTCCTGGATTCACCGTCCGATCGATGGAAGAAGCCAACAGTCCGCTGACTCCCGTTTGGGGGAAGTCAACCGATAGCGTGAGCGGATTGCCGTTGTCATCGAAGAAGTTAATACGTACGGGCGTAGCACTTGGCGAAGAGTTGACAAAGGTGAAGTTAGTCGTCCAGCCGCCCGCCGCGGCGAGATGAGCGATCGATCCCGCGTTTGTGAATCCGGAGATGGAGGCTCCCGCCTGCTCGACCGTAAAGGTCAATCCGGCGATATTGATCGCGCCGGAGCGGGCCAAGCCGGCGTTTGCGCCGACGATGTAAATGGCGGTCCCGTTACCGGTTCCGCCGTTAGTGCCGCTTATGGTCACCCAGGGTACGGTGCTCCCGCTGGTCCAGGTACAGCCCGCGCCCGCAGAGATGCTGATTGTTCCGCTGCCTCCAGCCGCCGCGAAGGCCTGGCCGCCGGGATTAAGTGATATGACGCATCCAGAAGGCGCCGCTTGATTGACGGTAATCGAGATCCCGCCGATCTGAATCGTGGCGTTGCGTGCTGCGCCGGCGTTGGCTGCCGCTACCAGCGTGATGCTGCTGTTGCCTTGCCCGGTTGTAACACCGGAGAGAGTGATCCAACTCGGTAATCCGGATACTGTCCAGGAACAACCCGGATCCGTCTGGATATTGACGACCAGATTCCCGCCTAAGACAGGAGCCTGCAAGGAAGTTGGTGAGACCGAGAAACTGCAGGCGGCGGACGCCTGCGTCAACATGCGGATGCGACCATTCGCCTGATCTGCAATAAAAAGGCTACCAGCGGAGTTCACGGCCACTCCGAGCGGGTAGTTCAACTGGGCACTGGTGGCTGGACCATTGTCGCCGCTGAAACCGGGAATACCGTTTCCTGCGATCGTCGAAATCGTTCCGTTGGAAACTCTGCGGATGCGTTGGTTATTCTCGTCCGCAACGTAGAGGTTGCCTGCGGAATCGACAGCGACGCCGAAGGGATTGTTCAGAAGAGCGCTGGTTGCCGGGCCGCCATCGCCGCTGAATCCCTGTGTTCCGCCTCCGGCCACGGTTGTAATGACGCCATTCGAGATCTTACGGATGCGATTGTTATCTCTGTCGGCGATATATACGCTGCCGGAGGAGTCCACGGCAACTCCGAATGGCGAGTTCAGACGGCCCGCGGAGGCTGCGCCGCCGTCGCCTCCGAAACCCACCACACCGTCGCCTGCCAGAGTAGTAATTATGCCGTTCGAAACTTCGCGGATACGTTGGTTCGCGAGGTCGGCAATGTAGAGGTTGCCGGCGGAATCTACAGCAACGCCGTAGGGGTAGTTTAACTGGGCGCTGGTGGCCATGCCGCCGTCTCCGCTGAAGCCGAAGGTCCCGATACCCGCGACTGTCGAGATCACTCCGTTGGAAACCTTGCGGATACGCTGGTTATTCCGGTCGGCGATGTACAGATTCCCGGCGGAGTCTACTGCGACTCCAACAGGAAAATCGAGCTGGGCGTTGATCGCCAGGCCGCCGTCGCCGCCGAATCCCGCGGTTCCGTTTCCAGCCACGGTAGTGATCACTCCGTTGGAGATTTTACGGATGCGATTATTTTCCCGGTCCGCGATGTAGAGGTTACCGGCGGAATCCACCGCCACTCCGAATGGGACGTTGAACAGGGCTAGATTGGCGGGACCATTGTCGCCGCCGAAATGATAGAACCCGTTTCCGGCCGCAGTGGTGATTACGCCGCTCGAAACCTTGCGGATTCGATTGTTGCTGGCGTCGGCAATGTAGATGTTCCCCGCTGAATCGGCCGCGACGGCCGTGGGGATGTTCAACTGAGCGCTGGTGGCGGGGCCGCTGTCGCCACTGAAACCCTGCGTCCCGACGCCGGCGACCGTGGTGATCACTCCATTCGAGACTTTGCGGATGCGATTGTTGAGCGCGTCGGCGATATACAGGTTTCCGAAAGAATCCACTCCGACACCGACCGGGTTGCGCAGCTGAGCGCTGGTCGCCCCGCCGTTGTCACCGCTGAAGCCCGCCGTTCCGTTACCCGCCACGGTATTGATGACGCCGCCGGTCACTCTGCGGATGCGTTGATTGTCTGCGTCGGCGATGTACAGGTTGCCGGAGGCGTCCACGGCGACCCCCAGCGGGTTGCGCAATTGGGCGCTGGTGGCGGGGCCGGTGTCGCCACTAAAACCGCTCCCGCCGTTTCCGGCCACCGTCGTGATCACGCCGTTGGCGACTTTTCGGACGCGATTGTTCAGCGCATCCGCGATGTACAGATTCGCGAACGAGTCGATTGCGACACTGACGGGCAATCCCAGCTGGGCGGTCAAGGCCGAGCCGTTGTCGCCGCTGAAGCCGGAGGTTCCGTTTCCAGCGAGGGTGGTGATGATTCCGTTGGTGACCTTGCGAATGCGGACGTTACCCGCATCGGCAATGTACAGATTGCCGAATGCGTCCACGGCGACGCCGAGCGGCGTACCTGATGGAGAACCCAATTGGGCCTGCGTTGCCGGACCGTTGTCGCCGCTGAAGCCGACTGTTCCGTTTCCAGCCACCAACGTCAGGGCGCCGGTGGTTGCATCCAGCCGCAGCACGACGCTTTCGCCGGCGAGGAACAGGTTCCCCGAAGGATCCACGGCAACTCCAGTGACTACGCCGATGCTGGCGGTCGGACCCGGTATGTTAATCGGCAGAGCGCCGCCAGCAAGCGTCGATATTGTGTAGGTTTGTCCAAATGAGACCGAAGAGACCAGGACTAAGGCCGTAGCGAGCACGCGCATGTTTCGAAATCTCCCACCCCGAAGAAAGTCAGCAACGGTATAGAGATGGTTGCATGCCCGGTTCGTTACGTAAAGGCTTCAAAACTATGGATTAGGCCGTAGGATTCCTCCGGTCGTCGCCCTAGGCCGGGGTAGTTAGATTGACGCTATCAGAGTAAGTTTCGGACGAAGCGAAGATGCGGCAAAAAACGGGCCGACGCTTTTTTTCATCGAAGTCAATCTTAAAAAACTGAATCGGCAGTATTTTTTTGCCATCTGTATCCCCATGATTCAGCGTCGCCTCATTTCGATTGCAGCTATTTTCTTATCTTTTGCATTTTGGGCGGAGGGGCACGCCATCTTGCTGACCGCGACGCCCGCGATCGGGCAAATGGTTCACGGACCAGATATCGAGGTCAATCTTCGGTTCAACTCAAGAGTGGACGCAAAGAGGTCCACGATTGTTCTAGTTCCGCCGAGCGCTCCTCCCCGGACGATTGTCCTGGGCGAGCAATCTTCGCCAGATTGCCTGAATTCTCAGATACACGGCTTGGAGAGCGGAACTTATATTCTGCAGTGGCAGGTGCTGGCTGTGGACGGCCACATCTCCCGCGGCGAGGTGCCGTTCCGGGTCCAGTAAGATTCGCGTGAAGGTACTTCTCGATATTTTCGGGTATTTGTCCGTATTGCTGCGCGGCCTCCAGCTAACGTTCGAGGCCCTGGCCGTGGGTGGGGTCGTTTTTCTCACCTGCATTGCTCGGGGTGTAGTGGACGACGCGCTGTCCAAGCTCCTTACGCGCTGGCTCATATGGGCGGCAGCGATGCTGGCGGGAGCACAACTCTGCTCGTTGATCCTCAGTTCGTCGATACTCGTCGAGTCGACAGGCCTGCGCATGGAGGACGTCATCGGCGCGGGGTTCTGGATTTCGGGGATGTTGGTGATTTCCGGGGCGGTGTCGCTGGGTATCCTGGCGCGAACCGCGATGGCTAGGATTGCATGTCCCCTGGCCTGCGTCATGATTCTGGCCGGTTCGGTGATGGCCAGCCATTCCGTCGCGCGAGTAGAACACCGCGGCGTGTTGGTGCCTCTGACGCTGGCTCATCACCTGGCGAGTGCGGCCTGGATCGGCGGGCTGCCTTATCTTCTGGTGGCGCTAAGGCATTCCCGGGATACCCGCAGCGCAGGCGAGATCGTGAGCCGTTTCTCCCGCCTGGCCATGGCGTCCGTAGCAGTGCTGGCCGGAGCGGGAGGCGTCCTGGCTTGGATGTACACCGCTTCGATTTCCGCGATCACCGGCACCACCTATGGCGCGATGCTGCTGTCGAAGGTGGTCCTTACGCTTCTCCTGCTAGTCTTCGGCGCGCTGAATTTCAGAATCGTGCGCGCCGTACGAAGCGGCGCCTCGCCGGGACTCCTGCCATTGCGGCGATTCACCGAGGTTGAGGTCGGTATTGGAATGACCGTGCTGCTGGCGGCAGCGTCGCTTACTTCCACCCCTCCGGCCGTCGACGTTCTCGCCGGGCGGGTGACCGCTGAGGAGATCGTTCAGCGCATGGAGCCGCGCTGGCCTCGCATGAAGACCCCGCTGGTGAGCGAGCTTTCTCCTGCTTCGTCCTTCGATCCGGCCCGGTATTCGGGCTCTCCCGCTTCTTTCCTTCCGGGACAATCGGCGCAGCGCAATTCGCCGGCCGACATTGCGTGGTCGGAATACAATCACCACTGGGCGGGGCTGGTCGTGCTGGCGATTGGTATTCTCGCCTTTATCGCCAGGCGGTTCGCGTGGGCTCGCCATTGGCCGCTGACATTCTTTGGGCTGGCGGCATTCCTACTGATTCGAGCGGACGCGGAGAACTGGCCGCTCGGTCCCCGGGGCTTCTGGGAGAGCTTTCAGGTAGCGGAAGTGGCGCAACACCGGCTGTTCGTGATGTTGATCGTCGCCTTTGCCGTTTTCGAGTGGGCGGTGCAGAACGGCCGGCTCACGCCCGGAAAAGCCGGTCTTGTTTTCCCACTGGTGTGCGCTGTGGGCGGTGCACTCTTACTGACGCATTCGCACTCGCTGGGCAACGTCAAAGAGGAGTTTCTGGCGGAATTGAGCCATATCCCCTTGGCGCTGCTGGCGGTGATAGCGGGTTGGTCCCGTTGGCTGGAAATACGGCTTCCCGCGGACTCGGCGCGGCGTTTCCCGGCGATTTGGCCGGTTTGCTTCACATTGATCGGGGCCGTGCTGATTCTCTACCGGGAAAGTTGAACCCGTCGGGGTAGAAAAAGAATGCACCAGGCGCGGTCGGCGTGCATCGTCCTCAGCAAAGGGTCAGCCAAGCGAGGAGCTCGCGAATATGGCCCCGAGACAAGACTAAAGGAGAATTCGACATGAAGAAAGTTCTTTGCCTTTTGACGCTGGTGGCGATGTCCTGCCTGAGCGTCTTCGCCCAAAACCCGAAGTTTGAGCTGTTTGGCGACTATTCCTACATGCAGTTCAACCCCACGGTGAATGGGCTCCAGAGCCGGGCGCTGAACGGCGGGGGCGGTGGATTCCAGTTCAACATGGGCCGGCACTTCGGTCTCAAGGGTGAATTCCAGGGTTACGCAAGCACCCAGTGGACCACCACGGTGACGTCGCCGATCGGAACCCCGAACGGGATTATTCCCGTGGGGACCTACAAAACGAATGCCAACATGTTCACCTACATGTTCGGACCCGTGGTCAAGGTTCCGATGAAGCGACTCGTACCGTTCGGAGAAGTCCTGTTCGGCGGATCCAACACCAACGGATACGGGGACCTGACGGATGCGATCATCGCGGGCGGAGGGACGATTAAAGCGAGCGGAACCCAACATCCCTTCACGATGGCGATCGGCGGCGGAATCGATGTGGCGGCTAACAAGCATCTCACATTCCGGCTAGGCGAATTTGACTACGTACTGACTCGCTATACCAATCCAATCACGGATACCAACAATCAAAACAACTTCCGTTACCTTGGAGGCATCGTTTTGACGTTCGGCGGCGAGTAGTTGATCCGACCGTGAGATGTTGGAGCAGGCTTCACGCTACAACGCGCTTAGGACCCCGCGAGTCTAAAGCCCCCGTTGCAGGCTGGAGCCTGCTCCACCGTCAGACGGTCCGAAAAGACTGAAAAGAAAAATCTTGAATCGGGCTAACCCCGCTGACGTCAAGACTCCCGAAGACGTCCAATAAAGGAAAAACACAATGAAGAGGATCTTGCCAGCGATACTTGGTCTGGCTCTTGCCCCCATGGGGTTGATCGCTCAAACAGCGGTAAAGCGCACGGCCCAGCCGACGGCCCAAAAACCGGCTTTGCTTTCAGATCAGGAGAAGAATCTCCGGACTTACATAGAACTTCTGAGGACCGATGTCCGAAAGCAAAAGACGGAGATCATGGGGGTCGTGATGCAGCTTGATGCGGAGGAGTCCGCGGCGTTCTGGCCGATTTACGTAGCATTTGAAGCGGATTATACGCAGATCGGCGAAGGCATCGTGGCCCTGATCAAGAACTACGCCGAAAACTACGACAACATGACGGAACAGGTCGCCGACCAGCTCGCAACCCGGTTACTGAACCTCGAGCAGCAGCGCAACGATCTAAAGCGGAAATACTACGAGAAATTCAAACTGGCCCTGGATCCGATTACGGCCACCAGATTTCTGCAGGTGGAGAACCAGCTTGAACGGGTTATCGACCTGCAGATCGCATCCGAGCTCCCGGTCATCTCGGGGCCGCCAAGGAGCCAACAATGAAATCCCGAAATCATTCCTGGTTACTCGTGATTTGCGCCGCGGCACAATTGAGCGCCGACACGGTCACTCTTCAAAATGGCCAACGGCTGGAAGGCACGTTTCTTGGGGGCAACGCTCGCCAAATCGATTTTCTGGCGACGTCGGGCCAGTCTTTGAAGATCCAGATCGATACATTGAAGTCCGTGAATTTCACGACTGCTTCTAAGGCAGCGGTGAGCGCACCGGCTGCCCGCCAAGGAGCCTTGATCCCCGCGGAAACCACTTTCCGCGTCCGCACGATCGACGCGATTGACGTGGACGCGACCCAAGCCGGCATGACGTTTCGAGGCTCGCTGGATGATCCCATCATGTCGGGCGGCTCCGTGATTGTGCCGCGCGGCGCGGATGTGACGCTGGTTGCCGCGAAAGTCGCGCAGGGCGGGCGCATCGAGGGAAGCGATCTGATCGAGCTAAAAGTAAACTCTTTGACGGTAAACGGGCGGGCTTCTCCGGTGGTGACCAGTGTCACCGAGACCAAATCGGCGGGCGAGGGCAAGAAGACTACTCGGAAGGCTATTGGAGGCGCCGGGCTGGGCGCCATCATCGGAGGCATTGCCGGCGGCGGCAGCGGCGCGGCCATCGGCGCAGTGGCGGGGGTCGCGGGCGGAATGATCGTAGCTGCTTCGGGACAGCCGAACTTAAAGATTCCCGCCGAGACTCGACTCGAATTCAAGTTGCTTGCGGACTGGAAGGTTCAGTAGCCGCGCTTCGAAAGACGAAAAGGAGAAGAACACATGAAAAAAGCATCCTTATCGGCGGTGGTTCTGGTATCGGCAAACGCCATGTTTGCAGCCGCACCTCTTCCCGCGGAAACCTTCCCTGCCTATGCCGACTCCGACATTTGCGCTCGCCTGATGCTGGGTCCGATCACCGAATCCCGTGTCAGTTGCAGTCAGAGCACGGTCAAGGACGGCGCCAATCCGGTGCTGATCCGGCTCCAGAACAACCTGGTGTTGGACGTCAACAAGCAGAAGATGATCCAGAAGCTAGTGGGCCAGTTCCTGCTGGCGACCGGCGAGGTGAAGGCGAAGAACGGAACCATGAAGCTGGCGGAGGTCAGTCCCATACAGGCGAAGGACATTCCGGCGGGCGATCCGGCTCGGAAACTCATGGACGCGCGCACGTACAAGTCGGATGCCAAGCTTCATGAGAAGATCCGCCATGAGCTGGCGATGATGCCATACATCAGCGAATTCGATTTCATTTCGTTCAGCATGATGGGCTCCGATGTCATCCTTTCCGGTTGGACAGTTCGCGACACGAACCGGAGCGAGGCTTACAATCGCGTGAAGGACATTGAAGGAGTCACAAGCATCGTCAACAACATCGATGTGCTTCCGCTGGGAATAAACGACAACCAAATACGCGCGGGCGCACGTGCCCAGTTGCAGCAATCGCTAAGCCGCTACTTCTGGGGCAGCGGCTCAGATATCAAAATCGTCGTCAAGAACGGCGACATCATCCTGCTCGGGACAGTATCGACCAAGGCGGATTCTGACATCGCCTTCATAAAGTGCAACTCCGTCCGAGGGGCATTCCATGTATTCAACCTTCTGCGAGTCAATCCAGGCAAGGCGGCCGAGAAGCTGGAGCGATCAGGGAGCAAAACACATGTCTAAGAGAGTTCTTAACTTCAATTTCAAACGGGCGAGCGTGGTTGTAGTTGTGCTCCTTGTCACAATGGCGGGCTGCTCCCGGGCGTCCAGGCCAACGGTGAAGAAGATTCCAGCCAACGCCGAGTTCTCAGGATTCTTCAAGAGCTACACAAACCTCAAACCCGTTGAGGGCATGGATGGAGCGCTGGGCTATGCCGCGACCGACGCGCAGAAAAACCTTCACAAGTACATCGCCTGCGTGATCGATCCGGTTGAGGTATACCTTGCCAGCAACGCTGACGATGCCAAGCTTACGGACACCGCACGTTCCGCAGCCACCGAGTATTTCCGCGCGGCTCTGGTGAAGGCTGTCTCCAGCGCCTATCCCGTAGTGGATCAGGCGGGGCCGCTGGTGCTTCGGCTTCGTCCCGCTTTGGTCGGTGTGGACTTCGGTGGAGAAGCGGACACCGTGAACATCGGTAAAGTCCGGGTGGAGATGGAACTGGTCGACTCCGTGACCGGTGAGCAGATTGCGGCGCTGGTGGACAAGCAAAGCCTCGGCGGCGAGGCTGATATCGGCTCCGGTAATCCGGCGCAGCAGGAAAAATGGGCCGCCGCTCGCGAGGCTTTCGACGGGTGGGCAGGCAGAGTTCGCGATTTTCTGAATGCGTCGAACGAACTGTCGGCGGAGGATGCAGACAAAGCCGACAAGGCCTACCAGCCCTATGGCGAGTCAGCGGTCGCCGCCAGGTAGCTGAGCTCAGCTGGCGACGGATGTGGCATTCCTCCGCGTGCTTCTCCTGTCCTGCTTGGCGGCCGGCCTGACCGCGCAGGAATTGCAGCCACGCGCTTACCTTCCGGCCCCCGTGGGTCTCAACTACTTTGGCATCAGCTACAGCAATAATAGAGGCGGCTTACTGTTCGATCCGAGCCTGCCGGTGGACGACGCGAGCGTCAATGCCAATATCGCCACCGTCGCTTTCGGGCAAACTCTTGGAGTACTAGGGCGGACTACGCAGATCCTGGCGCTCTTCCCGTACGTGAGGGCCAACCTGGAAGGCCGCGTCGCCGGAACCCAAACGGATGCTTACCGAAGCGGTCTGGGAGATGCGACGTTCCGGTACAGCATGAACCTCTATGGAGCGCCCGCCATGAACCTTAAAGAGTTCGCGGGCTACCGCCAAAAGACCGTGGTCGGCGCCAGTGTCACTGTGACCGCTCCCACAGGTCAATACGACCCGGTCCGTCTTGTTAACATCGGCACGAACCGCTGGGGAGTCAAGCCCGAGATCGGCGTGTCCCGCGCCGTGGGGAAGTGGACGCTGGAGGGGGCTGCCGGCGCCTGGCTGTACACGGGAAACAATCAGTTCAACGGAACGTCGTTGCGCACACAGGAACCGATTGGAAGCCTACAGGGCCACGTTGTCCGAGTGCTGCCCCATCGAACGTGGCTGGCAGGTGACTTGACGTTTTATACCGGTGGCCGAAGCCAAGTGAATGGACGGGACAATTCGGACTACCTGGGAAATTCCAGATTGGGAGCCAGCTTTGGGATTGTCCTCAACCGCCGCCAGTCCCTCAAGATCTCCTACTTCAAGGGCGCCGTCACGCGACTAGGCGGAGACATCAGCTCGATCGGCGTTTCATACAATGTCATCTGGCTGAGGGGGCGCTAGGCGCGTTAGGTCGGATCAACTTCGCGAGTCGCGGCTATTTAGAGCTGGTCGCCGGCAGACGAAGAAAGCAGAGACCTTATTCGGTTGACTACCGCGTCCGGAGATCCGACGGGGACACGGCTGGCCAGCGAGGACGGGAAATCCTCGTTTCGTGAAAAAGCCGCACCAAATCGGCGAGTTAGTGCGCGCCTCGCGGGAGATGATGGCACTGTCTGCTTTTACTTGCGGTCGTAAAACGGAAATCTTATTCTTGAGGCCGACCCCTAAGCGGGGCCGGCCTCGTCCACTCGATCTGACTTACGAACGGCGCAATGTGCGAAGACCGAGACCAACGCCGGTGAACAGCAAGCCGAGGACGCCGACAAGGGGGAATGGACTGCCTGTTGTCGGCAGCTTGGCTGGAATCGCCGCCGGGTGGACCGGAGCAGGGGTCGGCGCCTGAGCCGCTGCGACCTGGACCGGAGCGGGGGCTGGAGGAGGAACTGCCGCCACTGGGGCCGGTGCTGCTCTCGTGACTGGAGCAGGGGCTGGAGGTGCGGCCTGAGCTACAACCTGCTTGGGTCGCGGAGCGCTTCCAATCACTACGGTGTTGCTGGCTACCTCCGTTCGAGGCTCTGCCACGATTTTCTCCACCGTAATCTTCATCCCTTTTTTCAGGTCGTTGACGGTGGCCTCACGGTCGTTGATTCTGAATTTGAAGTCGGACTTTGCCTTGTACATCTTGTTCGTACCGTCCGGCAAGGTCAGGATCACGTTGGATCCATTCACAAACCACACGGTGGCAGTTCCGTTGGTAGTCGTTCGCTCCGTAATCGGGGTGGTGATGGTCGTAACTGTGGCGTTCAGGGATGTGCCCGGTTTCAGATCGTGAACGGTCAATTCTTTGCCATCGATCACGAACTTCCTGGACTCCGGAACGGTGAAGGTACGCATTTCACCGGTTGACAGATTAACTACGAGAGTATTCCCCTGGACGTATGTGACCACGCCGGAAAGTTTTTCAGTGCTTACTGTAGCATCGCCTTGGATAACTTCCTTGGTCGTCGTCTGAGCCGAGGCGGTCGCAGCGACAAACGTAAAAACCGCCGAGGCTGCGTATAATCCTTTGAGGATTCTGCGATTGGTTGTGTGGGTCATATTCTTTCTCCTTCTTCGATTGGTTGTTTTGGGTCGTTCTGCAACTTCTGAATTGAAACTTGCCGGGATAGCATCGCGTGTACGATGAAGCGCTTCGGGGCGTCACCCAGGAAATAGAAGGGGTAGCAGGTGACGAGGGTGAGTGAAGGGACGGCGCCTGGCCGCAGGACGCCGACATTTTCGGGGTCGACGATTTCAACACGGCTGACGGCGTAGGAGCTCACCAGGCCAGGCGTCACGAGCTCCACCGCATCGCCCAAACGAATGTCCTTGAGTCCGCGGAAGAACCCATCCCTATGTGCCGCGATTCCGATGTTGCCGTTGTTCGAAGCTCCGGGCCGGGCTGTCCCGGTTATCCAACCGGCGCCACGGTTGAGAACCAGATCGCCGGTCCCCTCAAACACGGGCACACGAATCCGAAGCCTGTCGAGACGGAGAACGGCCAGAGGCGAGGCTATCGCTATTGGGAGGCTCATACGGAAATCGCGAATTCGATGGTCTGACCAGAGATGCACATCGATGGCTTCAGCGGCTTGCGTTTCGATATCCGGCGCCGCGGCCTTTTGACCGAGCGCGGCCTGCGCGCGATCGAACTGCACCAGTGCGATACGGGAAACTATTGAGCGGTAGAGGAAGGCGGCCGCAAACACGATCAGCAGTAGTACGCCAGTCGCCAGCAGCAGACCTTCCAGGATTCGATGGAGTTTGTTTCGCATTTTGCGCTCACTTCCCTAGCCGTGACGCAAGGTTAGTCCGCGTATAATAACGCTGCTTCGCCATGCCGTTCATGATGTAACTCGCTCGCGGCCGATTCAAATAATTCACCGATCGTCCGCGATATAAAAAACAAGTCCTCCGGGTTCTCCCAGCCATCAAACCGGTAGTTTTCACAAAACGCTGTTCCACGCTGACCTCCATGGCTCACAATATTCGTCTGCCGGCGTTCCTGGTCTTTTCGGGAGTAGTGTGGGCACAGGATGTTACGCAGCTGTTGCCATCCCTGGACCCTGTGAATCTCACACCCATCGAGGTTGTGCCGGTTCCGATCGCCACCTCAACTCCCAAGAACATCGAGCCCCCGGGCGTACGGTGGGGATCCCTCTTCAGCCAGTCATTGCGGTTTCTCGCGATCGAGCACGCCTTCCGATATGCCACAGAAGCAGGGACGCGACATCCGGGTCTGCCCTTCTTTCGGGGCTACATCGATTCAGTCGGAGCATTGCATGGCTGGGCGGACGGCGATCCGTTTTATGTCAACTATGTCGGCCACCCCATGCAAGGCGCCGTTGCCGGCTATTTATGGACTCTGAATGACACTCGCTTTCGATTCGTGGAATTCGGACGGAATCCTGAGTATTGGAAGAGCCGGATCCGAGCCGGGGCATTCGCCTGGGCCTATAGCGTACAGCTTGAGATTGGCCCGATCAGCGAGGCGTCGATCGGGAATGTGCAGGCATCGTTTCCTCAACAGGGATTGGTGGATCATGTGGTCACGCCCGCTATCGGTCTGGGCTGGATGATCGCCGAGGATGCTTTGGACCAGTATCTGGTTCGGTTCGTGGAACGAAAAACTCAAAATCGATACTTACGAGCGTTGGTCCGCGGCGGTGCAAACCCGAGCCGAAGCTTCGCGAACGCCATCAGCGGGCAGTGGCCCTGGGCCCGACCACGCGATGAGCACTCCGAATCGATGGGCGCACTGGTCAGCGCTCCGCTCAAAAAGGTGCAAGATCAGGAGCTGCCGCGAGGCGTAGCGCCGTTCGAGTTTGTCGCCAATGCGTATGCCTTCGCCGCTCCCAGTGGAACGTGCGCGGGTGGTGGCGCTTCGGCAGCGTTTCGGGTTAGCACAGAATGGCAAATGGTCCTGGATGTCAACGGCTGCAAGATGACGGGACTCGAGAAGAACCTCACTGGAGATTCGCTCACCTACATGGCGGGAACGCGCTGGACGCCCTCCGCTTCCAGACGTCTGGTTCCGTATGCACAGGTGCTGCTGGGCGGAAATAAGTTGACTCAGGAATTGATGCTTCCGGAGAAGAAGCAGGCCCTTGAACAGCTGGTCAAAGATGCCGACTCAAAGGTCCTGGACCATGGACAGTACACGCGGGAGTTCGAGCTTGACGGGTTCGCCATGTCGGCAGGCGTCGGACTGGATATGCGTTTGAACCGAGCACTCGCCATCCGGCTGGTCGGACTCGATTACATGCACTCCTGGGTCACAAACTTGAATGGTTATGCTCCAAACGGCCTTCAGTTCAAGACGGGCGTGGTGTTGAGAATGGGCACCTGGTAGGACCTTCCAGACTGCCTGAAAAGGGCATAGCCACGGGCCCTGATCGGGCACAAGATCCTTAGATTGCATCCGCCGTCTTCTGGGACTTGCCGTAGAGGTAGCCATCGACGGATTAAAAATCAGGATTTGGGAAGGATACTTATGGCAACTTATTCAATCACTGCGTGGGCGGCAACCCAATCTCGGTTCAGCACCACTGAGAACTTCGATGCGGCATCCGAGCCGATCACCCAAACCGACGACGCCCTCGTCGATTTAGTGAAGAGGGGCGATACTGGCGCGTTCGCTCAGTTGATCGAGCGGTACCAGCGATTCTGCTTGACCAAGGCGTACTCGATTCTGCGAAATCGTGGCGACGCCGAAGATGAAGTGCAGAGTGCATGGGTCCAGGCATGGACGCATCTCGACTCCTATCACGGACACGGATCGTTCGGCGCCTGGCTCCGCCGCATCGTATCGAACCGCTGCCTGATGCGTCTTCGCAAGTTTAAGCTTGCCAAAATGACATCCGTAGACGAGGTCCACGATTCGGAAGGTTCTTTCCGGTTAGAGGTGATCGATCAACGGGCTCAGCCCGAGCAGGCGGTGGGAGACGACGAGGTCTTACTTCTGCTGAACAAGGAAATCCACGGCGTTCCTCCTCTGCTCCGGACAGTTTTGGTCAAGCGAGATCTGCAGCAACTCGACATGCGGGACATCGCCGCGGATTTGGGGATCACCGTACCTGCTGCCAAATCCAGATTAATGCGCGCCCGGTTTGAACTGAAGAAGCGGTTGGAGAAGCACCAGGGCGAGAGAGGCTGTGGCACTCTGTTTCAGAAACCGAGTGCACCCCGCATAGCATTTGTGCGGGCTTCCTGATCAAACTCATGGCGATTGGGGACGACCAAGCAGCGAAGAAGACAGGGACTGAGGAGTCGTTGTGAAACATGCTGCCCAACTCAGGAAAGAAGCAGAGAGCATTCCGGAACTCTCCGTGCTCGGCGGTCCACTGCAGCGACTGGGACGCCGGTTAGGCTTGGTCCGGGGAGAAACCAACACCACCAGACTGGGCGTTGCGCTCGGTGGATTGACCTGGGCAGTGCTGGTTTTGCTGGCCCTTGGCCAAGGATTCGGAACCAGGATCCTTTCGCTGAACGGGATCGGGGTTCATGTCCGTTTACTCGTGGCTATCCCCCTATTCTTCGTGTGCGAGACGTGGGTCGGTCCCCGAATCGCGGACTTTGCCCGCTCCATCGTCCGTTCCGGTCTCGTGCCCGAGGCCTCGTTGCCGGTCTTCGCATCCCACATACGCCGGATCACCCGAATGGCAGATTCCTGGCTGGCCGAGGTCATTGCTCTGGTCGTGGCGATAGGGCTACCGCTGATCGAAACGGTTACGGATCTGCCGGGTAAGACGGGGAGTTGGGCGTCCATCCTCCATGCGACCGGGGGCCGGATTAACTGGATGAATGGTTGGTATCTAGCGTTCTGTCTTCCGCTGTTTAGATTTCTCGTCTTGCGCTGGCTCTGGAGGCTGGGTCTGTGGTGGTACTTCCTTTGGCGCCTGCGAGGACTCGAACTCCGCCTGATCCCGACTCACTCAGATGGAGTCGCGGGGCTTGGATACATCGAGATCGTCCAAGAGGAGTTCGCTCCCTTGGTTGTGGCAATTTCAGCGGTATATTCCGCACAATTTGCGGAAGCCGTTTCCTCGGGAACGATGCCGTTTGAGACCTTGTACTCTTTGGTTCTTTTAGTGATGCTGGCGACGGCGATACTGTTCGTAGGCCCACTTTTTCTGTTCTCCGCGAAGCTTTGGATCTGCCGTCAGACCGGGATGAAAGAGTACATGGGCATGGCTGCGCGCTATGTGAATGCTTTTGACAGAAAGTGGATCCGCGATGACAAAGAGTCAGACGAATCCTTGTTGGGCACGGCGGATTTGCAGTCGCTGGCCGACCTGACCAACAGCCTCAATGTTGTGCGCGGGATGCGGCTGATCCCCGCTGAGCAACGGCTCTTCGTGGTGCTCGGGATCGACGTGATCGTTCCGATGCTGCCCCTGCTTCTCCTGAAGTTTCCGGTCGGCCAACTGGCGGCGCGACTATTTCAGATGCTCACCGGTTTGTAGCACCTTTTGAGTCCGCTCTGACGTACGAAACCGCAAACATTTTAAATGGGAATACCCGAATCTCGATCAAGTACCCAGGACTCCGTTGAGGAGCGTCGCGGGGAGGGTCTGGATGTTCGACATCTACGTGATCGAAAAGGACGCTCTCATGGTTGGCCGGCTCACGGGCGTTCTGGACGCCAAGACGGCCGAAAAACTCGTCGACTTTATTGAAGCCAAGGAGGTGGTGACGGAGACGGGTTTTAACCGGTTCTGTGACCTGTCCCAAGTGGCGGGAATTCATCTCTCCTCTGACGATATTCAACAACTCGCAGTTCGACGCCGCGGCTTCAACCCGAATGATATCCGCGTCAAGTCCGCTTTTTTTGCGACGGAGCCCCTGGCCTTCGGGATCTCACGCATGTACGAACAAATGCTGAATTCGCCGCGGATCGAAGTACGAGTCTGGGGTGATCTGAAAGCAGCGGCGGAATGGCTCGGAGTTGAACTCAACAGCCTGAAGCTTTGATCCCCATGGTTACTGAAGCAGGCGGCATTTTTGTGGGCTACATCGGCCCTTGCGTCGATATCGATGACGTCAAAACCACGCAACTGGAGGATCTTGCGAAACAGAAGCTGGAGACCATAGGAGCGCTAGCCGGCGGCATCGCCATGACTTCAACAGGCTCTTGGGGTGGAGGCATGTTCTTTACAACCAAAGTCTCAGGCACCCACGGCCAGGGACTCTTCGTTGTAAAGCGAATCGTGCAAAGCCTCCACGGGGCCGTCCGGCTTAAGAGCGCGCCGGGCAAGGGCACAACCTTTCGGCTATTGCTGCCGGCAGAACATGAAATGGCCCAACCGACCCATAACACCATCTCGCGCGCCGGCGAGGAGGCGCTGACATCCCAAGAAGCGACGGTCTTAGTGGTAGATGACGAAGAGTTATTGCGGCAAGCCGTGTCGAAGATGCTGCGAAAGAAAGGCTTGTTCGTGATTGAGGCGAGCGACGGATTCGGGGCTCTGGATGTGATTCGACGGATGTCCGTGATCGTAACCAGCGCGAAACCCAAAGAGATGGCCGCCGCATGCTTGTCGGAGAATATCGAGCGCTTTCTGCGGAAGCCCTTTCGATTGGGCGATCTTCTGGGTACGATTCGGGAAGTCTTGCCATCCTGCGGCGGAAAATATTTTGCGCCTACTGAGCGGGTTCCGCGTCCCCCTTTCAGATGCATCTGGTTGGCTACATGCTTGGATGTTGCCTGGCGATCCCGTCTGTGTTCGCACAGAAGGTAACCATCGACTTTGACAAGGCCGCCGATTTCTCCCACATCCGGACTTACGAATGGCGCGTCCATCCTGTCTTCGAGAAAAACGCGGAGCTACAAGAGCAGTACTCAACCGGTATTCAGTTGGTGCACGATGCGGGTAATCGCCAACTGGTGAAGAGAGGACTTCGGCCGGCCGACGGTCCACCCGACGTTTTCGTGACGTTTTTCCTGTCTGCTGAATCGAACCAAAAGCTTCGAACCATCATCGAGTCTGTGCCGGGGGCATGGTATGGATGGTATGGCCAACCAACGTGGACCCGAACCGAAGTCGATTACTACACTACCGGCATGCTGGTGCTGGATATTGTAGATGCCGCGACCTCCAAACTGATCTGGCGTGCGTATTGTACCGACACCATCCGAGATATGAGCAATCGCCATGAGAACATCAACTCCGCTGTGAGGAAAGCCCTTGACCGTTTTCCGCCGAAGAACAAATGACGCAACGGCTCGGAGCCGCGTACTCCTGGGCTTCGTGATTCCATCATTCGCCTTGGCTTTGCAAGTGCAGGCTGCCGGGCCGGTGGTCGTGTTGATCGGGGTCCCCGGATCGGGCAGAACCGCACAGGCGGCGACGCTCAAGAACGAACGGGGCATGACCATGATTTCAGCGGACGACCTGATTACGCGCAATCCGCAGGCGTTCGCGAAGTCCAGAAAGTCAGCGATTCCGGGCTTCGACGCACGCATGGATCCGGCGGTGAATGGATTGGTGGAAGCGGCTCTGACCTCGGCCGATCTATCGAAGGGATTGGTCCTGGTCGGTTACCCTTCTTCAAAAGCGCAAGGCGACTACCTGGTCTCCCTACGGGAAAAGCTCAGCCTGCCGAAGGCGCTGGTGATCCGCCTGGTTGTACCCGACGATGTGGCGCGGAAACAGCTCAAGAGGGAGAAAGCTCTGGATGTCGAGCAGAAGCTCCTCAACTACCATCGGGAACTGGACTTTGCGCGGGACTACTTTCCGCAAGCCGATATTCGCGACATCAATGGGAACAGGAAGCCCGGTGAGGTCGCAGACGACATCCGCAAGTTGTTGCCCAAATAACCGGCCGTCACTGACCGATCTTCACTCCGATGATGTCGCCGGAGACGAAAGTGATGAAGGCGGCGCTTGCTACTTCTTTTTCAAGGGATATTTTTTGAAGATGTCTTGAGCAGCCTTGTCGAGCTTCGCTCGGATCTGATCGGGCTCCAGCGTGCCTGTGGGCAGGCTGTTGGTAACCATCGCGGCCCAAGCGGACTTCTTCGTCCGCCGATCGACCAGATTGAGGAGAAGCGTGCCTTCGCGATTGTACCGGCCCACTGTGGCAATCGGTGTTCCGTAGAGCATATACGGATCAATGGAATAGATCATCGCCTCAAGTTGCGGCACCGATTGCGTAAACACCCAGGCCTGAATTTGAAGATCGGCTCCGTCGGCAACCTCCGTCAACCCGACGCCCGAGAGCTGCTGTCCGACTACCTCTTTCAGAATCGGATTTGCAGGGTGATTCTCCTCGAGTCCCAGCTTCGTCAGCACGCGCGGCGGAAACCACTGATACGTCTTGTACTGGGCTAGATCCTTCCCGCCTTGGGTTTTCACTTTACCCGCTTGGAGTGGCGGCATCAGGAACGCTGAAATCGGCAGAGTCAGGAAGATGATGCGACAGATCATTCTCATAGAGCGGCCCTGCAAAAAGGACTCGCCGGCCACTGCAGCGACTCAATTTCTTTTTGGAACAAGCCGCACGGAATATTGTGAGTCGAATCAACAGTCCGGTTCATTATGTCCGTTAGCAATCCCGTGAATCGTGAACAAGTACGTCATTGGTGAAGGCGGCCATGCAGGGAGAGGAAGCGTACATCCGTGGACGAAATGGTGAAGCGATTCTTCGAAAACCTGGTGGGCCGGATGCACGGGCCGATGAATTTCCGTTTGCTTTTCCAGCCGCTCACGGCGGTCATCTTTGCCATTCGGGACGGAGGAAGGGATGGACGGGACGGACGGCTGCCCTATTTCTGGGCTCTCTTCACCGAGCGGGGACACCGGCTTGACCTGCTACGGCATGGCTGGAAGTCCGTCGGTAAGGTTTTCGTCATCGCGCTTATCCTGGACGCCGTCTACCAATTCATTACGGTTCGGTGGTTCTACCCGGGCGAGGCAGCGGTGACAGCATTTATTCTCGCGATTATCCCCTACTTGCTGCTACGGGGTCTCGTAAACCGCCTCACAAGTAAACGGTAGGGCAGATGAACGAAGCGGCTTCCAATCAAGCGTCCGATCCGATCCCGGGAAAGTCCGATAGCACGCAGCTAGCGATGGATCGAACATTTCTTGCTAGCGAGCGCACGCTTATGGCCTGGATCCGTACGACGCTTTCCATGATCAGCTTCGGGTTTACGATCGGTAAGCTTGGGAAGGTTTTGGAGGAAGTCGAATATAAGGGACTTCTCGGTAACATCCGGACAGTGAGCACCCAAACCCTCGCGTTCGCCCTGGTGATACTCGGGACCGCAGCGCTATTAGGGGCTGCTTTGCAGCACTGGCGCCGGGTGCGCGACCTGCGTGCCATGGGTTTGCCCGGCAAGTTCAGTATTACGTTCATTGTGGCGCTATTGCTGGCCGCGGTGGGTGGTTTTGCCCTGACTTCGATGGTGATGGCGTTATGAACACTGGGCGCAGGCGAGGCTGAATAAAAAGATGCACTTGACTCCATAGCTGCATGGTCACCACGAGAAGAAATGTCACAGCTGATGTGTTGGGGGTCCGAAGTCTTTCGGAATCCCTACTCGACGGTCACCTCAACCTTGTACACACCAGTCCGCTCATAGCCGTTCGGGTTCCAGATGATCGAGCCATCCAGCACCCCGGTTTTGGCGGCTAGAGTTTGAAGCTGAAATTCAAGCCGAGCGAGCTACCCTGGAAACGATCCACCGCGGAGAATTCGTGAAACCAACTGAAGTTCAAGCCCATATTCCTCTTCACGGAAGTCACGCCGACTTGCAGTCCTACCGCATGCACATGGTCGTGCAGTCCAGGATTGGTTGCAGCGACGCCGCTGTCATCGGAAACCTGAAAAGTGCTGTAACCCGTGGGACCAGCTTCGAGCAGGAGAGACTCATCCTTTTTGAGCGGGACGTATTCGCTTACACCCCAACTCCATGTGAGGTTCTGGCCCGGCGTGATATCGACATTCCTTTTCTTTCGATGGATTTCCCAAGTGAGTACGTTCTCGATGGCGAGCCGCTGATCGGACCAGGGATAGATGTACACAGCTCCCTGGTTCTGATTCGTCCAGAAGCCATAGCCAGTGTTATCGGCCGCTTCGGTGTATACAGGTCCGATAACCGGCACTGTAACGGTTGCTGATTTGAATTTCCCGGTGGGGATGTAAAAACCGTACCCATAAGAAACGTCGTAGTGCTTGCCATTCCAATCCAGCCAGAGCGGTTGAACAAATGTGTCCGAGATGTTGAATTGTCCAGTGCTGGCGCTTTGTCCGGTCCGGCCTTCAAACGCGAGCTTCGCGCTGATATTGCCGTTCGAAAAAGAGGGGTTTACCGTTACGCCGATTTTCGCCCCCAGCACTTTCTTGTGGGCGACCCATAAAAAGAAGGGACTCGGCGCATAGACATTAACATCCACGTTGAGATTTAGCGTGGCGGTCGCGCCGTTGCGGCCCGTGATCGTAATAGAGTTGATCTGGTTGCCGTTGGCGTCGTTGGCTCGTGTGGTCCGATAGCCATAGTTATAGATCCCTACGTAGAAACCGGGATCCGGAAGGGCAAAGTCGCGAATATTGTAGGCGCCAGGTGCAAAGTGGCCGAGTTCGCCGGCGCGGGCTGGGGCTGAGGTGATCGCGCTCAGAACGGCCATACATCCGAGTGCGAGCGTTCCTTGTTTCAGTCTCACGGCTCGTCATCCGTGACGTCCCAAGTCTTGTCGGGGTTGTAGAGATCCATGCTCTTGACGATATTGAGCGAATCAGGCCCCAGATCCTTCTCATATACGATCCCGTCGTAGCTGATCATGAACGTCTTTACGCCGGTGACCCGATATTCGGCCGGTACCGCGACGAA
>Ga0207674_10001188_pt1 | contig 33871 bp, 26 predicted proteins | sample KBSCornC72_FD_184303 | JGI IMG/M metagenome (GOLD analysis project Ga0207674, IMG submission 184303) | Corn rhizosphere microbial communities from Kellogg Biological Station, Michigan, USA - KBS Corn C7-2 (SPAdes) (version 2) | ecosystem: Host-associated > Plants > Roots > Rhizosphere > Soil ...
TCGGTGGAAAATTGCGACAGGAAATCGGGATTCTGTGCCAGTCCTGCTTCCGGAATATCGTCCCACGCAGCGACGTAATAGTCTCCTGGAGCCAGGCCGGAAATCTTGAAGCTGCCGTTCTGATCGGTGTTCGCGCTCTTGATTCCGTTCGTGGAATTACTGCGGTCTGGAACCTTGGGCCACAGCGTCACAGGAACGCCTTGCACCGGTTCGTTCTTGTCATTCAGCACGACACCCGTGATGTCGCCTGCTTTGGGGGATAGAACCACTTCCAACTGTCCGCCGCCGCCGGACGTCAAATCCAGTGGAGCGCGCGTCACATCCTGTCCGCCGAAGCGCATCGATTTCACAAAGCTGCCCTGCGGCAGGCCGCCGACCGTGACGAAATATTTCCCAGGAGTCACGCCTTTCACCAGAAAAGTTCCATCCTGGTTGAAGGGGGCGTTGGGGGCGCTCACGCTGATGCCTTCGCTAGTAGCCAAGCGGACACTCTTGGCGCCTGGCCCAGGCAGTGGAGGAAGTCCCGCCGGCCCCTGCGGTTGAGAAGACTGTGGCGGCGGCTGCAGCCAGTCTTTCAGATCGCCATCTTCCATCCGTATCGTTCCCGTGATCTCGGCCCCGCCGGTTAACTGCAACACTGCGTCCGTGACATTGGCATCACTGACAGTCACTTCCATGCGGCCCGTCGCGGAGCTTTCTACTCCTGCTGGCCCGGCCGCCATGCGAAGCATCATCAATCCAGCGCCACTGCCGCTCGAAATCGTCAGCGTTGCGCCGGCCGAGCCCTGGATCACATGCGTTCCCGGCAGAAGATTGCGGATTTCGAAGCTCCCGTCGTTGGACGAGCGCGTCATGTTCGACAGCGTCGCCGGACCGACGCTGGTGGCCTCCGGAGGCACCACCAGCACATATGCGCTTACGGCCGGCCCGCCAATGGTCGTATCGACGGCCTTTCCGCGAATCGAGTAGGTTTTTTCCCGGCGCAAGCGAAGATCGATTCCGCGGATTTCGCCGCCGGCTCCCACGTCTACGGGCGCAGCGTTCTTGGCGTCCAGCGCATTGGGATAAAACGTGGTCACGTCAGTCGCTTTCGGTGCAGCCGCAGCTCTTCCGGGCTGTTCTTGCACAGGACCGATCAGGCCGTTTCCACCACGGGGGTCCGCGCTGATGTAGTAGCGCCCCGGAGAAAGATTACCAATGCGAAAGTTTCCTTGATCGTCGGTAACTGTTCCGCCCGGACCGCCGGGACCAATAGGACCGCCCCGGCCACCTGCAGGCGGTCCACCTCCTGGCGTCAGGGTGCGTCGTCCATTGGTGTAGCCGTAGCGGAAGACGCTCACGCCGATATTCGCAACCGGATCGCCGTCCTGATCCATGACGCGCCCAGCGATCACGGCTTGCGGCGTCATCTGAATAGCGACGTCTTTCAGTTCGTTGCCGGCTTCCAACACCAGCTGGGTGCCGGGGCTGGTATCCGAACGTGCTCCATAGCGCTGCGTGACAAAGCCGGTCTTCTCCGAAGTCAGCATATAGCGGCCGGCAGCGACATTCTCGAACACGAACTTTCCAGCTTCATCGCTCGATTCCGAATATGTGGAAGGAATCTGGTTGGCCTGCGCGCCCATCGGAGGAAGTCCTGCGAATTGTGGCCCGAAGGCTGGCTGTAGGCGCACAGTAGCCTTGCGCACCACCTCGCCATTCAGGCTGACGACCCGGCCTTCGATACGAATCTTCTTCTTTTCGGTATCCGCAGCGGCGCCGTTTGGGCTCGACTGCGCTAGAACCAGGGCACTTACGATAAATGCAGGCAGAAGTTTCCGCATACCCCTCCTAACATCTTTCCGGATTTTCCAGGATTTGGTTCCCGAAAATCCCGGCAGAACGACCTGTGTGGATTTTACAAGTTTTTTACAACCTCGATACGACCTACCATAGCCTTCCTCCTTAGGATGGGCTTGTATGAGCGCCCAAGCAATCGCAGTTTTAAGCTTTCCCATCCAGATTTCGGAGCAATTTGACTGGAAAAACCTGACCGACGAAGAACTGGTGGTCATTTACCGTGAGACCGGGGGCGTGCGCGCCCGGGAGGATGCAGCCGCCGAACTATTCCAGCGGCACCAGGCTCGAGTCGCCCGCTGGTGCTACCGGTTTACCCGCGACCGGGAGTCGGCCGCCGACCTGGCGCAGGAGATTCTGCTACGCGCGTTTCGCAACGTGAATAACTACCGGGGAGAATGCCGCTTTTCCACGTGGCTGTACGTCATCGCACGTAATCTGTGCATGAGTGCGATCCAGAAGCGATCCAATGAGCCGGTATGGGTTGCCAAAACCACAGCAGCGGAGCTGCCCGACAGAGCCACCATCGACGTCCACACAGAGATCGAGACCGAGGAAACGCGGCGCAAGAGCTGGCGCTTCATCCTGGATACTCTGGATCAGACCGAAGCCCGCGTCATGCTGCTGCACTATGGGCAGGAGATGCCGTTGAATGCAGTCAGCCGCAAGCTGGGCCTGACCAACAAGAGCGGCGCCAAGGCCTACGTGGTAAGCGCGCGGCGTAAACTGAACGCAGCGTTGCGAAAAACCGCGTAAGAGCGGCCACTCGCTGTCGCTCGTGGTTCAGTGCCGCTTAACTGAACCGCGAACGTCAGTGAACGGCCTAAACCGGCAGGCGCAGCACGAATCGCGCACCGTCTTCCTTGCAATCCGACCACAGGTCGCCGCCGTGTGAAACGACAGTCTTCCGCGAAAGCGCCAGACCTAACCCGATGCCGTTCTTCTTGCCTGCTGTTACAAACGGCTCGAAGAGCTGATCGGCAATCGCCGAAGGTATACCGGGACCATCGTCCTCGACGCTCACCACGATTTCGCCATCGCGCCGATCGGAGCTGATGCGGACCGATCCGCCGTTCGGCATGGCTTCAATCGCATTGCTCAGCAAATTCTGGAACACACGTTCCATGGGCGAACGATCCAACGGCAATTCCACATCTTCTTCGACATCGATGCGGACGGAGACGCCCCGTGACTCAGCCGTTGCGGCCAGCGGCTCGTAGGCTGCGGTGATCACTTCATGCAATCGGCACACTTCGCGTGCATGGGCGCGCCCCTGGGTGACGTCGGCCAGTTCCTGCAAAAGGTTCTGCACCTGGCGCGACGCCTTATAGATGTTCGCCGCCAGTCGCTCGACCTGAGGGCCGGAGAGCTTACCATCCACCAGCATTTCGGCACCGCCATAAATCGCCGCCAGCGGATTACGAAGATCGTGAATGATGGATGTGGACAGACGTCCGATGGTGGCGATGCGCTCCTGACGGATCAGGTCCTCGCGGGCTTTCGTGAGGGAAGCGCCCATGCTATTGAAGGATTCCGCCAGCCGCGCGATCTCGCCGCTGCCCTGCACCGGAACACGGACGTTGTAATTGCCTTTAGCGATCTCCGCTGCAGCGCGGTCCAGCCCGGCCACCGGTTCCAGCAACCGGCGAGCCAGCAGGTACGTCACTCCGATTCCCGCGAGTACGGTGCCCAGCCACAATACGGCCAGCCTGGATCGCACCGCGGTGATCTGGTCCAGCGCTCCCTTGAACGAGCGCAGAATACGCAACTCGCCCACCGGATTTCCATCCACGTCAGTCAAGGGCGAGCTGAACTGGAGATAGTCCGAACCGAGTAACTGGATCTGGCGTTCCGGATAAGTTCCGGCCTCCGCAAGAGCGTGTTCAGCCGCTGGGTCGAGCGTGGACGCCGCGACGGGTCCGTGGTCCAAAGAGCGGGCAAGGAAGACGAAATCACTTCCACCAGTGGCGTCCTTGAGTTCTTGAGCGAGCTTGGAGTCAACGGCGATTCCTGCCACCAGAACGTTCAGCAAGGCGGAGTCGTGCGTGGTCGCCACGTAGACCGGCGTTACTACGATCTGGTAGAGACGAGCTCCCAGTGTTACGAAACCGCGAGCTTGCTTGGGAAATTCACGGGCAGCCGCGGGCACAAACGCAATTTGAGACAATTTCGGCGCTGTTTTTCCCGAGCCTTCTGGTCCGGCTACCGCGGCGATCACGCCGCCTTTCGGGTCGCACACCAGGAACAGCGTCTCGGGATGCGAAAGCTGATCCCATACTTCGCTGGCGGAATCGCGAATGGTGGCTCCGTCTCCGGTGCCGAACGCCGCACGCACGCTCGGCAGCCGGCTGAGGATCAGACTCACGCTGGCCAATTGGTCCCCGCGGGCGCGCCATAAAGATTCGTACGCCCGGAAACTTGCGCGCACCTCGTCTTCTAGGGTCGCCGAGGCGATGCGCACAAACTGATCCTGCAGCAGCCATCCCATTGCGCCAAACAAAACGGTGATGGCAATCGAAGTGGAGAACAGGATCCGCCACAGCAGCGATACGGAATGGGCTCTCAGTTTCATTATTTACGCACTGCGGGATACACTCCGTTGTCGTCTGGGGCGGCAGCGTAATCCTGCCCGTACTTGTTGTGGTGCGATATCACGATATATCCGCTTTCCGAGATACCAATGGCCGGCAAGCTGACACTTCCATCGGTTACTGTGATCCGCCGCGCAAGGGAATCGAGCGTCGCCTGGGTAGCCCGCTCATGGAAAAATCGAAGCGTGTATTCGCCCGGAGAAATGTCGCGAAACTGATAGCTGCCGTTCTTCTGGGTGGTATCGAAGTAAGGCGTGTTCAGCACCACGATTACGGCGCTCATGGCCGCGTGGATGTTACAAAACACCCGGACGATTCCAGGCCGGTTGAAAAGCTCCCTGCGCGAGGTCCCCGGCGGGTATAGTCCAACATCGAATATCTTTCCGTTGTAGTTGGAAAACGCATTGTGAAAGATGGGATCGAAATTGGGGAAATCCACGCTGGTTCCGACTCGGATCGGCAGGACATGCGGCGTGAATGTCTTATCCTTCTGTACCATGCGCGCCGTGGCGCCAGGAGTCATGGCAGCAGGGGGCGCTCCCGCGAGTGGTTCGAGCCATACCACTACACCCGAATAATCCATGTGCTTGCGCACGGCTGCATCCTGCGAATCGTGCAGTTCCACTTTACCGGCGACAGAGCCGCCCACAATATTCGTGGCCGCGGCGAGACTCAGCAGCAAGCTAAAACAGGTATGCGAACGCGAGGTCATAGTGCGGACTAACCCGTGTGCCCGATCCCAGGTACGTCGTGCGCACCTGTGAAGTTTCGATACTGGTCAAAATATTGGATCCTAAACGATACATGAGATTGGCGCCGTAGCTTTGGTTCTTGGCAATACCACCGACGTTCAGGTCGCGGTTGCGGTCGTCTTCCTGGCCGCCATAGACGTGAAACGACGCGCGCTCGGTGGCGCGGAAAGTAAACTGTGCCCAGCCGCCGGTGGCTTGCACGGCGCGCGCACGGCCATTCATTACGCTGACGCCCTGCCGTAACCCGCCGATCACCCCGGTATTCTCTCCGTGGAAGAGTGTGCCGGTGAAATCCACGCGGCTGGTGGGACGAACGAGCCAGTCGACCGCAAAAATCCTAGACGGGACGGATTGCCCCAGGACTCGGGTGGAGCTGGCGTGGAATGCGGGAGCGATCTCGATACGGCGGCTCCCGCTTTGCTTCCAGAACTCGAAACGGCCCTGGTATCCCGGCCGCGCCCGCGCTAAATCGGGATATTCGGTGGATAGGCCCGTGCCACTTTCCGACGTCTGATACAAACCGAACTGAGCGCGCAGACCTGAGTTCTCGTTCAGTGAGATGCGATGCTCGACGCGAGCTTGCGGTTGCCACAGCCAAAGATTTCCTGCGGCGGTCAGCGGCGATACGCCGACCTGGGCAAGAGAATCGGGTTCGCGCGGCGAGAGGATCGGCTTGTCGAATGCCAGGCCCAGCGTGGTGTTCTTCCAGGTCGCGTCGAGCGTAGCTACTCGCAGGCGAGCTGTCTGGTTGAGTCCCGTGCCTCCCCCGAAAAAATCCATGTAGACGGCGCCGGTCACCTTGCCTCCGCCGATTAGCCTGGGACCATCCAGCTTTAGTCCGATGACACTTTGACGAAACGTTGCCCCCGCGGATCCCAATTGTCCGGTGGGAGGAAGCACGGTAGGATTGTCGGCTCCTACTGCATCCTTACCGTTCCAAAATGTGTTGAACAACAGCATGCCGGTAAACGTCAGCGGCAGACGATGTTCGCTGGAAACTTTGACTTGATCCAACTCGGCCAGCCGCCGCTCGGCGATTTCCACCCTCTCAGAGAGCGGCTGCGGAGGGATCTCGGCGGCCGCCTGCTGGCCGGTATCCGACGGCGCAGGCTGAGTCGCGGCCAGTTGTTGCCGCAAAGCGAGGATTTCCGTCATCAATTCGCGGTTTTGCGCTTCCAGCCGGTCCAGCCGTTCGATCACTTGCCGCAGCTCCGGCTGCTGCTGGGCGCTCAGGGAACCCGCTGCTAACAGAAAACACGAGAGCTTAAGACGCATGAATCAGCTCCTCCAGTTTCTTGCGCATCGCACTGGGCGAATACGGCTTGGCGAAGTATGCATTCGCCCCCAATTGCAGTGCACGCGCCGGTGTCTCGGGATCGGTATCGGCGCTAACCACGAGGATCGGCAGCGTGCGGAAACGGGGATCTTCCCGGAGCCTGGCTACCAGCTCCAGGCCGTTCATTCCGGGCAGGTTGATATCGGTGATCACAGCCGAAACTCTATCATGCTCCAGGAAGGCCAGCGCAGCTTCTGCCGACGTCTGCGCCCGGATCACGATGTCAGGTAGCGTTTGCAACGCGACATCCAGCGTGGCGATGCAATCTTCGGCGTCGTCCACTACCAGGATGGCAGTCATGGAAGGAAACGGTACCCGACCCCGTGCATGGTCAAGAAATGGCGCGGGATTTCGGGGTTCAGCTCCAGCTTCTGCCGCAGCCGGACAACATGAGCGTCTACGGTCCGAGTGTTGGGAAACGAATCATAGCCCCAAACTGAGTTGAGGATGACGTCGCGCGAAAGCGCCCGTCCCGGATTTTGCAGGAAAAACGCGAGCAAATTGAACTCGGCGCGGGTCATCCGGGTTTCGGCTCCACTGCGCTTGACCATCCGCTGGTCCAGATCCACCTCGACGTCGGAAAAGGAAAGCACCAGGTCGGATCCCTGAGTGGTGCGTCGCAGCAAAGCCCGGATGCGAGCCAGCAACTCGCGCGTTCCGAAGGGCTTCACTACATAGTCATCCGCCCCGATTTCGAGCAGCAGCACTTTGTCGATTTCGTCCCCCATAGCGCTGAGGACGATCACCGGAGTTTTCATGCCGCCGGCCCGCAGACGTTTGCAAACCTCGACTCCGCTCAGCCCGGGCATCCGGAGGTCCACCAGAATGAGATGCGGACGGAGGGCTACAGCCTGCTCCAGGCCAGTGGCGCCGTCGGCCACCAGTATTGGATGAAAGCCTTCATTTTCAAGCATTAACCCGATCGTGTCGCGTAGGCTCTCATCGTCGTCGATGACCAGGATGTTTTGCATTTCGGCTTACTTTAATTGTAGACACGGCGGCTTCGGGCTATGGAACACGGAGAAAAAAGGGCCCGATTTTCACTGTTACTGTATGCATTTCCACCAGACCGCGATCATTGAAACGCCGTATATCGGCGAGGGGACGCGGATCTGGGCCTACGCGCACATTCTTCCAGGCGCGCGGGTAGGCCGGGATTGCAACATCTGCGATCACACCTTTATCGAAAATGACGTGATTGTGGGCGACCGCGTCACCATCAAGTGCGGCGTGCAGTTGTGGGACGGAATGCGTATCGAAGACGACGTTTTCATCGGCCCCAACGCCACTTTTACCAACGATCGTTTCCCGCGAAGCAATCAACACGTGACAAAGTATCCGCCGACGTTGATCAAGCGCGGGGCTTCGATAGGCGCCAATGCCACCCTGGCTCCTGGAATCGTGATCGGCGAAATGGCCATGGTCGGCGCCGGAGCGGTAGTGACGCACAACGCCCCGCCCCATTCGAAACTGGCCGGAAATCCCGCGCGCATCATCGGGTACATGGATGCCACGCCCGAAGCGGCTGCACCGTTGGTGGAAGAAATCCGCGACTCGACGCCTTTGGGCGAAGCCACCATCCGCCGGATGCCCCGCGCCAAAGATTTACGAGGCAGCCTCAGTTTCGGCGAGATCCATCGCCAGGTGCCCTTCGAAGTGAAACGCTATTTCCTGGTTTTTGATGTATCCAGCAAGCACATTCGAGGAGAACATGCGCATCGCATGCTGCACCAGTTTCTGGTGTGCGTCGCAGGACGCTGCAACGTTGTTACCGACGATGGAACCAACCGCCACGAGGTCGTTCTCGATGCGCCCTCCAAGGGTGTCTATATCCCACCCATGGTGTGGGCAACCCAATACAAGTTCAGCCGCGACGCGGTGCTGATGGTGCTGGCGTCGGAGTATTACGATGCAGCGGACTATATTCGCGACTATGCGGAATTCCTGGCTCTGCGGTGCAAGTCTTAGGCCGCTCGCTGCCGTTCGCGGTTGGGTGCAAACCGTAGGCCGCTCACTGCCGTTCGCGGTTCGCTGCTGAGCGATATCAAGTGGCCGCAAAGCCGCAGAACCACGAACGCCAGTGAGTGGCCTCGCTCAGCTCGCGTTGACAACCTTCGGGCACATTGACATACTCACCCGAAGGGACTCATTGTTTATGAAACCTCTTTACCTCCTTCCATGTGCGTTGATTTTGACTGGTTCACTTTGGGCAGCCATTCCCGATCCCGTCCGGTTGGATAGCGGGTCGGTTTCGGGAGTTTCCACAACGGATTCGGTCGTGCGGATGTTCAAGGGCATTCCCTACGCGGCTCCTCCCTTAGGCGATCTTCGTTGGAAAGCACCCCAGCCGGCAGCGCATTGGGACGGAGTTCGAAAAGCGGAACAGTTCAGCCCGAATTGCACAGCGGGAGGCGGCGCTGGCGGACGCGGCGGCGGAAAGGGCAAAGGCCCGGGTGGCGGAGACAAAGGCCCGGCACCTGCAAAGGCCGCTGCTCCTGCAGCACCGGCGGCGAGCGAAGATTGCCTATATGTAAACGTCTGGACTCCGGCGAAATCAGCAGGAGACCGGCTGCCCGTTATGGTCTGGACCTACGGTGGTGGATTCACCGGCGGCTCGGGAGCGGAAGGCCGCTACGACGGCGAGGCGCTGGCGAAAAAAGGCATCGTCGTCGTTACCTATAACTACCGCCTGGGCATGTTCGGATTCCTGGCGCATCCGGAACTGACGAAGGAATCCGGCCATAACGCTTCGGGTAATTACGGAATGATGGATATGGCGTCTGTTCTTCGCTGGGTCCAGAAAAACATAGCGGCCTTTGGCGGAGATCCCAGGAAAGTGACCATCGACGGCGAGTCAGCGGGAGCAATATTGGTCGCCGCCATGGTCGGGTCACCCGAAGGCAAAGGATTGTTCCAGCGCGCGGTTGCGCAGAGCGGCGCTTGGATGGGTCTGAGCATCGCAAAGATGCGAACGCTCGAACAGGCCGAAGAAGCCGGTAAGCGGGCTGCTGGAACCCACAGCATCGCCGAATTGCGCGCGATGTCGACACAGGAGTTAGCTCAAAACGTAACCGGCATCCCGGCGGGCGTGATCGTGGATGGCTGGATGATTCCCGAGGATCAGTCGCTCACCTTCGCCAAAGGCAAGCAAAACGATGTGGATGTTTTGGTTGGCTCGAACCAGGACGAAGGAACGTTTTTTGGCGGGGCCCCGGCGTCGGCCGAGGCCGCCAAGACTCGAGCCAAGCAGACCTACGGGGATCTATCCGATGACTTCCTAAAGCTGTATCCGGCCAGCACGGACGGCGAGGCAGTCGCGTCGGCTCTGATGCGCAGCCGCGACGAAACCGGCTGGCATCAGCGGACCTGGGCGCAGTTGACGGTGAAACGCGGCAAGAAGGCGTATCTTTATTACTTCACTCACGTGCCTCCCGGAAACGGAGCGCGCGGCGCGACTCACACGGCCGAGCTGCCCTACATGTTCAATAATCCGCCGGCGAACGACTCCTGGATGGTTGCCGACCACAAGCTGGCGGACACGATGTCGTCCTACTGGGTGAACTTTATCGCTACCGGCGATCCGAACGGCAAAGGCCTGCCTACTTGGCAGCCCTACAGCGCCAAGAACGACAGCCAGGCCATGGTGTTTGGCGACACGGTGCAGTTCGGACCGCAGATCGAAGCGCCGCGGCTCGCGTTTTTCGACAAGTATTACGCGGTCTTCGAGAAACGTTAGACTTCACCGCTCCACCCGAGACGTCGCGCCAATGCGGCCCAGATCCAGCACGATGTGCCCCTCTGGGGCTACGTCAAACGCCGGAGTGAATCGAGCCAGCCACTCGACTTCCTCCCAGCGATACGAATAGCGGGTATTGACTACCTGCGTAAACGAATCGTCGTATCCGCGGATTAGGATGAGCACTTCGGCTTGCAAGCGTTCCAGATCAGCCGCAGTTTTTCCCCAGAGCGGACTGGATTCCTCGATAGGGTGCACCACGGTCCAGGTGAGGGCCAGAAAGAATACCTTCTCCCGCTCCAGTTTGAGCTCCACGAAATTGCGGCGTGGTTGGCCGTGGGGATCCTGCTCCACAGTCATCAGCATCATATCCGCCTGAACGTCGGTGAGAACGTTGTCCCGGCGATTGGCGATCCGGAACTGAAGACTCAGGCCGTTCGCATAAGGCGCGATCACCATCCGTTCGCTAAAAATCAACTGGGCGTTGGGACGTGAGAACCGCGCGAACAGAAGGCCGGTGGCCAAAGCGAATCCCATGAGTCCCAGGCCTGCTTCGAACGCCGCCAGGAAGTTGGCGGGCAATCCCAGGGGATAAACGTCGCCATAGCCCACGGTGGTGAGCGTATGCACGCTGAAGAAAAACGCCACGGCAAAATCACCCAGACCCATATGGCCGTCTACAGTCCGTAGCGCGCCCGGTCCCAGCACCACGTAGATCGCAGCGAAGATTACGTTAATCAGCAGGTAGAACAGGGTGACCAAGCAGAGAAATCGCGGCCAGGACAGGCCGACCAAATGCTGGTAGAAGCTTCCTGCCAAACTCCGTGCACCGCGCCGGCGAACGTTGAACGAGCCATCTTTGTTGATTGCCCGCAGCAGCGGCCCTGTGTATTGTTGCGTCAAGCCAGGATCGAAAGAACTGGGAGCGGTAGCCATTCCTGAACTATGCCACGGGAATATAGACCGGCGGGGAGTACTCCGGCGTCAGATTTTCCTCTTCGCTTCTGTATGGGCCCTCTTGTTACTCTGGACGCGACCTGACTGTTACGCGCCATTTGCTTCTTCCGCGCAGTAATCCCGCCGCGGTATCTCTCGTGATTCCGATGTACAACGAAGAGGCCGTCATCCCGGCCCTGCGCGATGCGGTTGACAGCTTCGCGGAGGCACTGGCAAGCACCCTGGAGCTGGTTTTGGTGAATGACGGCAGCGCGGATGGCACGCTGAGTCATCTTGCGGAATGGGCGGGCGCAGACACCCGTGTACGCGTCCTGCATCTTTCCAGGAATTTCGGGCACCAGATCGCCGCGACGGCCGGACTGGACCATGCCACCGGCGATGCAGTGGTCCTTGTCGATGCCGATTTGCAGGATCCGCTTGGATTGATCCACCAGATGATCGATCGCTATCGCGAAGGCTACGACGTGGTCTACGGCCAAAGAGCGACCCGCGCAGGCGAGCCGGCCTACAAGCGTTTCACAGCGTGGGCCTTCTACCGGATCATGCGGACGGTGGTCTATCGCCAATTGCCGGCCGATGTGGGCGACTTTCGCCTGATCTCGAGGCCCTGCCTGGATGCGGTCAAGCAGATGCGGGAGACGCATCGGTTCTTAAGGGGTATGGTGGCCTGGGCGGGATTTCCGCAGGTTGCAGTCCGCTATCACCGGCAGCCTCGAGTCGCAGGATGCACCAAGTATTCGCTAGGCAAAATGCTGGCGTTTGCGTGGACCGCGGCCACCTCATTCTCGACCCTGCCCTTGCGCTTCAGCATGATCATGGCGGCACTCGCAGCCGCGGTCGGAATCGAAGAAGGAGTTCGTGCCCTGCTGGCTTATTTCCTGGGCTGGTACACCGTTCCCGGATGGACGTCGCTCACCGTGATCGTTTCGTTGATCGGAAGCGCCATGTTGATGAGCATGGGAATACTCGGCGAGTACGTCGCCAAGATCTATGAACAGTCCAAAGGACGGCCCTTGTACGTCGTGGCGCGAACCTTTGGACGATGTCCCGGGTGCGCCGATGCGGCCGACACGATTCGATGAGTTGCCAGCGTCCTATGACGATCTCCTGCGCGATCCACTTCGGAATCAGTTCACTGGCCAGGATTCGATGTTTTTCCATCGCCGCAAGAGCGAGCTGATCCGTGGATTCTTCCGCCGCAGAAAGATCGACACATCCGGGCTTCATTATCTGGATGTAGGCTGCGGACAAGGCGAGCTGCTCAACCTGCTTCAAGGCGATTTCAAACATTCCACAGGCTGTGATGTGTCTGTGGAGATGATGCGGCAGATCACCGGCATCGAAACGCGCGTTCAGGCCGATCCGCTGCAAATTCCGTGCGAGGATGGAGCCTTCGACTTGGTGACGGCGGTGTGCGTGTATCACCATGTTCCTCCAGCGTCGCGCCCCTCGCTGACTCAGGAAATCCGACGGGTTCTGAAGCCCGGCGGGATCTTCTGCATGATCGAGCACAATCCTCGGAATGCTGTAACCCGGCTGATCGTGAGCCGGACGCCTGTCGATGCGGACGCTATTCTGCTGCCAGCATCGGAAGCCCGGAGTTTAGCTGAGGGCGCTGGATTGCTCCCGTTGGAGCAGAGATATTTCTTGTACTGTCCGCAGATGCTGTATCGCTACGTCGGCTGGATGGAAAGAATGCTTGGCAAGCTGCCGCTCGGTGGGCAGTATGCGGTGTTCAGTAGTAAACGCACAGGCTGAAGGCCTGTGCCACGTTAGCGCAGGACGAGGATGCGATGGGCCTCGCTGTCACCTACGTACAGAACCCCATTCGCGAATAGAACCGAGTGCGGACGATTCAACTTGCACCGCAGTGGATCCGGCTCCGGCCCGTCGCCGATCTGCCCAGTTCCCAGCACGGTCGAAATAATCCCAGTCTTCAGCTTGATCTTGCGGATCGCGTGGCTTTCGGTGTCAGCGACGTAGAGACTGTCATCCGATCCCAGAGCGAGACCCTTGGGACCAGCCAGCCGCGCCGCAGCGCCGGTGGCAGATCCGCCGAATTTCGCCTGCAAAGCCGGACCGCCGTCGCCGCTGAATCCCAACTCACCCGTCCCGGCCAGGCGATGATACGTCTGCGTTTTCGCGTCGATTCGATAAATCGCATTCCCTTCTCGCAGCGCGAGGTACAGGTCGCCATTCGCGGCGCGTACGATTGTACGCGGTCCAGTCACCGGCGTTCCCTGGACCGATGCACCTTCGGGTGTCTCTTTGGTTTCGCCGGTTCCGGCATACGTCTCGATCAGTCCGGTATCCAGATGCAGCCGGCGGATGCGGTGGTTGCCGATATCGCAGATCAGAATCGAGCCGTCGCGGTCCAGCACGATACTGTGCGGCTGGTTGAATTGCGCCTTAACGCCGGGACCACCATCGCCGCCGAATCCGCGCTTCCCGGTGCCGGCCGCAGTCGAAATGATCCCCGTTTTCATGTCGATCTTCCGAATCACATGGTTGTCGCGCTCGGCGATATATAGATCCCCCTTGGCGTCGAACAGCAATTCGTGGGGCATGTTCAGCGAAGCCGCGGTAGCAGGTCCGCCGTCCCCTTGGTAGCCCTTCTGGCCGTTTCCGGCGATGGTGGTCACCCGCTTGGTCGCCAGGTCCATCCTGCGAATCCTGGAGTTGTCGAGGTCGCAGAAGTACAGGGCTCCGTCTGGGCCTATTGCGAGGCCGTAGGGGTTATTTACCTCAGTATCGGAATAGCCGGGCTTGCCGGTACCGATCAAGGTCGCTACCGTCGCGGCGAAGGAGGGGATTGCCGACGTCGCCAGGAGGGCACACAGGCAGAGCAGGATCTTCATCAGTATTACTGTAACGCTGAGGAAGTGAAGTTATGAGGGCGGGCCGGGTCGCCGAGCGGCTCGGGCGTCCATACCGGGCCAGTGGTGGCGACCTGTCGCGCCCTCAAGCATTGATAATCGGTAATTAGTCGCCCAGGCTCTATAGGCCATGCGTACGGACTGTACTAGACAGTAGTAGTACAAATGCCTGGCTTAGCTCCAACCGGGTGCATTGGCACAGTATTCGTGGGAATATCTTAAGGAACATAGGAGCCACACAGATGCTTCCAAGAGTCGCTTTACTAGGCGCCGCGTGGGTAGCAGCGATGATCACCTGGCCGCTGCCGGCCCTGGCCCAGACCGCTGGACCAGCCAAGTGGCAGAACGACCTGGCTCCCATCAGTCCGGCGGACTGGAATTACGACTTTGCGGCGCACCTCCTGGAACGGGCCGGATTTGGAGGAACGCCGGAAGAAATTCAAGCGCTGGCGAAGATGACTCCCGCGCAGGCAATCGCCCGGCTGGTTCGCTTCGAAGGGACCGACATCGGCCCGCTGCCGCCGTTTGAACACTCTGGCATTCACGATGCGGGACTGGAGCCGTTTCCGCCCACTCGGCCGGCCGTTACCGATCTAGCCAAGGAGAAAGGCGAGGCGCTGGGAATCAAGGTCAAACCTTCCGGCAATCGCCGTCTGCAGCCCATCGTCGATGAGTTCTTTTACTGGCTCCGCGCCAGCGCCCTCGAAACCAACCGCGTGTCCTATTGGTGGGCGAATCGCATGCTCACCAGCCCGCGTCCGCTGCAAGAAAAGATGGCGCTGTTCTGGCACGGCCATTTTGCTTCAAATGAAGCTAAGGTTCGCGATTACCGCAAACTCCTCGGTCAATTGGAGCTGTTCCAGCAAAGAGGCACGGGTAATTTTCGGGATCTGACCGTCGCTGTGGCTCAGGACCCTGCGATGCTTTCGTTCCTGGATGCCGGCGTCAATGTAAAAGGCGCTTCCAACGAAAATTTCGCGCGAGAGATCATGGAAATCTTCACCATGGGCGTGGGCCACTACACGGAGAAAGACATCCGCGAGGCCGCCCGAGCATTCACCGGATGGAACTACGTGGATCTGAAGTTCGTGGTGAATAAAGATCAGCACGACGACGGCGAAAAGACATTTTTAGGACACACCGGACGACTGGACGGTGTGGACGTGATCGATATCATCATGCAGCAGCCGGCCACCGCGGATTACATCGCGGGTAAGATCTATCGCTATTTCGTTCGGCAGGATCTTTCGCCCGAGCTTCAGAAGCAGCTGGGTGCGGTGCTGCGTGACGACCATTACGAGATCGCCCCCTTGCTCGAAAAGATTTTCCTGTCGCGCGACTTCTACAGTCCGGCGTCGGTGGGCACTCAGATCAAGAGTCCCGTGCAGCTTGCGGTGAGCACTTACAAGAAACTTGGGCAAACGAATATTCCGGGAGTACCGGATTTCAACTTGGCGACATCCGCACTAGGGCAGCAGCTTTTCTCGCCGCCGACCGTCGCGGGCTGGGCAGGCGGCCAGAGTTGGATCACTCCGGGCCTTCTGCTCGAACGCGGCAATCTTGCGCGCGATATTCTGTTTCCCGATATCAGCTTCCTGCCTCCGGATCGTTACACGGGCGGCGGAGAGATTCGAAGAGTCGCCGAGCGCATCCGGCAGGGCATGGACATCAGCACCGCGACCAAGGATGACGCCAAGTCCGGCGACGTCGCAGAATCCAATAAGAATGCGGATCGGGATGAAGAATTCAACACACGCTATGGCAGTTTCCGCGGCTCGCAGCTAGCCATCCAGCGCGTTAAACCGATTCCGCGCGATACGGCCCAGATCAATCTCTCCAAGATGGTGACGGATGCAAAGCTTCAAAACACCACCCAGGTGATTGATCATCTGATTCATCGCTTCATGCGCGTTCCGCCGGACGACGGCGCGCGCCAAAAAATGATCGCCTTCCTGAACAAAGACCTGGGGACTTCGGACATCGCCACTGCCCAGACCTATATGGAGGACTCGTTGCGGCTGGTTCTTCACCTAATCATGAGTCAGCCCGAGTATCAGTTGGATTGAGGAACGCTTACATGAAGACAAGATTTTCATTCTCGAATGCCACCCGGCGGGATCTTCTGCGGGCCGGCATGTATGGCGTGGGTGTCACAGCGGGGGCGCTGCCTCTGCCATTGTTCGCTCAAACGGGCGCAGCGCTGGCTGCTCAAGGCAAGATCGACGGGAAGATTCTGGTGGTGCTGGAGCTCTCGGGTGGCAACGACGGCCTCAACACGCTGATCCCTTACGGCGACGACGCGTATTACAAGCACCGCCCGCACATCGGCATTCCGAAGAAGGAAGTCCGTCCCATCGACGATCACTTCGGCTTCAGCGGAGGCATGGCGGGCTTCGAACGCTTGTATAAGGACGGGAACCTGGCCGTCGTCCACGGCTGCGGTTACGAAAATCCCTCGTTCTCGCATTTCACGTCCATGGCGTACTGGCACACAGCGGCGCCCAACAGCGGCGAAGAATATGGATGGGTGGGCCGGCTGGCAGATTCGCTGGCTCCCCAAGCGCCGCCCAACTTCCTGGTGAACATCGCCGCGCGCCAGTCTCTCGCCGTTCGCAGCCGCAAGCATGTTCCGGTGGTGTTTGACGATCCCAACAAATTCACGCAGGAGAAATTCTACGAGGAGAAGGAGATCCTGGACGCTGTCTCGGCTCCTAAGACGGTAGACAATCCGTCGCGCAAATTCCTTCTGAAAACAGCTCAAAGCGCCAAGGATGCTTCGGTATTGGTTCGCGAAGCGTGGGCCAAATACCATTCGCCAGTCGATTATGGCATCACGGGTTTGGATTTGCCCAAGGTCGCGGCGCTGATCGCTGCAGGCATGCCCACACGCCTCTACTACACGTCGTATCGCAACAACGCGTTCGACACTCACGTCTACCAGAACGACACGCACAAGCGATTGCTGACCTATGCTTCCGACGCGGTGAACGCATTCCTCACGGACCTGCAAAGAATCGGCCGAGCGGATGACGTAGTCGTGATGATCTTCTCAGAATTCGGTCGCCGCGTGCCCGAGAATGTGAATCTTGGCACCGACCATGGCGCGGCCAACCTCATGTTCGTCGCCGGAAAAGATGTCAAAGGGGGTCAGTATGGGGCGATTCCCAGCCTGACCAAGCTCGACCCGGGCGGTAACCTGATTCACACAACCGACTTCCGCAGGGTCTACTCGAGCATGATCCAAGGGTGGCTCGGCCTGCACGACACGCGAGAGTTGCTGAATGGCGACTTCCAGCCGTTTGAAATGTTTCGGGGTTAGAGGATGCGCCTAATACTTCTGTTGTTTGCAACGTTCGCGAGCGTTCTTGCCGCTCAAGGAGTTCAGCCTCCTCCCGCTCCCTGGCGCGGCGCGGGACCCACGCCATGCGTCGGATCCGATGGCGGCATCCTGCAATGTCCTCCGGCTGCGCGCGTCGTCGCGGTTCGTGCCGGCCGCATGTTTAACAGCAAGACCGGCCAGATGCTAACCAAGCAAGTGATCGTCCTTGCGGGCGAACGCATCACCGAGGTCGGGCCGGAGGCGCAAGTCAAGATTCCCGTGGGCGCGCAAGTGATCGACCTCAGCCAGGCGACCGTCTTACCGGGCTTGATCGACGCGCATACGCACATGTTCAATACGCGCGGGCCCAAAGGCTCGGCTGAAGCGTCCATGCTGATCGCCGTTCAAAACGCCCAGGCGGATCTGCGAGCCGGATTCACCACGGCGCGCGATATGAGCTCGCACGGCAATGGGTACGCAGACATCGCCATGCGCGACGCAATTAAAGAAGGCCGCATCGACGGCCCCCGGTATCAGGTGTCCGGACGCGGCATCGCGTGGGGCGCTGCGCCTCCAAATCCCCAAGCTCCCGACAACCCGCTCGCCAGCACCGTTGTTCGTTCCGTAGACGAAGCGCGCGCCGCCGTGCGCGATCACGTCGAACACGGTGTAGATTGGATCAAGCTATTCCCTACTGGCGCCTACTCGTTTACTCCCACCGGCGAAGCGCGCTATGTACTCACGTATCCGATGCCGGTTCTACAAGCCCTGATTGACGAGACGCATCGCCTCGGCAAAAAAGCAGCCTGTCACGTTCTGGGCGGCGAGGGACAGAAGAACGCCATTATCGCCGGCTGCGACACCATCGAGCATGCCTACGGCCTGGACCAGGAACAAGCCAACATGATGGTCGCCAAAGGTCTGTTCTACGATCCTACGCTGCAGCGCTACATCGAGCCGTATATGGACGATAACGACGCCAAAAGCACCGGCGGCAAGTATCGGATGATCCCGATTTTTGAAAAAGCCGTGGCTATGGCCGCTGCGACCAAGGGCCTGAAAATCATGGTCGGCAGCGGAGCCGACGGTTCCACCTACGCGCATGGGACGCAGGCGCTCGACTTCGAAATGCTGGTGAAGCATGGCGGCCTGACACCCGTGCGAGCTCTGCAGGGCGGAACGATCATCAACGCCGAAGCGCTGGGATGGCAGGATCAGATCGGATCCATCGACAAAGGGAAGTTCGCGGACCTGGTCGCCGTCTCAGGCGATCCGCTGGCCGACATCACCGAACTGCAACACGTCAAGTTCGTGATGAAAACCGGCAAGATCATCAGGAACGACACGAAGTAAACGTTCGGGTGCGGCGCTGTCGCTTACAATGAGAATCTGAGCCAGCATCCATGCCTGTTTTAGAGTTCCAGGGCGTATCCAAATACTTCTATCGGCACGGCGGCCGCATGTTGCTGCGCGATCGGATCGCGCATGCGATGGGTCCGGATTCGCGCGAACGGTTTTACGCACTTCGCGATGTGTCATTCGCCTTGGAGCATGGTGAAAGCATGGCCATAATCGGCTCGAATGGGGCCGGCAAAAGCACGCTGCTCAACATCGCCACCAGCCTGTGCGATCCCAGCGACGGACGCGTCACAGTGGAGGGCCGCGTGGAGGCGCTGCTGGAACTGGGCGCCGGGTTTCACGCCGATCTCACCGGCGCGGAGAATTTGCGGATCAAGGCCAGCCTGATGGGTCTGACGCGCCGCCAGGTGCGCGAACGATTCGATCAAATTGCCGAGTTCTCCGAGCTGGGCGAATTTATCCAGGAACCCCTGCGCACGTACTCCGCCGGCATGGTGATGCGTTTGGCCTTTTCCGTGGCCATCAATGTGGATCCGGAACTCCTGATCATCGACGAAGTGCTGGGCGTTGGCGACCAGAACTTCTTCACTAAGTGCGTGGACAAGATCATGGAATTCCGGCATGCCGGAAAATCGATCCTGTGCGTGTCGCATGCCCTCAATACTTTGGAACGTCTCTGCGACCGCGGCATGTGGCTGGAGCACGGCCGCGTCATGAAGATCGGTAAAGTATCCGAGGTGCTTAAGGCGTATCGCGAATCGGCCACGGCCCATGCGCCGGTCGCTACCCACACCAGTTAGTCGCGCTCTTATTTATGAGCCGCTGCAACGCCTAGCTTGATGGAGTGCGCGACCTTCGTTTTGCTTCCTTCAGGAACGTCCACCACCACGCGTACGCCCGCCTTGAGATCCGCCGCCTGCGCGGGCTTACTGTCGCGAGTGATTTCGGTTTTCGCATCGAGGGTCACCGCGACGTCTCCCTTGGCTGTCTTGACCGTGAGAACGCTGTTCTCCAGTTTCTGCACGGTGCCGGTAACATGGTCAAAGCCGCCGTGGGCGAAAATCTGCGCGGTACAGGCCAGCAACAGGCCTAGAAGGCTAGTGATGATGATGCTCGGGTGTAGTTTCATGGTTGTCTTCTCCTCGTAAGAATCTCTCTTCTTCCTGCTCTTCCGCAAGCTCATCCGGGCTCTTTGGATTCATCTTCTCCATAGCCTTCTTTTCTTCCAGCGTCAGCCGCGGAAGATGCCGGATGAAATGCACCAGCTTCCAGGAATCCTCTTCGTCCTTTGCGGTCCCATTCCCCCAGCCTGGCATGCCTGTAAGACGAATCCCGTTCTGGATGATGTAGAACAACTCGCCGTCGGTCAACTGCTGCGTTGCCGGCAAGCGCATATCAGGTGCGGGCGGATACAGGCTTTTTCCCAAGGTCGTATTTCCGCTGCCGTCGTTCGCGTGGCAAGAGAAACAATGGTCGGCCCAATGCGCCCCGCCTTCCGCCAGAACTTCCGGGCTGTTACCAATGGGATTCATTCTGGATTTCGCCTCGGCCGGCATCGCCAAGGCGCGAGACTTCTCGGCCACCCAAGTCTCCATGGCGCTCGGTTTCTCACGTGCACTGAATCCTCGGCCGGACCGGATCAGAGCCAGACCGACGCCGACCGCCACAACAATCGTAAATAAAACGCCGCCCAGGAACCAACGCACGTTTCACTATACTGCTTCAGAACGTGAACTTCAGCGCGAGCTGCATCAGCCGTGGCGGAGCGGCTTTCACCACCTGGCCAAAGAGACTGCTGTCGAAATCGCCATTCACCGATGAAGGACCAAAGAACTGCGCGTGATTGAAGCTGTTAAACGTTTCCCAGCGGAACTGCAAGTTCTTCGTTTCGCCGATCTTGAAGGTTTTCATCAGGGAGATATCGAAGTTCAGCATGCCCGGCCCATGAATCGTCCGCCGCGAAGCCCCGCCGGGAGTACCAAGAGCCGCCGTGGTGAACAGATCGGTATTGAAATACGAAAGCCCGTTCCGCGGATTGCCGTTAATGTTGAGGCTGCCAGGGGTGTAGTCAGGCAGATCAATCAGGTGGTTATTCACCCCATTGGGCGAGCTTCCCTGCAGGGAAGTATCCACGTCGCTGGAAATGGTCACCGGGAAACCCGAACTGATACGCGTGATCCCGGAGATCTGCCATCCCCGCGCCAGCGGCTTCATTCGGCTAGTGAAACGCTCGAAGGGGAACTGATAAGAATACGTCGCCACCAGGTTGTGCGTCAGATCCCAGGCCGACAGAGCCCGGGTGCGTGCGTAGTTAAACGGATCGACAACATCGGAAATACTGGATGCCTGATCGATAGACTTGCTGTAAGTATAAGCCAGCATCAAATCCAGTCCGTGGCCGGAGTGACGAATACTCGCTTGCAAGGAATTGTAGTTGGAATTCCCGAAGCTGCCTTCGAAATCATTGTTGCTGAAGTTGGGTCCGAATGGCCCGCGAGTGCCCTCGATGATCCTGCCATCCGCTGTATGGTAGGTGGTGTCTTCGCCCCCCGGTCCGCAGGTGGGAGTGTCCTTCGCGACAGCCTCTGGTCTGCTCAGCGCCAGACACAGCGCCGGATTGCCCGGGTTGGTGGAGTAAATCATCAGCAAATGATGCGCCTGGGACCCGACGTAGCTGACGCTCAGCAGTGTGTTCATCCCTAGCTGGCGCTCGATCGAAAAGAAGTAATTTTCGTTGTAGGGATAGGTATTACCGCGGAACGGAGTCGTCATTCCGGCCTGAGGCAGGAACGGCGAGAAATCGATCCCCTTGGTAGGATTCGACGCTGTGGTGTTCAGCGGCGGGAACGCCAAGGGAAATGGCTGCGGGTGAACTTCGCCATCTGAGGCGCTGATAAACGGGGTCGCGAAGAGGGTGCCATTGCCCGTATAACTCAGACCGTACGGCGGCTGCGGCTCATCGATCGCGATGGTGTTTCCTTGAATCACCGTATAGAACATTCCATACCCTGCACGGATACTGGTCTTCCCAGGTCCGCCGATAATCTTTCCAAGAAGGCCGCTGGATTTGGATGGCGAGTAAGCGATTCCGAACCGCGGGGCAAAACGATTGCCTTGCGGGACCAAGGTATTCGGTACTCCATCGTCAGTCGGATAGATCAAGCCCTTGGGAGCGTCGGGAAATACCTTCGATTGCTGGCCGAGGTTGAACGTGGGAATCTGGTTGTACTTTTCCGACCAGTACTGCATCAGGTCCCATCGAACCCCGAAGTTTAGTGTCAAATTCGACGTCGCTCGCCAACTGTCCTGGTAGAACGCTGAGGCGTATTTGTGGCGCGCATAATAGGTTTGCGAATCCGCCTGGTTGTAGAAAGTGGACACTCCGATCAAGAAGTCGGCAATGTCTGACCCGGTCTCCGTTCCGTAGAAAGTGAAAGCGCCATTGAAGGTTGGGTTGGGATTCACGTTCACCTGCTCATAGCTCGCCTGAAAGCCGGTTTTCATGGTGTGAGACCCGATAACCTTTGAGAAGTTGTCGATGGCGGAATAGGTGTTGTTGGCCTGCGTCAGATTCGTGATCGGCGTGCCGAAGGTGGTCGAGTTCAGAGTAATGTTTTCGACCCCTTCGATATCCGGCGCCAATGCGACGATCCCGGGCGTTCCCGGACCCGTCACGAATCCCTGAGATGCCAGGCTCGGGCCCACTCCGCCTACGGGCTTGCCGACATTATTGAAACTTCGCATGAAGCTCAACCGAACCTCATTGACGGCCGTTGCGCCGAAAGCCTTGGTCTCAGAAAGATTGATGAGCTGCGAACGCCCAGCGTTAATCGCGGAAAATCCTGGGACGTTTGCGCCACCCTGCCCGGTGGGGTATGGATTATTCAAGTTGTAGTTGTCGAGATAATAATAGGCCGTCAACGTTCCCCAGCGGTCGCTGTTCCAATCGACGCGGCCGCTGCCCTTGTTATCGTGCAGAATCTTTCCTTCGCCGCCCGTCGAAAAGCTGGAATCGCTGACGTTCGGGCTGGGGATGTACTGGAGCAAATGCTTCGCGGGCTCCGACCAGGCTCGCTGCGGCACGACCGCATTGGGGAATACGCACTGAGAGGGAGATGTGCAACCCGGCGTGTAGTATGGCTCGTTCGCTGAAACCGCGTAGCCCAATTTCTGCGAGAGCAGGTTCGCCAAATACGGCCCCCCGACATCGTGGCCATCAAGGGCGGAAGCATCGTCCAACAGGTTTCCACTGCGATTTGCCAGCGTAGGAACGGCAATCAATCCGGTGTCGATACCCTGGCTCTGGCGCGTGCCCTGAAAATCGCCAAAGAAGAACAGTTTGTTCTGTTTGATCGGCCCGCCGATGGTTCCACCGAACTGGTTCTGCCGATAGAAGCTGCGTTCCGGAGAGAAGAAATTGCGCGCGTCGAGCGCTGTATTTCGCAGGAACTCAAATCCGCTTCCATGCACCTGGTTGGAACCAGACTTGGTGATCACATTAATCACACCACCAGCGTAGTTGCCATACTCGGCGTCGAAATTATTCGTGAGAATCCGGAACTCGGCGATCGAATCCAGATTCGGCACGACGGATGTGCCGCCATTCATCAATTCTTTAACGTCTCCGCCATTGACCAGGAATCCATTGGAGTCTTCCCGCTGACCGCTAATGGACTGGTTGCCGGGATTGAGAGTCCCTGAAGGCTGAATAGCGACCGAAGCGCCCGCCATCACGATCGATTCAGGTTCCTGAGTGGTGGTGGGCACGATGCCCGGCTGCAGCGCCAGCAGGTCCGTAAAGCTGCGGCCGTTCAGGGCCACAGTGGTCATCTGCTTGCCCGTCACGACGTCGCCCAGTTGCGTGCTCACCGTCTCCACATGGATCTGCTCCGCGGTTTCCGAGACTGTAACTTCCTCCGTCCGTTGGGCTAACTCCAGAGTCAGGTCCATTTGGATCGCCGCATTAGCGTCGATCGCCAGACCGATTCGCTTCTCCGTGCGGAAGCCTTTAGACTCGCACTGAAGTTCGTAATTCCCGACCGGCAGACTGGGAAAGGAATAGTCTCCCTTGCCATCGGTGGTGGTCTTGGTCTGGGTATTCTGCTCGGTGTTGGTGACTGTGACCGTCGCGCCGGGGATTCCCCCGCCGCTGGGATCTTTCACTGAGCCCGTAATCCGTCCCGTGACGGCGCCTTGAACCAGCGGCAAAGAGATCGCGAGCGCGATGACAAAATTACGAATATTTCTTAATGAAGTTGAGAAAAGGATGGTTTGCATGAGATGGCGAGAGCCTAACCTAACATGCGGTACCCGAAATCCGAGCCATCGAGGAGTCAGTTGAGGGTCAGTGACTCTTTCGCGAGGGTCAGTGACCTCAGATAACAAAAGAGTTACGCGAATGGTTTTACTTCGAAAGCAACTTCCGGATCGTGAGAAGCTCCTTGCTCCTCTGGGCGTCCACCTTTGGATACTCCATCTTCAGCTCCTTCAGCGCATCCACGATGGCCCGGGACACGATCAGCCGGGTGTTCGCCTTGTCATCGGCGGGGACGATAAACCAAGGCGAATCTTTAGTGCTGGTAGCACTTAGGCATTGCTCGTATGCCTTCATGTAATCTTTCCAAAAGCCCCGTTCCTTGATGTCCTCGATGTTGAACTTCCAGTTCTTGTCAGGCTCATCGATCCGCGCCAACAGACGCTTACGCTGTTCCTCCTTGGATACATGCAGGAAAAACTTGAGGACCCGAGTTCCGTTGCGATGCAGGTGATCCTCCAGATTGACGATGGAGCGATACCGGTCGCGCCAAATGTGCTTGCCATATAGTTCTTTTGGCAGTCCCTCGGCGTGGAGAATCTCCGGGTGAACCCGCACAATGAGCACTTCTTCGTAATACGAGCGATTGAAAATCCCGATGCGTCCGCGCTCCGGCAGCCGGCGCGCAGCATTCCACAGAAAATCGTGCGCCAACTCCTCCGGACTCGGATGCTTAAAGCTATATACCTGGCAGCCCTGCGGATTGACCCCAGACATCACATGCTGGATTACGCTGTCTTTGCCGGCCGCGTCCATAGCTTGAAAAATCACAAGCAGGGAATAGCTGTTTGAGGCATAGAGGAGCGTTTGGAGTTGGCTCAATTTCGCGACGTGCTCCTGCAGCAGTTCCTTGTAGTGTTCTTTCGAATCGTAAACCGGCTTGATGAGCGTCGGCCATTTATGCAGGTCGAGCGTCTTTCCCGGCGGGACTCGGAAATGACTGGGATTGAGTCTCTTCAAAGCACGGCTCCTTCTGGTGTCTATTTTGCGGTATAGGTAACTGTTATGGCTTCCCCACGATGTGACCGCCGGACCTTTCTGACCGCCGCAACATTGGGCTTTGCGGCATCGCTGCCATCCCAAGCTCAGCAGCAGGCGCCAGCCAACGCCGCGCCGCGCGACTGGTCAGGGCAAAATCCGGTCCGCTATCCCGACCCGGACATCATCGCCGTGGACAATCGGTTTCGAAAGTACATGATCGGCAACACTATCATGAAGCGGGTTCACACTGGAACACTGTGGGCCGAGGGTCCGGCCTGGAACGGAGTGGGCCGCTACCTAGTTTGGAGCGACATTCCCAACAATGTCCAGATGCGCTGGACCGAGGAGGACGGCCGCGTGACTGTGTTCCGCAATCCTTCCGGCTACAGCAACGGCAACACCTTCGATTTCGAAGGGCGGCAGCTCTCTTGCGAGCATGGCGGCCGGCGCGTGGCACGCTACGAAGTGAACGGAACCATCACCGTGATCGCCGACAAATTCGGCGGAAAGCGGCTCAATTCGCCCAACGACATCGTGGTTCATCCCGATGGCGGCATCTGGTTCACCGATCCAACGTATGGCATCGGTGGGAATTACGAAGGGTTCCAGGCTACGCCCGAAATCAAGCAGGCCGTATATCGGGTGGATCCGAAAACCGCACAGATCGAAAAAGTGACCGACGAGTTCGACCAGCCCAACGGGATTTGTTTTTCACCGGACTATAAGAAGGTCTATATTGCCGATACTGGGTCGGGCCGCGAGACCAAGGTGTTCGATCTGGAAGGTAATAAACTGCGCAATGGTAAGCGCTTTATTCAATTCATGAACGGCGCAGCCGACGGCATGCGATGCGACACCGACGGAAACCTGTGGGCCGGAGCGTCTCCCGGCGTTCAGATCGTCGCGCCGAGTGGCGAACCGATCGGGATGATTCGCTTGCCGGAGAACTGCGCCAATGTGTGTTTCGGCGGAACCAAGCGCAATCGGCTGTTCATGGTCGCCAGCCAATCCCTGTTTACCGTATACGTCGGCGCCACGGGGGCGCATATCGCCTAACTGATTTACGGGATTAGCTGGTAGCTGACAAACGCCAGGCGCTGGCTGTCGGGCGACCAGGAAGGGACGTTGATAGTCCCCTGCCCTCCGAACAATTTCGCCAAGACGCTCACGTCCTTGTTCTCGACATTTATCAAGCGCAGCATCACATCCTTGTTTTCCGGATGCCCGCTGACTTCTTTGTCGTAGGTCAGGAACACCATATGCTGGCCGTCGGGGGAAATATGCGGGAACCAGTTGTTGTATTCGTCTGAAGTCACTTGTTCCTGGCCGGATCCATCCGGACGCATGCGCCAGATCTGCATTGTGCCGCTGCGGTCGGAATTGAAATAGATGTATTTTCCGTCTGGTGAGTACTCAGGGCCGTCATCCAATCCCGTGGCTGTAGTGAGCCGGGTTTCTTCCCCGCCCTCCACGGGGATCGTGTAGATGTCGGAATTCCCGTCGCGCTCACCAACGAACGTCAGTGTTTTGCCATCCGGCGACCAGCCATGCCAATAGGATGGTGACGCTTGCGTGATGCGTGTGGGCATGCCGCCTTCAAGGGGAAGTGTATAGATGATGGAGCGGCGCTCCGCCTGCGATTGATCGCTGATGGCGAGCATGGTCCCGTCGGGAGAAATGCCATGGTCGTTGTTAATACCCTTGGCGAAATCTGTATCGATAAGCTGTACATCGCCGCCATTCACCGCAATCTTCTGCAGCCTTCCGTTGCCGTTGAAGAAAAGCGACGCGCCATCCGGCGTCCAGTTTGGGGCCTCCACGCGTCCTGGAAAGACGCGCACCACCCGCCGATCGGTGGACGATACGGTGATGGTCTCAAGCGTACTGCTCAAGCTCGGCTGTCGAACAGCAGTTTGCGCGCCGGTTACCAGGTCTACTTTCGAGAACACCGCAGTCTCAGAGGCATCCTTATCATGCGCGCAGATTCCGATCCCGACGTAGAACGGCTCTTCCAGTTTCACGCGCATGGATCCGCCGGCGAATCGCAGGGCATCCGCCGAACCCATGTACATGTAAAAGTATTGCCCGACCTTCTGAATCCGGACGCGCTTGGGTCCGTTGACGTTGGACTGAATTTCGTGTGTGACCGCTCCGTTTTCATCGCGCGCTTGCAGCGACGTCAGACCGTCACCATGCAATGCAACGTCGGCATACGCAGAGTCCGCGGAAAGGCTTTGGCGGATCATGAGAACCGCCTTCCTGTGCGGGTCGCCGCCGGTCTCAGGAAACGAAATGTCGGCAGCCAACGAAACGTCGCCGGAAACTTTCTTCCATACGAACTGGAAAGCGTCCGCGGTGGACCATATGTTTTCGCCGCTACCGGTGAGAGTGTAGGTTTCCTTCGAGCCATCGTGTTTCACGGATCCCTCGTGGAGAATCGTACCGACGTCCCCATGAGACTCGAACAAACCGATTTTGGTCTCCGGAGTCTGTGCAACTGCGAAGAGAACGGCGAAGGCTGCCATGAACAACGCCGGTTTCATGCGCCCATTGTATGTTATGTGGCACAGGCCTTCAGCCTGTGCGTTCGTTACCGCTGAACTCTTCCCGATCCGCCTTCCTTTAGAAGCGCGTTCACTTCCGCGACCGTCACGCGGCTAGAGTCTCCTGGAATCGAGTGCTTCAGACAACTCGCCGCAACGGCGAAATCGAGTCCGTGCTGCGCCTCCAGCCCGGTGAGCATTCCGTAGATGAGTCCCGCTGCAAAACAATCGCCCGCTCCGACCCGATCCACAATATGAGTGATCTCATACCGGCGGCTCAGCATGAATCGCTCGCGATCCTGCAGACATGCCGACCAGCCGTTGTGCGACGCGCTCAAAGACTCGCGCAGACTGATTGCGATGGCCCGCAGATTCGGATAGGCGGACAGCACCTTACCGGCGAGCTTCTCATACTGCCCGCGGTCGAGTTGTCCGGAACGGACATCCACTTCGGCTTCGATCGCCAGGGTTGCCTGCACGTCCTCTTCGTTGGCGATAAGCACGTCCGTTAATTTCACCAGTTGGGGCATCACATTGCTCGCGGTTTGGCCCCAATTCCAGAGATTCTTCCGATAGTTCAGATCGCAGGACACAGTCAGGCCCGCGGCGCGAGCCGCCTGAATCGATTCGAGCGCCAGCTCCGCCGCGGATGCGCTAATCGCAGGAGTGATGCCGCTCATGTGAAACCACGCCGCACCTTGGAACGAGCGAGCCCACGAAATATCACCGGGTTTGGCGAGCGCTATAGCGCTATTCTCGCGGTCGTATACGATTCTAGAGGGACGCTGGTTCGCTCCGGCCTCCAGATAATACACGCCTAGCCGGCCTTTTCCGCGCACGATTTGCGAGACATCGACGCCGAAACGACGCAGCTCGGCAAGAGCTGCATCCGCGATCGGATTTTCAGGCAGAACCGTTACGAACGCCGCTGGTAAGCCGAACGACGACACAGCCACCGCTACGTTTGCCTCGGCGCCTCCGAAGGTCGCGTTGAATTGGGGTGTCTGTAGAAAGCGCGCTAAGCCCGGGGGAGCCAGGCGGAGCATGATCTCGCCGAACGTAACGACTCTACTGGTCATTTGCCACGGTTTTCCCGAATCACCGCAATGAATCTGCGCGTGAGATCCGTGACCGCTTTGAAGTCGCCGGTCTTGGCGGCCGCCGTCAAGCTTCCACCGACGCCCAGCGCGATACTTCCGGCCGCAATCCATTCCGCAGCATTGTCGATAGTGACGCCGCCCGTAGGCATCAGCGAAGCGTGCGGCAGAGGGGCTCGAGCAGCCTTCACGAAAGCCGGTCCGAGTGTTTCGCCGGGAAAGACCTTGACGATATCCACGCCGCATTCCATGGCTTCCACGATCTCACCGATAGTACCTGCGCCCGGCAAGTACGGTATCTGGTAGCGATTACAGAGCCGGGCCGTGTTCGGATTCAGCGAAGGGCTCACGACGAACTGCGCGCCCGCTAAAATCGCGATGCGGGCCGTTTCCGGATCGAGCACGGTTCCCGCGCCAATCGCGATCTGGCGCGAGGAAGAGCGTTTCGCGAGCTGCTCGATCACCGCTGCCGCCCCGGGGACCGTGAACGTCACTTCAATCACGGCGGCCCCGCCCTCGGCGCACGCCTCGACGAGGCGTACAGCATCTGAAGGATGGTCAGCCCTTACGATTGCCACTAGACCGGAGTCGGTGATCTTGCTTAGTACGTTAAGTTTCTGCACAGCCGCGTCGATCTATTCTCGACCAATGTATCGCACCATCATTCCAGCCCGCTTCAGCGATTGCCGATTGGGACATTCTGGCCGAGTCCCGAGCGACGAAGTGTCGCAGGCATTCTCTGACCTCCCCGGCAAAGATCCGGTCAAAGCGCTATCCGCATACGGCGAAAGAACTTCGAATATTTACGCGATGGCTTCCTCAATGGCGCGTGACGTGCATTCTCAGGTTTGCCAGTGAAAACAAACTCAAGCTCCCGACAAACGTTGATGGCAGTGTATATCTGCGTAGGCACCACGGTATGCCTGCTGAATCTAGCGCAAGCCGACGCTCGCCACATGAGCGACTTCCTGGTCTACCTGGTGTGCGCCATTACCACGACGCTAGGGTTGAAGCTGACCACTCACCGAAGCGCGATTCCGGCAAGTTTCCTGGTGATGCTGCTTGCAATTCAGGATCTGAGTCTTCCGGAATTACTGTTTATCGCTTGCGTGGTTTCACTGCTCGGCCAACTTCACGAAGCCGGGCGCCGTTTGCCCAAGGGTTCCGCTTTAATCTTCTCTATGGCCAGCGGATCCATTGGGATCGCGACTGCCCAAGCCGTATATCATGCCATCTCGGTTTTGAAGTACAACGCTCTGTTTCCCGCGCCGGTCATCGGCAGCGCGCTGGTGCTGCTTTTGAACTGGGGCATGGCGAGAACTCTGACGAAAGATGCCTCCATTTCAGTAAGCGAAGTGCTCAGCAAGGAATGCCGCCCCGTGCTGCCTTGGTTTGTGGGCGTCGCGTATCTTGCATACCTCGTTCGCGGAGCCGCCATCCTAAACGAAATGAATGCCGGGCTGGTGGCGCTGCCTATGCTTTTTGCCCTGGATTCGGCATTTCGCGCGTGGTTCGATTCCAAAGCGAAACATCGCGAAGAGCTCGACGCCCTGCAAAAGCGCAGTCTGGCGAAGCTCGCCGCTCTGCACCAACGAACTTTGGAGACATTGGCTGTCGCCATCGACGGCCGTGACCATACCACCCACATGCACCTGCGCCGCGTCCAGTTTTATGTGCGCGCCGTGGGAAAAGAATTGAATTTGACCGAGGAACAACTGGAACATCTGAACGTGGCTGCGTTGCTGCACGATATCGGCAAGCTGGGGATTCCCGACCACATCCTGCTCAAGCCCGGTCCATTATCGCCGGAAGAATGGGAAAAGATGAAAACCCATCCGATGAACGGTGCGGATATGCTGGCTCGCATGAATTTCCCCGATCCCGTGCTGCAAATCGTCGCAACCCATCATGAAAAATGGGATGGCACTGGATATCCTCGCGGACTAAGGTCCGAACAGATTCCGATCGGCGCACGAATTCTGTCGGCCGTGGACTGCCTGGATGCGCTCGCATCGGACCGTCCGTATCGCGGTGCGCTGCCCATCGATATGGCCATGGCCAGAGTCTCGAAAGAGGACGGACGCAGCTTCGATCCGCTGGTGGTGTCCGTACTGCAGCGGCGCTATGTGGAACTGGAGCGCCAAGCTTGGGGCGAAGTAATGAATCAACCCGGCGCGGAGCCCACTGGTACGCCCAGCCAAGATCTCGGCAAATTAGCCGCCAGTGTTAATGCCGAGTCCAGGCCTTCTGCCAATTCCATCCTGGATCCTATCGTCTCCGCGCGGCAGGAAACACAACTCCTGCAAACCCTGGCCACGGCACTTACGCATTCGTTAGGGGCCAGCGAGGTGACCGCGGCAATCCACAAGAGTGTGAAGCAGATGGTCGCGCACGATACTTTGGCGATCTACGTGAGCCGCGGCGAGGAACTGGAGCCGATTGAAATCGTCGGCGAGCAGAATCATCTATTCGGCCGCGAGGCGTTTCCGATCGCAAAAGGATTATCGGGCCGGGTCGTCCAGCACGGCAGTTCGATCCTCAATGGCGATCCCTGCATGGAATTCGGCTTTAAGAACGATTCCGTAGTGGTCTATAAGCTGCAATCCGCGCTGGCTGTCCCCATGATGGGGCCGAAGGGGATGGTTGGTGTGATGACGCTCTATCATCCCGACCGGCATGCCTTTAACCGCGATCACCTGCGTCTGCTGGAAGCCGTCAGCCAGCAGGTTGCTCCCGCGATCGAAAGTGCCCTCCGCTATCACGACACCGAGAAAATGGCGGTCACCGATCACTTGACAGGCGTGCCCAACGCTCGATCCTTGGCGCTGCATCTGGACCGCGAGCTTGCGCGCGCCAAGCGCGATGACTCCACTGTGGGCGTGCTGGTTTGCGACTTGAACGGATTCAAGCAGGTCAACGACCGGTTCGGGCATTTGAAGGGCAATGAAGTGCTCCAGGCTGTCGCCAAGGGCTTGCAGGAGGTCTGCCGCAAGTCGGATTACGTCGCCCGAATGGGTGGAGACGAGTTCGTCATTGTGGTTCCCGGCTTACGGGAAGAGTTGCGCTGGTCCTATGTGGAGCGGCTGCAAGGCGTGGCCCATTCAGCGGGCTGGAGCGTTTGCAACGAACAGTGCATCTCGATGAGTGTCGGCACGTCGATCTATCCCGCGGACGGCTCCGATGCAGATGTACTACTGGCGGAAGCCGACCGCAGAATGTACACCGTGAAGCAGCAGACGTCGCCAAACCGCGGCGAGGCAGTCGTTACGGAACAAAGCGTCGGGTGAGGGATACGCCGGCCGGCGGAATAGCGTCTAGGGGCTACTGTTCGGAAGAAGACATCTCGTCCGCCGACTTCTTGACCATCAAGAGCACGATGGTGGCGCCCAGGCAGGTCATAAATGAGCCGACGTAGCTGGTGAACAGCGCGACCACGGTCAGGGCGGCCGACAGTATAAACAACACGGTCACCACTTTGCCGAAGCGCTTCTTGAGATTGGTCTTCGGCACGACTACATTGACCAGCTCCCCGCAATTGATGCAGGAAACGTCGGTTTTAGCCAAAGGGGACTCGCACTGTTTGCAGCGTTGCATAGGTCCTGGCACACCAGGCAGCCCCAGTCTACAGACGATCGCGGACCCTGTACATTAGGCATTTACCCCATTTGGCATAAGCAATCCGCCCCAACCACCTATCTATTGCGGTAAACTACCGTGTCGGTGGGCCTATTGAGGAGGATGTGATGACCAGGACGCTGCTCTCGATCGTATGCATAGGTGCGGGATTTCTGAATCCGTCTGCACGGGCGCAAGTCCAAGGTTTTAAGCCGGTAACTGCCGCCGAGTTGGCCAATCCCAGCCCCAATGACTGGCTGAGCTTCAGCCGGACCTACGACGACCAGCGCTTCAGCCCCCTAAACCAGATCAATCGCCAAAACGTGAGCCAGCTCCGCATGGCCTGGACACGAGGCACACCAGCAGGCACCGTGGAGAGCACGCCCCTGGTGCGCGGCGGCACCATGTACATCATGACGTCCACTGGCGGCGTGATGGCGCTGAATGCCACCAATGGCGATCTTCTCTGGGAATACACTCGTCCGCAACCACCGGCTCCGGCAGCTCCGGCCGGAGGCGCAGCAGGTGGTGGCCGCGGTGCGGCTCCCGCAGCTGGAGGCCGCGGTGCGGCACCACGCGTGTACAATTCCCGATCTAAGACGTTCTCCATCTTCGACGATCTGATTTTCTACACCGCCCCCGATAGCCAGGTGGTGGGTTTGGACGCGCGCACTGGCGAGCTGCGCTGGCAGTCCAAGGTGGATAATCGTGGCAACTCGTCGGGCACCATCATGGCCGGCGACAAGGTAATTTCAGGCGGATCCTGCACCACGCGTTCCAGCTGTTACATTTCGGCGCATGATGCGCACACAGGCAAAGAGCTGTGGAAGTTTTACACCACGCCCGCGGCCGGCGAACCCGGCGGCGACAGTTGGGCGGATGTACCGGACGAACGGCGTCTGGCTTCGACCTGGGGTTCTCCCGGCGCCTACGATCCGGTGCGCGACATCGTCTACTACGGCATCGCCAACCCGACTCCGAATAGCAGGATTGCGCGGCACAACGGCAATCCGTTCGCGATTCCGACGTCGTCCCCTTCGGCGCTGTATAGCAATTCTACAGTCGCGCTGGATGGCAAGACCGGGAAGCTTCTGTGGTATTTCCAGCATCTGCCCGGCGATGACTGGGACGAGGACTGGACCAACGAACGGACCTTGATCCACACCAAGCTGAACCCGAATCCGAAGTTTGTGAAGTGGATTAATCCAAAGATCAAACCTGGAGAAGAGCGCGATACGATCTTCGCGGCGGGCGAATCGGGCGGCATCTTTCTCTTGGATCGGCTGACGGGCGAATTTCTGTGGGCCAACCCGTTCCCGTACGACGCTCCCAACTTCTGGCTGAAGAACGTTGACGTCAATACCGGCAAGACGTTCCTGAACGAGGATCTCATCTTCCGAAATAAGGGCGAAGAAAAAATCATCTGCTTCTTCAACACTCGCAGCTACTGGCCTGCCGCCTACTCGCCGCTCACCAATTCGATGTACGTTCCCTATATCGATGTGTGCCTCGACAACATCGAAGGCGGCCAGCGCAAGGGTGTGGCGCGCGCGGGCGCG
>Ga0207674_10001189_pt1 | contig 33857 bp, 37 predicted proteins | sample KBSCornC72_FD_184303 | JGI IMG/M metagenome (GOLD analysis project Ga0207674, IMG submission 184303) | Corn rhizosphere microbial communities from Kellogg Biological Station, Michigan, USA - KBS Corn C7-2 (SPAdes) (version 2) | ecosystem: Host-associated > Plants > Roots > Rhizosphere > Soil ...
GTCGACGTCGAGCTCGAGGATCCCATCCTGCTCGTCGCCCAATCCGAGCTCGCGCGCCGAACAGAGCATTCCGTCGGAGATGGCGCCGCGAATCTTTCGCTTCTGGATCTTGAGACCGTTCGGCAGCACGGTGCCCGTCGGGGCGAACGGGTAGACTTTGCCCGCGGTCACGTTGGGCGCGCCGCACACGACGTCGAGCAGCGTGCCCGTGCCGGCGTCGACTTTGGTGACGTGCAGGTGATCGGAGTCCGGGTGCGGCGCTTCCTCGATGACGCGCGCGATGACGATCGACGCCAGATCCTGGCGCAACGGCACCAGCTCGTCGACCGTCGCCACGTGCGCAGTGAGCAGCTCGCGAAGTTGAACGGCCGTCTCGTCGAACGGTACGAACGCCTTCAGCCACTGATACGAAACGTTCATCCTTCGACTCCGCTCAGGACAGGTCCGGCGATTTGCTCCAGGAATCTCACGTCCGAGTCGTAGAGGATTCTGATATCCGGAATTCCATAGCGGCTGATGGCGATGCGCGCCGGTCCCATACCGAACGCCCAACCCGTGTACCGCTCCGGATCGAGGCCGGCGGACTCGAGGACCGCGGGGTGCACCATCCCTGAGCCAAGAATCTCGATCCAACCTGTTCCCTTGCACGCGGGGCAGCCGCTTCCGCCGCAGATGCCGCACTGCACATCCATCTCGGCGGACGGCTCAGTGAATGGGAAGAACGACGGACGGAAGCGCGTGCGCGACGCCCCGAAGAAGCGCTCGGCGAAAAGATTGAGCGTCGATTTGAGATCGACGAAGCTGATCCCCTCGTCGATGCACAAGCCTTCGATTTGGGCGAACGCGGGAGCGTGCGACGCGTCGAAAAAGTCGCGGCGATATACCGTGCCTGGAATGAGCACGCGGATCGGCGGTGCGTAGCGCTGGAGGGTTCGAACCTGCACCGGCGACGTGTGCGTGCGCAGCAATCCGCCGCCCTCGAGATAGAGCGTGTCGTGGGCGTCGAGCGCGGGATGGTTCGGCGGAAAATTCAGCGAGCCGAAGTTGTACCACTCGGTCTCGGCCTCGGGTCCCTGCGCCACCGTGAAGCCGAGCTCGCGGAAGATGCCTTCGATCTCCTCGATGACGAGCGTGACCGGGTGCTTGGCGCCTTTCCAGACGCGGCGCTCGGGAAGGGATAGATCGTCCTGTGCGCCGGCATGACGTGCGCGGCCAAGAGCCGTTTTGCGCTCGTCGTGCAGCGACTGGAGGCGAGTGCGTGCCTCGTTGAAGCGCTTTCCGGCGGCCGGCTTGTCTTCTTTCGAGATGGACTTCAAGGATTCCTGCAGCGCCTTGACGCGACCCTGTCTGTCACCGAGAAACGCGACGCGCGCGGCCTCGAGCGCGTCGAGATCGTTGGCCGCGTTGAGGGCCGTTGTCCCTTCTCGTTCGATGACTTCTGCTTCGCCGAGATACTGATCGAGGTTCATATCGGAAGAATTAACGGACGTCGTCCAACAATGCGAAGCGGCGGCAGCGCGATAGGATCGTCGCGCTGCCGCCGCTGGTGACGAGCGAAAACTTACGCTGCGTTCAACGCGGAGCGCGCCTTGTCAGCGAGCGCCGTAAACGCGGCGGGATCGTGAACGGCGAGATCGGCGAGGATCTTCCGGTTCACTTCGATCCCGGCCTCTTTCAAGCCGTTCATGAACGTGTTGTAGTTCATGTCGTTCTGATGGGCCGCCGCGTTGATGCGCGTGATCCAGAGGCGACGGAAATCGCGCTTCTTGTTCTTACGATCGCGGTACGCGTACTTCCACCCGCGCTCGACGGTCTCCTTGGCGGGCCTCCACAGCTTGCTGCGCGCGCCGAAAGCGCCGCGCGCGGCCTTCATGACCTGCTTCTTCCGCTTCAGGCGCGGAACGTTCGATACGGAACGTGGCATGTCGGTCTCCGATTAGGCCTGAAGCAGGCGCTTGACGTGCTTCACTTCGCCGTTCGTGGCGACGAGACCGGCTTGGCGCAGGCGGCGTTTCCGCTTCGACGTCTTTTTGGTCAGGATGTGGCTCTTGAACGCCTTGTAACGGCGGACCTTCCCCGTGCCCGTGATCTTGAAGCGCTTCTTCGCGCCCTTGTGAGTTTTCATTTTCATTTGAACATCCTCATATGAGCAGATCCTTCGCCGCCTACGGCGACTCAGGACGACGCTAACGCGTCATTTCGGCGCGAGAATCATCGTCATCGACTTCCCTTCCAGTCGTCCCGCGCTTTCGATTTTTCCAACGTCCGCCAGAGCGATCGCCACTCGTTCGAGCACGGCCTGGCCGAGCTCGGGGTGAGCGACCTGACGGCCGCGGAACATCATGGTGACCTTCACTTTGTTCTTCTCTTCGAGGAACCGGCGCGCGTGCCGAGTCTTCGTGTCGAAATCGTGATCGTCGATCCCGGGTCGGTACTTCACTTCCTTGAGCTCGATCACGTGCTGCTTCTTCTTGGCTACCCGCGCCTGCTTCGCCATCTCGAACTTGTACTTGCCGTAGTCCATGATGCGGACCACCGGCGGTCGGGCAGTTGCGGCCACTTCCACCAAGTCCAGCCCTTGGTCTTCGGCCATTCGTAGAGCGGCGTCGACCTCGAGAATCCCGAGCTGCGAGCCGTCGGAGCCAATTACTCGAACTGGAGTGATACGGATCTGGCGATTGACCCGCACGCGCTTCGTTGTGTCCTGAATACCGAAATCCTCGAAAGGAGAAAACAAAAAATGCGCGGACGCCGAAGAGTCCACGCATACGAACCGACTTCCCACGATGTGGGTCGCCGGCTGTTCACTGGACTCCTGCAGCACACCTCGCGACCTGCACGAGGGCCAAAGGGTGGGACCTTTGATGGTCCGCTTTACGAATTGTGCGTTAAATGTAGGCTTGGGCGGAGTTTAGGTCAAGTCGCCGGACCTATGGATTTGACCCACAGGAAACCGGAGGGCCTATGAATCCGGCTTTACGTCGCGGTAATACCGCTCGACGCTCCACGCGACCAGATCCATTAACAGGTCAGAGCGGGAGGCACGGGTCGCGAAGGTCGGGAGGGCCGAACCGTGGATGCCTGCGGCTGCCGAAATGCGCTTCAGGTCCACGATCACGCGCTCAGGTAGCCAGCCTGCGGACTTCATGGAATCGACGTAGGCGTTCAGGGCGCGACGAATGTCGGCGCGCCTTTCGTCGGTTAGCGGGAACTCGACCGTCGCAAGCTGCTGCCGCAGTCGTTCGTCGGGCATCGTGCACCACGTTTGTGCAGGGGTGTCTGTGACACTACCGCAAACGGACGATCCCGCTAGGGAAGATTCCGAAAAAAAAAACCGGCCAGTTCCGGGGGTGGAAGCTGCCCGGCGAGCGCAGGGTGGCGGGGGGGGGGGCGTCATGGGGCCGTCAGGCGGCCCTAATCCTGATACGCAAAGTCCGGGTTATCTACGCGCTCGAAAACCCGTTCCTTCGTCTTCGCGCGCCGCAAGAATCCGGTTCGGCGTGGAAACCGTTCCTCCATGTCCGTGTAGCTAGTTCCCCAAACCGTAGCGCCACGAACTTTGATTTAGGGTGCTACACTGCTACACCACGAGAGCGGCGTGCAGCTCGCAAGTTCGCAATCGCAAGGGCCGCACTGGTGACGCCGAAGATGCCAGACCACAAAACTGCACTCCACAGTCTGAGTCCGGGCGCGTGCCATCCCCACCTATCGACGGCGACAACGCCGAATGGCACCGTAGCTCCAGCCAAGAATCCCCACGCGGCTAACCGGCGCGGCGAAAGCCCGTCGATGGTTTTCCGGCGTTCGCCGAGGACTATGGCGGTGGCAAAGGCGAGCCCCATCGTAGCGCCAGTTGTCGCCCACGGAAGCCAGTGGAACACGAAGCGTGGGAGGAGACCGATGCCCCACAGAATGGTGGTGCTCGCAAGGCCAAGCGCCACCACGGCGACGGCCCAAACGGCCATCGTTCCCAGAAATCCGCGCAGTCGTCGCATCATGTTCGCATCATGTTCCAGAATACCACATCGACGGCAATAGCGTTATCCCGCGCCACGGTGCGTCAAATCCCTACTTCCGCAAGCCGTCCCTATTCAGCCGGTGCCCGACAGCGCGTAGCTCTTGCCGTCATGCGCCAAACGCGACCATGGCGTAGATGCGTCATGCTCGAATACAACGAGCCACCGCTCGTCGACTGCTCGTTTGAGAATCCGACGCTTCGTCTCGAGCGTCACGAGCGGCTCGACGTCGTACCCCATGATCCAGGCCAGTGGTAAATGCGCCGTGGTCGGGGCGAGGTCGGCGATGTAGAACGCCTTTTCGCCGTCCGATTCGATGAGAAGCCCCTGATGGTGTGGGGTATGGCCGGGCGTTGGAATGCCGCGAATGCCGGTGACGATCTCCCGGTCCCCTTCGATGAAATCGACCAGCCCCGCCTCGACCAACGGAACGAAGTTGTGCGCGAAGTAGCTTGCCGCCGTGCGCTCGTTGGTGTGCGTGGCATACTCGTATTCGCCGCGCTGCATCACATAGCGTGCGTTGGTGAAGGACCTTTGGATCGAACCGTCCGCGGCACGAGTCGTGTTCCCGCCGGCGTGGTCGAAGTGCAGATGGCTGTTGATGACGAGTGATACGTCGGACGGCTCGAAACCCGCCGCCCGGATCCCGTCCTCGAGTTGCGTTGGCGACCCGGCGTTCTCGATGCCGTAGATGTCGTAGAACTTTTCGTTTTCCTTGTTCCCCGCGCCGGTGTCGATGAGCACCAGGCCCACGTCATGCTCGATGAGCAGGCAGCGCATGCCGAGCTGAATGCGATTTCGCTCGTCGGCTGGGATGCGGCGCTCCCAGAGCGGCTTTGGCACGACGCCGAACATCGCGCCGCCATCCAGCTTCTGGCCGCCAGCTTGGATGGCATGCACGCGCAAGCGTCCGATCGTTCGACTTTCGACGAGGGGCGTTGGGATCATCGGGGTTAAGCAGTTCGATCGTCGGCGACGCTGTGCGGCATGGCGGGTGGCCGGCGGCCGCGTTTCTTCTTTCGGCTCGTCGGACCGCGCAGCAGACGTTGCAGATCGTCGAGGGTGTCGCAATCGCGCGAGCGGGCCTCTTTCAGAAAACGCAAAAACACTTTCGCCGTCGCCATGGCGTCGCCGCCGGCGCGATGGCGCGCGGTGTTCACGATGCCGTAATAGTCGCTGAGCGAATCGAGGTTGCGGCGACGGAGTTGCGGGAGAAAGTGACGAGCCATGCGCACGGTGCAGAGCCGCTGGCCGACGAGCGGACGACGCGTCGCGCGCGTGATCTCATTCGACAGGAAACGCCAGTCGAATCCCGCGTTGTGCGCGACGAAGACGCTCCCTTCGAGCGCACCGAGGAGCTGGTCGCAGATGTCCGGGAAGCGCGGGGCGTGGCGCACCATCTCCCACGTGATGTTCGTCAGCGCCATCACGGCGGGCGGGATCGGACGGTCGGGATTCACGAGAGTCTCGAAGATCATCTCCGCCCGTCCGTCGCGAACGCGGACGACGGCTACCTCCGTGATCCGGTCCCCGGCGATCGATCGCGAACCGGTCGTCTCGCAATCAACGACGACGAACGATTCCTGTTCCAGCGTCCGGCTGGCGGCCGAGTCGGCGAGAACGGAGCCGTCGCGGAGCATCCAGCGGCCCACACGATCGCGGACGAATCGCGCGTGGCCCGCGAACAGCGCCGTCGCCATGTGCTCGGCGACGGTTGCCGGCGCGCCGGGAAGCTGGCACACATACGAAATCAGCGACTGCGCGTCGGCGGGACCCGACGCCAGAAAATCCGCGGCCCGACTGGTCAGCGGCGTATCGGCGTTGCCGAGGGTGACCGATGTCATCTCACGACCATCGGCTCACGTCCATGGCCTCAAGTCCATGGATCGTCGCGACAGACGGGAAGCGTCATGCAGCGGGGACCGCCTCCGCCGCGTACCAGCTCGGCTCCCTCGAAGGTGATGACCGCGCGCTCGCCTTCGGCGATGCGATCTTCGCCGGTGAGGAACGACGTTCCGGTCACAACGCGAAAGCCCATGCGCTCTAGCTCGTGAAGCGTAGCCTCGTTGCGCTGATACGACAGAATCACGCCGGGGCGCATCGCCACGAAGTTACAACCCGACGCCCACTGCTCGCGCTCCTGAAGCGTGCGCCGGTCGCCGCCGCAGAATACGGGCTCGAGGGGCATGTCGCATTCGGCGAGTGCGGTGAAAATGTTGGGCCGTTCGCGGATGGTCGACTCTCCCTTGCGCCAGTGCAGCACGGGCAATCGCTCGGGCCCGATGAAGTGCGGTGGAAAGACCGCGCAGAGCTCGCGATCGAGCTGCGTGAAGATCATGTCGAGGTGAATCGCCGCGGTCTCCTTCGGCATGACGACAACGATCACGTCGCAGACCTCGGTCTGCTCGAAGAGCGTCGACGCCAGCTGGTCGATGGCCGCCGGGCTCGAACGCTCACTGAATCCGATGACCACGAGATCGCGGCGCAGCGGGTGTACGTCGCCCCCCTCCACGGTGTAGTTCACGCGTCGCTCGGCGGAGCCGTCGTAGAGGATGCCGGCGTTGGCGAGCTCCGGATGATGGACGAACAGCGCCTTCATGATGATCGCTTCGGTCCAGCGAATCGCGTATCGCATAGAGCCGATCATCACGTGATCGCCGACGACCATACAGCTGTCGCGCGTGAAGAACAGGTTCGGAAGCGGCGGAAGGACGTGGCCCGGTTCATTGAGCGCCTTGGCGACGGGGCCGGGCGGCTCCTCTTTTCCCTCGATGAGCAGCTTGACGAGGGCGTCGGCGTCGAGCTCGCTAATGTCCCGCGCCAGAGGCTCGGACGGGACGATGTCCATCGTTTCCCGAACGAGGAGCTCGCGAGACTTCGGTGTGGACAGAATCTCGGCCAGGACCGACCGCACCTGGAGCACAGTGGAGAAGCGCTCGAGGATGGCGATGAAGCGCCGATGCTCGCGTTGCGCCGACTCCGCTTCGATGATGTCGTCGTAGAGGTAATCCGCCCGATTGCTTGGGGTTACGGCGAGCAGCTCCGGCCCCGGAGAATGCACGAGAACGGCGCGCATTCGTCCGATTTCCGACGACACGTGGGCGGTCATTCGCCAAAGCTAACGGTGGCTGTGTAACTGGTGCAGCCGGACGGGTTCCCTTAACTTGTGAATGAATTCACAAGCCTTACGCATCTCCGTGAAACGCATCGCAGACTCCACCGTTCGGCGCCTCTCGGCCTACCTCCGATTCCTGGAAGACTTCGAGAACCGTGGCCTGTCGACCATCTCCAGTGAGGAGCTGGCGAAACGGGGAGGAACCACCTCCGCGCAGGTTCGAAAGGATCTCTCGTTTTTCGGTTCGTTCGGAAAACGCGGGCTCGGTTACTCGGTTCCCGAGCTGGCCGGCCGGCTGCGTGAGATCCTCGGGCTCGGCAAAGAGTGGCGCGTGTTCATCGTTGGCGCCGGAAAGATCGGCGCGGCGCTCGCGCAGTATCGCGGGTTTCGACAGCGCGGATTCACGATCCTCGCCGCCTACGACAACAGCGCGGATAAGATCGGGAAGAAGCTGGACGGTGTCATCGTTCGCGACATCGAGCAGTTGGAGAAGGACATCCAGCGCGACAAGCCCGATATCGTCGTGCTCACCGTTCCCGGCGATCAGGCGCAGACGGTCGTCGATCGCGTGGTGAAGGCCGGTGTGCGCGCCATTCTCAGCTTCGCGCCGACGCAACTCCATGCGCCCGCCGACGTCGCGGTGAAGACGGTGAACATGGCGATGGAGCTCGAGGGGCTCAGCTTCGCGCTGACGAATCGCGACTGATCGCTCGCGCGAGTCGCGCGAACGCATCAGCGCTCAGCGTTTCCGGACGGACCGACGGGCCGATCTCCGCCGCGGCGAGCAACGCATCCGCCGCAGGCGCGTCGATGCTCAACAGCTCGCGCACGACACGCCGCATCTGCTTTCGTCGCAGACCGAAGGCGTCCTGGACCAGCCTGCGAAAGCGCGGCTGCTCGTCGTCAGTGATGATGGGACTGTCGAGCGGCGTCACGCGCACGACGGCGCTCTCGACTTTCGGTGGCGGATTGAACGACCCCGGCGCGATACGAAACAGGACATCCAGTTTCGAGAGCGCCTGCGCGTTGACCGAGAGCGCGCCGTATTCGCTCGTTCCCGGCTTGGCCGCCATGCGCTGCGCGACCTCTCGCTGTACGAGAAATACGGCGCGCTGCGGCCGCGGCGGTTCCAGCGCCCGAAATAGAATCGGCGTCGTGATGTAGTACGGGATGTTGCCGACCAACTTGAACGGGCCGCCAGCCACTTCGGCGAAGTTGACGGTGAGAACATCCGCTTGAATCACCGTCACGGACGCGTCGTCGGCATAGCGTTGGCGTAGCCGTTCGGCGAGCGCACGATCGTACTCGATGAGAACGAGTCGGCGCGGCTTTCCGTGGAGTCGCGCCGTGAGACTTCCCCGCCCTGGGCCGATTTCGATCAGCGTGTCGTGGGGCGTCAGCTCGAGCGCGTCGGCGATTCGGTCGAGAATGCGTGGATCGTCGAGGAAGTGCTGGCCCAAGCTTTTTCGCGTCGGCGGCATCCGCCCACCGTCGTCGCGCCGGCGCCCTGACGCCGCCATGGGCGAGCCGCTCAGCTCCGCGCGAGGACGATCGTCAAGTCGTCGCGAAGCGGAGCACCTTGAGTGTGCGCGTTCAGCGCCTCGACGATGGCCTCGAGGATCACCTTCGGCTCGGCGTCGAGGTTGTCGCGAATCGTTTGGATGACGCGCTCTTCACCCAGACGCTCGCCGGCGTGGTTGCGCGCGTCGCTCACGCCGTCGGTGAACAGCACGAGCAGATCTTCGTTGCGACGCCACGAACGACGCGCCGTGACGGGCGGCTGCTCGTTCATCCCGAGCGGCGGATCGATGGCCGGAAGCCGCTCGAAACCGCGCTCGCGGTCGACGAGAAATGCGTGGGGGTGTCCGGTATTGGCGTAGTGCAGCTCACCTTCATCCGGATCGATGACGCCGTAGAAGGCCGAGATGAACATCTCGGTCATGGTCAGTTCGTCGCGGAGCGTCGAGACGAGGGCGCCCAACATCTCGCCGGGATCGGCCGTCGTCTGCGAATGAATCGCCGCGGCGCTCATCGTGAGTGCCATGATCAAAGCCGCCTGGTAGCCGTGACCCGAGACGTCGCCGATCATGATGCCGGTGCGCGACCCACCAAGATGGAACAGGTGGTAGAAGTCGCCGCCGACACTCTCCGCCGGAACGACGCGCGCCGCGACGATCGCGTCGGGGGCAAGGATCGTGTCGCTCGGCAGGAGCTTCATCTGAAGCTCGTGGGCGAGCTGCATCTCGTGTGACAGACGCTGCTGCTCGACCGACGCGCGCACGAGCCGCGTGTTCTGGATCGCCGTGCCGATCTGGGTCGCGATGGCGGCGATGAGTTTTAGGTCGCCGGCGGTGAACGGCTGCCCCGAGCGGCGGTCGGAGAGGTTCACGACGCCAAGCGGCTCGGCACCGCGTGGCGCCGGCGCGGTCCACATGATCGGCACGGAGAGCATCGCGCCGCGGCGATAACCCGCTTCCTCGGGACACGGCGACTCTCCCGCCTCGAGCAGCGCGGGATGCTGACTGCGAAAAACCCGTGCGCTGACGCTGCACGGGTCGTCGACGCGGATCGGTGGGACGCTGGTCAGATCCACCCCGAGCGCGGCAACCGCTTGCAACGTGTCTGTCGAACGCTCGTGCACGAGCACTGTCGCCTTGCGCGCGCCGACGGTCTCGGAGACCTCGGTGAGAATCGTCTTCGCCGCTTCGTCGAGCGAGACGGTTCGTCCGAGGATCTCGCTGATCGTGTAGAGGAGATTGATCTCCTCGTAACGCTCGGCGAGCTCGTTCGCCGCGTGCTCGACCTCCAATGCCGATTGCAGATACTGCGTGACGACAGGGAGCAGAAAGCTCATATACGTTCGCAGATCCACACCGCTCGCGGCGCACGGCCCCAGCGCGAGCCAGGCGCGGTGCGGGCCCGCCACGGCGGCGACGATGACGGAACCGCGATCCGTCGACACGTCGACCGGAGTCTCACTTTCCGTCGGAAACTCGGTCAGCTTCGGCGCGCCGGGCGTGCGAGGCTCGGCGATCGGAGAAAGCGCGTCGCCGGCGGACGGCCCGTGTACCCAGAGGGCCGCCTCGCAGCCGGTCGCCTTTCGGAAGGCACTGAGGACTTCCGCGAGGTCGCTCATTCGCGATGCAGAGTCATGCGCACAACGCTGCCGCGCGCCGCTTCGAGCCGCTCGACGCGATCCATGAGCTTTCGCATCAGAAAGAGCCCGCGCCCGTCTTCGCGTCCGAGGTTCTCGGGCGTCGTCGGATCGATCAGCGATGCGTCGAGATCGAAGCCGGGACCTTCGTCGCCCACCTCGACGACCAGACGCTCCGCGCCGACTTCGGCGTGCACGCGCACGTGTTTTCCCGGATCGTCGCCGTTCCCGCGCAGAATCGCGTTGGACAGCGCTTCGGTGAGCGCCACGGGAACGTTGAGCATGAGCTGCCGCTCGCCGTAGGCCATGACGCGACACTCACGGCGAACCAGCTCGACGACTTTTTCGATGTACCGGACGTCGTTCGGGATTTCGACGTCGACGACCCGTACGCGGCCGTCAGGCGAAATCCCGTGGCGTTCAGGTCGTGGCATCCATGAATCCTTGATGGTTCCTCGCTCCGGCGCTTCGCACCTTCGCTCGGAATTCCGCACTTCCGCTCATGAGAGCGGGCACCGGCGGGAAGCGGGTCGAGTCCGCTTTCGCCAGTGCCCGTACCGGATGAATTCCGGGGGCGATGCCAGCATCAAAAGCTTTGCAACGCCCGCTCGCGCGTATCGGCGATTTGGAAAAGCGTGTCGAGCTTCGTCAGCTCGAACAGCGTCTTGAGATCGTCGTTCAAATTGGCGAGGCGGAGCTCTCCGCCCTGCTCGCGGATCTTCTTGGAAAGTGAAACCAGAACGCCGAGACCGGAGCTGTCGATGTACCCCGTCTGCGAAAAATCGATCAAGAATTTCTTTTCCCCGCGCTCGAGCTCATCGAGCACCTTCTGCTTGAGCTCCTGCCGATTGCCGACGATCAGCTGACCTTCTACATCCACCACGACCACCTCCCCTTCCTTCTTCACCGAGAAGCTCATGACGTTCTCTCCTGGCGGTCCTCGTTCGGTGCCGCCGTCGCGTCCATAGACTGGAGCGCGGTGATGGCGGCCACATTGATAATGTCTTCGGCTGTCGCGCCGCGCGAGAGATCACTACACGGCTTGCGGAGCCCCTGCACGATCGGTCCAATCGCTTCTGCACCTGCCAGTCGCTGCACCAGCTTGTAGGCGATGTTGCCGGCGTCCAGCGATGGGAAGACTAACACGTTCGCTCGACCCGCCACGGTGCTATCCGGCGCCTTGCGGGCGGCGACCGCGCTGGCGAGCGCAGCGTCTCCTTGCAATTCTCCGTCCACAGCGAGGTGAGGCGCGCGCCGGCGAACCTCGGCCACGGCGCGGCGGACAAGGTCGACCGACTCGCCGTCGGCGCTCCCCCTCGTGCTGAACGACAGGAATGCCACGATCGGATCGTCACCGACGATCCGCCTCCGGTCCGCGGCCGCGGCCAGCGCAATATCGGCAAGCTGCACGGCGTTGGGATATCGCACGACCGCCGCATCGGTAAACGTCAGCACTTCCGGCGTTGCGCCGCGAAATGGCGGAACGACCATGTAGAAGGAACTGGATACTGTCTGCGCACCGGTCGCCGGCCCCACCATCCACAGCGCGGCTCGAAGTACGTCACCCGTGGTATGCACGGCGCCGGCGACGCAACCGTCGGCTTCGCCCGCCGCGACGAGGGCATCGGCGAAGAACAGTGGCGTGTGGAGAAGCGCATTCGCTTCATCTTTTGTGAGGCCCTTTCTTTGCCGCCGCTCGAACAGCGCTTCGGCGGCCGATTCGGTCAGCGGGTCCTCGGCTGGGTCGCGTGTTGCGACGCCAAGCCCGCGCACCGCCGCGAAAGAAGCCGGCGCTCCATGATCGAGAACCACGATCGGCTCGACGATCCGTCGTCGCGCTAGCTCACGCACCGCAGCCCGCGTGCGTTCGTCGGCGCTCTCGGGAAAGACGATGCGACGCACCGACGCGGCCGCACGTGTCTGAAGGCCCGCGAGAAACCTCAACGTGAGTTCGACCGCGCGCGGAGAGCGTCAGCGACCGCCGGGTGGACCAGGTTCGACACGTCGCCGCCGTAGCGCGCGATCTCGCGAACCAGGCTCGCGCTGATGTACGTCGTGTCGAGTGACGGCACCATGAAGACCGTCTCGAGCTTGGGCGAGAGGTGGCGATTCATCAACGCCATCTGATACTCGTACTCGAAGTCGCTCACGGCGCGGAGCCCGCGAATGAGCAGCGTGGCGCCCTCGCGCGCCGCGAAATCCACGAGCAGCCCGCCGAAGCTCTTCACGTCGATACGCGAGTCGCCGCCGACGGCATCGCGAATGAGCCCGACGCGTTCCTCGACGGTGAACAAAGGCTGTTTCGAGGAATTGACCGCGACCGCCACGATCAGACGGTCCACGAACTCGAGGCTGCGCTGGACGAGGTCCTCATGTCCGCGCGTGATCGGGTCGAAGCTGCCGGCGTAGATGGCGATGCGCATGTTGACGCGTTGATCGTGGGAGATCGGCCGACTCACCAGGTCGCCCCTAGTATAGCGACCCCTATTTCGTAGCTCTACGCGTCGAGGCCGAAGAAGGTTATTGCTGCACTACCGTACGCGCGGATGTCGCCCTCGCCGGGGAGCCGCTCCCGCGCGGTGTGCTCGACGCCGAGGATGTGGGCGAACGGCTTCTCGAGCCACGCCTCGGCGACGCGTTCGGCGAGTCCCATCCCGTACGGCGGGTCGGCGAAGGCGACGTCGTACGCGTGGGGTTCGAGCTTCTCGATGAATCGAAGGGCGTCGACGCGGTGGAGCGTGATATTGTCCGCCGCGCTCAACCGATCGGCATTCGTCGAGATCGCCGAGAGGCTCCGCGGTGCAATCTCGACGAAGTCGATCGACTCGGCGCCGCGGGAGAGTGCTTCCAATCCGAGCGCCCCCGAGCCGGCGAAGAGATCCAGCACGCGCGCCCCTGGAAGCCACGAATTCACGATGCTCATCCAAGCCTCGCGAACCCGATCGCCGGTCGGCCGTACACGCTCGTCGGCCGGCGCGTCGATACGACGCCCGCGCCATTTCCCGGCGATGATCCGCACTCAGACCCGGAAGTCGGCCAGCCGGCCCTGCAGCCGCGACTCTCCGTTCCATTCATCCCGCTCGAGCCGATACGCGACATCCACTCGCATCCCGACGTCGAGCTCTTTCGCGCGTGGCCCCATTCCCCACCCGACCATGACGAGTGTACGCTGGTCGTCGGAGAAGGCGACTTTCAACCCGTCCTTGCCCACGACGCGCGGAGGCGACGCGACGACGAGTCCGCGCGACACGAGCAGCGGCGACGGGTTGCCGATGCCGCACGGCTCGATGTGGCGAAGCAACGTCTCGAGCTCCGAATTCGCCTCCGAGAGCGGAAGCTCGAGATCCACGCGCAGCTCCGGGATGAGATCGTCCTCGGTGAGACGCGACGCCGCGACGGCGTTGAAGCGCGCCGCGAAGTCATCGACGCGATCCCGTGCGATGGTGATCCCCGCCGCCGACCGATGGCCGCCGAACCGCTGCAACAGATCGCGGCATTCCGTGAGCGCTCCGTGCAAGTCGAACACGCTGATCGAGCGCCCCGACCCTTTCCCCAGCTCACCATCCAGCGCGATGAGCATCGTCGGCCGGCCGAATTCTTCGACGATGCGCGATGCCACGATGCCGATCACTCCCGGATGCCATCCGTCGCCGGCCAGCGCGATGCCGAACGTCGCCGGGAGATCCATCTCTAGCACGCGCGCGCGTGCCGTCTCCAGGGTCGCACGATCGATCTCCTGACGACGCGCGTTGAGCTCCTCCAACTCGCGCGCGATGGGATTCGCTTCCTCGTCCGACGCGGTCATCATCAGCTCGACGCCACGCATCGCGCTGCCGAGGCGTCCCGCGGCGTTGAGGCGTGGCGCGAGAATGAATCCGACGCGACCCGCGGTGAGCGACTTTCGATCGAGCCCCGCCGCGCGAATCATGGCGCGCACGCCCGGGCGCTCCGGATTGTTGAGGAGCTTGAGTCCGTAGCGAACGAGGACGCGATTCTCGCCGCGGAGCGGCGCCACGTCGGCGATCGTCGCCAGCGCGACGAGGTCGAGCATCGCGTAGACCGCGCCGTCATTGCCGCCGACGGCACGCGTGAGCGCGAGCGCCAGCTTGAACGCTACGCCAACCGCGGCGAGGTCCTTGTCGACCGAGGGACAGTCGGGACGCTTCGGATTGAGAACGGCGTACGCCGGCGGCAGCGGACCGCCGGGCAAGTGATGATCGGTGACGATCACGTCGATGCCCGATGCCTGCAGCTCGGCGATCGGACCGTGCGCGCTCGTGCCGCAGTCGCAGGTGATCACGAGCTTGGCGCCGCACTCCTTCGCCGCGCGAACGCCGGCGTCGCTGAGATCGTAGCCGTCCTGCAGGCGACGCGGGATGAATGGGACGGCATTGCCGCCGAGGGTGCGCAGCGTGCGCGTCGTCAACGTCGTCGAGCAGATGCCATCGACGTCGTAGTCGCCGTGCACGAAGATCGTCTGGTTCTCGCGCAGCGCGAAGACGATCCGCGCGACCGCGCGATCGAGATCGGCGAGGCAATTCGGATCATGCAAATGCTCGAGGCGCGGGCGAAGATACGCCTTCGCGTGGTCGGGCTCACCGAAGCCACGACTCGCCAACAATCGGCAGATCGGGCCGGGGAGATGCAGCTCGGCCGCGAGCTGCGCGACCGCGGCCGGACTCGGCTCGCTAGGGAGGATCCATCGGGCGCTCGCCCGAGCGCGAACGGGGGGGGCGGAAGCGGTCACCGCGGAAAGTTATGATCGCGGCGCGCCGCCAACAATCATCAATCCGCCGCGTACAGCATCACGCCGCATCCCTCGCAAATCTCCGTCGCGCCCGTGCCGAGCATTCCGCTGCGACGCTGCAGCGGGATCATCGTGTCGCAATTCCCGCAGCTCGCGCCACGAAGTGGAAAAACCGCATGCACGCGTTTTCGTGATCTGATGCGCTCGTAGCGCGAGAGGAGGCCGCCGGGAACGTCGCGAGCCCGGTCTTGCCGCGCCGCGCGCACCGTGCCGAGCTGCACCTCGATCTCCTGTTGGTCGGCGTTGAGCGATTCGGTTGCGGTGGCCTGGGCCAGCTCCAATTCGCCCGCGATTCGCCGGCAATCCTCGACCTGACGGTTCGCGTCGACCAGTCGCTGCCCGACGGCGGCGAGCTCCCGCTCGCCTTCGTCGATCATTCGCTTTGTCTGCTCGAGCTGCGCGGTGGCGGCCGTGGCCTCGCGCATGGACGTCACCGATGACAGCGTCGCTTCGTTCTTCGCCTGCTGCGCTCGATGCTGCGAGACGCGCGCGGCAATCTCCTGCCGCCTCCGTTCCTCGGCCTCCGCCGCGGCCTCGGCTTTCTTGAGTGCCGCGAGAGCATCGTCGCGCGACTTGGCGAGGGCGTCGAGCCGCGGCTTCAGCGCCGCCAAACGGTGCTCGAGCTGATTGATCGCGACGTCTTCGTCTTGCACGGCGAGCAGGGCCGCAACGTCTGGGTGCACGAAACCTCCAACAGGGTTCAGGGTTGGTTCGAGTTGAACGCCTTCCATCGCGGGCGGCCGAGCGCCCGCAGCTCACCGGCAAGCCGCGTCTTTTCCCGGTTGAGATCGTCCTTTTGTGCATCGTTTGCCAATGGCGCTAACCGGTCGATCTCACCCATTCGGACCGCGATGCCGCGCGCCAGCAGCGAGTTGATGTTCGCGTCGATCGCTTCCTCGATCCGGTCGAACGACACCGGCTCGTCCAACAGCTCCTGCAACACCGCCACACCATCGTCGTCGAGCGTCGCCGCAAGTTCGTCGACCGCCCGATCCGAATCCATCGACAGCTCAGTGAAGATGTCGCGGTACAGCGGATCGGTGAATACGTCCGCTGCGATACGCTCGGCCGTTGCCTCCACGTAACGCCGATACGCGAGGAGGAGTCGAACGAGCTCCCGCTCGGCGCGGACACCGACGGCCCGGCGATCGGCACGCCGTTCGCGACGCCGAACAGCCGGCTCTGGAGCGGCGGGCGGCGCGCCGGTTTCCGCGGGAACCCGGCGCTCACGCGGCGCCACGCTAAGCTCGCGCACGAGCTGATCGCGCGATACGCCCGCGACCTCACTCGTTCGCGAGACATACAGGTCGCGGGTCAGGTGGTCCGCGGTGGCGCGCAAGGTCGGCAGCAGCTTGTCGAGCGCCTGGCGCTTGCGCCGCAGGTCGGCGAACCAACCACCGCGCTCGAGAAGCTGGATCTTGCGGTCATACACGTCGATCGATGCGTCGGCCACCTTCTCGAACGCGTCCGTGCCAAACTTGGCGACGAATGTATCCGGGTCCTCGCCCGACGGCAGCGTGATCACACGCACCGACGAACCGCCCGCGAGCAGAATGTCGCCGGCGCGAAAGGTGGCTTTGAGCCCGGCGCGGTCGCTGTCGTAGAGCAGAAAGACGTTCTTCGTGTACTTGCGAATGAGCGCCGCTTGATCTTCGGTCAGCGCGGTCCCCAGCGGCGCCACGGCTTCGGTGATTCCAGCGAGCATCAATCGGATGACGTCGAAGTACCCTTCCACGATAATCAGGCGGTCGGCCTTCCGAATGGCCTGCTTCGCCCAGTTGAGCCCGTAGAGCAGTTTCCGCTTCGCGAACACCTCCGATTCGGCGGAATTCAGATACTTTGGTTCGCCGTCGCCGAGAACGCGTCCGCCGAAGCCGACCACGTGGCCGGCCCCGTCGAAGATCGGAAACATGAGGCGATGCCGGAACCGGGCGCGCGGCTCGACGCTGCCTTCTCGCGCGACGAGCAGCCCGGCGGCGAGTTGACGATCCGGCGCGAAGCCCAGCGACGCGAGCGAATCGCGTATTGCTTCGCGATCGGCCGGCGCGTACCCGATGCCGAAGCGATCCGCATCTTCGCGCGCGAGGCCACGCGACGTGAGATACTCGCGAGCCGTCTCACCGTCCGGCGACTCCCACAGGCGCCGGCGAAAAAACTCAGCCGCCGCGGCGTTGATCTCCCACAGCGGTTCGCGCGAATCCTTTTCTTCGGTGCGCCGAGCGACCTCGCGGACGTCGACGCCAGCCTTGGCGCCGACGAGCTTGACCGCTTCGACGAAGTCGAGCCCGAGATGCTTCTGAATGAACGTGAACACGTCGCCCGACTCACCGCACACGAAGCATTTGTAACCGCCGCGCAAGGTGACGGAGAAATTGTCGTTCTTGCCGTGATGAAAGGGACACGGCCCGCGGAAGCTGTTGCCGACGCGCTTGAGCTTCACGTACTCGCCGACGATCGAGACGATGTCCGCTTCCTCGCGCACGCGTTCGACGACGTCGTCGGGAATCACGCCAGCTCCGCCACCGTCACGCCGTTACCGCCCTCGTTCCACGCGCCAAGCCGGAACCCTCTCACTCTCGTGTCTTTGCGAAGCATCTCGCCAACGCGGTCGCGCAACGCGCCCGTGCCTTTGCCATGAATGATGCGGAGACTGCGGAGATCGGCGCGCACGGCGGCATCGAGCGCCTGAAGCACCGCCCCTTCCGCTTCGTCCGGCCGCATCCCGCGCAGATCGATCTCCGTCGGAACGTGCACCTCGGGGAGATCTCCTGTCCAGACGATCGCCGTCTCGACGGTGCTTTCCTTGTCGCTCGGGGTCAGCGAACGGCGAGGCACGGTGAGCTTGACCGCGCCCACCGCGACGACCGCGTCGTCGTCGCGCAGCTCCACGACGCGTCCGAGCTTCCCGCCCAGCGTTCCCAACTCGACGGCGGCGCCGACTGCCACGACGCCGTCGCGACGCGGCGCCGGCGTGGCGACTCGGCGTTGCACATTCGCCTCTTCCCGTTCGAGGCGTTCCAATTCGGCGCTCTGCTTTGCGGCCAACTGCTCGGCGTGCTTGCGCGCCTCGCGGGCCGCCTCGTCGGCCGCGTCAGCGCCGGCCTGTTTGAGCTCCTTGATCGTCTTGTCGATCTCGGCGCGCGCGTCGAGCAGGTAACGACGCGCACCGTGCCGGGCGTCGCGTTCAGCGTTGCGCTCGCGCTCCCGGACGTTCCGCTCGCGCTTCGCCAGGTCGGCGATGCGCTGTCGCGCGTCGTCGAGGATGACGTTCGTCTCCTTCTCCCGCTGCGCCAGCTCCTCCTCGCGGCGCTCCAGCCGTTCGACGAGGGCGGCGACGTCGCGCTCGTGCTGCGGCAGGCGCTCCTCGGCGCGAACGACGACGTCCTCGGGGAGCCGGAGACGACGTGCGATCGAGATTCCGTACGAGCGGCCCGGAATGCCCTTGATGAGCCGGTAGGTCGGCGCGAGCGCCACGGCGTCGAACTGAAGCGAGGCGTTCACAACGCCCGAGACCTGGCCGGCCAGCTGCTTGAGCTCACCGAGGTGCGTCGTGGCGAGCGTCATCGTCGAGCGCTGCGTCAGCGTCTCGAGAATCGCCCAGCCGAGCGCCGCCCCTTCCACCGGGTCCGTGCCCGACCCCAGCTCGTCGACCATGACGAGCGAGTCGGGCGTGGCGAGACGAAGAATCTCGCCGAGATTCTTGAGGTGCGCGCTGAACGTCGACAGGCTCGCTTCGATGGACTGCTCGTCTCCGATGTCGGCGAAGGCGTCGTCGTAGATGGGGATGCGACTCTCGGGACCGACCGTCGGCGGAATCCCGCTTTGCGCGAGCGCGGACAGCAATCCCACCGCCTTGAGCAAAACGGTCTTGCCGCCGGTGTTCGGTCCCGAGACGAGGAGCGTTCGCTCTTCCGCCGCCATCGTCAGATCGAACGGCACGACGTCGGCGCCCTGCGCGAGCAGGAGCGGGTGACGGCCATTCCGGATCTCGAAACCCTCACGCGCAGAAACGAGCGCGCACGGCGAACACGCGTACGACTCGGCAAAGCGCGCGCGCGCGTACAGGGTGTCGAGCACCACCAGGACGTCGAGCGACGCACCGAGCGCCTCGCGTTGCGGGCGGAGTGTGTCCGTCAGCTCGCGCAGGATGCGCTCGACTTCTTCGATCTCCTCCGACTCGAGCTCGCGAATACGATTCCCGAATGCCACCGCGGCGGGCGGCTCGACGAAGAGGGTGCCGCCCGTAGCAGATGTGTCGTGCACGATACCGCCGGCAGTGACCTGTCCACCGCGCCGCACCGGGATGACGTATCGCCCATTCCGCATCGTGACGGACATGTCGGCGACGCGATGGTGCGGCTCGAGTCGCTCGATCTCGCGCTCGAGAATGCGAATCAGGTCGGCGTGAGCGGCGCGCAGCTCACGCCGAATGCGGCGCAGCGCGGGCGACGCCTCGTCCTTCACCGTCCCGTCGTCGAGCAACGCCTTGCCGATCGTTTCCTCGAGCGACGGCAAGGCGATCAGTTGCGAGAGGAGCGGATCGAGCAAGGCGCGAATCGCCGCGGCACGGCGCGGGTCGCGGAGGCGCGTTTGCGTTTCGCGCGACGACCGAAGCAGTGTCTGCCCGGCGATCAGCTCCGCGCCCGTCCACATGCTGCCTTGCACACGAAGCCGGTTGATCGGACCAGCGAGATCAGGGATCGGGCCGGGGTGCCATGGATTCTCGTCGCGAACCACCGCGCGCATCGCGGCAACGACCGAATGCTCGTGATCGAGCCACGTTCTGTCCGTGGTCGGCAGGACCGCACGCATCCGCGCCGCGCCAAGATCGGACGTGGCAAAGCCGGCCACGACATCGAGGACGCGCGGAAACTCGAGGACGGAAAGGGCGTGGGAGTTCACGGTCTCTCAAAATGATACAACCCGGAAAGCGAAGGGGGTCCGCTCTCCGGGTTGTCGATCAGTTGCGTACCGCCGTTCAGACCCGCTTGGCCAGCTCGTCGCGAACGACTGCGTTGATCGTGCCGCCCTCCGCACGTCCCTTGAAACGCGGCATGACCTTGCCCATGACGGCACCGACGTTCGTGGCGCCCTCGTTGATCGCGGCTTGAACGGCCTCGCGGATCTCGTCCTCGCCCACCGAAGCCGGCAGATACTTGCCGAGTGCTTCCACTTCGGCGCGCTCGGTCGCGGCGAGATCGGCACGGCCGCCCTTGTCGTACATCTCGATCGACTCGCGGCGTTTCTTGATCCCGCGACGCAGGACCTCGGTGACGTCGTCGTCGGTGAGGTCGCGCTTCAGCTCGATCTCACGATTCCGGATGTCTGCGAGCATGGTTCCCAGGAGAAGCACCAGCGGCTTGTCCTGGGATTTGCGGGCGGCGTTCAGATCTTCCTGAAGCCGCGCGGCCAACGGCGCCATTACCCGTGACGGGTGCGACGATTCTTCCGAATCGCGGCGTTCAACTTCCGCTTGCGACGCTCGCTCGGCTTCTCGTAGTGGCGGTGCTTGCGCAGATCCGAGAGGATCCCCGCTTTCTCGCACTTCTTCTTGAAGCGCTTGAGGGCGCGCTCAAAGTTCTCATCGTCGTGGATGATGACTTCCGACAAACTGACTCTCCCCCCTTCGCGGCGTTTGTGCGCCAGATAAGTGTATTGAGCCATTTAACTTATCGGTCCGCGGGAGGGACTGTCAACTGGGCATCGGCGGTGGGCGGTGGGCGGTCGGCGGTGGCACAACGGCGCAGTCGCTTGATAGACGGCGGTCGTTTTGCATCGCCCATCGCCCATCGCCCATCGCCCATCGCCCATCGCCCAGTCGTGCTAGCCTGGCGGCCAGCGCATGTCTCGGCCGCCGATCAGATGCAAATGGATGTGGAAGACGGTCTGGCCGGCATCGGCGTTGGTGTTCACCACCGTTCGATAACCTGAGTCGGCAATCCCCTCCGACTTGGCGATCTGGGCTGCGGCGAGCGAAAGGTGGCCCAGCATCGCCGGATCCTTGGCATCGTTGAGCGACGCTACGTGGTCGCGCGGAACGATGACGACGTGCACCGGCGCCTGCGGATTGATGTCGCGAAAGGCCACGACATGCTCGTTCTCCAGCACGAGCTTGGCCGGGATCTCGTGCGCTATGATCCGGCAGAAGAGGCAGTCACTGGCCACGGGGCGACGCTCCGAGTGAGGGTTGGCTGGCATGAACGGCACGAGCCACGGCAACAGCGGCCGTGGCGGCGGTCTCGAAGCGCAGTGTCGAGGAGCCCAGACTAGCGGGCCGCCAGCCGTCCGTGATGAGACGCGTGAGCTCGTCGCTCTCGATACCGCCCTCTGGCCCGACGAGAATGGCGACGGACGAGTCCCGCGCCGACAACAGGTCGATGATCGGCTCGCCGGCGGCATCCAAAACCAACTTGGTCGCCCCAACGGCGTCGATGTTCGCGGGCGTCGCGTCCGGCAGAAGCCGGGGCAGCCAAGCCCCAACGGATTGCTCGAGCGCGCTGATCATCCTCGCACGCAACTTTTCGGCGAACGCGGGTCCTTCACCGCGCGGAGAGACGCTCGCCGAACGACGAAAGCGAACGCTTTGCCACGAGGTGACGCAGAGCTCGGTCGCCTTCTCCGCCGCCCACAGCATGCGATCGCGGTCGGCAACCGGCGCGCACAGATGAAGCTCCGCCGGCGCCGAAATCCGTTCCACGCGATCGATCCGGACTTCCATCTCACGTTTGCCGAGACGAGCCACTCGACCACTTCCAATGGACCCGGCTCCGTTCGTGACGGTGACCAGGTCGTCAGCGTTGATTCGCCGAACGTTGGCGTGGTGCGCCACCCGATCGCCGAGCGCGATCAGCGCGCCCGGCTCGAGTAGCTGATCGGCATAGAAGCAGACTATTGCGGGGCGATCGTCGCGCTCCACCAGACGTCCTCGCTGTCCTCGTCCACGACGCGCCATTCACTCGACACGGCGGAGAGCATTGCGTCGCGCTCCGTCGACAAGATCCCGCTCAATATCGCATGCCCATTGGTCGCGATCGCGGCGCGCATGGCCGGTAAGAGCTCGAGAAGGACCGAAGAGATGATGTTCGCCGTGATGACATCGACCGGTGCGACGAGTGGCAACAGCGTCGCGGCGTCGCCCTCGATCACCCTGACTCGATCTTCGACGGCGTTTCTCGCGACGTTTTCCGTGGCGTTGCCGATCGCGTCCGGATCGAGCTCGATCGCCGCGACGCGCGAGGCGCCGAGTTTGGCGGCGGCGATCGCGAGCACGGCACTGCCGGCTCCGAGATCGGCGACGACATCTCCCGTTCGAACGATTTTCTGCAGCAGACGAATTACACCGCGCGTCGTGGCGTGGTCGCCCGTGCCGAACGCCATGCCGGGATCGATGACGATGGTCCGACGCGGGTCGAGCTCGCCGGCACGCCAGGGCGGTGCGACGGTCAGCCCGCCGAGCTCCTGAACTCCGAGCGACTGCTTCCACTGTTCGGACCAATCGACGTCCGGCGTCGGCTCCGTTTCGACGCGAACATCCGAGCCGAGCGCGATCATCGCGCACACGACGTCGTTGGCGACAGCTTGCCCGTGCACGTGCGTCACGAACGAATCGACGAGCTCCTGAATGCTCTGGGCGCCGGCGGCGAACAGCGCGGGAGGAACGTCGTCACGGTGCGAGCCGGGGAACACGCGGACAGTGACCCACTCGCTCGGCCCGGTCACGCGCCCAGCGCTTCCTTCATCTTGGCCCAGAATCCACCGCCAGCTCCCTTGCCGCGGCCGTCGGCGGGGACTCCCGGCTGAAGCTCGGCGAGGCGGGCCAGGAGTTGACGCTCTTCGTCCGTCACGCGCTCGGGAGTCCAGAGCTGCACGCGAACGTGCAGATCGCCGGTGCCGTTGGCGTTGACGCGCGGCAGGCCGCGGCCGCGCAAATGGAAAACGTGGCCGCTTTGCGTTCCGGGAGGAACGGAGAGCGGCACGTGACTCGTCACCGTCGGCACGCTGACCTCGGAGCCGAGGACGAGCTGCGGATAGGTCACGAGGACTTCGGTGTAGAGATCCTCACCGTCACGCTCGAAGCGAGGATCTTCAGCAACCTCGAACAACACATGGACGTCACCGCGCGGTCCGCCGCGGGCGCCGGCGTTGCCGACGCCGCGCAGCGTCATGTATTGGCCCGTCGCCACGCCGGCGGGAATTTGCACGGTGATCTCGCGCTCGCCCCGTATCCGTCCTTCGCCGCGGCAGTTCTTGCACGCCGTCTCCACGATGCGCCCTTCGCCGTGGCATGTCGGGCACGGCACCACGGTAACGAACTGTCCGAAGAACGACCGCTGAGCGCGGCGGACTTCACCCTGACCGCCGCACGTCTGACAGCGCTGCTGCTTGGTCCCGGGCTCGGCGCCGGAGCCTTCGCAATGCCCGCACGGTTCCAGAAGCTTAATGACGATTTTCTTATCGACGCCGCTGGCGACCTCCGCGAGCGTGAGGGCCACGGTCACCTTGACGTCGGCGCCGCCGCGAGAGCCACCGCCGGAACGGCCGCCGAAGAGCTCATCGAGCCCGCCGAAGCCGCCGAAGTCGCGCATGAAGATGCCGAGCGCCTCGGAGAGATCGACGTGGTGGAATCCACCGCCACCACCGCCGCGTAGTCCGGCTTCACCGTATCGGTCGTACACGGCGCGCTTCTGAGGATCGCGCAACACATCGTACGCTTCGGTGATCGACTTGAACCGCTCTTCGGCGTCCTTCGCGCCATTGTTGCGGTCCGGATGATACTTCATCGCCAGCTTGCGATATGCCTTCTTGATGTCGTCGTCGGAGGCCGTTCGCTCGACCTCGAGCACAGAATAGAAGTCCGCCATGTTTTCGCTCAGTCGAGAAGGTCGCTGAGCAGCCGCGACGTGTGGCCCACCAGCGAGATCACTTTGTCATACGGCATTCGCGTCGGTCCAATGACGCCGATCACGCCCGCCAGGGCACCGACCTGATATTCAGCGGTCACGAGAGTGAAATCTTCCAGGCGTGGATCATCGTGCTCCGCTCCGATGGTAATCGAAATGCCCGGCGCCTGAATGCGACGCCGGATCGCCGCACCCAACGCATCCGGCGTTTCGGTGAGGGCCAGGAGCCGACGTAGCCGGTCGGCCGCCGAAAATTCGGGCTGCTCGGCGAGGACCGACGTCGTCCCGAGAACGACTTGCTGGCCATCGCTGGCGGGGAGGGCCGCGTCAAACAGCTGATCGCCTTCCTGCACGAAGATGTTCAGGAGCTCCGCGGCGCTCGCATCGGCGCTGGCATCCCTCAGTCTCGCCGACAGGGACGTCCGAATCTGTCCGATCGTCAGACCGCCCAGTCGCTCGTTGAGCACCGCGGTCACCGATCCCAACGCACTGTCGGCGATGTCCCCCGCCACCTCGACGAACACCGTCCGAACCACGCCGCCCTCGAGCGTCAGTACCATCAACAGACGCTGGGACGAGACCCGTACGAGCTCGAGTCGGCGCAGAACAGCGCGGTCCAACCTCGGCCCGATCGCGACGCCGAGCTCCTGCGTCAGCAAGCCAAGCGTCTGCGCGGCGCGACGAAGAATGCTCTCGATCGGGGACGAGCTGTTTCCGTGCCCCCCTCCCAGCCCTTCGCTCAATCGCACGGTATCCACCGCCGGCAGCGGCGGGCGCGTCAGGAGCGAATCCACGTACGCGCGATACGCCTTGTCGGTTGGCACGCGCCCAGCCGACGTGTGCGGGTGAAAGAGGAAGCCTTTCGCCTCCAGGTCACTCATCGTATTGCGGATGGTGGCCGGGGAGACCCCCAAGCCGAAACGCCGAGACAGCGTTCGGGAACCGGCCGGCTCGGCAGTTTCGACGTAGCTTCGAATCACCGCCTCCAATACGCGGCGCTCGCGCCTGTTGAGCTCCTCAGGTGGCATAAGTTCAAAGCTAGTAACGACTTCGGAAGAGTGTCAAGTCAGCGGCGAGCGCATCGAGCCGAAGCCACCCGCTCGCCGTCAGCCGAACACGCGGCTCGTCGTCGATTGTCGCCCAGCCGGCCTCCGCCCAAATCGAAATACGAGCCAGTTCCTCGTCCGAGACAGAGAGACCGTCCATCGTGCGAAGGCCGAGATACACTCCTTCGGCAATGCGGTTCTCGTCAGAAAGCACCTCCTTACCGGCGACGGGATCGCTGCGGTCGCGCAATGCGGTGAGCCAATCGCCGTACGGCGCGAGGTTCCATCGGCGCGTTTGACCGTCGAACTCATGCGCCGACGGGCCAAGGCCGGCGTAGTGACAACCGCTCCAATACGCCGAATTGTGCCGCGACCGTTTTCCGGGACGCGCGAAGTTCGAAACCTCATAGTGCTCGAACCCGGCGGCGCCGAGCGCGTCGTGCGCATGCAGAAACTCGTGCTCATAAGTCTCTTCCGCCGACTCAGCCAGCTCGCCGCGGGTTCGGCGACGACCGAGGACTGTGTGCGGCTCGACGGTCAGGCCGTACAACGAGATGTGCGACGGTTGGAGGTCGAGCGCCCGCGCCACATCGCGCTCCCAGGAACCTGGTGCTCGCTGCGGAACCGCAAATATCAAATCGAGCGAGATGTTGTCGATCCCGTGAGCGCGCGCCACGTCGACGGCGCGCGCGATCGCGGCCGCGTCGTGCGTCCGGTGCATCCACGCCAGGATGTCGTCGTCGAACGACTGGCCGCCGAGCGAGAGCCGGTTGATCCCGGCGTCGCGCCAGGCGCGAACGCTACTGTCCGAGACGTCTTCCGGGTTCGCCTCGATCGTCACCTCGGCGCCCGCAGACAGCGACAAGTGGCGGCAAGCTGTTTCGAGCAAGCGCGTCATGCCCTCGCCGCCAAGACGCGACGGTGTTCCGCCGCCGAAATAGAGCGTACTGGTTTCGCCATGCTGCCCCGCGGGGAATCGCAGATCGAGCTCGCTTGCGACGCCCGCGATGTACTCGTCCACGGGCACAATACGCCGCACCGCGATCGAAAAATCGCAGTACACGCATCGGCGCGCGCAGAACGGTACGTGGACGTAGACGTGGGCGGGGGGCACGCCGAAGTATAGGCGCGCTCACGGCGTCAGAAGCGCCGAATCTCCCCCGTGAGCGCGCACTCGATCACTCCGCGCAGCTCGAGCGTGGTCACGGTGCTCATGCACTGGGTAACGGGAAGCCCGGTGCGAGTGCAAAGCTCGTCCATAGTCGCGCCGCCCTCGTCCAGCGCGCGCCAGATTCGGATCTCGCTGTCGTTCTCCAGACGAGGCGCGCTGGGAACGGGTGGTGGTGCGAGACCAACGAGCATGAGTGCGTCGGCCACCGCGACGATCGGATGCGCGCCGTCGCGCAGGTATGCGTTGGAGCCTTGGCTCTGTGGCGAGTCGATCGGACCCGGGACGACGCCGACGTTGCGACCGAGCTCTATGGCCCGATCGGCGGTGATCAGCGCGCCACTTTTGAACGGCGCCTCGATCACGATCGTCGCCGTCGCGAGCGCGGCGATGATGCGATTGCGTTCGGGGAACGAACCACCGTGGGAGTGCGCCCCCGGTGGGAGCTCGGAGAGGATCGCACCGCGCGACGCGATCTCCGCGTGAAGCGCGACATGCGCGCGCGGATACGCGATATCCGCCCCGGTTCCGAGCACCGCGACCGTGGCGCCGTCCGCATCCAACGCGGCGCGATGCGCAACGGCGTCGATCCCCAGCGCCATCCCGCTGACGACGGTCGCCCCTGCTCGCGCCAAAGCGCCCGCGACCTCCGTCGTCATTCGCCTGCCGTAATTCGTTGCACGCCGTGTCCCGACGACAGCGACGACGACGCGATTCAACAGATCGAGATCGCCGTGCCACCAAAGCCGCTCGGGCGGACGGGGCAGATCGAGCAGCCGCGCCGGATAGTATTCGTCGCCGATTTCGACGATCCGCAGCGGCAAGCGCGAGGAGTCAGGGGAGCGTGACAGAGTCGTCTCGCTTGACCGTCGCCTTTTTGAACTGCAACAGGCGCGACCACCACGCGGCGATCATCGGCTCGAGGCCCGTTCGGCCGGCGGCGCTGATTGCAAAAACACCGAACGCGTCGCCGGCATCGATTGGCGGCGCCGGTTCGTCGCCGAGGAGATCCATTTTCGTGAAAACGACGCAGTGCGGTTTTTGCGCCAATTCGAGTGAGTACGCTTCGACCTCGGCGCGCAACTGATCGTATTCGGCCTGCCAGTCCATTGAATCAACAGGAATCAGAAAAGCGAGAAGACGTGTGCGCTCGATGTGCCGGAGAAATTGCAGGCCGAGGCCTCGCCCTTCGTGCGCCCCTTCGATGATTCCCGGAATGTCGGCGACGACGAACGTTCGGCTATCGGAGAGCTGGACGACGCCGAGGTTCGGGCTCAGCGTCGTGAACGGATAGTCCGCGATCTTGGGACGCGCGGCGGAAACGACCGAGAGCAACGTGGACTTCCCCGCGTTCGGTTGACCGACGAGGCCGACGTCGGCGATGAGCTTGAGCTCGAGCTCGAGGTTGCGGCTCTCGCCGTCTTCGCCCGGCTGGAACTCGCGCGGCGACTGGTGGGTCGCGGTGACGAAATAGCTGTTTCCCTTCCCGCCCCTGCCACCGCGCGCCACGACGACGCGTTCGCCGTCCTCGACGATCTCGCCGATCAGCTCCGACGTTTCGAGATCTCGAATAATGGTGCCGACCGGCACCGGGAGTACGACGTCACCGCCCGACCTGCCGGTCTTGTTGCTCCCCGAGCCATGCTCACCGCTCGGCGCCGACCACGCATCCCGGTAGGTATAGTCGAGCAGCGTCGAGAGGTTGGAATCGCCGGCAATGACGATGTCGCCGCCACGCCCGCCTTCACCGCCGTCGGGACCACCCATCGGCACGAACTTCTCCCGGCGGAACGAGACGATGCCCGAACCGCCGTCACCCGCCTTGACCCGCACGACCACCCGATCGATGAACACTGAGGCTATTTCCCTTGAATCCGCGACCAGAGCAAATGGACGGCGCGCGCATGATCGCGGTCCAGCAGGTCCTCGATCGCGTCGAGCGCCCCGCTCACCGCGGCCGGCGCCGCGCCGGCGTTGAGCGCGCCATGAAGATGTGAGTGCAACTGACGGTCCTGGCTCGACACAGCGCACGCCGCGACGATGCACAGCTCGCGTCGCGCGAGGTCGAGCCCGGGCCGAGAGAGAACCTTGCCGTAGCCGTCCACGATCATCCAGTCGTCGAGATCTGGATGGAGCCGGCGGATGTTGCCGCGAAGCCGTTCGTACATCTCGCCGTACACGATGGCGCACGTTGCTTCTCCTCGCGCCCGCCAATTCTCTCCGGCTGTCGTGCCAGCGGACGCGGGCTCCGGTTGCCACCGCCGCCACTCCCGCATCGCGTTGAGCGCCCGGGGAAAGCCGGCAAACAGGTGAGACTGAAGGATCAATTCCTCTACCCACACTGCCGGAACATCAGCGAGCGTAGCGAACGCGTCACGGATCGCTGGCTCGGTGCCGGCGGAGACGATCGCCGACAGGCGTACGAGCGTCCGCGTTGGCGGGTCGAGGTGGAGCAAGATGTGTGGAACCGGTCCGGCGGCCGTCATCACTTCATTGCGAGGTGACACGAAGTACGGCCGCGGCGATCACGCGACGAGCCGGATCTCGCCGACCACTTCGCCGCGGGTGTTGCGAACCGGACGCCGCAGGAAGTCGTCGAGTCGGGGTGAGAGCGCGGCGGGAAGCACGTCGAACGCCTGCAGCACGCGAATCACGGCCGGAAACTGCGCGCGTTGGGCGCCGTCGTCGACCTTGACCGCGATCCCGAGCCCCTGCTCGGGAACGGCGACGCAGTGCACACCCTCGGCGCCGATCTTCGCGACGGCGCGGCCGTCTGTCTCTTCGATGAGGATCGAGTCGAATCGATCCGTGCCGCCGATGAGAAACGGTCTCGTACGCATGGCGTTGAGCACGCGCGGCGCCGCGTCGTCCGTATCGCCGCGGGCGAAACGCGACCAGGCGCGTGCCATGTTCTCGAGTGGAAGCGCGAACGCGACGACGCCGCATCCGTCCACCGCCTGCCCGATCGACCCCTCGTCGAGGTCGGCCCACGTCGCGACGCTCTTCAGGCAGCAGCGCTGGACCTGGTGATCTCGTCGCTCGTAACCGTAGCTGGGCCAACCCGCCGCCTGCGCGCGCGCCAGCATCGCGGCGTGCTTGCCGGAGCAGTTGTTGTGGAGTCGCGTGAGCCGCGCTCCGGACTCACGCAGCACCTTCATGCCGCGCGCCGACAAGGGGTCGTGAGGCCCGCACGCTAAATCGCCTTCCTCGAGACCAATGTCTCGCAGCATGGCGCCGGCGATCGCGACGTGTTCCGGCTCACCGCCGTGCGACGCGCAGGAAAGGGCGAGTTGGTCGTCGCCCCAGTGCAGGTCGTCGAATGCCCCAGAGTGGAGGAAGGGCAGAACCTGGAACGGCTTGGCGCACGATCGCCAGGATGTCACGAGTCGCGGATCACCCGACACGGCAATGAGCGCGTCGTCCGCGCCGACGATTGCAGCGTGCACCCGATGTCGCGACTCGATCTCGTCACCACGCGTGGCGACGACGTCCAGCTCGATCGTTTTCATGCGTTAGCGCCCGCGGTGTCCACGCTCCACGAAGTCGGTGGTGGCGTGGTCCAACGCCCGAAAGCTAATCGGGCTCGGGGCCGGTCAGCGCTACTTACAGCGGAACACGCAGATGAGACCCTTCGTGTAGCGCCGCGGATCCTTTCGGACGTCGTCGAGGATCGCCCCGAGATCCGTCGTCAACTTATTCAGCCGGTCGTAGAGGGCTGGATCGCTCATGAAGCGCGACAGCGGTCCCTGGCCGTTCGTCAGCACCTTCATGAGCGAATCGCCCGCTTGAGCCATCCCCACGAAATGGACGTACAGCGAGTCGTCGCGCAGCAAGCGACCGATCGTTCCGTCCTTGTTGTTCAGCGCGAGAACGAGAGAATCGGCCGACCCGATGAGCGTAACGAAGCGGTTATACAGCGTGGGATCGTCGAGCAGATGCGCGACCGTGCCATTCGGGTTCTCGAACTTCGTGAGCATCTGATTGGCGCGGGCCATCGTGCCAACGAATTGGTCGTACAACGCGCGATTGGTCACGAGCTGGCCCACAGTGCCTTCGCCGGCGAGGATGCCGCCCGTCAACTTTCGCAGGTCATGGGTGAGGTCGACCATGTCGTTGACCGCGCCGGCCGCCTGCGCCAACACAGCCTCGTAGTCGAGTGAGGGCGCGACGGCGATTGTGTCGCCCTCGCGCAGGACGCCGTAGCGCGGCGTGCCGATCGAGATGTCGATCACCTTGTCGCCGAGCAAACCGAGCGTGCGCACCTTCGCCTTGGAGTCGGCCCGGATCTGGTCGCGCAGCGACGCGTCAATGCCGAGTCGAAGACGCAGATTGCGCGTCGTATCGTTGTCCACCGGCAGGAACTCGATCGACTTGATCGTCCCGGCGAATTGCCCGGCGACGAGCACCGTTCCACCAGTCATCAGCCCATTCGCGTTGGCGAGATACGCCGTCAGCTCGTAGCGCCGGTGAAAGAGGTTCGCGGTTTGTCCCAGCTTGTAGACCGCGACGCCGAGCACACCGAGCGCGGCAAGAATGACAACCCCGACCTTGAGCTGTTCCCACGTGATGACCGACGATCGCTTCATGCCGAGGCCCCACCGAGAAAGTCATTGATGTAACGGTTGTCGCTTCCCGTCATCTCCTCCGGCGTGCCGAAGAACGTGATGTGATGGTCGTAGAGCAACGCGACCTTGCTCGCCATGCGAAATACGGAGCGGATGTCGTGCGAGACGACGACGCTCGTCACATTGAGCTCGTGTTGCAGCTTCAGGATGAGCTTCGTGATCGTCGCCGTCGTCAGCGGATCGAGCCCGGACGTCGGCTCGTCGTAGAGCATGATCTCCGGGTTGTTCGCCATGCCGCGCGCGATGCCGACGCGCTTCCGCATGCCGCCCGACAGCTCGGCGGGAAACTGCTCCATGACCTGGTCGGCATCGAGATCCACGAACTCGAGCTTCTCGCGAACGCGCGTCTCGATCTCGTCGTCGTCCATCTGCGTGTGCTCACGCAACGGGTAGGCGACGTTCTCGAACACACTCATCGAGTCGAAGAGGGCGGCGCCCTGAAAGACCATTCCCATTTTCTGCCGCACCAGGAGCGCCTCGTCGAACGTGAGCGATGTGATGTCTTCGCCGTCGATGCGGACCTGTCCGCGATCGGGCACGAGCAGCCGCAGAATGAGCTTGAGGATCGTGGACTTTCCCGTACCCGATTCGCCGACGATGGCGACCGTTTCGCCGTCGAGTGCATGGAACGACACGTCCTCGAGCACCGGCGTATCGAACGCGAGCGAGACATTATCCACTTCGACAACCGCGCGCGGCGCCGCCGGCTCGCGGGTCTGACGCGGCGTTTCCGGCGCCGGGGTGTCGCCGGCGAGCTCGCGACGAATCGCGGCCCGAACCGACCGGCCCTGATCGGAGCTCCGGCGCGTCGGTTCATCGGCCATAAGTCAACACCGACAACAGGATTTGCGTGATGAAGTAGTCGACAATCAGAATCAGGATGCTCGACGTCACGACCGTACGCGTCGTCGCCTGCCCCACGCCCTCGGTGCCGCCCGTCGTACCCAGGCCGAAGTAGCACGCCGTGATCGAGATGAGCGCGCCGAAGACGAACGGCTTCGAGAGCCCTTGCACGAAATCGTTCGGAATGACGCGGAGCGCGAATCCGTCCGCCGCGATCTGCGTCCATACCGTCCGCCAGTATTGCGTCGTCGGCACGCCGACGACGAACGACGCGATGATGTTGCCGCCGATGATCCCGATGAAGTCATTGATGATCGTCAGCACGGGAAGCATCACCAGTGCCGCCAGGACGCGCGGCGTGACGAGCTTCTTGATCGGGTCCGTGCCGAGCGTATTGAGCGCGTCGATCTGTTCCGTCACGCGCATCGATCCGAGTTGCGCCGCGATCCCCGATCCGACGCGGCCCGCGACCATCAGGCCGGCGAGCACCGGTCCCAGCTCCCGGATCATCGACGCCGAGACCAGGTTGCCGATGTAGATGGTCGCGCCAAAGGTCTTGAGCTGAACAGACGATTGGAGCGCCAGCACCATGCCCGTGAACATCCCGGTGAGCAGGACGATGCCGAGCGACTTGACTCCGATCTCGTCCATCTGCTGCACGACGTCCTGCGCATAGAACGGACGTGCGAAAATGAACCGGAGTGATTTCCCGGCGAGGACGAAGTATTCCTGAAGTGTCAGGACTCTCGACTTGGCGGCGTCGTTGAGCCGTATGAGGAGTTCGGGCAAGCGAGTGCGGTCGAGGGTCTTTCAACCGCCCGGGGGACGGCCACGCGGCGGCGGTCGAGTCCGGAAGGGGCAAAGCTTGTGCCGAAGGCTGCCGTTGCTAGGTTCACCGCCCATGCCCCAGTCCGTTTCGCGAGACCGGATCGCGACGTTGCTCGAGGAGGCGTCCAAGCGCCGGGTGGCGGTCGTCGGTGACGCCATGCTCGACATGTATCTACATGGCGACGTCGACCGTATCTCGCCCGAGGCCCCAGTGCCGGTCGTTCGCGTTCGCGAGCGGCGCCACGCGCTCGGCGGCGCGGGGAACGTCGCGCAAAACGTTCGGGCGGTCGGCGCCCATTGCCGCCTCGTCGCCGCGATCGGCGACGACCTCGGCGGCACGCGCCTTCGGTCGATGCTCGCCGAGATCGATGCGTCGGTCGAATCACTCGTCACCGTGGATCGCCCAACGACGACCAAGACGCGCATCGTCGCCCGGTCGCAGCAAGTGGTCCGCGTGGATGAAGAGGAGGACGCGGACCTCGATGGAAGCGAAGTGGAGCGCTTACTGGAGGCGGTGGCGCAAGCCGTCAGCAGCGCGGACGCCCTCGTTCTCGAGGACTACAACAAGGGCGTTCTTGTTCCGCGCGTGATCGAATCGGCGATCGAGGCCGCGCGCGCCAAGGGAATCCCAATCGTCGTCGATCCGAAGTACCGCAACTTCTTCCTGTATCGCGGAGCCACGATCTTCAAGCCGAATCGGCGCGAGCTCGAAGCCGCGTTGGGCGCGGCCGTGGACCTCGAGCATCCGAAGGCGCTGCCCGCGACGTTCGAGCGACTCGGCGTCGACAATCTTTTGCTCACCCTCGGCGAGCGCGGGATGATGTTGATTTCGTCGCACGGCGAGATCATGCACGTGCCGACGGCGGCGCGAGAGGTGTACGACGTCGTCGGTGCCGGTGACACGGTGACGGCCTATCTCGCGGTGATCCTCGCGTCGGGTGGCTCGACTGCCGAAGCCGCGGTCATCGCGAACTACGCGGCGGGGGTCGAAGTCGGGAAGCTCGGCGCGGCAACGGTGTCGCCGCAGGAAGTGCTCGACGCGTTCGACGCGGCCGCGGCAGAGGCGATTGACGCCGGCGCGCGCTGACTTGCGCGGCCGGGCTTAGCTTCCTATCTACGCAGTGCGGGCCCGTAGCTCAGTCGGTTAGAGCAGTGGACTCATAATCCATCGGTCGCAGGTTCGAGCCCTGCCGGGCCCATCGCCGTTTTCGCACCACCGGACATCGATTAGGTTTCGCCCTTCGGGTCGCGTAGCTCAGCTGGTTAGAGCGCCGGTCTCACATACCGGAGGTCCGGGGTTCGAGTCCCTGCGCGACCATTGAACTGCCGAGCCGCCGAGAAGCCGAGGCGCCGAG
>Ga0207674_10001190_pt1 | contig 33830 bp, 25 predicted proteins | sample KBSCornC72_FD_184303 | JGI IMG/M metagenome (GOLD analysis project Ga0207674, IMG submission 184303) | Corn rhizosphere microbial communities from Kellogg Biological Station, Michigan, USA - KBS Corn C7-2 (SPAdes) (version 2) | ecosystem: Host-associated > Plants > Roots > Rhizosphere > Soil ...
GCCACGACGAACGAGTTCCCGTACAAGATCTGCGGGGCGCAGCAGGACAACTCCACGTTATGCGGGCCGAGCCGCAAGGTCGGCGCGATCGCGACCTCCGATTGGGTCGATGGTGGTGGCGGCGAGTCCGGGTACGTCACCCCGCATCCGACCAAGCCGAACATCATCTTCGCCGGCAGCTACGGCGGGCTGATGACGCGGAGGGACCTGAACACGGAATTCCAGCGGGACATCACCGTGTGGCCCGACAACCCGATGGGCTACTCGTCCGAGGACATCAAGATCCGCTTCCAGTGGACGTACCCGATCGTGTTCTCGCGCCACAACTCCAACGTGGTGTACGCCGCCGGGAATTACCTGTACCGATCGGCCAACGAAGGCGAGAGCTGGACGCGCGTGTCGCCCGATCTGTCGCGGCACGACTCGACCACCATGGGCCCGTCGGGCGGTCCGATCACGAAGGACCAGACGGGCGTCGAGACGTACGCGCTCATCTTCGCCTTCGACGAGTCGCCGGTCACGCCCGGACTGCTCTGGGCGGGGACGGACGACGGCTACATCTGGGTCTCGCGCGACAACGGCGCGAACTGGACGAACGTGACGCCGAAAGACATTGGCGATTTCACCCGCATCTCCATCATCGAGCCGTCGCACTACGCCTCCTGCAGCGCCTATGTCGCGGCAAACCGCTATCAGCTCGGCGACAAGAGGCCGATCCTGTACAGGACGGCCGATTGCGGGAAGAGCTGGACGAAGATCGTCTCGGGCATTCCGGAGACAGAGTTCACGCGCGTGATCCGCGAAGATCCGGTGCGTCGCGGAATGCTGTACGCCGGGACGGAGCGCGGCGTGTGGGTGTCGTTCGACGACGGCGGGCGGTGGCAGTCGCTGCAACGCAATCTGCCGCCGGCCCCCGTGCACGACATGACCATCAAGGAAGGCGATCTCATTGCCGCCACGCACGGGCGCGGTTTCTACGTCATGGACGACCTCTCGGCCCTTCGTCAGATGTCACCGGCGATCGTCGCGAAGAGCGCATACCTGTTCAAGCCGCGCGATGCGTACCGGATCGATTGGGGTGGTGGCTTCTTCGGCGGCGGAGGCGGCGGAAGTCCCACCGGCGCGAATCCGCCTTCCGGCGCGACCGTCTACTACTGGGTCGACAAGGCGAACCAGGTCGTCATGCTCGACTTCCTCGACGCGCAGGGCAAAGTGATCCAGTCGTTCACCAGCAACCCGGACTCGTTGACGCTCGCCGACAGCCTGCGTGGCGACCAGCAGAAGGCGGCGCGTCGCGACAGCCTCACGAAGGCCGGACTCTCGGGCGACAGCGTCGCCAAGCTGCTCGCGACGCCGGCGGCGGAAGGCGGCCCGCCGGCGATCGACTTCGAGGTGCTGGTGCGCATGGGGCCGCGCCCGCCGCGCGTGCCTAACAAGCTGGGCCTGAACACGTTCACGTGGAACCTGCGGTATCCTGACGCCGCGCGGTTCGAGAACCAGATCATGTGGGCGGCGAGCACCACCGGCCCGATTGGCCCTCCGGGGACGTATCAGGTCCGCCTTCGCGTCGGCGGCCAGACACAGACGCAGGCGTTCGTCGTGAAGAAGGACCCGCGCTCGGCGTCGACGCTCGCCGATTACCAGGAGCAGTTCCGCTTCCTGATGAAGGTGCGCGACACGGTGAGCGCGGCGGACAACGCGGTGCGCACGGTGCGAAACGTCCGCTTCCAGGTGGATGACCGCGGCGCCAAGATCGCGGGCAAGCCGCAGGCGGCGGAATTCCAGGAGCTGTCCGGGCAGCTGATGGACAAGCTTGGCTCGGAGGAGAAGGAAATCTATCAGGTCAAGAACCAGAGCAGCCAGGATCCGCTCAACTATCCGATCAAATTGAACAACAAGATCGCGGCGCTGTCCGGCGTAGCGAGCGGCGAGTACCGACCGACGAAGCAGACGTACGCGGCGTACGATTCGCTGACGAAGCAGCTGCGCGTTAGGCTGACGAACGTGAAGTCGGCGATGGATGATCTGCTGCCGAAGATCAACGCGCTGCTCAAGGCGGCCGGGCTCGAAGCGATCGTGCCGAGCACGCAGGAGCTCAAGAAGGAGAAGCCCGTCGTCGCAAGCTGAACTACCGGGGTCGCCCGTCCCCGGCTGATGCCTTGACTGTCTAGGTACCGCCCCATAGACTGCACCTAGTCTAACTAGGTAACCAGGCATGGCAGTCGCAGCAAAGGACCTTCACGGCACCCTGGACGCACTCATCCTCAAGACCCTGAGCTGGGGACCGCGCCACGGGTACGCGATCGCGCGGTGGCTCGAGGACACAAGCGCCGACGAGCTCGTGATCGAAGAAGGCTCGCTCTATCCCGCGCTCTACCGCATGGAGCGCAAAGGATGGATCGAAGCCGAGTGGGGTGAGTCGGAGCTCGGGCGAAAGGCGAAGCTCTACCACCTCACCACCGTGGGGCGCAAGCAGCTGCGCGCCGAAACGGAGGAATGGGCGCGGTTCGCGGGTGCCGTATCGCGGATCCTCCTCCCCGCCTAACGGGCAATCCACGCCCAGCGCGAGTCATGCCTCGCCCGGGGACGTTCGGTCGCCAGCTGCGATCCCTCCTGTGGAAGGCGAGCGTCGCCGACGAGGTCGACGCCGAGCTCGCGTTCCATGTCGAGATGCGCACACGCGAGTACATCGCGCGCGGGCTCGACCCCGAGCTCGCGCGTGCCAAGGCCGTCGGGCGGTTCGGCGACCTCAAACGAGTCAATGACACCTGTCGCCGCATTGGCGAAGGACGGGAGCGAGATATGCGCCGGGCAGAATGGATCCACGAGTTCGTGCAGGACGCGCGTTATGCACTGCGGCAGCTCGCTCGTATGCCGGGGTTCACCGCCGTCTCGGCGCTGACGCTGGCCATCGGGATCGGCGCGACCACGGCGATCTTCAGCATCGTCAACGCGGTCGTTCTCCGCCCGCTGCCGTTTCCGGAGCCGGATCGCCTCGTACGCGTCTATTCCAACCGTCGAGGAGCGGACGGGAGCTCGAGCGCCGCCGCGTTTCTGGCGTGGCGCGAGCGGTCGCATTCCTTCTCCCAGCTGGTTCCGGCCGAGTATCGGAACTTCACGCTCGTCACCGGTGATCGCCCGGCGGAGCAGGTGACGGGCGAGCGCGTCTCAGCCGACTTCTTTCCGGCCCTGGGCATCGGGATGCGGCTCGGCCGGCCGTTCTCCAAGGACGAGGATCAGCCGGGTCGCGACAACGTCGTCGTCCTCAGCGAAAGATTCTGGAAGTCTCGCTTCAATGGCGACTCGGCGATCATCGGCCGCAGCGTCCGCCTCAACGCGGTCGAGCACGTGGTCATCGGCGTCGTGTCGTCGAAAGCGGACGTACTGGGAGCCGACGCGAGTGTGTGGGTTCCGATCGCATTCACCGCCGCGGAGCGCGCGGATTCGCGGAAGGGATACCTCGACGTGTTCGCGCGTCTCGCGCCCGGGGTATCGGTTGCGCAGGCGCAGAGCGAGATGTCCGCCATCGCGAAGCGGCTCGAGACGGAGCTCGAGGACAATCGCGCGAACGGCGTCCGAATCGCGTCCCTCATGGAGGTCTACGTCGGCTCGTATCGCTCGCGGCTGCTCATCCTGCTGGGCGCCGTCGGCTTCGTGCTGCTCATCGCGTGCGTGAACGTCGCCAACCTGCTGCTCGCGCGCGGAGCGGCGCGCGGAAAGGAGATCTCGATCCGCGCGGCGCTCGGGGCCGGGCGCGGGCGCGTCCTACGGCAACTGTTGAGCGAGAGCGTCGTGCTCGCCGGTATTGGCGGCGTCCTCGGGCTGATCTTCGCGTTCTGGGGCGTGCGCGCCCTCAAGGGCCTGGCGCCGAACGACGTGCCTCGACTCGACGAGGCCGGCCTCGATCTCGTGACCGTGGCGTTCGCGTTAGGTGCGACGGCGCTGAGCAGCATCGTGTTCGGCATCGTGCCCGCGCTCCGAACGGCCCGCCCCGATCTCCAGGGTGCGCTGCGGGAAGGCGGGCGCGGGTCGAGCCTGGTCGCGCGCGATCGCGTACGGCAGCTGCTGGTGGCGGCGGAGGTCGCCCTCTCGCTCATGCTGCTTGTCGGGGCCGGGTTGCTGATTCGAAGCGGGATCATCCTGCAGCGCGTCGAGCCGGGATTCGACACCGCTCACGTGTTCTCCGCGTGGCTCGCCTTGCCGCCGGCGCAATACGAAAGCCTCGAGAGCGTCAGGGCGGCGTATGATCGGATTGTCACGGAGGTTCGCGCGGTGCCGGGCGTGCAGTCGGCAGCGGGCGTCACGGTCATCCCGATCACCGGTCTCTCGGCCCAATCGAACTTCATTCCGGAGGGTCGCGCGGACGATCCGGCCAACGCCATCTCGTTCAACTTCCGTCTCGCGACGCCGGGTGTGTTCCAGACGCTGCGGATCCCGATCAAGCAGGGACGGGACTTCGACGACCGCGACGTTGCCGGATCCCCGTGCGTGATCATCGTCAACGAGGCGGCGGCGAAGACGACGTGGCCTAACGAGAACCCGATCGGCAAGCGCATCCCCGGTCCGCGGGACGGGGGCGGTGGGCGGACACCCTGCAGCGTGGTCGGCGTGGTCGGCGATGCGCACGACGACGGACTGCGGGAGGCCGTCCGTCCGCAGCTTTACTTTGCGAGCGCGCAGGCACCCGGGGCACTCTGGTTTGCGATGCAGCGATCGATGTTCATTCTCGCTCGCACGACCGGAGACCCGCGCGCGATGACCAAGCAGCTCCAGGCGGCCGTCGCCCGAGTGGACCCCGCGCTTCCGATGTTCGACATCCGGACGATGGATGAGCGCATCTCTGCCTCGCTCGCGACGGGGAAGTTCAACACCCTGCTCTTGACCGCGCTCGGCGGGATTGGGCTGCTGCTCGCCGCCGTCGGGATCTACGGCGTGGTTGCCTACTTCGTGACGCAGCGGACTGGCGAGATCGGGCTTCGGATGGCGCTCGGCGCGACTCCAGGCCGCGTTCTGCGGCTGGTGGTCGGGCAGGGGATGCGACCGGTGGTGCTCGGGATCGTGGTTGGCGTGGGGCTGGCCGGTGCGGCGAGTCGGTTGCTCGCTAGCCTGGTGTTCGGCGTTGGCACGAGGGACCCACTGACGTTTTTGGCGGTGCCGGCGATGCTCGGGCTGGTTGCGCTGGCGGCGAGTGTTTTACCGGCGCGACGGGCGATTCGGGTGGACCCGACGAAGGCTCTACAGAGCTGACGTAAGCCGGTTAGGCGGGAATGGTGGTCCGCGTGGTCGCGGACCTGGCGTCGCGGAGGCCGGAGCGGATTGAGGTCGTTGACAGGGGAGTCGGGATTCCGCCGGATCGCCACGGGGCGATCTTCGAGGCCTTCGAGCAGGCGGATGGCAGTACCGCACGGCGGTTTGGCGGTACCGGGCTCGGTCTTGCCGCGTCGAAGTCGTTATGCGACCTGCTCGGGTACCGGCTCCAGGTGGAGAGTGAGCCGAGAGTCGGGTCGCTGTTCGGCGTCATTCTGACTCGGACTGCGCGGCTCGATCGGACAGAAAGGCCGGAGTATCGTTCGCGACGCTCCGGCCCTCGCTTGACCGGGGTTGACGCCGCACGACTGTAGCGGCGTCCCAACGATCGTGCGTGCGGCTCCGCAACAGCAGTGAGCCGTTTACCGCGTCGCCGTGCCCGCGTTAGGCCGATAATCTGTTGGGAATCCGAATCATCGGTCGAGCGTTAGGAGCCGCCAATAGGCGGTGTGCCGCTTGCTTCCCAGAAGCGTTCGCCTCCCCCGCGACGCGGCGGCGGCGGCCGAGAAAGCATGAACGATTCGTCATTCAAGCTTTCACTGTTCTGTCATAGCAACCGATCGACTCTGATCAGTTGCGGTGAAGACCGCTCGTTCCTTCGACAAAGGCACCCCGGTCGCGAGGCCGGTCCGCAAAGCTATGGATCTCTCCGAGATCGCCAGGCTGCCGCAACGAACTCGTTGCAACACACTGCCGCGCTTCATCGACGCCCTCCGGAGAGACCAGATGAGACATCGCGTAATCGAGCACATCCTCCACGATTCCATGAAAAAGATCGTCCTCTCCGTGTCGGTGTTGGCCTTCGCGGCCGCTTGCGACGGCAGTCCAACCAGCCCGACCAAGACCGTCGGTCCCAACGTTTCCGGGCCGACGTTCGACGACATCGCCAACCAGCTCGACAATAGCATTGACGCCATCGCCGAGGTCATGCCGCTCACTGTCGGAGGCGCGACCGGGACGACGACGCTGTACGTCAACCCCACCAACGGCGACGGCAAGAACGGTTGCAACTTGACGGGGTCGACGGCGCTGACCCTCTCCGTCTCTTCGAATAACACGGCCGTGGCGACCGTCAGCCCTTCATCGGTCACCTTCACGTCATGCGGTGACATAAAGACGCTGACGATTACACCGATCAACCCCGGGACCGCCACGATAAGCGTCAGCCAGACGTCGAACACGACGCCAGGCACGTTCACCCTCGCACCTGCGACGTTCACGGTGAACGTGACTCCACCACCTAATACGGCGCCGAGCGTTAGCGTCGCAGGCGTGGCTGGCGGAGCTTCGTACAACAAGGGCTCAGTCCCTGCGGCCACCTGCCAGGTGACGGACGCCGAGGACGGCAACTCGTCCTTCGCAGCCACCCTCAGCGCGATCACGGGCCCTGACGCGGCCGGCGGAATCGGTTCGCAGACGGCGAGCTGCAGCTACACGGATGCCGGTGGGCTCACGGCTACGGCGAGCGTGACCTACAACATCGTTGATCCGTCTCCGCCCACAATCGGGTATACCCTGAGCCCGGCTTCACCCGACGGCAACAACGGTTGGTACAAGAGCAGCGTCACCCTAACGTGGACCGTCACCGAGGGAGATTCACCGTCGACGCTGCAGAAGACGGGCTGCGTGGATCAGAACATCACCGCGGATCAGGGGGCAACTCAGTATTCGTGCTCCGCGACCAGCGCCGGCGGGTCGACTGGTCCTGTCGACGTCACGATCAAGCGCGACGCCACGGTTCCCACGATCAACGGTACTCCGTCGCCCGCGGCCAATGGCTTTGGCTGGAACAAGACCGATGTGGTGGTGAGCTTCACGTGCGGTGATAATCTCTCGGGGGTCACCGCCGCCAACTGCGGTCCTGACCAGACACTGAGCGGCGAGGGCGCTGGCCAGTCCGCGACAGGCAACGCCGAAGACAACGCCGGCAACACCGCCTCGGCCACGGTGAGCAACATCAACATTGACAAAACCGCTCCGAACGTCAGCCTTGTCGGCGGCCCCGCGAATGGCGGCAGCTACTATTTCGGCAGCGTGCCGCTCGCGCCGACCTGCTCGGCGAGCGACGGGCTGTCTGGGCTCGATGGGAACTGCGCCGTCACCGGGTATGGCACCACCGTCGGATCGCACACCGTCACGGCGAGTGCGAAGGACAAGGCGGGTAATGAGAGCACCACGACTGCGACCTACACCGTGCTGGCGTGGACGCTCAACGGGTTCTACCAGCCCGTGGACATGAACGGTGTTCTGAACACCGTCAAGAACGGGTCGACCGTGCCGCTCAAGTTCGAGATCTTCGCTGGGAGTAATGAGCTGACCGACACCGGCGCGATCGATTCCTTCAAGGTCTTCCCCATCAACTGTGCTACTGCCGGGACCGCGACCGATGACATCGAACTGGTTACAACCGGCGGCACGACCCTCCGCTACGACGCGACTGGCGGACAGTTCATCCAGAACTGGCAGACCCCGAAGATGCCAGGCCTCTGCTTCAAGGTCACGATGACCACGGACGATGGCTCGAGCATCTCGGCGCTGTTCAAGCTAAAATAGGGGGCGACGAACAACGCAGCGGAGGGGGCTCCGGGGCAATTGCCCCGGAGCCCCTTTCACATATGGCGTCGTGGGTGCGCACGGCGTCGCGGCGCGACGCGGTACGCGCCGGCGAGCACGGGCCACAGCGCTCGGCACCAAACCACCTGTCGCGACTGCGACATCAGCGCGCCGCGACCATGTTGATCGTGATCTCCTTCGACTGCTCGAGGTCCTCGAGGAACATCGCCTCGGCTTGAACACCGAGCGTGCGGTCCTCGATGACCGCGTCGAGCTCGAAGTTGATCGCGATGCCAAGCGGGTTGTAGTCAGTCGAGCCAATGCGGGTCCATCGCCCGTCCACCACGCTCGTCTTCGCGTGCATCATCTCGCCGCGCCACTCCCAGATACGCACGCCATTGCGCAGCAGCCGACGGTAGAAATGGCGAGTCGCGAGACGGATCCACGGATGGTCGTACCGGCTCGGCACGAGCACTCGCACGTCGACGCCATCGCGGGCCGCGCCGGTGAGCGCCTCGACCTCCGATGCGCCGGGCATGAAGTACGCGCTCGCGATCCAGATCGAACGCTCGGCCGATACTGCCTGAATCTGCAGCGCGCGCGAGACTCTGAACCGGCCTGGCTCTCCTTCGATGATGCCGACGAGCGCGGGTGGGTGCACACTCGGATCCAGATGCGTCGACCGCGCGCGACGCGTGAGATGCCTGTGCGAGCCGCGTCGCTCCTTTCCGCTCGCTCGGCTCCACATGCGATCGAACGCCTGGATCATGTCGCTCGCCGCGCCGCCTTCGATGAGCACTGCGGTGTCCCGCCACGGCGCACGGCGTCGCTTGAGAACCCCCGTCTTCCACTCGCGGCCGATGCCGATGCCGCCGGTCACGCCCGCGCGATCATCGACCACGAGCAGCTTTCGATGATCGCGCGGCACGACGCCGAGCCAACGGCGGAACCCTGGCGGGTTGAAGATCTGAACTTCGACGCCGCCGTGGGCGATCGCCTTGAAGAACGAATACGGCGTCCCGAGGCGGCCCACCCAATCGACGAGGAGCCTCACCTTCACGCCTCGCTGCGTGGCGGTGACGAGCGCGTCGGCGAACTGTTTGCCCACCTCGTCATCGCGGAAGATGTAGCCCTCGAGGCTTACCGTTTTCTCCGCTGCCTCGATGAGCTCGAGCATCGCGCTGAACGTCGCCGGGCCGTTTCGGAGCAGCACGACGCGATTGCCACTGGATGCATCCGCGGCGGCGATCCGCCACAAGCCGCGGGCAAACGATGGAGTCCCGACGACTTCGATGCCGGCTCGCCCGTCGAGGTCTTGCGGAGTACCGGCGGCGGCGAGTCGCTCGATGAGAGAGCTCATGCTTCGAGCGGAGGGGTCGAGCTCCGGCTTGTTCACGCCGGACGTGACGGATGGCGCCGGAACCTCCTGCTCGGACTCTCTATCCATCCCAATCGCGTGCGAGACGTACCATAGCCGGCACGTCGAGCGGCTTCCCCAATACCGGGCAGCCGAGCGCCGTGGGCGTTTTGCCGCTGGTGTCGCCGGGAACATCGCCGCTCACGAACACCACGCGTTTGGACAGCACCGGATGGTGCTCCTGGAGCCACGCATGCAGCTCGAACGCGGTGCCGTCGCCCAGCCAGATATCGATGAAGAGGCCATCGGGAGGCATCTGTTCGATGCGCTCCTTCGCTTCCCGAACGCCCTCCGCCGTGTACACCCGGAGACCGTTGTACTCGAGTTGGCGCCGCACGACCATGCGGACGGCAGGGTCGTCATCGACGTAAAGCACGGTTGGCATCTGTCCTCCAGCAGGCGACGGCCGACAGCGGCCGGCTCACTCCATTAGGATAACATGCCACTTGCCCACTCGGACCCGAGTGGCGATATCACGCCAATGCTAGCCATCGACCTCACAGGCCGCCGCGCCCTGGTAGCCGGCGTCGCCGACGATGCGGGATACGGATTCGCGATCGCGAAGGCGCTTGCCGAGGCCGGAGCAACGGTTTGCGTAGGGACGTGGCCGCCGGCCCTCAACATCTTCATGAATCTGCTCGAGCGCGGGAAGCTCGACGAGTCCCGCCGACTCGGCAGCGGCAAACTGCTGGATTTCGAGCGTATCTATCCGCTGGATGCGGCATACGACACGCTCGCCGACGCGCCCGAGGACATCCGGACGAACAAGCGTTATCGCGAGGTCGGGGATTTCTCGGTCGACGGTCTCGCCTCGCGCCTGGCGAGTGACTTCGGGACGCCGGCGCTGGACATTGTCGTGCACTCGTTGGCGAACGGTCCGGAGGTCAAGAAACCGCTGCTGGAGACATCGCGCGCGGGCTACCTCGCAGCCGTGGGCGTGAGCGCGTACTCGCTCGTCTCGCTGGTGAATCGTCTCGGCACGCTGCTCAGGCCTAACGCGTCGGTGTTGTCGCTCACGTACATGGCGAGCGAGCGCGTCATTCCGGGGTATGGCGGCGGGATGTCGTCGGCGAAGGCGGCGCTCGAGAGCGACACACGGACGCTGGCGTACGAGGCCGGCCGGAAGTGGGGCGTGCGCATCAACACAATCTCAGCCGGCCCGCTCGCGTCGCGCGCCGCGAGCGCGATCGGCATCATCGAGCGAATGGTGCAGTACTGCTCCGTCAACTCACCGCTCACGAGCGAGCTGACCCCGATGGACGTTGGCTATACCGCGACGTTCCTTTCGAGCTCGTTCGCGGCCGGTATCACAGGCACCACGATCTACGTGGACAAGGGGTACCACGCGATGGGCATGGCCCCTTCAGCGGTTGGATGAAATCAATTGCCGGGTCAGTGGTAATGTCCGTTGGCCTGCCGCTCGTTGCGGACGTCGTCGATTAGCCGGTCGCTCAGCTCGTCGAGGAGCTCGACGATCGTTACGCGGTCTTCAATCGACAGCGTTCGCTCGCCGGAGCTGCGCGCAGTGGTCCCGGTGATGAGCCAGCAGACGTCGGCCTCGTATGTGCGGACGATTGTGGCGAGGAACTCTATCGCGGCGGGCTCGTCGCCGGACGAGATGACCCGTTCCGGCAGGTAGACGTCGGCGATCGGGCGTTCGAGCCGGCGCGCCGCGGCCGTGACATCGCCATGGTCCTGGCGCGCAATGAGAACGCGGATGCGTTCGGCGATGTCGTGCGCTACGTTGCGATCGGTGAGGTGGAGCGCCATGCTGGTTGGCTGAAGTGAGGGCGGAGCGGCGGGATCTCCTGAAGGAAGACATGCCTAACGTGGCACGTGGCGTGCCGTCTTCAACAGCCTCGGCCACAACGGGTCACGATTGGAGACACGAAGGAGGATTTCAGATGCAAGATGAGCGCAAGCCGGCGGACGCGAAGGACGCGGCTCAGTCCGAATCGGCCGATCTTCGGGATGATTTGCAGGACGAGGTAGACGAGGCGTCGGACGAGAGCTTCCCGGCGAGTGACCCGCCGTCGTGGGAGCCGCTTCGTTCCGGTTCGCCCAGCGACGACGACCGCGAGGCCTAGAATCGCTGATATACCGGGCCGGGCACTGTGCTTGCTTTACACCGTGCCTCGCCAACGGAGAGCGGCAGTGAAAAAGCGACGAAAGCAGCGCGCGACGTGGATGCTCGTGGGCGCAGGCTCGGCAATGGCTGCAGGCGCCGCTATGAGCGGACTCATCGAGGGCGGATGGCGTGCCGTTCGCCAAGAGGAGCCACCCATCGATCCTGAGTCGTCCACGACGAGTTGGGGTAAAGCGGTGGCGTGGACCGCGCTCACCGGTGTGCTCGTGAGCGTCGCGCAAATGGCGGCGCGCCGGGCCGCCGCCGCCGGCTGGAAGCACGTGACGGGTCGCCGCCCGCCGCGGAACAAGGTGGCGGCGAAGGCGCGTTAGGCCTTCGTCTTCAGGCTCCGCGCAACCAGCCCGATCCCGCCCGCGAGCAGTCCCAGGATGATGAGCGTGTTGAACAGGCTCGTCGGGCGGAAGAAGATCGTTAGGTTGGTGATGATCCCGAGCAGGATGATGAGCGCGCCTGCGGCGGTCAGCAGCCATCCAAGCTTCGACTTGCCGTCGAAGAAGAGCAGGCCAATCCCGACGAGCAGCGGGATGAGCGAGAGGCCGAACGCGTTATAGCCCCAGAGCTGCCAGTAGCCTGACGAGACCGTGACCTGCTGAAGCAACAGGTACCCGCCGCCGATGGCCATTGCCAGGCCGGCGAAGAACTCCCCAAGCCCGCCGGGCGTTCCGCCTGCGCCTCGTTGTTTCTCCGCGCTCGGGCTGCGGATCTCCGAATCATCGAGTGCCATGGCATCCTCGTGTGTGCGGACACGATGATGCGTTATGACATGCCATCTGCGCCAGCACGCACACGCGCTGGCGCGGTGGGTGTCAGCCGCGCACCGGCCGCGGCAACTCGACTCGCGTGGCTTCCAGGATGAAGGTCACGACCTTCCGCGCCGCCACCCGGACCTTGTTGAGACGACGCCAGATTCTCGAGCCGGGCGTCTGACGCGCCGTGAGCGCCGCGTGCAGCTCGCGCGCGTGACGGAACCTGTCGTCAGGCAGCGGCTGCAGGCATCGCTCGATGGCTTCGATCATGTCGCGGGGCGCGTCAGGCGCGGCCAGCCGCAGCGGACGGTGGCGTCCTTCGGCTCGGCGTTCCGAGATCTGCTGCACGGTGTCGCCGGAATACGGCAGCTCGCCCGAGAGCATCAGGTAGCCGAGAACACCGAGGGAGTAGATGTCACTCCGCCCGTCGATGTCGATCTCGCCCGCCGCTGCCTGCTCGGGAGACATGAAGTGCGGCGTGCCGAAGCTCCGACGCAACTCACCCGGGGGCGGGTCGTACGACCTGCGCATGGCCACGCCGAAGTCGGCCACCATCGGGCGAACAGATTCGCCGCTGATCTCGAGCAGAATATTCTCCGGCTTGAGGTCGCGGTGCACGATCCCCTCGCGGTGCGCGTAGTCGAGCGTCAGCGCGAGCTCGGCCAGAATGCGACGCGTTTCCTCCGGACTCAGCTTACCGAGGCGACGGATGCGCCTGCCCAAGGATTCGCCGGGCACGTAGCGCATGACCATGTACATCAGGTTCGGCGATTCGCCGAAGCTGTGCAGCGGCACGATGCTCGGATGCGAGAGCTGCCCGGTCGTCCGCGCTTCGCGCCGGAACCGCTCCATGTCGTCGATACTTGCGGCGAGGTCCCAGCGAAGCACCTTGATCGCCACGACACGATGGAGCGCGAGGTCGCGAGCGAGATACACCGATCCCATCGCCCCGCGGCCGAGCAGACGCACGATCTGGAACTCGTGCGCGAGCTCGCGCGTGACGAGCTCCGCGTCGAGGTCGCGTGTGTCTACGACTTCGTCTTCAACGGAGCCGTAGCCGGAGGGCGTGAATTGGTCTGTCGGGTGCGACATGGTTCGGTCCATCTCCTACGAGTAGCGCGCTCGCTTTGTGGCTCCGCGGCGCAAACCGTATCCCATACCACTCAAGAAAGTCCCGTGCCGCCGGTTGCGCTGCAGTAATGCGTTATAAAACAACGATTTATCCGGCTAGGCAGCTGCCGCGAGCGATGTTGCCCTGTTCGGAAATGGGACGGTCTGAACCGCAATCGACACGACCACCTTGAGCCAAACCGCCTCTCAACGAGCGTTTCTTCGCGCGGAGTGGCGCGACCTCGTGATGCTGAACTACGTCGCGCCCGAGGAACTGCTCGCACCGCTGGTACCCGCGGGTGTCGATTTGGATCGCTGGCGCGGAACGCTGTACGTGAGCGCGGTCGGATTCCTCTTTCGCGACACGCGCGTGCTCGGCGTTCCGGTCCCGGCGCATCGCACGTTCCCCGAAGTAAACCTGCGGTTCTACGTTCGACGGGACGTCGCCGGTGAGACACGCCGCGGCGTGGTTTTCGTTCGTGAGCTCGTCCCGCGTCGCGCCATCGCGCTCGTCGCGAGAGTCCTGTACAACGAGCCGTATCTCGCGTTACCGATGCGTTACGCGCTCGCTGCGGACGGGGCAGGCGGAGGCACCACGCGTGAATACGCGTGGCGGGCCTCTACCGAATGGACCCGGTTGAGCGCGCGCACGATCGGGCCGTCGCGGATCCTCGAGGCAGAAAGCGAAGAGGAGTTCATCACCGAGCATTACTGGGGGTACACTCGTCAGCGCGACGGTGGAACGGTCGAATATCGCGTCTCGCATCCGCGCTGGAATGTGTGGACGGCCACCGGCGCGCGGCTCGACGGCGATCTCGCGCTGGTGTACGGTGACGCCTTCGCTCGCGTGTTGGACGGCCCGCCGCGTTCGGCCTTTGTCGCCGACGGCTCGCCGGTCGTCGTGAACTCGCCCGTCAGAATTCGTTAGGCGCCGGTGGGCGTCTCGGTTACCGGCGGCTCGCGGAATCCGCGGAGCGCGCGTCGCGCCGCTCGCCAGATCGTTCGGACCAGCAGCGCGAGCAGCACCAACACGACGAGGGCGACCGCGAGCGTGATGTACGGGTGGTGCCACACCGCATACGCGATCGTTGCAACCACGCTCAGCTCAGCCACGTTGGCCACACCATTGGTCACAGGCTCCGGCGACGTGTCGATCGTGTAGCGCAGCCCGAGCTTCGTCGCGTGGGTGGCGAAGCCGAGCCCACCGCCGAGCAGGGCGGCGGCGACGATGAGTGCCGGGTCGCCGTGCCACGCGGTGAGCACGGCGAGCGCCGCCGCGGCGGGCGGGCGAATGGCGGTATGGATGGTTTCCCAGACCGACGCGACGCCGGGAATCAGGGTCGCCAGGAACTCGATGACGGTCAGGGCCGAGGCCAGCGCGATGACGACCGGGTGACTCACTGCTCCGAGCGCACCGGGAAGCGTGTCGATCCAACCCATCCGGTTGGCGATCCCGGCGAGTGCGACGGTGGCGTAAGGGCTGATGCCTGACGCGTACGCAATGCCGAGCGCCTGGACGAGTGTCGTGAGTGAGTTCATGATCTCTGGTGGCTTCGCCGCAATACGGAGATAAGGTTCAACGGATATTCGCGCGACGCCATGGTCCCCGACCACTCGGTGAACGACATGCACGACATCCTGCAGGATTTCCCGATCGCCGCTGATCCGTCTTGCGTGTATCGCGCCATCAGCGAGCCCACGATGCTCGACGAATGGTGGACGATCCGATCGAGCGGCAATCCGTCAGTGGGCGCGCGGTACGATCTCGACTTCGGTCCTGGCTACCAGTGGGGCGCGGTTGTGACGAAGGCGGAGCCCGGCACCGCGTTCGAGCTGCGCATGACCGACGCCGACGCCGATTGGCTCGGCAGCCACGTCGGCTTCGACCTCGAGCCTTCGCCCGACGGAACGCAGGTTCGGTTCTACCACCGCGGCTGGCCCGAGGCCAATTCGCACTACCGCATTTCGTGCCACTGCTGGGCTCTGTACCTCAGGATCCTTCGGAGGCACATCGAGCACGGCGAGTCAGTGCCGTACGAGAAGCGGCTCGACGTGTAGACGACACTGTGACGGACGGTAGTTTTCCTCATGCCCGTCTTCAAGAAATCGATTTTCTTCTCCGAGTGCGATCGCTGCCATGTGCGATTCCACATCGGCGCAGGCGGCGTGTGCGAGCGGTGCCGCAAGATTCTCTGCGACAACCATCTTCACGGCTCGCTGGTGCGCCGCATCCAGGTGTCGTTCGGCGCGCCGCCGGTCTGCATCTACTGCCGGGCACAGCGGTCGCCATCGACGCCCAAAGCCGACGCACCACGGACGTGACGGTGCGTCGGCGTTAGGCCTAGCGGGAGCTCGGGCCTCCGAACGTTCCCGACCAGCCAATCGCCATCCCGCCTTGGGTGGGCGAGAGCTGGAGGCCGTTGAGCAGCGCGGCGCGGATCGCCTCCGGCGTCTTCTTTTGCTCGCGCTTCGACTCCCGCTGCGCATACCGCGCGGAGACCGAGCGACCAATCGCGTAGCCGGTCGCCATTCCAATCCACGTGTCCGAAGCCCAGTGCCGGCGGTCCGTCATGCGCGAGAACGTGATCGCGGCCGCACCGGCGTAGAGGACGGGCTCGAGCAGTCCCATGTGGAATCGCGAGTTCCAGAACGTCGCGCACGCCCAGGCGTTCGTCGCATGGCCCGCGAAGAACGAGTGATGATTCCAATCACCGCCGGGCGTTGTGATCGCATACTGGTCGCCGTTGTTGAGCGAAGGTCGCTCGCGCGAGATCGTCGAGTACATGAGCGTCCGAAGGGAGCTGCTCGCTCCCCATGCCGAGAGACATCCCCAGCCCGCCTCGCGGAGCTTTCGATTACCGCTCACCATGCCCGACGCGATCAACAGGCCCGAGACGGGGAGAAGGCGTCGGTCCGTCGACAGGTCGTTGAGCTCCGGATGATCCTCGTCGAACGGCTCGAACGCGCGGACGACCGCCGCGTTAGGGTGGCGAACGATCCAGGAGTCGATCTGATCGTCCTCGGGCAACAGCGCTACCGCGCCGGCGGCGACTCCGAGCGCTGCAATCCAGTCACGTTGCTCGGCGTGGAACGGCGAGGTCCAGATGTGCAGCACGTCGCTGAGCGAGTTCCCGAAGTCCTGCCCGGTGGTCTTGAGGGTGACCTGGGCCGAGGCGCTTGCGGCGAGGGTGAAGCTGAGGACGAAGGCTTTGACAATGATCTTTGTTGGTTGCATTTGGTGAGTCTCCGAATCCATGGCGCTAGGAGCGGCCCCGGCAGCCCTCGGAGGCTCTAAAGGCAAGACGCACGCCCAACGCGGCGCCCGCCGGAAGAGCGCTGCGGCAGAGTCGACCTTCCTACTCCTACTCACTCGAGGTCCTGTGATTCGATTGGTCCGGAGAAGCCTCACGGCTCTCGTTAGCACTCTGGCTGTGCCCGCCGTCGCCGCCTACAGTGCGGCCCAGGCCCCGGCGGGCGCCGCGCCCACGACGGTCATTCGCGCGGCTCGCATGGTCGATCCGAAGAGCGGAAACGTCATGCAGAACCCGGTCGTAGTCGTGCAGGGCGGCCGCATTACGAGTGTTGGCGCCAACGCAGCCATTCCGGCCGGCGCGAAGGTCATCGACCTCGGCAGCCTCACGCTGCTTCCGGGCCTCATCGACGCACACACGCATCTGCTCCAGAACTATCGCGGCGAGCTTGGCGGCGATGATCCGAACATGATCCTCACCGTCACGACGATGAGCACCGCGAAGCGCGCGCTGCTCGGGGCGAAGATGGGCCGCGAGGATCTCGAAGCGGGCATCACGACCGTTCGTGACCTCGGAAACTCCGGGTTCGGTGGCGATGTCGCGCTGCGCGACGCCATCAACGCCGGATGGGTCGTGGGACCGCGCATTCGGGCGGCGACGCGCGCACTCGCCGCCGCTGGCGGACAGTTCGGCACGGTCCAGCCGGAGACGCAGAAGATCATCGAGCAGGAATACGCCGTCGTGAGCACTCCCGACGAGGCGCGACGAGCCGTTAGGCAGGCTTTCTACGATGGCGCCGATCTGATCAAGGTCATCGTGAACACCGGTCCGCGCGTGGTGTCACTCGATGAGATGAAGGCCATCGTGGAGGAAGCGCATCGGGTTGGCCGCACGGTTGCCGCACACGCGATCGGCGATACGGCGACGCGCATTGCCGCGGAGGCTGGCGTGACGTCGATCGAGCATGCATACACGGTTCCGGACGAGGTGCTGCGCATGATGGCGCAGAAGGGGATCTACCTCGTGCCGACGGACTACCCTGCCGAGTTCTACGTCGACGCGTTCGCGAGCTCTTCGCTCACGCCGGAGCAGAAACGCCAGCAGCTGGAGGGTGCAAAAGGGTTCGCTCAGTCGAGCGCGGCGCGTCTCATGCGCGCGGTGCGTGCGGGCGTGAAGGTGGCGTTCGGGTCGGACGAGTACTACGACACGCCGGGCCGCACGCGCGGACAGGCAAGTCTGCTGACGCTCCAAGCGTATCAGGAGGCGGGGATGGCACCGCTGGAAGTGCTCCGCGCGGCAACGGTGAACTCGGCAACGCTGCTCGGATGGGGCGACCGCATCGGGTCGATCGAGGCGGGCAAGCTCGCCGACATCATCGCGGTCGATGGCGATCCGTTGAAGGACGTCAAAGACCTCCAGCACGTTCGATTCGTGATGAAGGGCGGGGAGATCATCAAAGGGGCGGTCGCCAAGGAGTAAACTGGGGCCCAGTCCCTAGTCCCCAGTCCCTGTTTTCCCTGCACGAAGCGTCTTACCCGCCGCAGCCTTCGTTCGCTCTCCATCGCGCAGAACGAGTTGCCCATTCACGACCACTGCGCGAATTCCCTCCGGGTACTGGAACGGCTCCTCGTACGTTGCCTTGTCGATCACGGTTGCCGGGTCGAACACGACCAGGTCCGCCGCGAGCTTCGGGGCGATTCGCCCGCGATCAGTGAGCCTCAGGCGCGCGGCGGGCATGGCGGTCATCTTTCGCACCGCTTGCTCGAGCGTGAGCGCCTTACGCGCACGGACGTAGCGACCGAGCACGCGAGGGAACGTGCCGAGTCCGCGCGGGTGTGGACTGCCGCGGCGCGATGGGCCGTCGATCGCAAAGGCGCCGCCATCGCTGCAGACCATGCCTAACGGGTGGGCGAGAATGCGGTCGAGGTTCTCTTCGCTCATCGCGAAACCGACCATGCCGGTGCTGGCGTTGCTCGAGCGAAGCAGCGAGACGGTCGCGTCGTACGGATCCACCCCCTTCGCCTTCGCGTACGCGCCCAGGCGTTTGCCGGCAGCCGACGAATCGGCGCCGCGGCCCGCGCTCGAGATGAGCACGTTGTCCCAGCCGCCGATGAGATCGACCTTGGCGAGCGCCTCGCGCTTGATGCGATCGCCGGTCGACGGATCGTCGAGCCGGCGGAGGAACGCCGCGGTGCCGCCATCGCGGCTCCAGACCGGAAACAGATTCGTTAGGCCGGTCTGGTACGCGATGTACGGGTAGCGGTCGAAGGTGATGTCCATGCCGCCTCGGCGCGCCTCGTCGATGCGGCGGAAGACCTCGTCCAGCTTGCCCCAGTTTCGCGGCCCCTGAGTCTTGAGGTGCGAGATCTGGAGCGGACACTTCGCCTGACGTGCGACGTCGATGGATTCGTCGATCGCATCGAGCAGCCGGTCGTCCTCGTTCCGCATGTGCGTCGCGTAGGGCAGCTTCGCGGCGGCCAGCGGTGCGCATAACGCGGCGAGCTCGGCTCGTGACGCAAACGCACCGGGCGTGTACTCGAGGCCGGACGACGCACCGCACGCTCCGGTCGTGACGGCATCCCGAACCATCTGCGTCATGCGTTGCAGCTCGTCCGGCGTCGCGGGCCGATCGTCGTTGCCTACCACCATCCCGCGAATAGTGCCGAGTCCGATCATCGAAGCAACGTTCACTGAGCTCGGGAGAGCGTCGATGGCGCTCGCCAAAGCCGTGAACGACGCGTAGCCTGCCTCGTCGTCCTCCGATCGGCGAGACGGGAAACGCGAGCTCCCGTCCTGACCGACGACGATCGTGGTTACCCCCTGTCGTATGACCGACTCGGACCGCGGGTCGGAGAACAGCGAGCCGTCGCCATGGGAGTGGATGTCAATGAACCCCGGCGCCACGGCGACGCCGCGCGCGTCGAGCTCGACCGCGCCCTTGTCGGTCACGCGCCGAGAGACTGCTGCAATGCGACCGCCGCGAACCGCGACGTCCATCTGGACGGGAGGAGCGCCCGTGCCATCGATGACGTTGCCACCGCGGATCACGAGGTCATAGCCGGCACGACGCGGGAGTATGATCGACGGCGCGCCGACCATGGCGACGACGGCTCCGGCAGCGTCGGTCAGAAAATCACGACGGGTGGTCACAGGTAACGGTCTACTGGTAACGGGTTACTCAGACAGGTAATTGGTTACTGGGATTGGTTACAGGTAATCAGCACCCCCGGGATGCTCATCTCGCAAGCGAGGCATCCCGAGGTTTCAATAACCAATAACCAGCTCCATTAACCTGTCACCTGTTCTGTTGCGCCTCTCAGTCTCGCATGGCAAGTAGCGGGTCTACTTTGGCTGCCCGCCGAGCCGGAACGAAGGACGCGATCGCGGCGATCGCCGTGAGCAGGGCCGCGACACCGACGAACGTCAGCGGATCCGTTGCACTCACGCCGAACAACAGCTTGCTCAGAAGTCGCGTGATCCAGTACGCGCCCGCGCCGCCAACGAGCACACCGGCAATCGCGAGTCCCACGCCTTGCTGCAGCACGAGCCCCGACACCTGACGACCGGTCGCGCCCAGCGCGATCCGAATCCCGAGCTCGCGAGTTCGCAGGCTCACCGCATACGAGATAACGCCGTAGATCCCGACCGCCGCGAGGATCAGCGCGATCGAGGCGAAGAGACCGAGGATCGTCGTGTAGAAGCGCGGCCGTGACACTGACTCCGCCACAAGCTCCTTGAGCTGGCGCAGGTCGCTCAACGGCAGGTCGCGATCGAGCTCACGCACCTGCGCGCGAACGGCTGCCATGACCGTCGACGGATCCGCGGTCGACCGCACGACGACCGAGAAGTTCGAGAACGTCGGCTGCATGTACGATGCGTACGTCTCCGGAAAGACCTCCTGGTTCAGCCCGCGCCGCTTTACGTTCGCCACGACGCCGACGATCTCGCCACCGAGCGTCATGTTGCCACCGGTCTTGGCGGTGTCCTGTTCCCAACCGAGCGCGATGTGCTTGCCGACCGGGTTCTCGTTAGGGAAGTAGCGCTTGACGAACTCCTGATTCACGATCGACACGACCGGCGCGCCGCTGCCATCGTGATCGGTGAAGTCACGCCCGGCGACCAGCGGAATGCCCATCGTCGTGAAATAGCCGGGCGTCACCATGGCGACGTCGGTGGACTTGCGCTCGGCTGGCGTTTCCTTAGGCGTGCCCACGACGTGGGCAGAAGTCCGTATCATGAGGTTGCCGAGCGGCAGCCCGGTGACGACCGCGGCGCCCTGCGCTCCAGGCACGCGGTTCATGCGCTGGACAAGGTTGGTCACGAGCTCGCGAAGCTGCGCGTACTGCCCGTACTTCGTATCGGGCGCTGCGATCGCAAACGTCACCACGCGCTCGGCACGGAACCCGGGATCGACCGAGATCAGCTTGCTGAAGCTGCGGATGAGAAGCCCGGCGCCTACGAGCAGCACGACGGCAAGGGCCATCTCTGCCATGACGAGCGTGTTGCGGGCTCGCCGGCTCGCGACGCCGCCACTCGACCCGCGCATGCCTTCCTTGAGCATGCCGCCCACGTTCGCTCGTGCCGCGTGAAGCGCAGGGAACAATCCGAAGAGCACGCCGGTGAGAGCCGTCACCCCGGCCGTGAACAGGAGCACTGAGCCGTTGACGCTCACCTCGTTGATCCGCGGTAGTCCGTTGGGCGCCATCGCCAGCAACAGGTCCACGCCCCACAGGGCGAGCAGCGTCCCGAACACGCCGCCAATCAACGCGAGCAGCACGCTCTCGATCACGAGCTGCCGAACGAGCCGCCACGCGCCGGCGCCAAGTGCCGTGCGCACGGCCATCTCGGATTCACGGGACGCGGCCCGCACGAGCAGCAGGTTCGCGACGTTGGCGCACGCGATGAGCAGGACGAACGCCACCGCGCCCAACATGACAAAGAGCGCCGGACGCACATCGCCGACCAGGTATTCCTGCATCCGGAAGACTGCGCCGCCCATATTCGTGTTCGACTCGGGATACTGCTGCTCCAGCCGGCGGGTGATGGTGGCCAGCTCGGCCGAGGCCTGAGCGACTGTCACGTTAGGCGCGAGACGGGCCATCATTCCCATCCAGTGCGACCCGCGGTTCTCGGGATTGATGTCGTCCGGTGAGAGGACCATCGGAATCCAGAGGTCGGGGCGATCGGGAAAGCTGAACCCGGCCGGCGCGACGCCGATTACCGTGAAGGTGTTCCCGTCGAGCGCGATCGTCTTGCCGACGATGCGACGGTCGGCGCCGAAGCGCCGCTTCCACAGCCCGTCGCTGAGTACCACCGTGCGCGCGGCCGACTGGGTATCCTCGTTCGGCGCGAAGCCGCGACCGATCGTTGGCGTAACCCCGAGTAGCGTCCAGAAGGGCGCACCGACGCGCGCTGCCTGCACGCGCTCGGGCTCCGAGCCACCCGTCAGGTTCATTGCCTGGTTGTCGAGCGCGGCCATCGACGAATACGACTTCGATTGCGCGCGGATGTCGACGAAGTCCGGGATCGAGGACGACTGGCGATTGCCATCGCGCATGTTCGTCACGCGGACGACTCGCTCGGGGTCGCGGAATGGGAGCGGCTTGAGGAGCACGCCGTCGATGACGCTGAAGATCGCCGTGGTCGCGCCAATCGCGAGCGCGAGAGTGAACGCGGCGATCGTGGTAAACCCGGGCGTGCGCGAAAGCTTCCGCACGGCGTAGCGAATATCTTGAAGCACGGTGCTATGACCTGGATGAGGCCGGAGAAAAGGATGGAGCGTCAGCGAATGTTGCCCCAGCCCGAACGAAAGCTTCGTGCCGTCGGCGTACGTGGCCATCTCTTTGCGTCGCAAGCGCTTGTCTCGTTGCTTCGCGTGAGGTCGAGCAGGCCGCTGTGCGGTCGTGGGACAAATCGTCCCGAAGGCGAACGGTCGACTGACTCGACCGTGAGCACTGGAATGGGCGACTGACGATGGCAAGATCGCGATCGGGAAAGCGTGGTGGTTCAGTCGACGCGGCTGCGAAAGCGGTACTCCGTGACTTCCATCCGATCGTCCGCACGTGGTTCACCGAAACGTTAGGTGCGCCCAGCGCACCGCAGCTGGGCGGCTGGCCGGCGATCGGCAGCGGCGAGAACGCGCTCATTCTCGCGCCCACCGGCACTGGCAAAACCCTCGCGGCCTTCCTGTGGGAGCTCAACGCGCTCATCACGGGCGGCCTCGAGGGTCCGCTCGCGAATGCGATCCACCTGCTCTACATCTCGCCGCTCAAGGCGCTCAACAACGACATCCAGCGGAACCTCGAGCGTCCGCTCGCAGAGCTGCGCGAGCGCTTCATCGCCAGCGGGACGAAGTTTCCCGAGATTCGCGTTGCCGTGAGAACGGGCGACACGCCGGCGTCGGCTCGCGCCCGCATGATGCGCACGACCCCGCACATTCTCATCACGACGCCGGAGTCACTGCACATCCTGCTGACCAGCCTGCGCGGACGCGGGATGTTCAGCGCCCTTCGCGCGGTGATCGTCGACGAAATTCACGCGGTGGCAGGAACGAAGCGCGGAGCCCATCTCGCGCTCACCCTCGAGCGCCTCGAGCATCTCGTCGGGCGACGGTTGCAGCGCATTGGATTGTCGGCAACGCAGCGCCCACTCGAGGAGATCTCGCGGTTCCTCGTCGGCGCACGAGAGTGCCGCATCGTGGACTGCGGACTCGTCAAGCGGACCGAGACCGCGATCGTGTCGCCAGTCCCGGACCTGAGTGATGTCTCGGGGACGGTGTGGACCTCGGTCGCGCCCCTCGTGCTCGAGCGGATCCGATCGGCACGAACGACGCTTGTCTTCGTGAACAATCGCGGCCAGGCAGAGCGCATGGCCGCCCGGATCAATACGCTCGCGGGCGAGCAGGTCGCCCTTCCGTACCACGGCTCCCTCGCGCGTGAGCGCCGGCTGCTGCTCGAGCAGCGGCTCAAGGCCGGTGACCTGCGCGCGCTCGTAAGCACGAGCTCCCTGGAGCTGGGGATCGACATCGGCTCGGTCGACCTCGTGATTCAGCTGCAGAGCCCGAAACGGGTGTCGAACGGGCTGCAGCGCGTGGGGCGTGCCGGCCATACGTTAGGTGCCGTGAGTCGCGGGGTATTCGTCCCCACGTTTCTCGACGACGCGGTCGAGCTCACCGCGATCGTCCAGGCGATGCGCGACGGCGATGTCGAGCCCACGCGTGTCGTGCATAACGCACTCGACGTCCTCGCGCAGGTCATCGTCGCGGCGGTCTCGGTGGATGAGTGGACGACGGCCGACCTGTTCGAGGTCGTCAGGAAGGCATACCCCTACCAGACGCTGACGCGACCCGCGTTCGACGAAGTACTCGGGATGTTGTCGGGGAAGTATCCGTCCGAGCTCGCGGCCGAGCTCGCGCAGCGCGTAACGTGGGACCGGACGACCGACCGCCTAACGGGTTCACGCGCCAGTCGGATGACGGCAGTGATCTCCGGCGGGACGATTCCCGACCGCGGACTCTACACGGTCAACCTTCCCGATCGGACGCGGCTCGGCGAGCTGGATGAAGAGTTCGTCCACGAGTCCCGCGTTGGCGACGTCTTTCAGCTCGGCTCGAGCACGTGGCGGATCTCGGCCATCGAGCATGACCGCGTGATCGTAGCGCCGGCGCCCGGCGCCCCCGCGCGGATGCCGTTCTGGCACGGTGAATACATGGCGCGCTCCTTTCACCTGAGCCATCGGGTTGGTGAGCTGCGGCGAACGGTTGCCGCCGTGGATCCCGAGGACGAGTCGGCGCTCGACGTAATCGCCGCTCGTTATGCGGCCGATCGCGCGACGATGCGCTCGCTGGTGCACTACGTCCGCGAGCAGCGCGCCGTGTGCGGCTCGGTGCCTGACGATCGTGAATTGGTGTTGGAGCATTTCCGGGACGAGGTCGGCGCCGTTCGCCTCGTGCTGCACGCTCCGTTCGGCGGTCGCGTGAACGCGCCGTGGGGGATGGCGCTCGCGCAGCGAGCGCGGGAGGCGGTCGGTTCCCAGGAGGTACAAATTCAAACCACCGACGACGGAATCATGCTCCGACTCCCCAACCTCGGCGGTCCTATTCCGGTCGAGGCCGTCCTCGGGCTCGAGCCAGCGGAGGCGGAGCGGCGCATCATCGACGAGATCGGGAGCACGTCATTGTTCGGGGCGCGATTCCGGATGAACGCTGCTCGGGCGCTGCTCCTCCCGCGCGGGAATCCGCAGCGCCGGATGCCGCTCTGGCTTCAGCGACTCAAATCGCTCGATCTGCTCCAGACCGTCCAGAGCTATCCGTCGTTCCCGATCCTCGTCGAGACCTATCGTGACGTTCTGCAGGACGCGTTCGACATGTCGGCGCTCGCGTCTGTCCTGACCGACCTGCGGAGCGGCGCAATCCGCGTTCGCGTCGTCGAACTGGAGCGTCCGTCGCCGTTCGCCGCGTCGCTGCAGTTCGGGTTCGTGATGGATTGGCTGTACGTCGATGACACCCCTCGCGCCGAGCAGCGAGCCGCATACCTCTCGCTCGACCGGGCGCTGCTCGACGAGGTCATGGGGAGCGAAGGCGCCGATCCAGAAACGACCGAAGCGATTGCGGAGGTTCTCGAAATTCGGCGGGGAACCGCGCTGAACCGGCGCGCACGCAACGCGGACGAGCTCGCGGTGCTGATCGACCGTGCCGGCGACGTCACGCTCGAGGAAGCGCGTGACCGCGTGGCGGAGCCTGCACGGTGGACGCGAGGTGACCCGCTCCGCGGTCTCCTGGCGGACGGCCGCGTCATCCAGCTCGACCTACCCACCGCCAATGGCGCATCGCCACGCTTGATCCTGACCGAGACGTTCGCTCGTTATGCGGCCGCGTTTGGCGCGGACGCCGGCAGCGTGGTCCGAGCGGGCCCGGAGCTCACTCCGAGGCCGGTCGGCGATGTCGTACCGGCGTCGCTTCGCGAGCCATCGTTGAGTCGCGGAGCCGCTCGGCGCGAGATCCTCGCGCGCTGGCTCAGCATCTCGGGCCCCGTTTCGATCGACGAGATTCGCGCCCGCTACGACCTGAGCGAGGCGTGGATCGCGAAGCGGTTGGACGAGTGGCAGCGCGATGGAAAGCTCGTGCGGGGCTTCTACGGGCAGGACCGCACGGTCGCGCGATGGTGCTCGCGGCGAGTGCTCGAGCACGCGCGACGTCGCGCGCTCGCGAAGGCGCGACAGCAAATCACGGCGGTGGGCCTGCCGGACCTCGTAGCGTTCCTGCAGCGGTGGCAGCATCTCGATCCCCGCGACCGCCTGGGCGGAACGGAAGGAGTATCGACTGCCGTTCGGCAGCTGGCTGGCCTCGTGCGACCGGCGGTCGCCTGGGAGCGCGACTATCTGCCAGCTCGCGTTAGGCCATACGACGCCGCTGCGCTTGGTGCACTGACGCAATCGGGCGCCGTCGTCTGGGTGGGTGACGGTGGGTCGGCGGACCGCAGCGACGCCCGCGCCCTGACGGGGCTGCGGTTCGTCGAACGGGGCACGGCGGCGCTGTGGCTGGCGCCGGATGCGACGGAAGCCAGCCCTGCGACGCGCGTGCCATTGAGCGAGGCCGCCGAGAAGGTGCTCGATGCCCTTCGCAGCTACGGAGCGTCGTTCATCGTCGACATGCAGATCGCTACCAGCCTCACGATGCTCGCCCTTCGCGATGCGCTGCGCGAGCTCGCCGCGGCGGGTCTCGTCACCAACGACAGCACTGAAGCGTTGCGCGAGGTGATTCGCTTTCGGCCGTTGCTTCCCGGGAATCGACGGGATGATCCCGACCCGACGCGCTGGTTGCCGGCGGATTTCTCTCCATCGCCCGGGCGTCCTGTCGTGCAGCGTCGTCCCAATCTCCGTCGGCTACCGAAGTGGCGCCGCCCTGACCTGCCGGGCGGACGCGATGGCTGGGTGGGCCGATGGTCACTCGTTAGGACGCCGGGCATCCTCGGTCCCGCCAGAGACGATGAGGCGCGCGCCGAGGCGATCGCTCGCCAATGGCTCGAGCGCTACGCCATCGTGACGCGTGACTGGTGGCGGCGCGAACGACCCGCGGTCCCGTGGCGCGCGATCTATCGCGAGCTGCGTCGCCTGGAAATGCGTGGCGAAGTCCGACGCGGATACTTCGTGCGCGGGTTGGCTGGCGCGCAGTTCGCGACTGCCAGCGCCGTGGATGCGTTGCGGGAGGCTGCCAATGACGTGAACGCGACGGCGATCACGATGTCCACGAGCGATCCCGCGAACGCATACGCATTGCCGCTCGAGGTTGGGGACGAAGACCGACCGGTGCTGGCTCGCCCGCGCGGGCGCGGGGCGCTGCTGGTGACGCGGCGTGGGCGCGTCATGATAGCAGCTGAAGGGCGGGGAAGACGCGTGAATGTCGCGCCGGACGCAAGCGACGAGGACGTCCGCCTCGCCGTGGAATCGCTGGCGTCGCACATGCAGCTACCGGTGCCCGGTGTGCAACGACGTCACGACCTCGAGATCGAAACGATCGACGGCGCGGCTGCAACGAAGAGCCCACATGCGGCAGCCTTCGTGGCGGCAGGATTCCGCCGCGACGGGCTTACCCTTCGTAAGGCAGTCGACTTTGGGATCAGGTGAAAACGGCGCAAACAGAACCGGTAATTGGTTACTGGGATTGGTTACTGGTAATCGGAACCCTCGGGATGTGTCTCTCAGTGGGATGAGCATCGCGAGGGTTCAAATAACCACTAACCAGCTCCAGTAACATGTAACCGGTTCTGTTCGCGCCGTTCTATCGGCTGACGAGATGCCTGGCCTCGGCGACGACAGGTAGTCCGCGTATGACGCACATGACGACGGTGGTGTACACGCTCGCGTAGGCGAGCCATGTCACGATCGGGCCGATGTGCCGGAAGAGGCCCGGAGCGAACGCGAGGATGAGCAGCGAGAACGCGAGCGTCTTCGCGCCGCCATACAGCGCTCGGCTCACCCGCGAGCTTACGAGCAGCGCTCCGAGTTTCGATCGCATCATGGTCGTCGAGCCGAACGCCGTCATCCCGCGCTCGAGCGCCAGGGCACGGATGCCGTCCACGAGAATGCCGCGCGCCGACACCAGGATCGCGACCCAGAGCGGCACCCACCCGAACTTCGCGAAGACGATCCAGTACGACATCTCCACGACGCGGTCGCCGAGGATGTCGATGACTGCGCCGAGCTTCGAGGTCTCCTTCCGACGGCGCGCGACGTAGCCATCCAGTGCGTCCATCCAGATGAGGACGATGGTCACCACGAATGCGGCCACGTACATCCACTTCGTCCGCACGTGCAACATGGCGACGACGGCGAACGAGAGGAGCGTTCGGATGAGCGTGATGTAGTTCGCCATGCACGTCGGGGTCGCGGTGGGCCAGCGAGCTCGTGCAACAGGATACCTCGAACTCGCCGAGGAGTTCCAGTCCGGCTCCGTGCACCTCTGCGTCATAAAGTACTTGATGGTGGGCGCCGCCGGCTATATCTTGCCGTCGTCGATCGCTCGGAGTGCTGCAGTGTCAGCCCTGACCCGTTTGCTCTTTCCAGCGCCCGCCGAAGCTCGAAACACCGCCAGCATTTTCCGGTGGTGGGAGTCGCGGCGCCTAACGTTCAACGTCGTCGTGGGCGGCACCGGCCTCGTCACGCTGGCGGCGGTGAAGTTCATCGCGCTGCTACCGCCGCTGTCGATGAACATGCCGATCGTTTGGCCCGGAGTCGTCATGTACGGGTTCTTCGCGAACCTGTGCTATTCGTTCGGCTTCGTGGCGGAAGCGACGATGCAGCGCGCCTGGCATGAGGAGACCCCCCGAGTCGGCCCGGCGCTCTTTCGGCAGGGACTCGTTTTCTCGGTGGGCCTGACGCTGTTCCCGATTGCCCTCATGAGCATCGGGTGGACGTTCCAGGTTCTGAAATGGATTGTGCGGTAAGGGGTCAGAGTCCTAACGCATCATTCCCACGCGGCCGCGTGGGAATGATGCGTTAGGACTCTGACCCCATTCGTAGCTATTCGCTGCGCAGGGCCTCGATCGGATCCACCCGACTTGCCCGGAGCGCGGGAAGCGCCGCTGCCGTCGCCGCCACCGCCGCCAAGACCAGCGCGACGAAAGCGAACACACCGGGATCCGTCGTGCTCACGCCAAACACCAGCCGCTGGAGAGAACGCGTCGCTACCAGGGCGACGGCCGCGCCGATTACCACGCCGATCACCGCCAGCGTGAGCCCGTTCCCCACCACCAATCGCAGCACGCTCGATCGCGGGGCGCCAAGCGCCATCCGGATTCCGATCTCGCTGGTCCGCTGCGCGACCGTGTACGCCAGCACCCCATAGATCCCGATGGCGGCGAGCAGTAGGGCAACAACCGCGAACAGCGACAACAGCACCGCGCTGAACCGCGAATCAGCGACCGAGTCGCCGAGCAGCTCGTTCATCGTCTGGACATTCTCGAGCGGGAGATCACGGTCCATCGACCACACGATCCGCCGCAGCGTCGGCACGAACGCTTGTGCGTCCGTCTTCGTCCGCACGAGCAGCCAATTGTCGTTGAAGGTGAACTGCGCCAGCGAGAAATAGGTCGCGGGGTCGGCGGGCGCGCGCGGTCCGTTGAAGCGCTCGTCCGCCACGACGCCGACGATCTCATACGAGGCGGGCATTCCTTTCCACCACGACCCACGGTTGATGCGACGGCCGATCGGATCTTCGTTAGGGAAATGCAACCGCGCGAACGCCTCGTTGATCACCACGACGCCTGGCTGGCCCGCGCCATCGGACTCCTGGATCTCGCGCCCGCGGAGCAACCTCGCACCGACCGCACGGAAGTAACCGGGCATCACCGGGCGGATGCTCGATTCCGGTTCCTGCCCGCTCGGCGGCGGTTCCCGCCCCTCGATCGTGAAGCTGGACGTCCAACCCGGTGCGAGTGGGTGCTGCATCGCCACCGCCACCGACTGCACTTCGGGCCGCGACGCGACCCGCCGATACAGGTCGGCATAGAACGCGCGAACACGATCCCCATCCGCGTAACCACCATATCGGGACTGCGGCAGCTGAATCTGCACGACCAACATGCGATCGGGGACGAAGCCCGGGTCCACGCGCTGCATCTTCCAGAAGCTCTTCACCAGCAGCGACGCGCCGACCACCAGCACGACGGCCAGTGCGACCTCGGACACCACGAGCGTCTGTCGAAGACCGCGGCGCGCCATCCCGCCGCGCATTCCCCGTCCGCCTTCCCGCAGCGACGCGATCGGCATCGCCCGCGACATCTGCAGGGCAGGGAGCACGCCGAAGATCACCGCCGTGACGAGGGAGAGTCCCATGAGGAAGAGCAGGACGTTCCCGTCGATCCCGATCTCGCTCGCGCGCGGAATCGACGTCGGCGCTTTCGACACGAGGAGCTTGCTCCCCCAGTAGGCGACGAAGAGCCCGAGCACGCTGCCGATCGCCGTGACGACGACGCTCTCGGTCAGGAACTGACGGGCAAGCCGTCGGCTGCCTGCGCCTAACGCCGTCCGGACTGCTACCTCGCGAGTCCGCGCCGCGGCACGGGCGAGGAACAGGTTGGCCACGTTCACGCACACGATGAGCAGCACCAGGACGACGGACCCCAACAGCACGAACAGTTGCGGCCGCACGTCACCCACGATCGCTTCGGTCATCGACTGAATGCGGGCACCGCGCTTCGCGTTGTCTCCGGGATTCTCGGCCTCGAGCTGCTTCGCGATGCCGGCGACCTCGCGGCCGGCGGTCCCCGGCGTCACGCCAGGTGCCAGCCTGCCGAGAATCGTGAAGCTGTGCTGGCCGCGCGTTTGTGGATTGTTCGGCTCTCCGGCCGGATACCAGACGGCGGTGGCGCCTGGGAACGTGAACCGCGGCGGCATCACCCCGACGATCGTTGCCGGCGTTCCGTTCAGTGAGATGGACGAGCCGATCACGTTAGGGTTCGTGCCGAGCCGCTGTTGCCAGAACTCGTTGCTGACGATCACCACCGGTGCCGCGCCTGGTTTGTCCTCCTCAGCCGAAAACGATCGCCCCAGGAGCGGAGAGACGCCGAGCATCGGAAAGAGGTTGGCGGTCACGGGTGCGCCCGACACGATCCCGGGCTCGAACTGCTTGCCCGTCACGGTCGTCTGTCGCACCGAGAACGCGGCGAGCTGACTGAACGAGCGGCTGCGCGCGCGGATGTCGGCGAAGTCCGGGTACGAGCTGCTGCGTCCGACCTTGGCCGAGTCGCCGTCGGTCGGCGTTCCGAAGACGAACACGAGGCGATCCGGGTTCGCGTAAGGCAGCGGCCGCAGCAACACCGCGTTGACGATGCTGAAGATGGCGGCATTGGCGCCGATACCTAACGCGAGCGTCAGGATGACGACCGTGGAGAAGCCAGGCCACCGGACGAGCGTACGCAGCGCGTAGCGAAGATCCTGAGAGAGCATCGAGTCGCCTCCATAGTGGCGTCGAAACCAGATCGCATCGGGAAGGGCGCCCAGGGCACGGAGCCAGAGCGCGGCGCGAGCGAAAGCCGGTATGTCGTGGCCGAGCTGCCTGACGCTCCACGCATACGCCAGCTCACCAAGCCACTCCGCCTGCCATTCGGCTCGGCGGTCCGACGGGACGAGCGTCGCGCATGCGGCCACGATGACGCTCCCCGGCGGCGTGTTCCGCGCTGGGTCCATCGGAGGCTCGCGCACGTCCGACGGCTCCGGGTGAGAGCCCAGCTGGTTCACGCGGGTCGCGGCGCGGGTGAGGGCGCGGGCCGTTCGAACGCGCGGTCGAGCGTCGGATAGCGCTCGATCGCGTCACGGACCGCCTGCGTCCCGGATCCGGTTACGGTGTAGTAGCGCCTGGGCGGGCGCTGCTCGGACCGCGCGGTCTCCACGGCTTCCCAGCGGGAGCGAAGGAGACCGGCCTCCTCGAGCCGGCGCAACACCGGATAGACAGTGCCGCTCGGCAGCCCGGTGGCGTCGGAGATGTCGAATCCGTAGCGATAGTTGCGGGAGACGGCCATGAGGACCATGGCAGTCGGCAGAGTGAGACGTGTCGGTCGCACGCGGTAGTGGCTCCTATGTAAAACTCTACATAGGTAGATTTCACTACTTTCGCCGCTTTGTCAACTGTGGCAGCGCTGCGCGGCGGCTAAACAGGGACGACCTGTCCGACGCCGGTGCTGCGCTGATCGTCGTCGCTCAGCCGCCGGATGATGCGACGCTGTCCGACCGCGCGATGATCTGGAGGAAGAGTGACTTGAGGTCGCCGCGTCGGGCTCCCTCTTCCGCCAGCTGACGGGCCTCTCGTACGCGGCCCGTCTGAAGGAGGCACGCTGCCATGCCGTAACGCACGTCCGGCCGCGCCTCGTCGTTCGCGAGCGCCTGCTCGTACAGCGGCAACGCTTGAGGACAGAGCCCGGCGTCGCGGTACTGCGTCGCGAGGTAGTTGAGCGGCGATACGTCCGATGGCGTGGGGTTGAGCGCGATCGCCAGCCGCAGTCGGCGTTCGCCTTCGGCGCGCCTCCCCTGCTCGAAGAGGAGCTGCCCATAGAAGAACTGCGCGCGATAGCTCCGCGGTGCGTCCTCGGCGGTCTGGGCGAACAGCGTCGCGTTGTCGTGCCACGCGCGCTGTCGCTCGCTACTTCGGATCGCGCCGGCCGCGACGACCGCGGCAACAACCGTCGCGAGGCCCACGCGGGCCCGCAGGTTCGCGGTCCACGTGGGGCTCGTCTGTGTCGCCCACGAAACCACGGCGCCGGCCACCAATACCGCGCCGACGCTTGGCAAGAGGAGCGTGCGCTCCGCGACGAGCATCACCGAGAACAGGTTGCTCACCGGAAGAAGCGTGATAGCCAACCACGCCAGTCCGAGTCGAGCGACGCTGCGGTCGGGTCGCGTCGCGTCCACTCCCTTGCCTAACGCAATGAACGCGACAACGCTCGCCAGAAGGATGGTGACTCCAAGCGCGATCTCGAGTCCCGGACCAGTCGGAATCTCGATCTGCCGCGGGCTATACTCGGCGGACAGGTGAGCCGGCCAGACGAGCAGGCGGAGCCAATGCGGGACGACGACCAGCATCACCCAGAGTCGCCGAACCCCGTGGATCGGTACGAGGTGCTTCTCGCCTAACAACTCGCCAACGACAACCGTTCGCGTCGTCACATAAAGCACGGCGACCACGAAGAGACCGATCACGAGCGGTGCCGTCGTGCGGACCCGCTGGCCGAGCGCGTTCCACTTCGCTGCCGTGAGCGGCGCATCGACGACGAACCACTCGAGCGCGGCGAGCAGCGCGGGAAGCAGCAGCGCGTGCTCCTTGCACAGAACCGCGATGCCGTACAGTCCGCAGAGCGACAGGATCGCAGCGACGCGGAGCGCGCCACCTCGACGCGCGCAAAGGTACACGATGCACGAGGCAACGATCGCCAGTGACGCCATCAACTCGCTCTGTCCGACCACGTTGGCCACGGCTTCCACGTGCACCGGATGCACCGCGAACAGCGCCGCGCCGATCACGGCCAGCATGGGAGCGAATACCTGGCGAAGGAACGCCAGCACCAGCGCACAGAGGGCGGCGTAGAACGCGACGCTGCACAGATGAAACACCCACGGCGCTCCGCCGCCGGCCGACCACTGCACCGAATAGGCGAGCGTCACGAGTGGGCGGTACAGTGACGCGCCGTATTGCGGGGGCCAGTAGGGAAGCGCGAACAGACGCCACCACTGATCCAACGAGTGCACCCGCGCGTTGTCTGCGACGAGCGCGAGATCGTCGAGCGCAAAGCCGTTCGAGAGCCCCGTCGCCGACGCGACGACCGCAAGCAGGACGACGGCGGCGTACGACCAGACTCGATGGGGTTGCGGTAGCGGGCGTGCGCTCATCAGGCGGGGTTCACGGGCGAACGACTGTGTGCCAAGAGGACGCGCGGTCGCCGGCCGCGGTTTCCGGAAATCGCGTTGCCAAAGTGCCCTCTTCGACGTCGGTGGCATGCGTGCCATCGAACACCTGATTGTCGTCGAAATAGTGACGGCGACGCAGGTTGACCGGTCGCACAGGTAGTCTACATTCTCACTGCTTACGACCTCGCCGGGCGCTCTAAGCCCGCGAGTAGCCGTCGCACGTGCGTCGGCGTTTGGAAGCGAGCCCTGGGGAGCTTTCTTGGCAAACGAAAAAGTCTGCCCGCAGTGCGGCACGCGCTACGAGCCGGACCACATGTTCTGCTTCCTCGATGGCGCCGCCCTGATTCAGGCCCAGAACTCGACGGATCTCGTCGGGTCGATCATTGCCGATCGCTATCGCGTCG